>Ga0068860_100000829_pt1 | contig 34616 bp, 33 predicted proteins | sample KBSSwiS32_FD_66597 | JGI IMG/M metagenome (GOLD analysis project Ga0068860, IMG submission 66597) | Switchgrass rhizosphere microbial communities from Kellogg Biological Station, Michigan, USA - KBS Switchgrass S3-2 | ecosystem: Host-associated > Plants > Roots > Rhizosphere > Soil ... | reverse complement strand
ATTAACCGCCCCCCGGCGTTTACCTCCGTAATCGCCAGGTCTACCAATGCCTGGCCTTTCCCGAACTAACTCTTACTTCAGGTGACATAATAAAAACTGGTATCCCCGAAACAGCAATAAATAGTAGCTCCCTTATGCTACCTTTGCAAACTATGTTTCCGGAGTATGATATTATAGTTGTCGGAGCAGGTCATGCCGGCTGTGAAGCCGCCGCAGCAGCAGCAAATCTTGGCTCCAAAGTTCTTTTGGTGACTATGAATATGCAGACGATCGCCCAGATGAGTTGCAATCCGGCTATGGGCGGGATCGCAAAAGGACAAATTGTTAGAGAAATCGATGCACTTGGTGGGTATTCCGGAATTGTCACGGATTTAAGTCTGGTGCAATTTCGGATGTTGAACCGGTCCAAAGGTCCGGCTATGTGGAGCCCACGTGCGCAAAATGATCGGATGCTATTTTCTTCGACATGGAGAGAAAAGCTGGAAAGAACATCAAGTATTGACTTTTACCAGGACATGGTTCAATCGCTTTTGGTGAAAGACAATCGCGCCTGCGGGGTCATCACCGGATTGGGAAATCATATTAAATCCAAGGCAGTTGTCATCACCAGCGGCACCTTTTTAAACGGAGTCATACATATTGGGGAAAAAAAATTCGGCGGCGGAAGAATGGCCGAAAAGGCATCCGTTGGGATCACAGAGCAGCTGGTTGATCTGGGGTTTGAAAGTAATCGCTTGAAAACAGGTACTCCTCCAAGAATCGACGGGAGAAGCCTCGACTATAGTAAAATGGAAGAGCAGAAAGGTGATGATGACATCATCGGCTTTTCGTTCATGGACATTCCAAAGCCAACCAAACAACTAAGTTGTTGGATGGCTTATACAAGTCAAAAGGTGCATGATATTTTGAAAACGGGTTTTGACCGAAGTCCAATGTTTACTGGTCGCATTGAAGGAACCGGTCCAAGGTATTGCCCAAGTATCGAAGACAAAATCAATCGATTTTCCGAAAGAGAGCGTCACCAGTTATTTATTGAACCCGAAGGTTGGAATACGGTTGAAATTTATGTAAACGGCTTTTCAACTTCCCTTCCGGAGGAAGTGCAATACGAAGCTCTTCGTAATATACCAGGGTTTGAGCATTTCAGAGCATTCCGCCCGGGTTATGCTATCGAATATGATTACTTTCCTCCGACTCAATTGAAGCACTCGCTTGAAACAAAGCTTATAGATAACCTTTTTTTCGCAGGACAAATCAATGGAACAACCGGGTATGAAGAAGCAGCATGCCAGGGTTTGATGGCCGGAATCAACGCCCATCAAAAAATTCGCAACCTGGACCCATTTGTTTTAAGCCGGAGCCAGGCTTATATCGGGGTATTGATTGATGACCTCATCAGCAAGGGAACAGAAGAGCCATACCGCATGTTCACTTCGCGTGCCGAGTTCAGAACACTATTGCGACAGGATAATGCAGACCTGAGATTGACCGAATTAAGCTATAAATTGGGACTCGCTTCGCAAGAAAGGATGGAAAAAACTAAACAGAAAATTGACGAAGTAGAAAAAATAAAATCAATCCTTCGTGAAGTGTCAATTGATCCGTCGGAATCGTCTGACTATTTGATCAATAAAAATTCTGCTGTACTTCAACACAAGCAAAGAACCATTCAGCTGTTGCTAAGGCCTGACGTAGACCTAATTTCACTTTCCAAATCAATTCCAAAACTAGATACGGAACTTTCCAAATTTTCCGATTCTGCAAAAGAGCAGGCGGAAATACAAATCAAGTACGATACTTACATTAATAAAGAAAAGGAGCTCGTTCAAAAAATGGGTCAACTTGAAAACCTGATGATCCCTGAAACTTTCGACTACGATCGGATTTCTTCTTTATCTGCAGAGGCGTTACAAAAATTCAAACGTGTAAAACCAAGAACTCTCGGACAGGCAAGCAGAATCAGCGGTGTTAATCCAAGCGATATTCAGATCTTAATGGTCTATATGGGAAGATAAATTTTTTTACAAACCGTATCGAGCACTAATGTCCAACATTCTTTCGATCGGTTTTCTTGCAGCATCAAGTAAAGACTTCTCCATACTTATTTCGGGCATCTCGTACCTCATGCAGATGTAAAGTTTTTCAAGCGTATTTAATTTCATATGCGGACAATCATTGCATGCGCAGCTATTATCCGGCGGAGCGGGAATAAATGTTTTTTCTGGCGATGCAATCTGCATCTGGTGCAAGATCCCCGTTTCTGTTGCAACGATGTATTCTTTCGAATCATCCTTCTGTGTGTATTTCAGCAGCCCTGTAGTTGATCCAATAAAATCAGCGATTCTCAAAATTGGTTCCTCACATTCCGGGTGTGCAATAAGCTTAGCATTCGGATGACGCATTTTTAGTTTCGTAATTTTTTCAAGACTAAAAATTTCATGCACCATACAAGTTCCGTTCCACAGCACCATATCACGCCCTGTTTTCTTTTTCAAATATGCACCAAGATTTTTGTCGGGAGCAAAAATGATCTTCTGCTCTTTTGGAACGCTTTCAATAATTTTTTCAGCATTAGATGAAGTGCAAATAATATCACTCAATGCTTTTATCTCGGCCGAACAATTTATATATGAGATAACAATGTGGTCCGGGTATTTTTCTTTAAATTTTTTAAAAAGATCCGCTGGCGCAGAATCAGCCAATGAACAACCAGCATTCAAATCCGGAAGCAAAACTTTTTTCTGCGGATTCAGAATCTTAGCTGTCTCTGCCATAAAGTGTACACCCGCAAAAACAATAATGTCTGCTTTTGTTTTTTCCGCTTCCTGCGCAAGTCCGAGACTATCCCCGATGAAATCAGCTACGTCCTGGATATCTGGTTCCTGATAATAATGTGCAAGAACAACCGCGTTCTTTTCTTTTTTCAGTTGTTCAATTTCATAAAATAAATCAAGCGATGCATCGTTTATTTCTAAATCAAGAAATCCCTTCTTTGAAAGATTTTTCTTCGCTTCGTCAATGTGTATAACATCCATAATATGTATTAATACATTTTTTATTTAAAATATCTATTATTACTATCTATGTGAATTCGTGGATAATAAATTTTCCTCGCTGTTGTTATTGTTAAAAATTTGAATTATCCACTCCTTTGCACATTGATTTAACAATCAAAGGTCCAGATTTGATCAGGGTTTTGTTAAGTTATTAAGGGTAGTGGAATAAATCCAGTATTGAAAACTATTTGTCGGGTGACTCGGTTCTTAAAAAAGTATAAAGTCCCGGTTCTTAACTTTTCAAAATTATTCAGCGCCTAACAAAATAGTTTTTGTCAAAGAGTGCACAAAAAACAGATTAAAAAAAACCGCTTATTCACTGAATCGAACGTTTATTAAGACCCTCACTGTTTATTCTCGTTTCACAAGAAATTGTTTCACACAGCCAACGTGAATAACCTGGAATGCCGTCCGCAAAGTTAGCATTAGAAAAAGAAATTCGCGCTAACGCGGAAGCCAATACAGAAGCACGTTTTCGGGCGTTTTCCACAGTTTGTTCATAATTAATTTTCCCCTATTTTTGCCATCCCATTTTTAAAACCGATTACATATAATATGTCGATAATTCAACAAATCCGTGACAAGGCAGCCTGGTTGGTGTTTGGCTTGATTGCGTTAAGTCTCATTGGCTTCTTATTAATGGATGCTTTTGTTGGAAGAAGCAGAATGTTCGGAGGAAGTTCAACAACCGTTGGTGTGGTCGACGGAGAAAAATTGGATTATACCCAATTTCAACGCCAAACTGCGCAGAAAGAAGACCAGTATAAAGCGCAAGGTTATCCAGTCAATGACATGATTCAGCAGAACATTCGCGAAGAAGTGTGGAGAAGTTTTGTTGAAGATGCCATCATGGATAAAGTGTATTCTAAACTGGGAATTACGGTTGGCGACAAAGAGCTCAGTGATATGTTAACCGGGCCAAATGCAATCGCTGATATCAAAAGATCCTTTACGGATCCCAAAACCGGAGTTTACAATATGCAGCTCGCGGTTTCTACCATAAACCAATTCAGATCTGTCTACCTTGGGAATAAAAAATCGGATAGAAATTATGAAATGGCCAGAAATTTATTTGAAGAGTATATTCCGAAATGGATCAGGGACAGGGAGCGTGAAAAGTATCTTTCATTAATTTCTAAAAGCGCGTATCTGCCAAAATGGATGATAGAAAAAACGAACGCGGATAATAGCCAGATTGCTGCGATCTCATACGTTAACACGCCTTATACTTCTATCGCGGATTCATCAATCAAAATAACAAATGCGGAAATTGACGAGTATGTAAGCAAGCATAAAGAACAATATAAACAAGAAGACTCAAGAGGGATCGAATATGTGAGTTTCAGCGCTGCACCCACTTCCGGAGATAGCACAAATATTCGCCAACAGGTCTTAAATTTTAAAAATGAATTTTTAACAACTAAGGACGTACAAGGCTTTTTGGCGCGAAATGCGTCCGACGTTCCTTTTATCGATACATATACCCCCAAATCAAAACTTCAGATCACAAATAAAGATTCAATATTAGCATTACCCAAGGGTGGTGTTTTTGGACCATATATCGACGGCGGCAGCTTTGTGCTTGCCAAGATGGTCGACCAAAAGACAATGCCAGACTCGGTAAGGGCGCGGCATATTCTTATTGCCACGATTGATCCGAAAACCCAACAGCCGGTATTGGAAGATAGCGTAGCCAAGAAAAAAATCGATAGTATAAAAGCTTTGATCGATAAAGGGGAAAGGTTTGATAGTCTTGCAGCAAAATTGTCTGACGATGAAGGTTCGAAAGTTAAGGGCGGAGACCTTGGCTACTTCACGGCGAATCAAATGGTGAAAGAGTTCAACGATTTTTCATTCGACGGTAAAAAAGGTGATAAGGGGATTGTAAAAACGCAATTTGGATATCATTATATCGAAATCCTTGATCAAAAATCATTAGAGCCCGCATATAAAATAGAATATTTATCCAAGAAAATTGAAACAAGTCCGGAAACAGATCAAAATGCTTCGGGACTCGCGAATCAATTTGCAGGAGAAAGCAGGAATACAAAATCGTTTGATGCAAATATTCAGAAGAGAAATCTCCAGAAGTTAGTTGTACCGGAGATTTTGCCAACTGATAATACAATCCAGGGATTGGGAACCAGCCGCTCGCTTGTGAAATGGATTTTTGACGCAGACCTCGGTGACGTTTCCGAGCCCTACAGTGTGGGAGATAAATATGTTGTCGTATCCGTTATTCAAATTGACAAAAAAGGTATAATGAGCGCAGCAAAGGCAAGACCGCTCATAGAACCAATTTTAAGAAATAAGAAAAAGGCGGATCAGATTATTAAAAAACTCGGCACTCCAAATTCATTGGAAGCGGCAGCTACCGCAACTGGTCAAACTGTTCAGAAAGCTGACAGCGTCTCATTTAGCAACGTGTTCATTCCTGCGATTGGACAGGAAGCAAAGGTGGTTGGAGCATCATTTGACAAGCAGCTGCAGGGAAAACCGGCATCCCCTCCAATTGCGGGTAATGGCGGTGTGTTTGTCATTAAACCCGCAAGCGTGAGCGCAAAGCCAAATTATTCATCTGATATTGAGCAGGCCCGCGCCGCACAGTTACGTGTTCAGGAATCCATGGTCAGAACCCAGGCTATTGAACAGTTGCGGAAAGAAGCGGATATAAAAGACAATCGAGCCAAGTTTTTCTAACGGATAAGCACAACGAAGATTATTTAAAAGCGGACTCAATGGTCCGCTTTTGTTTTCTTATAGAAAACCAATTGCTTTGTACCTTTGTAATACTATAAAAGATTCGAATGGAAGATGAGATTATAAATAAGGTTGCACAAAGTTCTTTAGAAACAATCGATCTTGAAAGTTATTATCCGAAAGAAGAGATTGTAGTGTTTGACCTGAAACCTTTTTTATTTATGGAACTAATCCTGAAAGAAAAAGATTTCAGGGCATCGTTGCAAAGTGTCGACTGGAATATATATTCAAATAAAATAGTTTCGGTGACTTGCAGCGCAGATGCGGTGATACCTGTGTGGGCATACATGCTTGTGGCTTCATATTTGGAGCCGTTTGCAGAAGACATTATTATGGGAGATGATAAGACCGCGGTGAAGCAAATTCTCCTAAAGCGCTTAGGCATGATTGATATCAGTTCCTATCTTGACAAACGTGTCGTTATAAAAGGTTGCGGCGAATTGGAAATTGGAGATTTCGCATATATGGAGATTACAAAATTATTGAGGCCCGTCGCCAAGAGTATAATGTATGGCGAGCCTTGCAGCACTGTACCGATTTATAAGAAGAAATAATTTCACATTGATCCGCCACAAGGCGGATTATTTTTTGCGCGCCGACTCAAATCGTTCTCATGGACGTAGAAATATTGGCAAGAATACAATTTGCTTTTACTATCGGCTTCCATTATATCTATCCGCCGCTCAGTATCGGCTTGGGTTTGATTCTTGTCATTATGGAGGGCCTCTACCTGAAAACAGGCAATAAGATTTTTGAGCATGCTACGAGATTTTGGATTCGCATTTTCGCTTTGATTTTTGGAATCGGAGTGGCTACGGGGATCATCATGGAATTTGAATTTGGAACTAACTGGGCTACTTATTCGAAGTATGTCGGGGATATTTTTGGAAGCGCGTTGGCTGCGGAAGGGATTTTTGCATTTGCCCTGGAATCCGGATTTCTCGGCATTTTAATTTTTGGATGGAATCGTGTGACCCCACCAGTTCATTTTATTTCTACCATTCTCGTTTTTTTTGGTTCGTTATTTTCAGCAGTGTGGATCGTGGTTGCAAATTCCTGGCAACAGACGCCTGCAGGATTTCATATAGTCGGGGAAGGATTAAATGTGCGTGCAGAAATCACAGATTTCTGGGCAATGGTATTTAATCCATCCAGCGTGGACCGTCTTCTGCATGTGTGGATCGCGGCTATCTTAGCCGGCGCCTTTCTTGTACTAAGCGTAAATGCATGGTACATTATAAAAAACAAGCATCTTGACATTGCCCGGCCTTCTTTTAAAATTGCGCTCGTTGTTGCAGCGATTTTTTCATTGTTGCAATTGGCAACCGGTCACAGCAGCGCAAAGGGTGTTGCACAAAATCAACCGGCGAAGCTTGCCGCCGTCGAAGGGCACTACGACAGCTCCGCAAAGGCCGATATGTTTTTGTTCGGGTACGTCGACTCAAAAAAACAAAAAGCAAGAGGCCTTTTTATTCCGGGAGGATTATCATTTTTAGTCTATGGAAATTTTGATGCACCTGTACGTGGATTGAATTCCTTTAAAACAGGAGAAAGGCCGTCCCAGGTAAATGCGGTATTTCAGTTTTATCATATGATGATTGCGTGCGGAATGATAATGATCGCACTTAGCATTTATGGTACGTATTTATGGTGGAGGGAAAAATTGTTTTCAAAAAAATGGTTGATGACGATTTTTGTGTGGAGTGTATTACTCCCTCAAATTGCAAACCAGGCAGGATGGTTTACCGCTGAAATGGGAAGACAACCGTGGGTTGTATATGGATTATTGAAAACATCTGACGCATTGTCGAAATCGGTGACCGCACACCAAATTGTTTTTTCACTGGTATTATTTACTCTTGTATATATAGTTTTGTTTGCGTTGTTTCTTTTCTTGTTAAACAAGAAAATCACGCATGGACCTGTCGATGACCAATCACAAGATCAAATTGATTCTGGATCAAAAAGAGACAATCCAATAATGAGTCATTGAAAAGAAAATGTTCTTAGGAATTGACTATAACGTTTGGTGGTATCTTGTATTCGGAGCCGTGATCAGCGGCTACGCAATATTGGATGGATTTGATTTGGGAGCCGGAGCCCTGCATCTTTTCTTGAACAAAGAAGAAAGTCGGCGCATTGCAATTAACGCTATCGCCCCGATTTGGGATGGAAACGAAGTGTGGCTCGTGATTGGTGGCGGAGCTTTATTTGCGGGATTTCCTGTTGCCTATGCGGCGATTTTTTCCGCCTTCTATGTCCCATTCATGATTTTTTTGGTTGGATTAATTTTCCGTGGAATCGCAATTGAATTTAGAAGTAAAGAACCAATGCTGTGGTGGAGGAAAACATGGGACATCGTGTATTGCGTATCATGCATCATTATTTCGTTATCGCTCGGACTCATGTTGGGAAATGTTGTACAGGGACTACCACTAAACGGAGATAAGGAGTTTGCAGCTAATTGGATTTTCTTTTTTAATCCATTTGGAATAATGGTTTCCGTAACAACGCTTGCATTGTTCATGATGCACGGGGCCATCTACCTTACGATGAAGACAAGAAATCGTTTATATGCGAAACTGCATCTGCTCGCAAATAACTTCACCATTTTCTTTGTTATAAGTTTTGTCATTACCACGTTATACACCCTGTTATTTATCCCTCACCTGAGCGATTATTTCCGGGGTCATCCGCAACTTTTTATTGTTCCAATCCTGATGATTTTGTGTATTGCAAATATTCCGCGACAAATCAAGCGTGGAAAATTCCGCTACGCATTTTTAAGTTCATCTGCAACCATTGCGTTGTTGTTAATCATGGTTGCTATTGAAGCATTTCCATATTTATTATATTCTCCGCAATCTCCCCAAAACAGTATCACCATACACAATGCTGCATCTTCCAAGGAAACGATGAAAATATTATTGATAATTGCATTAATTGGAACTCCTCTTGTAGGAATCTATACATCATTCGTATTTTGGACGTTCAAAGGCAAGGTAAAATTGGATGATATGAGTTACTGATCATATTTCTTTTAAAGAACTTCGAAATGATTTTAATCAGGCAAGCAGTCATTGACGACTTACAAGCAATTGCAGAGTTATTTAATCTTTACCGGATTTTTTATAGGAAAGCATCTGATATTGAATCTGCAAAGATTTTCATTGGTGAGAGAATGAGAAATAACGAGTCGGTCATTTATGTTGCCGAAGAAAACAAACAATTGTTAGGATTTACCCAGTTGTACCCACTTTTCTCGAGCACGAGAATGAGACGAAGCTGGTTGTTGAATGATTTATATGTACGCGAATCTCATCGGGGCAAAGGGATTTCCAAAGAGCTTATTGAAAAAGCAAAACAACTTTCGAGAGATACCGGTGCAGCGGGCGTTGCACTCGAAACTGAAAAAATAAATGTTGTCGGAAATAGTTTATATCCTTCAGTCGGTTTCAGGATCTCTGATACAACAAATTTTTATTGGTGGGATAACGATTTATAAAATCGACTAGAGCAACGTTCCCTTCAAAATAAAGAATGCGACCGAAAAATAAATGATAAGCCCGGTTACGTCAACGAGCGTTGCAACAAATGGAGCCGAAGAAGCGGCCGGATCAGCGCCGAGTTTTTTCAACAGGAGTGGCAGCATCGAACCCGACAAGGTTCCCCACATTACCACTCCCACCAGGGCGAACGCAACAGTAAATCCGACAAGTTGCCAATGTTCACCGTAGTTATAAAGTTTAAATGTTTGCCACAAGAAAATTCTTAAGTAACCAACGATACCGAGAATCGCTCCGAGAAAAAGTCCCGAAAAAATTTCCTTTCGCATCACAAAGAACCAGTCACGGAAACCGATTTCGCTTAGCGCCATTGACCTTATAATGATTGAAGAAGCTTGCGACCCGGAGTTTCCTCCGCTGGAAATAATCAATGGAATGAACAGCGCAAGAACGGTTGCTTTACTGATTTCTCCCTCAAAATATCCCATGGCCGTTGCCGTAAGCATTTCTCCTAAAAACAAAATCACGAGCCATCCCGCTCTTTTACGGACGAGATTCCCAAATGAAATAGTTGTATATGGTTCATCCAGTGCTTCAGAACCCCCGATCTTTTGTATTTCTCGAGTACCTTCTTTTTCTGCGAGTCGGAGTACATCATCTATTGTTACTATTCCAAGCAATTCGCCGTTGTCATTCGTAACCGGTAGCGCATATCGGCTGTTATTGCGGAATATGCTGATTGCTTCTTTTTGTGCATCGTTTGCCCGCAATGAAATAAATTGATTATCCATCATTTTTTCTACAGGCGTGTCAGGCGATACAATGAGAAACTCTTTAATATTGATATCATCGATCAACACCCCATGATCGTCAATAACAAATAAAAAATTCAGCGTTTCGGTGGCTTGACCACGTTGTTTGATTGTATCCAATACCTCACGGACTGTACTTGTTTTTTTGATATCGAGATAATCTGGAGTCATTAATCGTCCTACTGATCCTACCGGATATCCCAGCAATTCAAGAGTTTCCTCTCTTGTTTCCGGAGTCAGTACGGTAAGCAATTCTTTTACGGCATTTCCAGGAAGTATACTCAGGAAAGCAGTACGATCATCGGGTCTTAGTGCATTTAATAACTCCGCCGCTTTTTCATCGGGCAACGATTTGATAATAATTTCCTGCTTCTTCTTCCGCAAAAACTTGAAGGCTCTCGCAGCATTTTTTATATCAATGTGCTGAAATAATTTGCCTGCCCAATTGGTATACTTGTTGGTGAAGTCAACGATATCACGTGGTGTAAGCTTATTGAGCTTCACAAATTCTGTGATCTTGTTGTTCTGCAGCAGGTTCTTGATATCGTTCAGATTAAGCATAAAAAATATTTATAGGCTACATACAAATTTAAAGGAATCAGTAATACGGGAAAATGAATCGCGTTATGTTATATATCTTTAAACGATGAGAATAAAATTTACTGCGGTATTTTTATTGGGATTTATTGCGCTCATTTTTTTCATTCATGAGTGTCACGATTGGGCACATTTTATCTCTGGCCGTTTGATCTGTGGCTGCTGGGGAACGAAAAATTTTGACAATTGGACGCTGAGCAAGGACTGCAACGTGTCCTCGCGAACGCAGGTCCTGGTTTGGTTTGCAGGTCCGGTAGTTACATACCTTATCATTTGGCTCTCGTGGGGAATGATGGCGAAAAAAAAATCTTCAACGGTGCAGTCATTAGGGTTTTCACTCCTATTTGCCGCCAATCCATTGGTTCGGATCCTTGCCGCAGCTGCAGGTGGGAGCGACGAAACATTTGGTCTCCGCCAATTATTTCAACATCCCGATAAAAGTAATAGTCATGCTGTGGCTCTCACAGGACTTATTCTCATCATCGTTTTAACTGCAGCGCCGCTACTAAGAGCGTTTATGCTGCTCCGTGGCTGGAAAGAGAAAATATTGTTTGTGTTATTTCTTGTCTTGCCCATGTATATTGACAAATGGGCGTATATCGGATTAAATAAATTAGCAGCAACCGGATTTCTGAGCGACGAATCTTTTCCTGGGGTTCCAATATTGGTGCTTGCCTGGACAATACTTCTGATGGTTGTATTGCTGTCTACTTACAAAAGCATCATGAGCTTTCTTCTTCCAAGGCGCACCATATATTAAGTAAATTTTTTTTTAAAGCGGTATGCTCTCGCCGTTTTCGTTTTTTGAATCGCTTCCGACGATGCTGTGACTATTTCCCGCATGAATTTTATAAAAAAGTTTTTTTTCAGTGCCTTCTTGCATTTGGTGAATAATTTCTTTAAATGATAATTCCGGCCCTTCACAAAAAATGATCTCATTCGCCTTGTCACTGGTATCAACAATAATCCTGGAAGAAGTAGGTAAAGATTGTTTTAGTAGTTCAATATTTTTTTTGTCACCGATGAGAAATGATTCAGCGATCACGGCGGTTTTCTTTTTCACCGGCCTTAAATTAGAGAGAGCGGCAATTTTACTTCTCGACCAAACTGCCATCTGTATTAAATATGTAAATGCAATCGAGGAACGGATATGTTTGCGCATGAACTGATTCATGGCTTTGTAAAATTGCCTCACATATTTCATATCCTTCTTCGTGCTCTCGCCTTTGAAGTGTATTATTGAAGTATCTGCGACATAATAATTTTCATAACGAGCCTGGGTTATTCTGTAGCTCAAATCGATATCCTCCGCATACATAAAGAACTGCTCATCGAATCCTCCGGTTTTGTCGAGCGCCTCTTTTCGAATCAGCATAAATGCCCCGGACAAAATATTCACGTTGCTATTTTCATTTTCCTTCAGATGCCCAAGATAGTAGGATGCAAATAATCTGGAATGTGGGAATAATGCAGCGAGACCAGAAAGCTTATAAAATGAAGTCCATGTCGAAGGAAATCCCCTCTTTGACTCTTTTAAAAAAGATCCGCTCCCATCGATCATTCGAACACCGGTTGCACCGATATTGCTATGCGTTTTCATAGTTGAAAGACACACCGCGATCGTGTCTTCTGCAATGATCGTATCGGGATTGAGAAACAAAATATATAGTCCGGTTGCCAGCGCCAGCGCCTGGTTATTCGCTTTTGCAAATCCAACGTTTTCGCTATTGACAAGAAACCTAACGGCGCGAAATTTGTATTGCAAATATTCAAGACTGCCATCTGTCGAATGATTATCGACCACGAAAATTTCAGTACGATCGATCAATTGAACATCATTTGCAATAGCCTTTTCAACCGAGCATAAACATTGCTCGAGAAAATATTTTACATTATAGTTTACAATTATTATCGAAAGAATCACTGTTGGCCGGTAAGTACACGAAGTACGATTTTTTTCACTTATTTGTCAAAATGTTAAAATGTTCTTCGGTTTCAGGTGAAAGGTGCGAGGCAGCGTAGCCAAACAAATTAAAGAGCACAGGCCCTGCTTGTCACCCATAACCTTTTACTCATTACAAACCACTTTTGCATTTCATTGTTGTAACGATAAGAAATAACTTTATTTACTCAATTTTATATCATGAAAATAAAATCTTTGGGCGCGCAGGGATTGACGACCTCGGAACTTGGACTGGGATGTATGGGCATGAGCGAATTTTATGGAACTACTGACGATAAAGAATCAATCAAAACAATTCATCGTGCGATCGAGCTGGGGATCAATTTTTTCGATACAGCGGATGCTTATGGCCCGCATAAGAATGAAGAATTGCTTGGAAAAGCGATCAAAGGGAAAAGAGAAAAACTGACGATTGCAACAAAATTTGGAATTGTCCGCGATCCAAACAATCCCCAGGCTCGAGGAATCAATGGGAAACCGGAATATGTAAGATCAGCCTGTGACGGAAGCCTGAAAAGATTGGAGATTGATGTTATCGATTTATATTATCTACATCGTGTTGATGCCAACACACCAATAGAAGAAACAGTCGAAGCAATGGGGCAGCTGGTAAAGGAAGGAAAGGTTCGAGGGATTGGTTTGTCTGAAGTATCTGCAGGTACCTTAAGAAAAGCTCACGCTGTATTTCCCATTTCGGCCTTGCAGTCTGAATATTCTTTGTGGTCAAGAGATCCGGAAGACGAAATCATTGCTACTTGTAATGAACTTGGGATCGCTTTCGTTGCATACAGTCCTTTAGGAAGAGGGTTTCTGACGGGCCAGATAAAAAAATTCGAAGATTTGGATCCGGACGATTACCGGCGCCTGTCGCCTCGTTTTCAAGGTGAGAATTTCCAAAAAAATCTTGACTTGGTGAATGAATTGGAATCACTTGCAGCTGAAAAAAACTGCACGGCCTCGCAGCTTGCGTTGGCATGGGTATTAGCGCAGGGAGATCATATCTTCCCTATCCCGGGAACAAAAAGAATCAAGTATTTAGAAGAGAATGTGGCTGCGTTGAATGTTCATTTGACCCAAAAGGATTTAGACGAAATCAATGAGGCATTTCCACTGGATGCTGCCACTGGCCAGCGTTACCCGGCACAGATGATGAACAGCCTTAACAGATAGTTTTGCTGGTCTTCTTGGTGCACGGGGGGGCGAATTATATCTTTGCGCAATGCTAAAAGAAATATTGATTAAGGCAACAGAGGCAGGCGCAAGGGTAATGCAGGAGTTTTTCCAGGGAAATTTTGCGATCTCTAATAAAGAAGGAATTAATAACCTGGTTACGGAAGCTGATCACGCATCAGAGAAAGTAATTTTTGAGATCATCAAAAGCGAATTCCCGGATCATTTTATTTTAAGCGAGGAGGCTGGCGAGATCGTAAGCGACTCAAGCTATAAGTGGATCATCGATCCAATTGATGGTACAGTGAACTTTGCGCACGGCATTCCTATTTGCTGTGTTTCTATTGGGTTGGAACTAGACGGCGAAATGATCATGGGAGCAGTATACAATCCCTTTATCAATGAATTTTATTTTGCGCAAAAAGGATATGGAGCTTCCCTGAATGATAAGCGAATTTATGTGAGCGAAGAAACTGAAGTGTCCAAGGCATGCCTGGTGACAGGTTTTCCATACAGCTTTCTGGACCATCCAAACGGCCCACTTGATGTTTTTGCGAGAATGATTCGCAAGGGTATTCCTGTCAGGCGGCTTGGTTCCGCAGCGATGGATCTGTGCTGGGTTGCAGCTGGAAGGTTTGACGGGTTTTACGAGCATAAGTTGCAAGCCTGGGACAGTGCCGCAGGTTTTTTGATTGTGCAGGAAGCAGGAGGACGAGTCTCGGATTTTACAGGGAAAAAATATTCTCCATATCAACCTCATATCGTCGCCAGCAATGGAAAAATCCACGATGAATTGTTGAAATGGGTAAGAGATGAAATTTGAATCAGGGTCATCGCAAAAAATAAAAAATGTCTGAAGAAAGAACAGAAATATCATCATTAGGTGAATTTGGGTTGATAGAACATCTCACCAGGAATATTGAACACAAAAATGCATCGACGATTTTAGGAGTTGGTGATGACGCAGCAGTCATTGATCATTATGGAAAGCAGACCGTCATTACAACGGATCTGCTTATCGAGAACATTCATTTCGATCTTATCTATACTCCTTTAAAGCATCTTGGCTATAAGAGTGTTATTATTAACCTGAGTGATGTGTATGCGATGAATGCGATTCCAACCCAAATCACATTGAGCCTCGGAATAAGCAACAGATTTAGCCTGGAGGCGTTAGATGAATTTTATGCAGGTGTGTATGCCGCGTGCGATAAATATGGAGTCGACCTGGTCGGGGGAGATACCTCGTCTTCACAAAAAGGCTTTATCATTTCGGTGACAGCGATTGGTGAAGTGGCCCCCGAAAAATTCGTTCAACGCAGTACCGCCAACAAGGGTGATCTTTTATGCTGTAGCGGCGATTTGGGTGCAGCGTACCTCGGATTAATTTTTTTAGAGAGGGAAAAAAAGATTTTTTTAGAAAGCCCCGGCGTAAAGCCCGATCTCGAAGAAGAAAGATATGTGATTGGAAGATTATTAAAACCGGAAGCGCAAAAAGATATCATCGAATTTTTTGAGAGTTCAGATATCTCACCAACCTCGATGATGGACATCAGCGACGGACTTAGTTCCGAGATCCTTCACATATGTAAAGAAAGTGAGTTAGGCTGCGTGTTGTATGAAGAAAAGATCCCAATTAATGAAGAAACGCGGAGCGCCGCATTTAAATTCGAATTGGATCCTACGGCATGTGCCCTGAGTGGCGGAGAAGATTATGAACTTTTGTTTACCATAGCGCAGAGTGATTACGATAAAATCGTATTAAATGAACAGATCAGCGTAATAGGATATATGACGGAGCCAGAGAAAGGAAGAAAAATTTTAACCAAAGGAGGTAGCGAATTTGATATTACTGCGCAAGGATGGAATGCGTTTAGTAAAAAATAAAAACTTATTGCGTGACTTTCCGCAACCGTTTTCTTTTTATAATTTTTATCGTTGTCAGCATCGTCGGCCTGGTGCAACAATGGAGAATTCATAATAAAACGATTGATGATTATGACACGCCAAAAATTTTATCAGGTATAAAGCAAACCATATTGCTTCGCCATATTGATCGAAAATGTGATTGTGCGGATTGGATACCAGCAGAGCTTTTAAAAGATTCGACGAAGATTAAAGAAGATGATTACGTATTTATTGAGCCGGCGACTAATGATCTTGACGTACCGGTTACGTATTGGGCACAGGCAGACAGCGGTTATGTGCTTAAATTAAATGGAGAATTTTATAAAGACAAAGCGATCCCCTACAATTTTGAAATGAAAACAGGCGTAAAGCCGGCTTCAGCAAGGGTGTTTTATTTTACTTCCTGTGAAGTTGTTAAACCGGAATAGTTCCCAATGAAGACAATTACATATTTATTTCTGATCTCAATCTTCATCTTTTGCTCGTGCAAATCGGGAAAAGAAATTTACAACCCTGATAAAAAATTTACTACGCAGGAGCTGAAAAAGGACTACCAATTATTCAGAAACATACTCGAAAAATCTCATCCAAGTTTATACTGGTATATTTCGAAAGACAGTCTTGACTATTACTTCGACAATGCGTACGCGAGTATTAAAGATTCGATGACGGAATCGCAATTTCGAATGCTTTTGAGTTTTGTTATTTCAAAAATAGACTGTGGACATACTGTAGTGAAAAGCTCTAAGGCATACACAAAATACTTTGATACTGCACAACTAAAAACATTTCCTCTAGGGTTAAAATTTTGGAAGGATACGATGATCGTAACTGCAAATTTGAACCGGCGCGATTCCGTGATAAAAAGAGGAACCGTTTTGAAAAGTATAAACGGATTGACCCAGCCTCAATTGACGGACACATTCTTTAATTACATTTCGACAGATGGTCATAGTGAATGCGGAAAGTATCAATCGTTGAGTACCGGATTTGCATTTGCCAGTTTGTATAAAAATATTTTTGGATACCAGGATAAGTTTGACATAAGTTACCTGGATAGCAACGGACAGGAACAACAAAAAACAATTCCATTGTATGATTTCAGATCGGATACTATGAACCGGATGTCATTTCCTGTCGATCATCTTACCAGGAAAAAGAAAACGCCTCCTCCAAAATTTTCTTTTTTCACAAGCAATCTTCAATTGGATACTACAGGAAGTACGGCCTTTTTGACCTTAAATACCTTTGACAGGAATAATCATCTGCGAAAGTTTTTTCGACAAACCTTTAAGGCTATTGAGAAAAATCATATTCGTTATTTAATTATCGATCTGCGTTCAAACGGCGGAGGAGACGCCGCCATTTCCACCTTGTTTACGCGCTACCTGATCGACAAGAAATTTAAAGTCGCGGATTCACTGTATGCCCTCAATCGAAAAACTAAATATGATCGCTATATCGAAAAAAGTTTTCTGTATAATACGATGCTGTTCTTCGTCACCAAAAAAAGATCAGACGGCAAGTATCATTTTGGATATTTTGAAAGACACTATTTCGATCCAAAAAAGAAAAATCATTTTGAGGGCCAGGCATACCTGCTGTTAGGCGGCAATTCATTTTCTGCGACGACATTATTTGCGGGCGCGTTAAAGGGTCAAAAAAATATTACATTAGTCGGAGAGGAAACAGGGGGAGGTTATTATGGAAACACTGCATGGATCATTCCTGACGTAACTTTGCCTATAACCAAGGTGAGATTTCGACTGCCGCGTTTTCGTTTGATAGTCGATAAAAGCAGGGAAAAAGATGGGCGAGGCGTTATGCCGGATGTATGGGCCGTGCCTTCTACGGAAGCGATTCGCAAGGGCATTGATTTCAAAGCGGAGAAAGTCAGAGAGCTTATTGAAATGCAACACGAGCAAAATAGTCACGCTGCAAAATGAATTATTGTTTTGTAAAAACACTTTTGAAAATGATCTTCCCGCAAAAAAAAATTGCGAGCATCATTTGCTGTATCCTGATATTTTGTTGCACGCGTGCACAGACGACGTTATCAGCTGCCCAAATCAAAACCACGCGCGGAACGGTTATCCCTTTTTCAACAGCGGTACAAAAGGATTCGTTGGTTCTTGTTTGTTTTTGGGCCACTACGTCGGATGTTAGTATCAATGAACTCAATGCTATCAATGCTAAATATGAAAAATGGAAACAGGGACTGTCATTTAAATTGATGGCTGTTGCCGTTGATGAAGGCAAACTGGCAAACCGTGTAAAGGCTTTGGCTAACATGAACGATTGGAAATTTGATGTATATACTGATATTAATGGCGAATTGAGAGCAGCATTACACTCGGGCAATCTTCCCCAATCATTGATACTAAAAAACAATGAAGTCATTTATGAGCTCTCCGGATACGAGGCGGGAACCGAAGATTATCTCTACAGAAAATTGAGAGAAATAGCAGCGAAGAAATAAATATTACTCACCGTCTACAATTACTTTCTGAATTACGAGCTGTTCGTTAAGGATCACGAAATCTGCTTTTGCTCCGCGATGAATACTTCCCAATTTTTTGTCTTTTAATACCTGAGCGGGATATAGAGATGCCATGCGCAGCGCTTCAGGCAATGGAATTCCAACTTTTTCAACACCATTTATTACACATTGTATCATCGAAAGTGAAGAACCGGAAAGTGTTCCATCAGGTAAAGTGTATCGGTCGTTTTTGAATACGTGTTGATACTCTCCTTCCAAAACTTCAACTACTGCGTCTGTTATAAAAAATAATCGATCTCCAAGAATTTTCTTGCTTATTCTCACCGAGGCAAAATCGACGTGGATGCCATCGCAAACAACGCTGGCCATCACATCACCGTTATCATAAATGGCACCGACCATCCCCGGCTCTCTTCCCTGTAGTGGAGACATTGCATTGAAAAGGTGAGTCGCTGCAGGTATTCCCTGGTAAAAACCATTGATCGCAGCATCGTATGTAGCATTGCTATGTCCGGCTGAAACAATAATATTATTCTTCAACAACAAATCAATAACGGCCGCGTCGCACTGCTCGGGTGCCAGCGTCATCATTTTAAAAATGCCTTTTCCACGATCAAGAAACATCTGCACCTCTTCCAGGGTTGGCTTCTTGATATATTTTTCAATATGAGCGCCTTTTTTTACAGGATTGATATATGGTCCCTCGAGATGAAGCCCCAGCAATCCTTTTCCACCACCGGCCCAATAATTTTTTACCAGCTCAATTCCAGTCAGAAATTTTTCAATGGAATTCGTTGCCATCGTAATCATAAAATGAGTACAACCACCTTTCAGGCAATATTCATAGGTAGATTGAAGGGCGTCTGTAGTAAGATCGGAAGAAAAAAGTTTTCCATTTCCGCCATAGATCTGCATGTCAATGAACGCTGGCACCAACATGTAATCATTGAATTCCTTGATCTCATAACCCGAAGGGATATCTGAAGAAGGGATGATATCTACTACCTTTTTGTCCTTGACTAATACTGCTTTGCCGGTGAGAAGTTCCTGTCCTGTAAAAATTTCTCGCGTTGTAAAAGCTATGCTCATAAATCAACTACGGTTCAATACGAAAATGATCTGCATCTTTCCAGAATGGAAATTTTGTTCTTACTTCTTTTACCTTTTCCATATCAAGTGTGCAGGTATAAATTTCTTCCTTGTTGGATCCCTGATATAAGACTTGTCCCAATGGATCAACCACCATCGAGTCTCCGCTATAGGCGATGTCATTTCCATCAACACCAATGCGATTTACGCCAATGACATAGCATTGATTTTCGATCGCGCGTGCCTGTAACAAAGTCTTCCATGCATGGATGCGTCTTTCTGGCCAGTTGGCAACGTAAACCAATAAATCGAACTCCGGCGTTCCGTCAATACTCGATTGTCTTGCCCATACCGGGAACCTCAAATCATAACAAACGAGTAAATTAATTTTCCATCCTTTGACAGAAGCAATCAATCGCTTATTACCACGACTGTATTTTTCATCTTCACCGGCGAAGGCAAACAAATGCCTTTTATCGTAATGGCCGAATTGCCCGTTTGGAAGCATCCATATCAATCGATTGAAATATTTAGTGCCCGAATAATCATCTTCCTTGATGATCACACTTCCACCCAAAACAATCTTTTTTTGCGAAGCTATTTTTTTCATCCATGCAACAGTCTCTCCGTCCATACCTTCAGCCACGTTTTCAGGGTTCATGCTAAATCCGGTGGTAAACATTTCCGGCAAAATCACGACTTCTGTTCTTTCATCAATCGCATTAATTTTTTCCGATAACAAGCGGAGGTTGTCTGATTTATTTTCCCAAGACAATTGCGGTTGTATAATAGTGATAGTAAGTATGGACATGAAAAAACCGGAAAATGTAAAGGTAACAGATTAAAAGTAAGAAATTTGCGGGTTGCTCAATTGTTCATATAGAATTATGAATAGCAGCGTGAATCAGATCGGCCTCGAATCCTTTTTGCAGAAGATAATCCTGGAGTTTCCGTTTTTTAATAAAGACATTTTTCTCACCCTTCAACAGCAGTAATTTTTTTGACAGGATGTCGTTGAGTGTCCGTTGGTATGGTTCATCTTCTATTTCGGTCATCGCTTTTTTGATGCAGTAGCTGCTTATATTTCTTTGTTTCAGTTCGAATCGAATCTTTACTCTGCCCCATTGTTTCATCCTGAATTTTCCACCGGCAAACTGGATCGCGAATCTTTCTTCGTTAAGATAGTTGTCTTCGATGAGGTGCGAAATAATTTCGTCGACGTCTTTTTTCCAAAGGCCCATTTCGTACAATCTGTCTTTTACTTCCTGGTGGCACCTTTCCTGGTAACCGCAGAAGTGCCTGATCTTTTGTAATGCTTTTTCTTTGGGAACCTTGTTTTTTGCCCGTATACCCGAAGTTGCGATTTGCCTGTAAGCCATGCTGTCAAAAATAAATAAATAGAGCTTGAAATTATCTGAAGAAAGTTGTCAACGACACCCACGTGTGGATTGTCTTAGGCACACGAAATTAACACCAAATGTGCAAGATTGTTTGGGCACAGTTATCTATTGGTCATTGGGTAAAAATCAGTAGTTTCGCCGGAAAGACATATTTACATGAAGTTTATTGTTTCGTCGTCGGCCTTGCTAAAACAACTGCAGCATATAAACGGAGTTATCAATGCCAACACTGTATTGCCAATTTTGGAAGATTTTTTGTTTGAAATACAAAAAAACAAAATGACAGTTGTTGCAACTGATCTCGAAACAGTAATGAAAGTTCAATTGGAAGTGGAAGCGAAGGAAAATGGGAAAGTATGTATACCTGCTAGAATTTTGATTGACTCCCTGAAAAATATTTCTGATCAACCGCTCACGTTTACAATCGATAAGAATTTTAGCGTTGAAATCACGAGCGACAATGGGAAGTATAAAGTCATGGGCGAAAACCCGGATAATTTTCCCAAAGAGCCAACCGCAGACGATACCAATTCATTTGATATTCCATCGTCAGCCCTCGTTACGGCCATTAATAAAACATTGTTTGCTGTGAGTAACGACGACTTGCGTCCTGCTATGACCGGCGTATTTTTTGAAATGGATAAAAAAGGATTGCAATGTGTGGCAACGGATGCGCATAGGCTTGTACGTTATAAGCGTACGGATGTTAGCTGCCCAAAAACAGATTCATTGATTGTCCCTAAAAAGCCACTGAATTTGTTAAAGGCGGCATTACCGTCAAACGATGAAAAAGTTACTGTGAATTATAACAGCAACCATCTTTTTGTACAACATGGCACCATGCAAATGAGTTGCCGTCTTATTGATGCCAGGTTTCCGGATTACAAAGTCGTAATTCCGGTAGACAATCCGTATAAGCTTTTGTTGAACAGAAATGATTTTCAAAGTGCGCTTCGCCGCGTAAGTATTTTTAGTAATAAAAGCACCAACCAGGTTGTGTTAAATATACAAGGCAGCGAATTGCAACTTGCTGCGCAGGACATTGATTTTTCTTTTGAAGGAAATGAAAGAATGAAATGTCAATATGATGGAGAGGACCTAGCCATTGCATTTAATGCAAGATTCCTGATAGAAATGCTGAATGCAAGTGATTCAGATGAAATAAAAATTGAATTATCTACTCCAACCAAGGCGGGAATTATAAAACCGTCAGAGCAAGATGACAATGAAGAATTGCTTATGCTTGTGATGCCACTGATGTTAAACAGCTAGAAAGGAACAATCAGCTAATTTTTATTACAGAGAAATTGAAATGGTTTTAATTCTTGCTGTCGTGCAATTCGCTGAATCGATTTAAACTTTCGGATAATTTTGTACTTGTTGATGTCGAAGACTTCGTGTGCGATGCAGAAGTTGTCCATTGTTTCATAGTGAAACAAAAGTGAATTTAATTGTTCGAGTTCTTGCTCCATGAACTGTTCGGTAGCGAATTCGTCTTTCATTAGAACAAGCAAATCTCTGTCTGGAGTTTTCATCTATTATTAGATTTTAATAACCAACCATGCCTTTGTTCAAACCACAACCGCATTTTTTACTCGAGCCACCTATGCGATTTCCCGAACTGCAACTAACCGTTACAATGCTAAGAATTATTAATAAGAAAATCAATAGGCGAATCGGTTTTTTCATGGGTTTAATCTCACTAATTTAGCTAATTTGTACATCAAATTCTATTCCCATTTGTGATTTTTTAAAAATTATATATAGTGAACTCCAAAAGGCTAAAAGCTTTGGTGACTCCGCTGGATTGGGGACTTGGACATGCAACCCGCTGTATCCCAATAATTAAAAACTTAATTGATCTTGAAATTGAAGTATTGGTCGCCGCACATGGCGCCCAAAAGACGCTACTTTCTGAAGAATTTCCTGATTTGGAGTTTTTTGACCTGCCCGGTTACGGAATTCGGTACGGAGACAGGCGATGGAGCTTTGGACTGAAAATAATGCTCCAGGTTCCGAAGATATTGATCCAAATCAACCGGGAAAAGCGGTGGTTAGAGGCGTTTTTAAGATCGAAACCGGTCGATCTGGTCATCTCGGACAATAGATATGGTCTTTTTTCATCCAAGATATTTTCAGTTTTCATTACGCACCAACTTCATATTTCGACGCCTTTCGGAAAGTCAATTTCAAGAATTCTTACCTCAATCAATTATCAATATATCGGCAAATTCGATGCCTGCTGGATTCCGGATTTCGAAGATGTTCATCGTTCGCTCGCGGGCAGACTTTCTCATCCAAGCCAACTACCGGCCACCAGTATACGCTATATCGGGTTGTTGTCGAGACTACATACAATTCAGCAGGCTGTAATAAAAAACCTTTTGATTGTTATTATTTCTGGTCCGGAACCTCAACGAAGTATATTTGAAAAAAAGATTCTTGTGCAGCTAAAATTATTACAGGGAAAAATAATTCTTATCAGGGGATTACCTGGCTCAGACGACAAACTTGATTTGCAGCCGAACATCACTGCGTTTAATCACGCATCCGCAGAAATGCTTAACAACCTGATCTGTGAATCCGAATTTGTTCTTGCTCGTTCGGGATACAGTACCGTTATGGATGTTGTCAGTCTCAAAAAAAAGTGCATTCTCGTCCCAACACGAGGTCAACCCGAGCAGGAATATCTTGCGCAGTATTTGTTTGATAAGAAAATGATACTAACTGTTAGAGAAGAGGAGCTTGATTTAAAAACTTGTATTGCAAATGCCGGGCGATTTCCGTTTTCATTCGTAGAAATTCAAAATGACTTATTGAAGCACGTGCTGAATGATACAAAGGATCGACTGGTTCAAAAGGAACTCGCAGATAAAAAATCAGTCGCTCCCTAATTTGGGATAGTCGAAGAAAAAGAAATGTTTTGATGCCTCCTTGAAATCGCTCCATTTTTGCGTTTCAATATTTACAGCAAAAATACCGCAGGTGGGAATGTTGTCAACGCGCGCCTCACTAAGTGTATTGGCGAAATCTGTAATTCCCGGATTGTGAGAAAATATTGCTACCGAATCGTAGTCATCATCAATCTTTAAGATCACGTTGTAAAAAGCTTCCGGGTCCGCGTGATAAAGATCTTTCTCGAAAACAATTTTATCTTCATCTTTATTTAGTTGTTTGCTGAATAATACTGCAGTTGTTTTTGCCCGCTTTGCGGGACTTGATACAAGTAAGTCAATTTGTAGATTCCTTTTCGATAGACGTGCGGCCATCTCGGGCGCATTTTTCTTGCCTCGTTCATTTAATGGCCTGTCAAAATCTTTCACTGAGACATCGTCCCAACTGCTTTTCGCGTGACGAACTAATAAAAGTGTTTTCATTCTCGTTTAAAGCAAAAAATAGAAAAATTGATTTCCTACACGCTAAGGTAGAAGACTTTTGAGGTTAATTGATTATTTTAGTCTAGATTTTCAAGGCTGCTTATGATCCCTAATAACATTATTCGGCAGGTTTTACTTCTGCTTTTTACCATCCTTCTTGCAGTCGTTTTGTTTCGGCAACTTGAATCTTTTATTCCGGCCCTGCTGGGTTCATATACGCTATTCGTTCTGCTAAAAAAATGGATGTATATTTTAACAGGAAGATACAAGTGGAAAAAGACGCTAGCTGCAGCGCTGCTGATGTTTCTTTCCTTTATCGTTATTTTGCTGCCGATCGCGATGTTGATAAACCTGATGTCGTCGAAAATCAATTTCGCGATTCAGCATTCTTCGGCTGTATTGAACACCGTTGAACAATTTATCCATAGTTGGGAGACAAAATACAATATCCAGATTTTGTCAGACAACAACATGCAACAGCTTACCACCTGGACGGCGCAAACATTACCTAAAATAGTAGGCGCAACATTCAATAGCCTGATCACAATTGTGTTTACTTATTTTATTCTTTATTTCATGTTAGTGAGTGGACGAAGAATGGAATCATGGCTCATAGACTGGATGCCGATGAAGAATGAAAATGTGTTGTTGTTGAGACATGAAACAAATGCACTCGTTTATTCCAATGCCATTGGGATACCTTTAATCGCTTTGTTCCAGGGCGCACTTGGATTGATTGCATATCTTTTTCTTGGAGTCAATGAACCGATTTTCTGGTTCATAGTAACATGCATCGCATCGATGATGCCGGTTGTAGGAGCTACCCTGGCATATGTTCCGGTCGCTATTCTATTCTTTGCAAACGGAATGAATATAAAAGGAATCATCATGTTGATTTATGGATTTGGTGTGATCAGCACGATCGATAGTGTATTCCGTTTTTGGCTACAAAAACAAATTGGTGACGTCCATCCCTTAATCACGGCATTTGGAGTCATAGTCGGGTTAAACTTATTTGGATTTATAGGATTGATTTTTGGACCGATTCTTATCTCTCTTTTCATCCTGATGATCAAAATTTATGTAAATGAATTTGGTGTAACAAAGGTTACATAACGATCTCCGTCGGTTACTATACCGTATATGAATACGCTTATAAGAAATAGGCTTGTAAGCTCGAATTTTTACGTGTGAAATTTACTAAGTAGTAAAACCCAAATTCTAAAAATTGTATTTTTTTGCACAATAAAAAATTAATGCTGTGCGTCTTGCACAAGTTCAATTTGAATAATATTTTAGCTGTGTACCCGTTTATTCAATAAGCGTTTTTTTGAAAAACCCTAATCCATGCGTACCCTTAATCCAAAATCCCTTTGTGGTTTGCTCTTCCTTTTTTTGACGACTTCGATGCTTCATGCTACGCCGTCAACGTCACTTAGGAAATCACCAAAAAAGGCAAAAACCGCACGCGCACAAAAAGTTTCACGTTCATCTATTGTCCTCACAGAAGCATATAAAGAAGAAGTTTCTTGTTTATATGATGAAATTAATCTGGATAGTCTCGGCTTGAATAAGGAAGCGTTTGAATATGCTTACAGGGGTTATACTTATTTGAATAGTCATCATCTCGTAGAGAAGAACAATATTATCACTGTTGTTGATTTTAGCCAGTCGTCACGAAATAAGCGTCTTTACATAATAGATCTCGAGCAAAGAAAGGTTGTCATCAATACCTATGTTGCCCATGGTCGCGGTTCTGGTTCTGAATTCGCGCATTATTTTTCAAACAATCAAAGATCACATAAAAGCAGTTTGGGATTTTATATCACCGAACATACTTATTATGGAGATCACGGTTTGGCGTTGCGAATCCAGGGCCTGGAAAAAGGATTTAATAATCGTGCATGTAAACGCAACATCGTTGTGCATGGTTCCCGTTACGTCGGTGAAGATTTTGTCCGTTACAACCGTTTTAACGGAAGAAGTTTCGGATGTCCTGCAGTTCCATATGAAGAGGCAGAGGATATCATTGATACGATAAAAGATGGGACATGCCTGTTCATCTATTTTCCCGCAAAAAAATACTTAGCGAAATCAAAGATACTTAACAGCTAGCGCGGACGTAAACTTCAGATGGTTTGAAAAGCGAAAATGCTCAATATAGGTCGTACCCTATGATTGGGCTTTTCCTTTTATAATCGTGGATTACGCCGATTTGCGCGGATGCTTCACAAAATTTACAATTAGCATTATCAGGTTTATAAGTAGAGATTAACTCTACTATATGCAATTATAGTATAGAGCCTGAATCGAACCCGGGTTGAATTGGGCTCTTATGACAGGATGGGAGAACGTAGACAGGAAGGTAATAGGACTATAATAGGGCGAAGATAGGGCGATGATAGGGCGATGACTATGCTGACTCATAAAGAAGGAGAAAACTTTCAGTATAGAATCTATGGATCTATCAAGGATGGTTAAACGAAAATCATTGTAAATTCCCGACTCCTGATATTTCGAAAGGGGCAACTACAAAAAAGAATCCGCGAAAATCCGCTCCCAATCGGCGTAATCCGCGATCAGAATTGCCAGCCTATAAACTCTCCCAACGCGCCAACTAAAAGGCCAATGTATATTTCAAAGTTGGAATGATCTGATACAATCAATCGGGAGGTGCAAACAAGGCCAGCAATTAAAACGGCTATCGACAAATATAGACCGGATGAATAGTTGTCAACAAAGGAAAACAGGATTGCGAAAGTGACGAGGCCACCCATCGCTATTGCATGCATGCTGATCTTGAAGAAAATATTGCACATCCATCCGCCGCAAATGGCAAAAAATGAACCTAACAAAAGATGAAGGATAACTGGCGGATTGTCGAACATGCTTCTTGCAAAAACAAACCATATCATGAAATAAAAAAACATGGCAAGGAGGTATGGGATTATTCGCTCGCGTGTAGTTGACATATGTAGCGAGCGAACTAGTTTTAGTCTCCAGCATAAAAACACGGTAAACGCAGGAAACACTGTTGCGAATAAAAATATAAGTAACAATTTCAATTGTTTTGTCAATAACTCTGCGCCTGCGAATTCTGCGGGATGAATGAAAATCAGGAATGCGGCTACATAAACGGTTATGAAGAGCGGATGAAAAACAAACGAAAAAAAATTCCCCAAAAAAACTAAAACGTTATTGTATTCAGATTTAAACTTTCGGGGCTCTTGCCTATTCATATGTTCTTTTAAAATCATCGAGAGAATTGGAAAAAGAATTTTGGCAGAATTACAACTCTTTTCTCAACCGGGCAACAGGAATGTTTAATTGCTCGCGGTATTTTGCAACCGTACGACGTGCTATATTATATCCTTTTTCTTGAAGCAGTTCGGTTAGTCGCTCATCGCTTAAAGGCTTCTTTTTGCTTTCTGATTCGATGAGGTCGCTTAGGATTTTTTTCACTTCCCTCGTTGATACTTCTTCACCGCTGTCAGTACTCAACGATTCACTAAAGAAGAATTTTAAACGATAGGTTCCAAATTCCGTTTGCACAAATTTGCTGTTGGCAACGCGGCTCACTGTGGAGATATCCAGTCCTGTCCGTTCAGCAATATCTTTTAAGATCATCGGCTTCAACGTGGTCTCATCGCCAGTAATGAAAAATTCACGCTGGTAATCCATAATTGTTTGCATCGTGCTCAACAGAGTTTGTTGCCTTTGCTTGATAGCATCGATAAACCATTTGGCAGCATCGATTTTTTGTTTGATAAACAATACCGCTTCTTTTTGGCGTTTATCTTTCTTTGTTCCTCTGTCGTAATCTTTTAACATCTCACGGTATCCTTCGCTCACACGTAAGTCGGGCGCGTTCCTTGAATTGAGTGTGAGTTCCAGGCTTCCGGCATTGTTGAAAATAAAAAAGTCAGGCACCACATAGCTTTCGGCCTTACTTGTTTCACCGACATGTCCGCCAGGTTTTGGATTCAACTTGACGATCTGCCTGATCACTTCGCGGAACTGATCATCATCCAGGTTCAGTCCCCGTTGAATTTTATCGTAATGTTTTTTTGTAAACTCATCAAAATAGTAAGTCAACACCTCGATCGCCATCTCAACACTCTTTCCGTCTTTTTTCTTGCGGTGCAATTGAATAAGCAATGATTCCTGTAGATTTCTTGCGCAAACTCCGGGCGGATCAAACTGTTGAATTTTTTTGATTACTTCCTCCACTTCCTTTTCATTTGTTTCAATATTCTGACGGAACGCGAGGTCATCAACGATCGATGTGGTCTCTCTTCTTAAATAACCATCATCATCTATACTTCCAACGATTTGTTCTGCGATACGTTTAGTTCTTTCATCTATCGTCAGCATGCCAAGCTGGTCAAGCAACAAATCATGAAAAGTGGTTTCAACCTTATGCGGAATTGTTTTTTGTTCATCCGAGTCCGGGTAATTATCGTCTCGTAGTTTATAATCCGACACCTCATCGTCATACTCGTTTACGTAATCACTGATGTCAATATTGTCATACTCTTCCTGCGTGCCTTCACTCTCGAACTCCTCAGTTTCGGTTGATTCGAACTCATCCTTGGAGTCATCTGTTAAACCATCATCATGATCCTCTTCGGCAACTTCAAGCGCAGGATTCTCTTCCAATTCCTCTTTGATACGTTCTTCGAGATTGGCAGTAGGCACCTGCAACAACTTCATTAACTGAATTTGCTGCGGAGATAATTTTTGTAGTAACTTTTGTTGTAATGATTGACTCAGTGCCATGTCAAGGGGTTTGTTCCAAGGCTGGCCCGATAAAAAAATTCGGGCCTAACCACAAAAATCGAGCCGTAATTTACACACAATTATGAAAAAACCATCGGAACGAAGAATTTGTTTTATTGTTGCTTTCTTTTTTTGCGGACTTGGGTGGAATGCGGTGGCGCAAAAACCTGTTTTTAAACCATCTGGAGTGGTACCGGAAAGGTATTTGGTGATGGAGCAGTCTTTGCTAAAAAATTTTCAACAGTTTGCTGATCCTCAAATTAATTTGTCTTATGAGACATCAAACGCCGAAAAACTGGTATATCCGCCGAACGCTTCATCGACTATAATACCTTCCGATTATTCCGTTCAGCACCTTGGATTTTTCTGTAAACAAGAATGGGAGTTTGAAAAAAAGGCTCGTATCCCCCTGAGGGTTCGCCTGGGATCGCTTGAATATTGTAATTACCTCGAGGGAAAAAACAAATCGATGACGACTGTCCCATAAACCGTAACACTTTGTGAATGCATCAATCGAATGGTGACCTACATCGTAACTTTTTCCCTGCTCAAGACATTTTTAATTACAGTAACCATCTTTTTTCCTTTTTCTTCGATTTGTTCCGGAGTCCACAATAATCCAATGGCGGTAGAAACACATCGGCCCAAGATGCGATCACTTGCGGCGAATGATTTTTGTTGCAGTGAGAGCAGCGCCTGCTTCTGATCGTCGTGGAGATGGTTTAATGTCGCCGCTTGTTTCAAATGATCCCATTTGCGCAGGTAATGCCAGTTGTTATCGAACCAATAGAAATTGCCTGCCAGAATATTTTGTTCTTTCATGACGGCAACAACTGTGCGAGTCAAAGATTCGGTTGGAAGGAACCAACTTAAGAACGTGCAGCTATCTCCCCCCGGATCAGGAATCACGCGGAATGTGATTTCGGGAATTTGCGAAAGAATATTTTTTAGCTGTTGATGATTATTTTTTTGAATTGAAAGAAACCTGTCCAGCTTTCTTATCTGGGCAAGGCCAACTGCTGAATGCAGTTCGGAGATCCTGTAATTGTAACCGATGAAAGGATGAAGGTCAGCTCCCCTGTCGACACCCTTGTGGTCATGACCATGGTCAGTGAAACCATCGGATTTATTGTATATATCCTGATCGTTCGTCATAACCACACCACCCTCAGCGCAGGTAATTGTTTTTACGAAATCAAATGAAAATGTTCCAGCATGTCCAATTGTGCCAAGTGATTTTCCTTTGTAACTCGCGCCAATACTTTGACAGGCATCTTCCAATAGAATCAAATTCTCTTCTTTGCAAATTTGAATGAGTGCATCCAGGTCGGCCATGCTTCCGCACATGTGTACGGGCATGATGCATTTTGTTTTTGTACTGACCGCTTTTTTAACTGCATCAGGATTTAAGGTCAGCGATTCATCGATGTCGACAAGGACAGGAATCGCACCTACACTTAGAACGGCCTCGAAACTGGCGACAAAAGTGAATGCCGGCATGATCACTTCATCTCCCGAGCCAATACCCAACGCGCTTAAAGCAGTTGTCAATGCAGATGTTCCGCTCGAAGTGAGCTGTGCGTAACGACATCCAAATTGTTTGCAAATGGCCTCCTCGAGTTCTTTTGATTTCCAGATATTCTTGCGAGGCACATCGAAACCGTAGCGCATAAGAATGCCCGTTGCGAGCACATCATTTACTTCTTTTCTTTCTTCTTCACCAAAAAGTTCAAAACCTGGCATAATTCAATAAATTAAATTAATGATGAAGCAAAGGTAAAAAAAATGATCGATGGCATACCGGAACGATCGCATAAAATACTATCAGGCTAAGTCGTTTTTTTAAGTTCCTTTATTTTGATATTCCTGAAGTAAATGGGCTTGCCGTAATGTTTTCCCTGGAAGCCGATATAACCATGTATTCCTAATGTAGATGGTGCATTGCTTAACCATGCGGGAACATCGGTGCCATCAGGATTCTTCTTGTTAGACGTAAACGCGGCCATGTCGAACGTGTTAACCAGTTCACCGTTCAATACAACCCAAATTTTCTTGTCAATACACGTAATTGTATAGTGATTCCATTGTCCCGGTTTCTTTACTGTCCGCTTTGTTGCTGCCTGGTGTCCGAAAATGGCGGCGCATTGCCAATTGGCAACAACTTTGCTCCACTCTTCGGAATAGTCATCGGCAATTTGTATTTCAACTGAATGTGGTATCCATTCTTTTCTGTCAGTTGCATGAACGATCACGCCGCTGTTGGTTCCATCCGCATTCTTAAATTCGAGATCGAGCACAAAATTATCGTACGGTTTATCGGTCCACAGAGATTCATCTTTTGTTGCTGTGATAATTCCATTCGAAATGGACCATACTCCTTTTTCGCTGACTGAATTTGACAAGTCGCTTTTGAAGAGGTTAGTCCAGCCCGGAGCTTTAGTATTGGGATGATGAACATACGGAGTGTCCTGCGCAACTGCGTGAAAAGCGAGCGCAGCGAAGAGCAAATGACAAAGCAAGAATTTTCTCATAATTATTTTTTTAAGCTCTATAAAGATAGGGCTCTTAGGGAAATTAAATAATCAATAAAATCAACAAAAAATAAATCAATGTTCAAGTTTGCGACAACTTGCCGCCTGTACTTGAAAATTGATTATTTAGTTCATTGTTATTTGTTAAGCTGTGCTTACCCGTTAGCATTTGTTCACCATAAAATCCTTTTACGGATTGGCGGCAGTTTTCTCTTCTGCAAGTTTTGCATCATCAGGTTCCTTGGCCAGGTCTCTGTCGAGTGCGTACAGTGCATTACCACTGGCTTTTTCGCCGCCGGCAACCTTGATTTTGTCGAGCAAATTAAGGGCAAGTGTTTCTTCCTCTGTTTGTTCTTTGACAAACCATTGGAGGAAATGCCATGTTGCCCAATCTTCTTCCTGGAAACTTTGCTTTACAATTTTATAAATGGATTCGGTGTTTCCGATTTCCTGCTCAAAAACTTTCTCAAAACAATTTTGAACGCTGGTTGGATTTGGCGGCGGTGCAGGAATCGCATCAACCTTTACTTTAGTTCCGCGCTCGATTATATATTCAAGAAATTTCATCATGTGATTCCTTTCTTCTTCGGCATGACGAAATAAAAAATTTGCAATGCCGTCGTAGCCTTCACTGGCGGCCCAGGCAGCATACGAAATATAGATCTGCGACGCATGTGCTTCTTTGGTCATTTGATCATTAAGTGCAGCTCGCAGTGTTTCGGAAAGTCTGTTAGTATTCATAATAAATAATTGAATAAATAATTAAGTGGATAAAAAAAATTATGCCCTCTTTGATCATAAGACACATTGATTAATGTGAAACCGCTTAACCTCCTCGATTTTTATACCATTTTTTTAACATCGGCCGCTATGGAGCGAATGTTAAAACGAATCTTAAGACTGGGCGGGGGCATGGTTCTTGAAAACGTACAGGGAAATTAATCATTAATTAAAAACAAAGATTATGAAGACACATACAGAAACATTTAAACTGATGATAGATGGCAAACCTGTCGAAGTAAGAGCAACGCCATATGTTATTAAACACACAAAGCAAAAAAAGGTACGAGTAAGTTATAACGGGAGTCCTGTACACATCTTCGGGTGGGATACAACAAATCAGTTGCATCTCGTGGAAGAGGGAGCAGATATGATTCCGCATAGGATCGAAGAAGCAATTGCTAAGGAATTAGAGAACAGATTGGCTGCGTAAATAAGTCTACAAAAATTAATGTGAAAGTGGTCATATACCGACCCTTCTGTGCCTTGATTTCCTTTGTGCCTTTGTGTGAAACAAAACATTAGATTGTCCTAATGTCGTAGTTTTTGTTTCACCCAAAAGCACAAAGGAAATCAAGGCACAGAAGGGTCTCTACATGGCCACTTTCACATTCATGACATTTTTGTAAATTCGTACCTCTAAACTTATAATCTATGTCCCTTCTTAATAATAATAACAAAAAGAAAAAAGGCAACCAGCAAGGAAAGCAACAAGGCGGCAAGTCCAATTTCCTGCCGTCGAAAGGAAAGACGAATTCAAAGGCTGCCGTAAGAAACACGAAACTTACTGGCGGATCTCAACGCGGTTCTTAATGTTTGGAACGGCAATTCATTTAATTTTTTTTACAGGCAATTTTATTTTTCTTCCCTTTGGCAAAGGACAGCAGGGGTGTTAACTTCGTTATATGATTGATTATTTAGCCGGGTTGAATGATGCCCAAAAAGAAGCCGTTCTCTATACTGAAGGGCCATTGATGATTGTTGCCGGCGCAGGGAGCGGTAAAACGAAAGTGCTCACCACAAGAATCGCTCATTTGATGGCAAAGGGAGTTGATTCTTTTAATATCCTCGCTCTCACATTTACCAACAAGGCCGCAAAAGAGATGAAAGAAAGGGTTGAAAGAATCCTTGAGAATAACAACGCTAGAAATTTATATATCGGCACATTTCATAGTGTGTTTGCAAGAATTCTTCGTGGAGAAGCACCAAAATTGGGCTTTCCGCACAACTTTTCCATTTACGATACCGATGATGCAAAAAGCGTTGTCAAAACCGTCGTTAACGAACTCAATTTGGACGACAAGCATTATAAACCAAATACTGTTTATAATAGAATTTCACAGGCAAAGAATGCGTTAGTCGGTCCGGCAGAATATGCAACCGATTATTATATTCAACAGGAAGATACCAGGAGTAATCGTCCGGCCATCGCGCAGATTTATGATGCGTATGTAAAGCGCTGTTTCAAAAATGGAGCGATGGATTTCGATGACCTCTTATTGAAATTTTATGAGCTGCTAAAACATTTTCCTGAAAGTCTTCATAAGTACCAGCACAAATTCAAATACATTTTAATTGATGAGTTCCAAGATACAAATCCGGCCCAATATGAAATCATAAAATTACTTGGCGCAGTATATGAAAATGTTTGCGTCGTCGGTGATGATGCACAAAGCATCTATAGTTTCCGCGGGGCGACCATTCAAAATATTCTTCAATTTCAAAAAGACTACGAGGATGTAAAGGTGATCAAACTTGAACAGAATTACCGAAGCACCCAAAGCATTTTGCATGTAGCCAATGAAGTTATTAAGAACAATAAAGGGCAGATTCCAAAAAATCTGTGGACCGAAAATATAGTTGGAGAAAAAATCAGGCTTGTAAGAACACTAACTGATAATGACGAAGGCAAATATGTTGCAGATACCATCCAGGAACAAAAATTGAGAAATCATTTCAACAATCGGGATTTCGCGATTTTATATCGAACCAATTCGCAAAGCCGCGCATTTGAAGAAAGTTTGCGCAGGATGGGAATTCCCTATACGATCTATGGTGGTATCAGTTTTTATCAACGAAAAGAGATCAAGGATTATCTTGCCTATTTACGCGTTATCGTTAATCCGAAAGATGAGGAATCCTTAAAACGAATTATCAATTATCCCGCAAGAGGAATTGGAAAAAGTTCAATAGACAAAGCCATCTTTTTCGCAAACGAAAAAAATATTTCGATGTGGGATGTGCTGGTGAACGCAGCGAATTATGGATACAAAGCTGGAACGTTGGAGGCGATTGACAATTTCGTAATGATGATAAGAAGTTTCGGCAGTATGCTTGCAACCAAGAACGCATATGAAGTGGCGATTCATGTTGGCAAGCAGACCAATT
>Ga0068860_100000827_pt1 | contig 34623 bp, 27 predicted proteins | sample KBSSwiS32_FD_66597 | JGI IMG/M metagenome (GOLD analysis project Ga0068860, IMG submission 66597) | Switchgrass rhizosphere microbial communities from Kellogg Biological Station, Michigan, USA - KBS Switchgrass S3-2 | ecosystem: Host-associated > Plants > Roots > Rhizosphere > Soil ... | reverse complement strand
ACCGGCGCTTTCAGGCTATCGCCCCTGCGATACACCCCTTCAGCCCAGGCCCTGGTGAATTCAATGGCTGCAGCAGCAGTATCTTTTGTTTCCAGTGAATGTACAAACGCTGTATACCAGGCCATGCTTACCGAATCAATCGGCTGTTTTTTGTCGTACCCGTTAATGCCGGCCGAAATAAATACAGCCTTGTTTACCCTTTGCGGGTAGGCGATAACAAAATCCTGTGCAACGGAGGCACCCATGGAAAGCCCGGCAATGAAAACTTTTTGCAGGTGCAGGCTATCGAGCAGGATGCGCAGCATATCCTGGGCCAGCAGCAGGGTATCGATGCCGGTTGTCTTGCCATGAAAAGGCAGGTCGGGCGTAATGATCTCATACTTTGCCGACAAAGCTTTTACCTGTTCTTCCCACATCGTATGGTCCTGCAAACCTGCATGCAGCAGAAGAAGGGCGGGCCCGCTGCCTGCGCGTTCATAGTATACCTGCAGCTTTCCTGCCGGTATGCTGCCACTTGTTCGTTGTGCATAAGCGCCACAGCAGGCTGCCAGGCAAAGACAGGCCAAAACGAAACGCATATTTTTTTTCATACAATTGGTTTAATAATGCTAATGAATGCTTTCAGGCGGTAAAAATAGAATGATGGCGGTGTATGGTCAAAAATGTTCCCTGCAGGGGGCCATACTGCCCCATACTGCGGGTAAAACCGTTGATAAATTGTGCCTTTAGCGCGTACAGGCAATCCAAAAAATACCTAATTTCAGAAAAAACCATTCTTTTCACTTAAACTGACCTTTATGGAAGAGAACCGGCAACCAAAATTTCAAAATGGCGATACGGTCATTCTGAAAACCAACGGTAAACGATTAACGGTTACCCACCGGAGTTATGAATACGATCATCACTATGGTATCTGCCTTAATAAGCGCTATGCGGGGCAGAAAATAGTGGGTTGTTCCCGGCAGGATAATGGGATCATCAAAGAAGAAGTTTTTTCTGAAGATGATCTGGAGCTGGCCAGGTAACAGAACCAGCATTTCAAAGCATTATTTTGTCTGCATTATTTTACAGTTCTGGTAGCGTTGCACCAGGAACCGGAGACCTGCTTTGCGATACTCAGGTGTACCCACAGTGAAATGATCGCTGGGATAATAAGCAAATTCAAATTGAGTATCTATTTTTTTCATTTCCCATCTAAGATGTACACGGCATCATCGAGTAAAAAAGGCCGGCAGGGAAAGGGTCATGATTTTTCTCATGATGAAAATTAAGGGATGGCAATACCCGGTAGTGTATCAGTTTGAATATTTTCTCACTATTACTTCATATTGAACTTATCAATTGAAGATTGTATTTCCGCTAACCGCACATGAATTGCGTCAAGTTGCTTTTTTTGTGCCTCTGCGCTGTCGTAAATACCTTTTTGCTCATACCTGCCTATTCTGTCGTATATATTATAAGCGCTATCCTTTAATGATTTTTGCTCAGTCTGAAGTCTTGTTATCGTTTCAATGCGCCCGCATCCGCAAGCGACCAGGGTGGAAAGACATAAAATGGCTAAATATTTCATATAGGGCTTTAGTTAAAGTTCGTATTCCTTTTGCGCAGGAACGATAAAATTTTTCTTATCGCTTATTAAAATTTCCATATCCAAATGTATGTTTTCAATATACGATTAAATAAATAATCTCTTGCCCGTGTCCGAAGGTTCAGGAAATTTAATAACTTACTGTTGTTATTTTAACCGTAACCGAACGCACAAATTGCTGAACGACAATTTGTGCGTATATTAATTGTAATGAAAATGTAAACATGAAACTGATAAAAATAACCCCCAACAACGGCCGTGGTTCTTTACCGATTTACCTGAACAGCGATGAAATCCTGCGCATCGATTTCGGTACCAGCGAACACAATCCCGGTTGTGATATTACTTTAAAAAACGGGCAGGTGCTGAGCGTATTCGACAAACCCAAAAGTATTTTTGATGCGGTGAACCATCCGCAAAACCGGATCAAAGAAGGCGGTGAGTAGGAGTTGTTGCCTGCAAGCGTGATGATGCGGGGAATAGCCTCATACTATGAAATGTAATTTAAAAGCGCCTGGTTGCTTACCAGTAAAACTCTTTTATTTCTTCTTCTCCTATTACGCTACCCCTTGCCTCTTATTAGTTGTGATAGGCGAATGTTTATGTTTGGTTGGTGAGGACACCGACCAGGGAATGAGCCTATTTTTGGCTGGCGGGCCGATAAACAGTTCCTTCGTACAAGTGTGCGACGCAAGAATGTTTAATAGAATTACTTCGGCCCGGTTCAAGAAAATAGCCTCGGATCATAACTTACTTTCTATATCTAAACCATTTTTTACCGCTGTTTCTTTGGCGAGTTCGTAGCCGGCATCGGCATGCCGTATCACACCCATGCCCGGATCGTTTCTCAAAACACGGCTTAGCCTTGCCGCCGCGGCATCGGTACCATCGGCCACTATCACCATACCGGCATGAATACTATAACCCATGCCCACGCCGCCCCCATGGTGAAGCGATACCCAACTGGCACCACCCGCGGTATTTACCAGTGCATTCAGGATGGGCCAGTCGGCCACCGCATCGCTACCATCCAGCATGGATTCGGTTTCGCGGTTGGGACTGGCAACAGAACCAGTGTCCAGGTGATCACGTCCGATGACGATCGGCGCTTTCACTTTACCGGTTCTCACCAGCTCATTGAAAGCAAGACCTGCTCTCTCGCGTTCGCCCTGCCCGAGCCAGCAAATGCGCGCCGGTAAACCCTGGAAGGCGATGCGTTCTTTTGCCAGTTTGAGCCAGCGTTGCAGTGAAGCATTCTCAGGAAACATAGCTGCAATCAATTCATCTGTTACAGCTATATCATTCGGATCACCACTGAGTGCCGCCCAGCGGAAAGGGCCTTTGCCGAGACAGAATAAAGGGCGAATGTAGGCCGGCACGAAGCCGGGGAACGCGAAAGGGTCGTGAGCAGTGAGTCGTGAATGGTGAGTAGTACGCGCCTCGTATTCAAGCGCACGGGCGCGGATATTGTTGCCATAGTCGAAGGTGATGGCGCCCTTGTCCATCAGTTGCAGCATCAGTTGTACATGCAGGTAAATGCTTTCGTACGCCAGTTCCAGGTATCTATCGGGGTTGAATATGCGCAATTCCTTGGCTTGTTCATTGCTGATGGTATGCGGCAAGTACCCCACAAGCGGATCGTGCGCGGAGGTTTGATCCGTTAATGTATCCGGAACAATATTTCTTTCTACCAATCGCCGCAGCAGGTGCACTGCATTACACAGCACGCCGATACTCTTACCAACAGCCAATTGCTTATAGCTAACCGCCTGATCGATCGCTTTATCAATATCCGTATACTTCTCGTCCAGGTAGTTTGTTTCAATGCGTTTGTCGATCCGCCATTCTTCTACTTCTGCAATCAATGCCACCCCGCCGTTCATGGTAATGGCCATTGGTTGTGCACCGCCCATGCCGCCGAGGCCGGCACTGACGTTGAGGGTACCCTTGAGGGAGTGCGTGAGGCGTGAAGCGTCAGGCGTGAGTGGGGAGTGGGGAGTCGGGAGTGGGCCGGGGAAAGAATGATTGGACTGAGCGAAATGTTTATCAGCAATAGCCGCATAGGTTTCGTAAGTGCCTTGCACAATACCCTGGCTGCCGATATAGATCCAGCTGCCCGCGGTCATTTGGCCATACATCATCAATCCCTTTTTTTCCAGCTCATCAAAATGTTTCCAGTTGGCCCAATTGGGTACCAGTTGACTATTGCTCAACAACACCCTTGGCGCATCTGCATGTGTTTTTAAGATGCCCACCGGCTTACCGCTTTGTATGAGCAGGGTTTCATCGTTCTCCAGTATTTTTAATGCCTTTATGATATTATCGAGCGCTTCAAAATTACGGGCAGCTTTGCCGCGGCCGCCATACACAATTAAATCATCGGGTCGTTCCGCTACTTCCGGGTTCAGGTTATTGAGCAGCATTCGCAGTGCAGCTTCCTGTATCCAGCCTTTGCAATTGAGTTGTGTACCTACAGGTGTTTTGTATTTAATGGGATCGTAGCGGGATGTACTCATATAAATGATTTTTTGGGAACCGCGGCGGCACCGGGAATTCAGGGCATCACCGTGAATCTCCCTGTCCACATGATTCCATGGTTCAGCATTCAAAGTTTTTGTAACCGTTGTTCAACTCCATCCTCCTGCCCTTTGCAAACGCATCCAGGTTTTCTACAAATGAAAAATCTTTGATCATACCCGCCACCCTATTGATATCTTCTGCAAAAATGCGGTCCTCTGATGCAAAGCCTACAAACTGCCGTACATGCTCATGCGCAAATTCAAGCAGGGCACTGCTTTTGAGCGGCCGCCGGAATTCTATCGCCTGGCAGGCGGTCAGCAATTCAATGGCTAAAATATATTCCAGGTTATCGAGCACGGTATTGAGTTTACGCCCGCTGATGCTGCCCATGCTCACATGATCTTCCTGGCCCAGCGAGGTGGGGATGCTGTCGGCACTGGCCGGGAAACAAAGTGTTTTATTTTCGGTTACCAGGGCGGCGGTGGTATATTGCGGAATCATAAACCCGCTGTTCAGGCCCACATCTTTCATCAGCAGCATCGGCAATCCCCATTTTCCTTCCAGCAATAAATAACAGCGGCGATCGGAAATATTACCAATCTCGGCAGCAGCAAAACAGGCATAGTCTAACGGTAACGCTAATGGCTGACCGTGAAAATTTCCCCCACTTATCGTATCCTCTGCGCCGAATATAATCGGGTTATCGGTAACCGCATTCAATTCAATTTCCGTAAGCTCCTTCAGGTGCAGCCATGCGTTGCGGCTGGCACCGTGCACTTGTGGCATGCAACGCAGCGAGTAGGGATCCTGCACACGACCACAATCCACATGGCTCTGCATGATAGCGGAATCTTTCAACAGCAGGCGCAGGCGTTGTGCCACCAATTGGTTGCCGGCAAAGGGGCGCAGCTTATGCAGGCGGGCATCAAAAGGCGATTTTGTTCCTGTTAAGGCTTCCAGGCTCATGGCGCCGATGATATCTGCCGCTTCCAGGCAATTGTGCATGCGTTGCACAGCTTTTACCGCAAAAGATAAAATGAATTGTGTGCCATTGATCAGGGCCAGTCCTTCTTTGGGCCCCAGTTGCAAAGGTTCCAGTCCATACCGTTTCAAAACTTCGGAAGTGCTTACCTGCATATATTCACCATCACTGGTATCCATCCGCATTTTTCCTTTGGCCAGCATTACATTACCCAAACCAATCAGCGGTAAAAACAAATGTGCCAGGGGGGCCAAATCGCCGGAAGCGCCCACACTCCCCTTCTCGGGTACTGCCGGTATAATATCGTTTTCAATATGCCAGTTGATGCGTTGAAGGGTTTCGGGCCGCACACCACTATATCCCTGTGCCAGGGCGTGGATTTTTGTTATCATCATCAGTTTGGCAATTTCTATCGGAATGGCTGCTCCCACGCCCACGCTATGGCTTTGTAAAATCTTATGTTGCAGGGTTTGGGTATCGGCCGCAGAAATTTTTGTGTTGGATAAAATGCCGAAACCGGTATTGATACCATAGACGGTAGTATCCTGCTCAACTATCTGCTGTACATATTTGCGGCTGGTATTAATTCTTTGCAGGGCTTTATCATTTAGCACGGCTTTCATTTTTCCTGTAGCAATTGCAATTGCCTGCCGGATGCTTAACTGATCGGTACCGTAATTAAAAACAGCGTTCATGGTATATTTTTCGGTACCAAAGTAAATGAATTGGAAGCAGACCCGGATAAAAATATGCTGCTATGCTATGGTATTAAAGATGCACGCCTACCGGAGTTTGGTAATGAAACGTGCCGGAAATACCCGGCTAAGGATTCAAATCATTTTTATTACCAAGCGAGTACATAAATAATGTTTACTGCTTGGCTTTTGTTTATGCAATACAGATGTGCCGGCTGCAGGCCGGCCTGATAGATCGCAACGACTATATTCATCAAAATCAGAAACCCCCGCGTAAGCAGGGGTTTCTTTGTGATTTTCATTTACTTTTAATCTTTAACTGATACAAGTAATAGGGATTGGTATTTCATCCGATTGCTCTTCTAAAATGGTCTCCCGTTAGAAAATCGTACACGTTTACCGTGTAAGAATCGTACCAGTTTTTTAAGGCGGCATTTGCTGGGGAGCAGGTCTATATTTCCACAAAATAATAGTATGGCGGAAAAATTTTCGCGTGCCGGGGAATTTTTTGCAAAGGCAGCATTATTTTTTTTCATCCATTTTTTCTTCCAGGGAAGCAGCTGTTTTTCCTCTTTTTTTCAGTAAACGCTTTCCTCTGAATGGTTCTTCCCCCATTAGCAGACCCCAGGGTTTTAGGGGTTCTACACGGTCAAAAATGATTTTTGTTACAGCAATAACCGGGATGGACAAAAACATACCGGCAATGCCCCACAGCATTTCGCCGACGATGATTCCAAACAGGGTAATCATTGCATTGATTTTAACCTTGGAGCCTACAATCACCGGCAATAAAATATTATAATCGATTACATGTACGCCAAACATAACCGCAACAATCCAGATAACCTTCGATGTGGCTGCCGTGGTAGCAAAAGTAATCATGGCACTAATGGTCATTGCGGTTAACATGCCGATATAGGGAATAATATTAAAAAGCCCCGTGATGAGGCCCAGCAATACCGCGTATTTAACACCCATAAATGAGAATATGATGGAAATGCTGGAGGAAACAATTGCCATTTCAATAAAGATGCCGGTAACATATTTCCGGATGATAAACTGTATCTCTTCAATGATATCGCGCACCAGTTCGCTGTTTTTTTCGAGGAAAATGCGTATCGAAAATTTCATGATAAGTCCGCGGTACCAGAGAAAGAAAAAAGTATATATCCAGGTAAAACTAAGAAAGAGCAGCACGGAAGAAACGGAGTAGAGCGTAGCGCCGGCCACCACGGTACCCGAGTCGAATACTTTGGAAGTAGCTTTATGCACATAGTTGGCCTGTTTTTCCACGTCTACATGAAATTTTTGGGATACCCATTCCTGTACATCTTTGCCGGCATTGGATAATTGCTCCCTGAACATGGGCCAGTCGCCCACCAGTCTTGATATCTGTGCACCCAGGAAATAAATAAGGCTTCCCAAAAAAATTATCATCAGCAGCACAGCCGCCAGCGCCGCCCAATTTCTGCTGAACCCGCATTTGTATTCAAAAAACTTAGCAAGCGGTAACAGCAGGATAGAAAACAGGCAGGCAAAAATCAGGGGCGATAAGAGTCGCTTGCCCTGCACCAGTATATAGCCCATTGCCAACAGGCAAATAAGTACGTAAGCCAATTTTACATAAACCGGCCGGCTGACCCAATCTGGTTTCATACGGAAAGCTATAGCAAAACTATGCCGGAAAGAAAGCAGAACGGTGCAGGATAGCCTTGTTTATAGGACCACACTGCCAAAATTAGAATAAGGCATCCCCTTTTTTGATGCTTCTTATCGTAGATAATCTAATCGGTTCAGGGATTTTTTTCCTTTATCCGCTTTCTATCGTTTCTTGTAAAAGCAACGATGGGCAGCATTAGGCCGCATACAATCAGGGAGATGCCGATGGCTGGTAACATATAATCGTTTTCTTGTTAAGTTTCTGGTATCTTATTGAAAGCATCGTGCCAGCTATCAGCCGGCCTAGCCTTGCCCGGGAAAGTCAACCCATTTATTTGCTGTGTATCAAATGCCCCATTATTTCTTTGGGGAGATTGCTAATTGCCCGCAAAGCAGTGCAAATGTTTAAGCCACGATCGATAGGCAGCATCATTGCCCATAAAAAAATTTGCCCCGCTAGTTTTATCACAATAATTTCAGGGGTATGAAAAAAATCATACTTCTATTGACCTGCATTAGCCTGCTGACTGCTTCTTTGACGGCGCAAAAGAAAAGTTTATTCAATGAAACCGCGGCACAAAAAAAGCAACGCATGGCCTGGTGGCAGGATGCGCGCTTTGGTATGTTTATTCACTGGGGATTGTATGCGCTTCCGGCCCGGCACGAATGGGTACGCAATATTGAACATATTTCTAATGAAGAATACCAGCATTATTTTGATCTTTTCAACCCTGACAAATTTGATCCCAAAAAATGGGCAAAGCAGGCAAAGGCGGCGGGTATGAAGTATGCGGTGCTAACCACCAAACACCATGAAGGGTTTTGCCTGTTCGATAGCAAATACACAAACTACAAGTCAACCAATACCGCCGCAAAAAGAGACCTGGTACGCGAATACGTGGATGCGTTCAGGGCGGAAGGTATTAAGATTGGATTCTATTATTCATTGATCGATTGGCATCATCCTGATTTCACCATTGACCGCGTACACCCATTAAGGCCCGATAATAATGCAGCGGATTCTACCTGGGACAGATTGAATAAAGGACGTGATATGGCAAAGTATCGCAGCTACCTGATGAACCAGGTGACTGAACTATTGACCAACTATGGTAAAATTGATATTCTGTGGCTTGATTTCTCTTTTCCCGGCAGGCATGGAAAAGATAAAAACGATTGGAGCGCTGTTGCGCTGATAAAACAAATCAGGAAACTGCAGCCCGGTATCATTGTAGACAATCGTCTTAACCTGGAAGAATATGCAGATGCGGAAGATTTTGAAACGCCGGAACAGGTAGCACCTGATACCCTGGTGAAATACCGCGGCAAGGTTTGGGAAACCTGCCAAACCTTTTCTGGTTCGTGGGGATATTACCGTGATGAAAATACCTGGAAAACAAACAGGCAATTACTTGACTTGCTCGTCACTTCCGTTGCCAATGGCGGCAATCTTATTTTAAATGTGGGCCCCACGGCCCGTGGTGAGTTTGACTACCGGGCTACCCGCGCATTGGATAGCCTTGGGTTGTGGATGCAGGGCAACAATACATCTATTTATGCCTGCAGTTTTGCGCCGCCTGAATTCAGTATACCTGCCGGTACGCGTCTTACTTACAATGCCGCAAAAAAGCGTTTGTATGTTCATTTGTTTGATTACCCTGCCGGTCAGCTTGTTTTAAAAGGCTATGGCGGCAAAATAAGCTATGCACAGTTCCTGCACGATGATTCCGAAATTCAAATGGTTGATAAAAAACAAATCAGTGCCGCGGAAAACGGCGCCGACATTGTATTAAGCATTCCCGGCAATAAACCGCCTGTATCCGTTCCCGTTATAGAACTGGTACTAAAGTAAATTGGAATTGGCTCTTGTTGCATCGCTTCTGCCCTGCTGCTGTTTCATCAACAATAACCGGTTGCTGAAACATTAACGGTGACCGGGGTATGCAAAATAATTTTAATATTACCGTAATTCGCACACTTGTCGTTGTCTCACCCACCTAATATTCCGCGGAGTAACACCGACCGGGTATGAAAATTTATAAAGACTTATCTGCATAATAAAGCTGTTTAACCTTTTATTTCCTCCTTTAAAAATAGAAAGCCCCCGTGGAAACGGGGGCTAGAAACCAAAATTTCTTTAAACTGCTATTATTGAGAGAATGAGAGAGGAAATTGTGATTACTGCTACTAATCTTAAATCAAATTAGTTGCCAATATTTTTTCTGGCGGTTGTTTGCCTTGAAAAATGTGTCTATGTGGAATTCATGCTACAGCTGATTTTTTTTGGGTATAATTCTGATCGGTTGTTCTACACATATAGCATCATAAGTGTATTTCACCTGTACAATTTCTTTGATAGATTGCGTTGAAAGATATCGTTGATTCAGTCAATTTTGTTTAACATCTTAATATTTTGCGCCTTTTAAATTAAATAACGCGTTCAACAGTTGTTGAATCCCTGCCTGTTTAATTTATCTCGCATGCAACTCAATCGATGCGCTGAATGTATATTTTGCTATCCGGCTTATTTCGTTTTTTTGTTTAGGATCATATCAAATCCCAAACCGCTGCTGCCTTCACCGCGGCCTGTTGTTTTACGCAGGCCAAACCATACATATACTTTTCCACCATTCCACCGGGTGCGCTGAAACGACTGTTCAACACGGATGCCGGAACGTGGTACTTCTTCTTCGTGAATAAAATAAGCTGCTTTCTCTGCCAGGCCTTCCTGCAGTAATGCGGTGCGCGGCCTGATCTTGTCGGGCCTGGCCGGGTTGCCCTCCAGTATGCGTGGCATGGCCGCCCGCTGCAATTGCACTTCGCGGTTGCTGTCTTTTACATGTGCGGGAACAAAGGGTATCCAGTTTTCAGGAATCGTGTTCATGATCTCATACCTGATCTTTGCTTCTTCATCACCATCCGCCACCGGAACGGGTATCGCAGGTACTCCGAATTTATCAGTAATTAATTTTTGCAACAAAGCATGGTATTCTGCCGCGGCTTCAAAACCGGATTTGCTGCTGCCACCCGGTAATGGAACAATTGTCTCAACACCCCAAACCATATTAGCCATTTCATCGCGGATAAACACCACTTCTTCAACCGGCTTTCCTTCCTGTATTTTTGGAACGGTTGGCAATAAGAGCAAATCAGTATCTGCAGGAACGGGTGTAGCCGAATCCACATTCATCGAAAACATGTTCCATCTTGTCCAGTCTTTATCGTCGCCCTTCCCTGCTGCTTCAATCCAGAAATTTTCACCGAATGAATTGGTCAGCGACAGGCCTTTGATGGTAGTAAGCGTGGCCACCGGAATTTTATACGGAATCATGTACCAATCGTTCGCATAGATCAACCCGAATTCAATGAGCAATAGCTTCGCCAGGTCAGTTGAATCGGGTTTTATATAACTGAAGTTTGTTTTTGCGTCTTCAAAAGCCCACCAGCGCGTATTCGGCATGCCATCGAAGGTTACAGGGGTGGGAATAAATGTCTGCAGAAATTTTGTGGGTGCCGCAGGCAGGTCGTTGCCAGGTAATCCGCCAATGGTTTCAATCTGTTTGTTTACATCTACATTATACCAATCCAGGTGACCCTGGTAATATTGATCCGCTTCCATTACCGTTTCTCCCGATTCGGTATTGGCAGCAATCGAGAATTGGTACTCGAGCCTTGACGGTTCATAAGCATCGTTTACCGGGTCTGTAGGTTGATAAAAAAGATCCTGGTACCATTGCACAAAAGTTTTTTCCATATCTGTAAAAACGGAATGATCACCGGCCAGGGGAAAATCGGGTTTGTCATAATATTTCGGAACGGTATTGATATCCGATAAAAAAGCCGCCCCATCCATCATGCGCCCTGCTACAGCGGAAAACTGTTGCCATGCTTCCGGATGCGCACAAATAGCAGCATCTTCCGTTTTGTTTGGATCGGGTTTTCGAATGCCATAATTCTTTAAAAAGAATTTTTTCATATTAGCATCGAGCAATCCGTTTTCATTGATCAATTGCAGCCAGCGACGACCCATAATTAAACGCAGATCAAGAGATAGCTGCTGCTGCAGGGTTGCAAACGGGAGGGCGCGATGTTCTACTTTTGCTTCAAAGGGAACATCTTTATCGAATGCCTGCACTGCATGATCGGCGGCCTTGTATTTGGTAATATCAGCTACCGAAGTACAAAGTTTTGATACAACCGGCGAACCGGCATCATCGGCTTCAAATTCGCCCATTTGCCATTGCTTTGTCAGCATCCACAACGCATCTCGCACTTCGGCTTTTAATGCGCGGTCGAAATTATCTGCCCGCGGTCTTCCCTCCAGCCTGCTGTATGAATAGCTAAGGGGAAACAATTTTTTTGTAACAATGTCTTTGAGTTCGGCGTTTAATGGAATGGGCATCTTATGCTGTTTTGAAATATTAATTATTGGGCGGCGTGAAAGCGCGAACGGCTTCTGCTGTCATATAATGCGCTTTATTATCGAGTACGATTGAATACGGATACAGGCTTTCCGGCGCCAGCACCGCCGGCAACAGGCTTGCAAAAGGTTTTTTGTCGAGCTGATCGGGTTCTACCCCGCGCCCTCTTGCTGCATCCAGCGTATACGTAAGCGCATCTACCAAATCGTTCCATTGCCAATTGCCGGTTAATTGTGACGGTGTTACCAGTAACCAGGTTTGCGGAGCTTCCGAATTGGGACGATCATAGTGAAAGCTGATGCCGGTGATTTCTTCTTTTGCAGGGATCCGCTCCGTCCATTCATCGGCCAGCATGCCACAGACTTCCGCCGGCGCACCTGTTGCGTCTGCACAAAATGCCGTATATAACAAGGTGTTGCTTTCTTCGAGATCTATCTTGTCGGGGAATGGCAATGCCAGCCAGTGATAATCGGTACTTTTAAACGGCAGCTGAGCAGGATGAATAGTAAGATCAGTTTCCGTAAGATCAAAAGCCTGGCGCAATAAAATACAATTTTCCAGGTGTTTCATTTTTTCGCGTACGCGTGCTGCACCATTCAGCCAGTACTCCCCTGCATTGCCATAACTGGCAGCGGAAAAGCTTAGCAGATCATTTTTTGCTGCCCATGCATTGCCCAGCTCCGCGGCCTGTGCCGCAGGAAGAACATAACGCGGCACCATTTTGAATTCATCGCCTAAGATCAATCTTGCCGCGGCTTCGGTTTGTTTTACCCGGTCTTCGGCTGAAAGCGCGGGTAAACCGGCCAGTATTGCTTCTGCAGCAGGTATTCGTTTCTTTTCAATATCATCTGTAATGGTTTGCATGCGCACCTGCAGATCGTATATGAAAAGAGGGATTTGTTTTAGTATATCGCTTGTATCAAAAGCAACCACGTCAAATGGTTCAATCAACAATGCCTCCATATCCTGCATCAGTTTCAGCAATGTTGGCTGGCGGGCAGTGTTGGCATTTTTCAATGCATTGAATGCAGGATCGAAGGCGGCCTTTTTGCCGGCTACAATCGGGAGTGTAATCGTATCGGCCGGTGTCGGCGTGGCTGAAATCAACCGTTCCATCGCCTGCAATTTTTCAGTATCCGGCGCAGGATCCGCCGCCAGTGCGGCATAATCATCCGCATTTTTCTGCCAGCGGTTAGCCAGTTCCTGCAATTTATTTTTCAGTGCAATAAACCATTGTTGGCGTTGAATAAATAATGAACCGCTGCCCGTTTGGGGCAGTCCATATTTCGATAATTCATTCAGCAGCGCTGCTGCGCGATTGATGGTATCATCTGCTTTATTGCGCATATCCGTTAGCGCTATATCGCTTGCCGCAGCCTGGTCGGGCAACCCACGCAAATAACCAATTACAGCACCTGCAGATTCGGCTGCCGACAGCAAGGTTTTCAGCGCAGTCAGTAAATCCTGGACGCGTTGCACCGGCAGTTCGGGTGAGGGCATATCTTTTTTACTGGCTTCATTTGGCAAGGCCACGTCGCCCGGCCTTAATGGCACAGATTCTACCAGCAGTGCCCGCAGGCTTTTGACCAGGGGCATCAATTGAAACAAAGACAATTTAGTATCGTCGACCGGGTCGGTAGTATAGTTAAAGCTAATGTTCCCATCTATCTGGAGGTCCACATTATTATGCAGGTAGAACGTAAACCGGTCATCCAGCTCAGTCAGCGCTTGCGCGTCGTGCCCGTTGACCAGGTAAATCAGGTCAATGGGTGTGAGACCGATGTCCTGCATTGAAATATCAATTGATTTTCTTAATCCATCTGCCCTGCTGTTGTAAGTGCAGTTGCATACGATCCGGTTCATGGGTGGTAGAATGCCTTTTAGCCAGTTATTTACGGAGGGCTCCGATTGTCCGCGCGGACCTGCGCCTGCAGCCAGCGCAGTATATTGAAACGGGATGCCCACACGATGCGTGAGCGTTGCGCCACCGCGTGGTGTGCGAATCACATCCGGCTCCTGCGGGTAACTGCCCTTGCTATAACTGTCAAGTACACCTGCTGCGCGTTCATAATTGCCGAGCACTATATGATGAACGCTTTCCGCCATGCCCATGTCCGCAATGGCATCATTCACATCAATGAGGTGGGTAACCGCGTCGGTGATGGCTGTGGCAACTGCCGGATCGCCGCCAGGCAAGCTCTTAAGGCCGAACGGATAGGTTTTGTTGGCAGCAACCGTTTGTGCTTTTACATAGGTGATCAATTTTATGCCATCGATCACGTTACGCGCTTCAATGGCTGTAATGGGTACTGTCTCCGGATCTACAGAGGGATCGGTAGTTGCGGATGATTTGGTTTCCTTCAACTTATCAGCCACCAGTGGAAATTTCTTGCGCAATGGATAGATGAAACTGTCGATTTTCTTGTTCAGCAGATCATCCCGATCGTGCAGTTCTCGTTCAAACTGGTAGCCCAGCAACGCAGCAAGGTTTTGCCCGGCCTGGATGCCTTCAATAACAGTCAGCGCTTTGCGAATTCGATCTGATGAAAGATTAACGGCCAGCACATTGTTTGCATCGGGTTTACCATGTGAGATATAACCGTTGCGCAATACAGCCGCGGTTACGGCCTGGTTCAATGAAGGCGCATGAATGTATCCTTCGTTTTCCGCATCGGTTGAAAATATTTTACTGCCATCGGGATTGAAATCCTGTTGCAGTTCCCGGGGAAGTTGAATTGCTGTAATTTTTTTAGTCCTGTCGGGCCGTACATGCTCCAGCCAGCCGAACGCGCCGAGATAAATACCCGTCTTTCTTTGCCCGTCATTAACGGCGCCCGTATTGCCGCGCATCAATGACAGTTCTGTAGTAAGCAAGCCGGTTTTCCAGGCATCCAGCCGGTAGGTGCAGCAATCAACCGTTTCCACCATCGCGCGTTCAAGCCGGGCGGTGGGTGCATCTTTGAGTTGGTCCAACGCTTTTACCTGCTCAGCAAGATAGGCTGAATAAGATGGTACCACGGCAAGCTTTAGTGAATCACGTATAAAATCAGATACGGTTTTTGTGGGAGAAATAGCCGGCACCGTATCATACAATAATGCATACCGGCTTTCTGTTACCGCACCCTGCCATTGCTGGTGAACAAAGGGTTGCTCAACCTTCATGGCCGCTATTTTTTCTTTTGGAAAAGCGTTGACCGAACCAGCCGCATCCACACTACTGGTATGATAACTTTGTTCCAGCGCAAACTTCAATAAGCGATATAGTTCTGCTTCCGGTCTTTCTGATAAGCCTTTGCCGGTGCGCAAATCATCCAGCGAAGCGAGCGCTTCATCGATCAATGCTTTTATATAATTCCTGTTATCTGCAGTATAGGCACGGATGGGTTTATCTTCGGCCAATGGCGAATCATCTATCAGCCATTTCACGGGCGATGGCCAGGGCAGTCCAAGCAATGCGGCAATTTGCGGAATAGCATCGGTGGGATAGCCAAGGGTGGACCGCAAAAAGTTCATGGTATTATTCACCAGTTCGGGGTGCTCCCTGAAACCCGGTTTGATCAGGCTCATTGCATTTGTCATTTCAATCAGGGTCTCCAGGTAACGGCGGTGAAAACTGACGGCGTTCGGGTGCAGGCCAACAATATCCAGCAATGTTTGGTAAGGTGTGTTGGCGCCCTCCCGGATATGGGCAACCGAAGAGGTAAAATTAACCGCCCAGTAATTGTCCATGCGCAGCAACAGCTCGTACAACCCCTTGATGAATTTCAAATTGTCGTTGACAAAGATTGCCAGGCGGTTGTTGGTATTCATCCAGGTGAGCCGGCGGAAAGCGGCTGCAGGCAATATGCCGTAGGGTTGGTTGCCAATGCGGATGGCGGGAACGGGCCCACGGCCGCTCACCATGTTATTAAAAAAATTACGGGTATGCATCACCGTATCATCGCTGAAGCCGCCTTCCATCAGCGAACCCATTGCATAGCCCAATGTTGCCGGCCAAAGGGCCGTATTCATATTGCGCGCATCGTTTTGATCGAGGCCACCGCTGTGCAAAATCTTTTTTGTGATGGCGTAATCGATGCCCAGCCATTCGGCCAGCCATTGTCCGTCTTTCTTTTTATTCCAGTCATTTTCTTCTGTAAAGCCGGTTGCCTGGTTAAAATACAGGCTGAATGTTTGATCGGGCGTATCGCCGCTGACATAGCCAGCGCCGGCGGTTGCCGTATTATTGGTAGGCGTTCCCTGTGGTACGATGCGAAAACCTTTTTTGCTGAAATAATGATGGTCTATCAATTCTTCCAGTTCTTTTTTTCCCTGTTGTTCATCTGCTCCCAGCTTCACACCAATGACCAGTAAACGCGTAAACCCATCCAGTTCGTCGGGCCCCAGGTTAATGCGGAAACCCAGGCCGCTTTGTACGGCCTTATCAAAATCGGCTACCCATTTTATAGACACTCCGAATTCGAGATCGCCGTTGTTCTGTTTGAATTGTGCGTCTGCCTCGGCGGGATCAGGGCTCGTAAAAAGTGGGTATGGAATCACGTTGCCGAAAACAGGTTCCATGGCCGTGGTTCCCTTGTACCGGATCAGGGCCAATCTTTCGGGTAACAGGTTGACCCGTGTTGCCTGTGACCATCCATGTTCTTTCCCTGCTTTTTTATCGAGGTCTGTGAAAACAACTACCGCAACCTGCAGGTCAACATCTTCTCTCTTCACGCCCAGCGGCGGTTGCTCATCTATATTAACCGGCTGATAGGTATCAATAATAGTATCGGCATCGAGGCCGGGGTTAGCGGCATTGAAATCATCTTTCGCCTGTTTAATAAATGTACCGTTTCGGTTGGCAAACCATATTTTTTTAAACAATCCCGTGATAGCTGCCTGTTGCGCCGGGTTCCAGTTGCCTGCTGAAATAGCCAGTATAACGGTATTGGGCAACCGAACCGGGAAAATACTGCTGACTTCGTCGGGCCGCAACTGTTTGGCAATCCAGGCAGCGCGTCCGTCTCCCTGGGCTTTTACCAGCAAGGCCCAGGCCGCCTGTTGCCTGGCAAGGGTATCTGCACCAGGATTTGCCGGATCGGCCGGTTTGCCGGCACTATAGTATTCGGCCCAGAAACGTGCTGCGTTGTTTACTTCGTTGCGGGAAAGCAATGGTTCAAAACTGTCTACCATGCATTCGTCGGGATAAACACGCACCCATAGCTGCGGTCGCTCATTCACAGACTTGAAACGGGTTTCCATTCGCAATGGAAAAAGTAAAAAAGGAGTTTCATTGGAAAAGCCGGAAGCCAGTTCGCGACGGGGATCAACAAACAGGTCAAAATCTTTCTGGGTAGCCGTCAGCCGATCGCGAAGCCCTTTATATTTTTCCTGTTGTTGCGCCTGTTGTGCTTTTTCTTCGCGTATCCTGTGATCGAGTTCATTGCGCTTTTGCAGGTAGGCTTCATTGTTATCTCCTTTCTGGCGCTCCAGCGCGGCGCGTTGTTTCTCGAGCGTTTTGAGCCTTTGCCCCGATGCAAAAAGATCGATCCTTGTTTGCTCGCTGTCTTGTCTGCCTTGCTGCAGGTTATTGCGCGTTTGTTGAAAGTCGGGCATAATTCAGTCGGTTATTTTTTCTTTAATAACATTTCCGCGGCGTGAACACATACCATCATGGGCACCTGGTATAAAATATAGGCCAGCTTTGCCGCGTCAATCGTTGCATCCCATGCGGGAACATTTTTATCATCATCGTATTGTTCTTTTCTTCCCTTGCCATCCGTTGTATTGGTATCAACAGAACCGGGCAATGTATTGGGTAACTTCAATGGTTGCGGAAGGTGCAGCACATCAATAACTCCTTCCTCGGCCTTTACCACTTTTGCCCAATCCAGGTCGTTCCATGTTACCAGCTCCTGGCTGCTATCGTCTGTTGCGGTTATATCAAGTCCAAAACGTGGCTCACCGGGTCGCTCCTTTATTACAAAGAACCAGCCTGCATTGTCAAAATTGGGGGTTTCAGGCTGCGATTCGCCCTGCGCTTCCTTTACGGTTAAATCAAAACCAAAGAAATAAATATCGGGGTCAATTTTAGCCGAATACAGGGGTGTGCGCACAAACTGCGGATCGGGTTTTGCCTTATCGCCTTCTTCGGCATGGGCAAGACTGCGCGGTTCATGCACATCAATTGCATTGCTGCTGTCTTTAGTCCAGTCTGCCTTATGCGCATATACAACAGCGGTAGGATATTTTTTCAACAGCTCGCCACGAATTACCAGCACTACTTCTTCTTTGGGCGCTTCACCCGGTTTCTGGCGATTGTCGTGATCGCCGAGTTTGCTTTTCCGTCTCCATTCATGCAGCTTTGTAATATCGTAATAGGGTTCGCGCTGCTCTTCATCGGGTTTGCCGGTAAGCGAAGGATCTTTCAACATTGCAGATGCGTCCCAGAACTGCCGGAAATAACTGCCGCGCTGGTCGGTCGGATACTCTCTCCATAATAGTTCACGTGCAAATTCATGGTTCAATCCCACCATGTACGATTCAATAAATGGCTGGTTGGTTTCCAGCAAGGTGATGCTATTGTGTTCAATCAGGTTTACATTGGGCAGAAACAACTCATCCGATCTCTTTTTCAGATCAGCATACATCGGCTTGTTAATTTTTGGATAGGCCATCGCTTCCACAAAACCTTCATCTATCAATTGATCTTTTATCCAGCCGGGGAAAAATACCTGTTGCCAGGTCCAGGCCGGCACTGTTTTATCAGGCTTGATCTGTTGCAGGATATTTTCGCTCACAGCATTCATCAGCAGGGCTTCCCGTTTCGGCTCAACCGGAATAGCTGCCTTTACTATTTCATGCAGGCGGTACATGTCCTGAATGGAATTTTTGAAACGCAGTGCATTATCGTTATCAGAACTTGCTCCAATTGCAGGTATAAAATTTTCTGCAGGTGTTGATAAATGGAAATTGCTGCTTTTCGGAAAGCTGTCGACCGATTGTGGTGTTTGTTTGTCACTGGCAAGTATACCCGCTGTTTGCAAACCTTGTTGCCAGTTGGTCATAAGCCGCCAGAGATAAATCAATCCGCCTGCAATGGCAATACCCAATGCCCAAACTGCGCCGGCTGCACCGGCAATCAGTAAAATAATAATCAGCAATGCAGCAAGGGCAAGTGGTACATAAGGAAGCCAGGGATACTGTTTCAGCAAGTCTGCCAGGAAAGAAGGGATATTCAATGGCTGCAATTCATTGGCCACTCCATCAACCGTTGGCAACGCGGCCGGCATTACCTTTGGTGGTGATGGTAATAACTCAGCACTGTTTATTTTTGTGACCAGTGTTTCCAGTCTAACCGCACTGGCAGGCGTTGCGGAGAATTTTTGAAGTTGCGTCATCATCCTGCCGCGGGGTCTTGCAATCCTGCGCATGGGTGCAGATAATACAACGCCGGGCAATACACTTTGCCGAACGTTTTGAAAAACGGTTTGCCCGTTGTGCATGATCCTTTTTTGCAAGGGCGCAGTCAGCATCATCGTCTTTACCGAAGCCACCGCATTGGCGCTTTCAAAATGTTTTGCATACAGGGCAAGCCCGGCAGCAATAGCAAATTGCCCGAAACGGATCTGGCGGTTGGCGGCCAGTACTTCGCCAATCTGTTCCCAGGCGGCCTGCATATAATCTTCCTGGTTGTCTTGCACTATCAGCGTACCGAAATGTGCCGGCACCCTGAACCGCGGATCAAGGTTGAGTTCATTCAGCCAATTATATTCGTTGTCGATGCGGTTGCCGGCCCTGTCCTTGTACACGCGTTCCACCATGGCATGCCATTTACCATAGATGGGCGGTGTAATCAGGGGATCGGCATCTTCATTGGGATCAATTGACAAATCGCTATTGTCTGCCGCGTTTTGATTGGCTTGTGTTGAAGAAAAAATATTATAGTCATCGGCCAGGTTTAATAATCCGGCCACCTGTACCTGGAAGGGATGCAATTCCGGGAATTTTTTTATTGCCCACTGATCAAATTTTTCTGTTTTGGTAATTTCTTCATCTGTCAATGATTCTTTGGGCACTTTCAACGCACCACCCAGGCGCAATATGCCACCCAGGAAATTGTCCGGATCTTCTGTCCAGGTTAAACTTCCGTCGGGCCGGGTCATATCCATCACCCGGCGGCCCACGCGGCTATCAGCTACTTTTGGTTTTAACAAACGCACCAGGTATTCAAAATCGCCCATGGTGCCGGTATTGAAATCCCAGCGATAGTAATACGGAAATTCAAGGTCTGCTCCGTGCCAGGCAATTTGCAATGCAGCAGCATTGATCTCTGCCGCTGACTTACCCGCACCGGCGCGTCTTCCGCTTTCATAAGACGGAATAACGAAAGCATGATAGGCAGTAGAAGGTTTTAATTTGCGCGCGCAAACCAGGCGTGAGTATGCGAAATCGGGGTTGCTATTGAGTGCATTCTGTAATTTATCGAGCGATGCGTTCACATCGGCAGGGTTTTCTGTAACAATGGTGCTATCGCTGGCAGTGAGATCGCCGTTGAAATGTACATGTGCCCAGGCCCAGAGCTGATCTTCTTTTGGAAAGAAATTGGTTTTGATATCAGCGCCTTTCAATGTGATAAAGGGAAGTGGCCGCTCAGGCCCGCCGGGGCCCTCTGTAAATTCGCCTTCCGCCAATACTACCAATGTAATCCAGGGATTGAGCCGTGCTGCGCCGGCTGCCACCGGCGTATAGCGCCAGGGAAAATCTTCGTCATAGAAATCGATATAAGCAAGATAGTTCGCTTCAAAATTACTGATGCGGTTGTGCGGATCGGTTTTCACTACAGAACGAACATCGATGCCCACGATATCACCCGGACCATAGATATCTACGGTTTTGTCATTGGCAGGTGTTATCGTTGCATCGCCGTGTATATCCAGCTTTACAGTGAAGGTGCCGCGGGCACCGCCGGCCGATTGCAAATTATTTGAAAGACCCTGTCGCAGGTAAGGCAGAAAAGAATAGGTGGCTATACTCATACGCTTGCTTCAAATGTGGGAATGACATGAATGTCTTCAGCCATTGCCGGGTTTTTTGAAATGGTTGTATTGTAATAATCCCGCGCGTGTGCTTCGGATGCAAATACGGTGGTTGACGATAAGGGTTTATTATCGGCCGTATTGGCAACTACGTAACCGGGTTGTTTTAGTTGCACGCGTTCATTCAGCTTTGTAGGCACCATACTTTGTTTTACGGCATACGAGAGTGGTGATTTGGTAATAGCAGATCCGGCGAGCCAGTGGAAAAACAGGGTACCGATATTTTTGAACCAGCGGAACGCATGGTATTTATCGTCGCCGTCGATCATTTTCACTTCGTAGCGTACTACGCGTTTCACTATTTTGGCCGACCCCAATTGTTTGCCGGAGAAAGCCAGCTCAACGCCGGAGTCAATATCCTGGAATGAAGGGCTCGACAATTTCTGCGCATCATCCATATTCTGGAATTGCGCGATCGCAAATTTTTCTTTTGGCGCGGCCGGTGTTGTGCCCAGGTTTAGCACATTGGCCGCGAGCGTGAACAGGTGCGCATCCGATACGGAATTGGCACCCACTTTATCTATATGTATACCCAGCGGAATAACTCTTTGGCTAATCTTTAGCGTACCCACGGGATGCAGTACCAGTTTTTGTGCGTCGGTATCCAGTTTTCGCAATGTCACCAGCAGGTTGATATTAGATGGAATACCCGCGCGCCAGTTGTCGGCCTTGTCCAGTTCGGCGTTGAGTAAGGGTGTTGCGGCGATCGGTGGCAATGTTGCCGTGGTTGCATCGCCCCAGGTAATGTCGAAGTCGACCGAGATATCAATCGAGAATAACCAAAGATCAATTGACAAGGTACCGGTTCCTTTTGCTTCCCAGGGGGCTGGTCCGGATAAGCTAAGTTTTAAAGTGATGGAGAATACGCCGGCGCCAAAGACATCCATACCCACCGAAAACGAAATATCGATGATGAAATGGAATGGAGAGAATTGAAAAAGTGCATCGAAGCTGAAATTGCCATGGATATTAAAAGCGTCGATACCATAAAATATTTCCGCGCGGGCGCCAAACTGAACGGTATTGGACGTGATGGCAAAATAATTCTCTACCGTGATGCGCGAAACCGGTGTGCGCAATACATCGATATGGATGCGTTTTGGATTCGGAAACGGTAACGGTGGTGGATTGAATTGCGGGTGGAATCCGCCAACACTCAGCACAAAATTGGGATGATCGCTGAAGTCCATCAGCAAACCCATTTCGCCTTCCATGGTCATGAACAAAATCCGCGAATCATACATGGCCGCAAAAAACCAGACACGGCTTTTATCAAATTCCAGTGCGCCGATGAAGGCAACGTTGATGACGATAAGCGGCGCATCTTCTGCCGGCAATGCAATTTTCAATACACCAACAATGGCGATATTGCCCGGTATTTCTATAATGATGCCGAATGCAAGGCTGATCAATGTAGGTGTGCCCCAACCAATTTTTACCATGGGGCCAATCAGGAATTTTCCTTCGTAAGGAGGAAAATAACTGCGCAGATCATTGATGATGCGGGGCGCATTGGCCACCGGATCAGAAGGAAACATAATGCTGTTAATAGCGCCGGTGCGAACACCTGCGCCGATGGGTTCCAGCAACATGGTTCGGTTCAAACCCAGTAAACCGCCCACGCCGAGTAAGGTAAATCCAAATCCCAACTGTATGCCCGTTGCAAATTCAGCCGTGATAATAATGAGTAATGAAAATCCTTTTGAGCCATCGGGCATGCGCGTGGTGATCAGCGCGATGGCTTTCACCGTTACTATCTCAGCTATCGACAATTCCAATACACCCGCATATTCTTCTTTGTCGAAATCAAAATAAAGATAGCCGCCACCTTTTACCACCGCTGCATCAATCATTAATCCTACCCCATTCGGTGGTTTAAATCCAACGCTTAGATCCATTGGGCCAAGATTGCCCTGTTTAAACGCCAAGGTTGCCTGGATACCGATATTTTCCACCACGGCTTTCAATGGCCCCAGGCTTAGGCCAATTGTAGCGCCGGCTTTTATATTGAAATGATCATTGGTGGGCTCCAGTGTAAACTGCATGCCGCTGATATTGAGCGGACCAAGATCTATGTGCACGGCAAAGTCGAGCGTAAACTTGGCACCGCCGCGCAGATAAAATCCATTCAGCAAAGAGAATCCAAATGCCATTGATGATTCTGCCTGCACGTTGAGGCCCGATAATATTTTTTGCAGGAAGCCATCGCCATCTCCCCCATTTATCACCAGTCTTATCGCTTTTATTTCTCCTTCAAAGCCGATATCAATTTTATCTGCGATGCTTTGAATAAAAGAAGAGAAGCCCAGTCCCTGCAAAGCCAATCTTGATGCGCCGGCAGAGCCTATCAAAATAATTTCCTTCGATTGTTCGGGTTTCTCATGTATCTGCACCGTTGCTTTAAAAGAAGAAGTAAGATTAAGTATACCTTCTGTTGTGAGCGGCGGTCGCACCACCACACCCACTGCTTTGATATCGCCGGTGGAACTGAAATCGAGTTGCCCGCGATCGCAAACATCAAATGTAAAACCTGCTGTGCCCATCAGGTAGGGTAATATGGCAATTCCTTTTTTCTTTGATCCCTGTGCTTCGGCAGGGGAAAAGGTTAGACCGAATTGCGCATAGGTTTCAGGACTGACACCTTTTTGAAACAATGCAAAACGCAGCTCTTTTAAATTAGTGGAAGCGTTGCCAAGCAGGATGCGGGTGGTATCTGCCTGCGGATACAAGCCACCTGGTAATGTAGAGGCACGCATCAACCCTTCCAGGCGTGAAAGTAATTTATCAGTATCCAGGTCTGTATTCCATTTGTATACATCGTTTACGATCTGCGAAGGTTTACTGAATAGTTGCCCGATGCGGTCCCAGTTGATCAATCGCATGGGTTGACTGGGCGCGGGGTTTTGTTCGTGTTCAATCAAACCCAGCAGGTGCAGGGTTTCGTGCGTTTGCGGTTTTAATTTGTCCATGAAATCAAGCACCAGGAAATCGGTCAGGCGTTTGGGCAGTTCACCGATATTCGGTTGCGGTCCGCCCCCGGCCTGAATTTGCCCGTGTAAGCTGGTAATGGCTTTTACAACTGCTACTAATCTTCCAAACACATTGGCAACGGCCGCTACTACAGCGCCATCATCGTTGGCGGCTACCAGCTTTTTTATACCATCTAACAATTCGCCCGATTGCGTTGCCAGTTCTGGCAATGCGCTTCCGAAAGCAGCGGTAGGCAAATTATATCCCAGTTTGCGGAAGAAAGCCACGCCGGCATCGGGTGTTTTGATCGACCGTAGCGGTGAGATGGCTAATCCCGCCTGGATCAATAATGATTTAAGTGCATCTTGCTGTGCCATGGCTTCCGGTTACAATATTTTTTAATTATACACTTGTGATCTTATCCATGTATGATTGATTGGGACAGGCAGCTACTGATACATTACCCCCATCTGGCTGCTCCACCATCATGGCAAATCTTCTTGCATCAAAATCGGCGGCGTGCAAAGAACCGATGTTGTTACCCGCCGGCAAGGGTTCGGCCCATAACAAAGGCGGCCATAGCCGGTAAGCCTGGTCGGCGAATGCGTCCAGCACAATCAGCCGGTGATTGTCTACATGCACGCGGTGTGCGTTAACGATTTCATGATCCGCAAAAATGAACACCGGCATTCCACTATGCAGCGCATAATAATTCATACCGGCATCGGTAGTATCGTCGATACGTTGTTTAATAGCCGCCATAAATGTTTTTATTGGCGCCAGTGAGCTGGTATCGATAAATGCCGCCAGTTGTGTTTGCCAATTGGTAATGTCTGCCGGTTTTAATGGACTGGGTGCGGTAGCCGGAACAATTGATTGCCCAAGGTCCTGGTTGATTTGTTTCAAGGCCAGGTACAGGCTGTTCAATTTGGCCGGCGTTGTAGTGCCATCAACCGCGGCGAATAGGTTGGGTCCCCACCCTGTCAGCTTAGCACTTACAAAAGTGTTTATGGTTGTTAACTGCGGTGCCGTGGGTCTTGATGCTGCCGGCACATTGAAGAAGTCGCCGGCCGCATTCATCGTGTCGGTAAAATTCATTGTTTTGAACGAATCGATGCCGGGCGTTGCAACCGGTAATGCCGGCAATGCTTTTTTCCAATCGGGCAAACAGAATTTTGCCGCTGGCGCTGTCAACGCGTCCGTCCAGCTTTTTGTATGGGCGGGATCCATACCCGTCATGGTAAGCCAGGTGGCAAAGCCGGCGCGGATATTGGCTGCCGCTGCGCCGGCCTGAAGCAGCGTATGTACCTGTGCGTTAGTTGCCGGATGGTGGTAACTGTTGGTAGCAGAAAAAGATTGGTACCATTGGGGCCCCGATACCTGTGGCACATTGTTGGGCTGGCCCATAAAAGCCTGTACAGCGCGCATATAATCGCTGTCGGTACCCAGGCGGCAGCCACGGATATCAATCATGGAAGTTTTGGAAAACCGCGCTCGTACCTTATTGAGTTTTATTCTGAAGCCCGCCTGCACGGCATCTGCTGCATTACCCGCGAGCAGCAGGGTATTCAGGCTGCCGGCAGGTGAAACAAATTTGTATGCGTCTGCGCCTGAAAGGCCAAGGTCAGTGGCATTGCGTTGTATCAGGTAATCGCTTAATGCCTGCAGATCAGGGGCTGTAACCGTATGACCACTGAAGACCTTTCCTTCAATTGCTTTGCTGCGGATGCCGATCAGGGTACGAATAGCTTTCAGCAATGCTGCTTTATCAGCTGCCGGAATACCGCTGCCATTTCTTTGGAACAGGTTAATATTTACAAAACTATAATCGCAACAATACCTTATAAAGCGGCTGAGATCGCCGTCGGGTGTTCCGTTTTGATCCATGCCAAATGGTTTTAACAGGTTGGCATTCGCACTCCGTATCATTGAAGCAAGCGCTAAAAGGCTCCAATTATGATAATCGCTACCCGGGCTCAAATCAATCAAAGTCAGCAGCCCCAGTTCATCACTGTCTGCGAATGCGTTGAGGTGGTCCTTGAATGTGTGCCGGTCGGCCTGCACATTGGTTTGTCCAAACAAGGGCACAATCAGGTCTTGTCCATTCGCATGCGATACCAGTCGTATTCTTTGCAATGGCGAGGTGTCGGCGGCCAGCATGTCCAGCATGTGATCAATTGAATGAATCTCACGTGGCTGCAGACCACAGTTAGTATGATAGGTGGTGGCGCCGGCCAGGTAATCGTCTGGTGTAACGCGGGGCTGTACAATAAAAGTGAGTTGCGGCACATGCTCCTGCGCCCCCTGAAATTTAATCGGTGCGGGCCCGCTGCCTCCCCCGCCTCCTCCGCCTGAACTGCCAGGCGCCGGCATTTGTATTTTAGCCGGGTCATTCACTGCAGGACTGGCTGCTTTTGTTTTTGGTGTGGTGCTGCACATAGGTCGATCAGTTTCTATGCAAGGGGCCTTTGTTATAGTTAAGAATGATCCAATCGCTCATGCTGCCCGACATTTTTCGCAGCACATCTTCAAAGCCTACTCCTACAAAAAATTTATCACGCAAAGCTTCCAGCAGGTTGCCACAGAGCAGTATATTGGTTTTTGGAAAACGGAGTTTGTTGAACAGGTCGATGCGGTCTTCTTCACTCATTGCTGCGAGCTGCTGCCGGAGCTGCTCATCGGCGGCTGCATTTTCGGAACCGGCATCGGGCAATTCGGTGAAAGGAACCGGCGCGGGCGGCAATAGCATGCTCACCAATACCATTCTAACTTTTGCCACACCGAGACCGGGCGCAATAGCTGCTGCAAAATCTGTTTCATTGTTGTTGATGGAAGCAGCAACCTGGTCAAGCAGGTACTGTCTTTTATCCTGTTGGGTTTCCAGCGCACCATCGATTACGGTGCTGAATAAAAACTGTGGAAATGCGTCACCGGCCTCCGGTGTTTTCAGTGGCACATTCATGTAATATGGATTGTGATCATTCACCAGCTCGCGCAACACGTCCGGGTTGCCCATGCCGGGACCGGGTTTGCCGGCTGCCTCTGCAATCAGTGCTTCCAGTTCCGCGTTAAGCGGGCCTATCTGCTGTGTGAGGGAAAGACTGGCCTGTTCGGCGCTGCCCGCATCGAGCAGCCTGACATTCAGCGTAAGAAATCCTTCTGACGGTGGCGTATATACGATTTGTCCGATATCACTGGTTTGCACATCCGCTGCGCCGGCATCAATGCTGAACGACCATTCAAAGGAATTAACCGAACCGGCCAGTGCTGCATCAGTTACAAATACCGAATAGGTATTCTCACGGGTAGCTGCCAGGGGTGCGGTGATAAAAGAAATGAGGCAACAGCGCCCATCTGCGCTATCAACGGCTTCGCCCAGGTCGGCAGCCGTTAAACCAGCGGGTAGCCGGCTTTCGGTTTTGCGAACTCCCATACTATGACGTAATAACGTTACCGGACGATTTGCATCATCCATGAATGAATAATAATGTAACAGCTACTAATCAGATCGCAAAGGATATAGAGGACATCGGAAGGAATGACTACGGTGGGGAGTTCGGTTTCAGGAGGTACAGTACAGCAATTGAATGGTTAAGATAGTAAAATATTTGAAACGGGCGTGAAATTATTTTTCACATGCGGTATTTGTTTCCAAACCAACCACACGTAAAAGTTAGAAATCCAAATTATCTCTAATCTTTACCATGAAAGTTTTAAACCATCTTTGGCCATACCCTTAAAAAGTAGTGCTGAACGTGGATGAATTGTATGATCAACAAAAAACCGCTGATTATAATGGACATCAATTGTCTTTTTCGTTTTAACAATGCGTAATTTTGATGGCCGGCGTTGGATGCATTACCCATACCTCCTCTATGTCACTTTATAACACCTGAACTAAAATAGTTTTACCAGCGTCGGTTCAATTAATGCATTCTTCATGAAAAAATACCTACTATGCTGTGCATACCTGTTTTTGCTAAGCTACACAGATGCCCAGCCAGTTCAGCGATTGCCCGATAGTGATTCGGCCGTTTCTTTTCCTGCCGACAACGGGCTCATTTCATTTTCGGCGAAACCTGTTGGCTATGCATTAGTGGCTGGCGGCAGCAAGGGCATTGGATATGGCATTGCAGAAGCACTTGCCCGGCGCGGATACGATCTTATTTTAATTGCAAGACATGTAGATTCGCTGGTGGCAGCTAAAAACAAATTGGAAGGCCTGTACCATATTCATGTAGAAACATTGGCTTACGATCTGAGCCGGCGCGAATCGGCAACGGAAATTGCAAACTGGTGTACCGAAAGAAATATACCGTTGAAAATGCTTTGCAATGTTGCCGGTTACGGAGGCGCAAAAGACTATTTGTCGTTACCGCTGGATACGCTTCGTTATATGATTGATTTAAACATTGGTTCGGCTATGTCTTTAAGCCTCACCCTGCTGCCCCTGCTGGAAAAAAATGCACCCTCGTATATCTTAAATGTTGCCAGCATGGCTGGTTTTGCACCCATACCGGTTAAGAATTTATATTCCGCCACCAAATCGGCGGTCGTTTTTTTCAGTTACTCGCTCCGCTACCAATTGAAAGAAAAAAATATCAGTGTTAGTGTGCTTTGTCCCGGCCCGGTGTTTACAAAACCTGAGATCAGGGAAGACACCCAAAAAAAATTAGGCTGGATTGGCATGCGAATGGCGGTCTCACCTGAACGTGTGGGCGAAGTAGCGGTAAATGAAACCCTGCATAAAAAGTTAGTGATTGTGCCCGGTGCCGTATCAAAGTTTATGGCCTTCCTTGTGAGGCTGCTTCCAAGAAGGTGGGTGGTGGGCATTTATAATAAGGCTGGCAAGAAGAAATAATGTTCCAGACTTTCCATCATTCCTGCGCAGGCAGGAATCTGGATCGGGCGTTTATAACGGATTGTCCGTTGCTGTAATTTTTGAGATTCCTGCCTGCGCAGGAATGGCGTACGGTGTGATTATTGTTCTGCCCTGGCTGGAATGATGTACCGAATGTTCGTCGTTCTGTCTTGACAGGTAGGATGCACCGGATATTATTGTTGCCAAAAACTTTAGGTATCACAACGTGCTATTATCAAAATTATTCTTATGCAATACGCATTGGTTTCAGGCGGCAGCAAGGGTATTGGCTATGGCATAGCCAGGGCACTGGCCAAAAGAAAATTCAACCTGGTACTGGTGGCGAGAAATCATGAAGATCTGGTAAAAGCAAAATCAAATCTTGAAAGCAGCTACTCAATCCAGGTTGCGATACTTGCGCTTGACATAAGTCTTCCCTCATCGGCCGGGTTTATTGCTGGTTGGTGCAATGAGCATAATATACCGCTCAAGATGCTTTGTAACGTAGCGGGTATTGGTGGGGCGACAGACTATCTATCGGCTTCATTAAAAGATTCACTGTACATGCTTCGTTTAAATACCGAACCGGCCATTGCCCTTACGTATGAACTGCTGCCCCTGTTAAAGAAAAACGGCCCTTCGCACATACTGAATGTAAGCAGCATGGCGGGTTTTGCCCCCATTGCAGTAAAAAATGTTTACAGTGCCACAAAATCAGCGATATTATTTTTTAGCTGTTCGTTAAAGCACCAGCTTAAAAAAGACCAGGTGGGTGTGAGTTGCTTATGCCCCGGCCCGGTATTCACCAAACCGGAAATACAAAAAGACACTATCTCAAAATTAGGATGGTTGGGGAAGACTATGGCCATCTCTGCAGACAGTGCGGGCGAAACAGCCATACGGAAAACGCTGCTAAATAAAATGATCATCGTACCCGGCACTTTAGCATGGTTAGTATCTGTATTTTTAAGGGTGCTACCCATGCAAACGATCAATTTTTTCGTTTCAAAGAAAGTATACCGGTAGCAATGATCGCTGTATTACTGGCACAATAACTGTAAATCATTCTGTATGCCTGAACTGCCCGATGTTGAAGTTTTCACCAGGAACCTGCACAAACGCTTTGCAGGCAAGAAACTGGTGAATGTAAAAATAGTGGATGGGCGCAAATTAAAAGATAAGCCGCCTGCATTCAGTAAAGCGCTCAATGGAAAAATACTGGAAACGGTTTACCGTTCCGGGAAGGAGATGCGGTTTCAATTCTCGCGTGGAAAACTGCTGGGCCTGCACCTGATGCTGACCGGCGATGTTATTTTATTCGACAAAAAAAATACCCATCATTCAACCATTGCGGAATTTTATTTTGAAGACGGCAGTGGTTTCGCGCTCACCGACAGAATGCGGAATGCCCATATCAAACTGGACCCGGTTGATAAAGCAGGCGTGGATGCACTGGCCCGGGAATTAAATTTCAACTACCTCAAAACTGCGTTTAAAAGAAATACCGGTATTAAGAAGTTGCTGATTGATCAGGATGTTATCCGGGGAATTGGCAACAGTTATTCCGATGAAATATTGTGGCGGGCAAGAATATCGCCCTATTCTATTGCTGCTGCCATACCCGATGAAAAAATCAAAGCGCTGGTACCCATTATTAAGAAAACGCTGAAAACTGAAACAGAACGGATATATAAAAAATATAAAGACAAAGTGAATGTGGAAGTGAAGGAGTTTCTGCAGATTCATACAAAAGACAAAACAAAAAGTCCTACCGGCGCAAAGATCATTATTGATCAGAAAGGCATGATGAAAACATATTACACCCGCGAACAGGTGTTGTATACATAGAACCCGCTTCTAAAACAGGTATATGATAGAAAAAGTAAGCATCAAAGGAAAAGATATCTGGATAATTGTCGAACCGCACATCATTCATCCACCGGGTAACGATGCAAAGGAATTTTTTACTGCCAGTTACCAGGTATTGGATCCTGCTGCCACCAGTACCGGCGGTATGCTGTTCCTGGATGGCGGCGGGAAGCCGCTGGTTTTCGAGTCGCCGGTGCAGGCGCTGGAATACGCGAGCGAAAAATTAACGGATGGTTGAATGATGCATGCAACAGTCAATGACTGCAGCGATAAAAATCATGGTACGTTCTGTTTTCAGCAAGAAGATATTGGTTCAGTAATAGAATTATACAACTTTCCGGGCGTAAAAGATAAAGCAAGGGTGTTACTACCCTTGCTTTATCTTTTATTGTTGGTCTGATTATCATTTGTCCTGTTCCATTATTTTTTTTTAACGCCGCTGTATGTCATACCTGCCAGGCATTTTTGTAAGCGGCGGTTTTTCTATTACACTTTCTTCTGGGGCTGTCCTTTACCCTCGGTTATCAATTTGAATAAACTGTCTTTCACATATTGGTCCCAGCCTTTCCTGCAAATATCAAAACATTCAATTTCGGGAACCAAGCCGATATGCGTAAAGTTGATTTGTGTTTGGTTGCCGGTTGTAGAAATTTCAAAATTCATTTTGGTGTTTTTCCATTCTGTTTTGTCATTAAACCATGAAAGATAGCAATCAGTTACAAGCCAAACTACTTTTTTGTCAGGAACAACTTCAATTAATTTGTGCGTTACAAAATTGCTATCCCCAAAATCAACGGTAAAAACATCGTTTAGTTTTTCCGAATTACCTTCCAGTTTTTCTGTCCACCATTTTGAAACGCTGTTGATGGCTGTAAAAGATATATTGGCTGTTTGGCTTACCGTAATGGCAGCACGATAATCTTGATTTTCCATTTTGGTTTATTTTGCTTTATTATTTAAAATGGTTTCTAATTTTTTGAGTTTGCTGGTCCAGAACTTATCGAAGTAATTAATGAAGTTTTGCAATTCGTTGAAGCCATCCTGCTTTAGTGTGCAATAGCGTTCTCTGCCAATATCTGTAATGGAGATGAAGCCCGCATTGTACATAATTTTTATATGCTTTGAAACGGCAGGCCGGCTCATATCAAAGTTTTCTGCCAAACCGTTTATCGTCATACTGTCTTTTGAAAGCAGTTGCAACATTTGCCGGCGGCTTGGGTCGGCAATTACCTGGAATGCGTCAAGCGTTTGTGCTACCATTGGCGGTTGCGTTTAAGTGGTTAATCATTTTTTGAACATTTTTTTGCCAGCCTTCCGTCATTGCTGTAAAGATGGCAAGGTTGGCTGCTTTGAAACCCCGCTGCGTTAAGAACAGCTTTGTGCCATTACCATATTTTTCCAAGGTCCACTCAACAACGGTGTCAAGCGTGAAAACACCATTGCCCGGGCCGCCTTTCCAGCTGTAAATGAGTTTTTGAAAAGGAACTATTTCAAGAACCTTGCAATGAAAAACTCCATCCAGGTCAAGGCTTGGAATTGGCTTTGTCTGAAACTGAAATTCGTATCCGGGCATTGGTTTAAAGTTGTTGGGCATTAGCCAAAGTGCGATTAACTCTGCCTGGGTTAGATATTCCCAAACTTCATTGGGCGATTGCTCATACACCCATTCGTTGTTGATTGCTTTTTGCATAATAGGTAACTTTTAAGTTACACAAATATATAAGTAACTTTTGAGTTACGCAATTTTTTTTTATATTTTTGAAGGTGCGTGTTAATTGCAGATAACTACTAAGGGCCTGGAGATATCCCTGAAACTGGCAGTCAACAACGGCATACCGGCAAGAATTTGCGCATTCGTGGCAACGCAATTGTTGCTTAGATTGGCTTCATAGCAGCTCATTAGTTTGCTGCGTTTTGTTCAGCTGCCCCGACGAAATATCCACACAGCTCTCCCGTCCAATATCGAAAGGAAAAATTCCAGTGAAGGGAAATATTCTGCCTAAGTGTATTTGTAAAACACTGATTTGCAGTTCGTTTTAAAAAGGCACGGGATTGGTCAATTTACTGGTATGGAAAATCTAATCCCCCCTACAATGATTAACAAGGAACAGGCAGCAGATATGCTGCAAAACGATATCAGCCAAACACTGTCGGCTGTTTTGTTATGGGTTCAAACGGCGATGGCAGAAGAACAACGGCTCGGGCTGAATATGCATCTCCGGCTGGCAGAAGGCCATTTAAAGGACTCTGTAAAAAAACTGGTTCGTTTACATTATGCCCTGCTCTGCAGCGATGAAGAACAGTTACCGGTTGGCGCAGCGATGTCTGATAGTGTTGTAAACAAAGAATTATTTTCCGCATTGCAGGGGGCATAATGGAACCGGCCGCGGATGGTTGCAAGGCGCGGTACCAAACAAAACGCCATTAACTGCACTTTAGTTTGCGCTACAGTTTTGTTCCTTTTATCAGCAGCACCGACTGTATAGATTGTTCTTTCAGGTGCAAAAATTTCTTACGCTCCTCATCTTGTCCAAAATTTACAAAATCCTGCTCCCTGTCAAACGCTACCAGGTGAATTTCATAAGGCTTCTCGATATGATATTCAATAAAACTCTCCTCCGTTGGCCTTACCCGCAACAATAACCGGCCATTGTATTTTAAAATTGCCGGAATAGCAATCTCCTCAAACTGATTGAATATACTTTCCTGTCCTTCCCTGATATAGACCAGTTGTGTTATAAATATCATGGTGTTTTTTTGAGAGTTTATAGAGCAAGTATCGCAGGCTTTTATTGCGCAAAATATACATCAATGCGCCAGCCCAGAACCGTAAAAGACGAACAATTTTCGAATTTTGATAAATTTAAATAAGCATTGATAAATGTTTCCTGTACAAGATCTTTTGTATCCTCGGGGTTATACCCGTAGGTTCTGCCCGTTTTGTACAGAAAAGGATTGTCCTGCGTATCAAAATTTCAAACAGGGCTGCTTCGCCGCTAAGAATTTTTTGAATTATTTCCATGTCTGAAAACAATTCAACAGATCTTTACAGTCAGGTGCATGGTTTGCTTGCCGAACAAAAAAAGATGCACCGTTCTGAAACTATTTCCTAGTTACAGCAGCTTATAATTTTATAATGTTCTTCCTGTTACCAGGTTTGGTAAATTTCACGTGAACCGGTCAGGTACATGTCGTGGTATCCCGTCATTTTCTCGTTCATTTTCTTCATGGCCTCGGTGTCCTGCTTGTACTTTTCCCAGCTCTGTTCGTATGCGGTAAGACTTTCATACTTGCTAACCATTACTACCTTATTGTATTGCCCGGTCATATCCGTCATAATATTGACCAGTTCATTGTTACCGGTCATTACTTCTTTGAACATTTTCGCCAGTTTGGAGGCATTGCCAGGTTTGCAAATAAAAATATCGTGAACGATGATCATAACGATGGATTTTTACTTATTAACAGAATAATTGTTGCCTTACAGTTTCCACAAAAGGTAAACCAATTTCTTCCTGGTTGGGTGCGGGCTCCATGAAAATTGCGGCTTTTGCCGGTGTATGGGTTTTATTTTTTGAACCATGGTCTCCTGTTTTTAATACGTTTCTCCCTTACCTGCTGCAATGTTTCGTTGATGTGATCACCCAACTGATCCACCTTTGAAACGGCTACCCTTTGCGCGGAATAGATACCCGAATGACCGCTGAAATAATAAGCGGTAAAACAAGCGACGGCATAATACAACACATTGCCACCACCAAAAAGTTCAACGCCCATGATGGTGCAGGCAATGGGCGTGTTGGTGGCAGCGGCAAATACGGCGATAAAGCCAAGCCCGGCCATTAAATCTATGGGCGCCCCCGTTATCATGGCAATGGTATTGCCCAGTGCCGCGCCTATAAAAAACAATGGCGTTACTTCACCACCCTTGAAACCCATTCCCAATGTAATGGCGGTGAACAATAATTTCCAAAGCCAGCT
>Ga0068860_100000823_pt1 | contig 34706 bp, 36 predicted proteins | sample KBSSwiS32_FD_66597 | JGI IMG/M metagenome (GOLD analysis project Ga0068860, IMG submission 66597) | Switchgrass rhizosphere microbial communities from Kellogg Biological Station, Michigan, USA - KBS Switchgrass S3-2 | ecosystem: Host-associated > Plants > Roots > Rhizosphere > Soil ... | reverse complement strand
CTCGTCGCGCAGCACCGTCTCGAGGCCGGGTAGGTCCCACTGCTCCTCGACACTCTCGACCGGCACGTAGGTGCGCACCACCTCGGTCATCGCGCTCTTGCGCAGGTTGGCGATCTGGTCGGCCACCGATTTCGACTCGAGGATCTCGTTGCGCTGCTGGTAGATCACCTTGCGCTGGTCGTTCGAGACGTCGTCGTATTCGAGCAGCTGTTTGCGGATGTCGAAGTTGCGTGCCTCGACCTTGCGTTGTGCGTTCTCGATCGAGCGGTTGACGATGCCAGCCTCGATCGCCTCGCCCTCGGGCATCTTCAGGCGGTCCATGATCGCCTTGACGCGGTCGCCCGCGAAAATGCGCATCAGTGGATCTTCGAGCGACAGGTAGAAGCGTGACTGCCCTGGGTCGCCCTGACGGCCCGAGCGGCCACGCAGCTGGTTGTCGATGCGACGGCTTTCGTGGCGCTCGGTGGCGATGATGCGCAGGCCGCCCTCGGTCTTGACCTTCTCGTGCAGGCCCTGCCATTCGTCCTGCAGCTTGCGGATGCGCTGCGCCTTGTCGTCGGCCGCGACGGCCTCGTCGGCTTCCAGGAACTGGATCTGCTTCTCGACGTTGCCGCCGAGCACGATGTCGGTACCGCGGCCCGCCATGTTGGTGGCGATCGTGATCACGCCGGGGCGCCCGGCCTGTGCGACGATCTCGGCCTCCTTGGCGTGCTGCTTGGCGTTGAGCACCTGGTGCGTCAGCTTTGCCTTGTCCAGCAGGCTGGACAGCAACTCGGAGTTCTCGATCGAGGTGGTGCCCACGAGCGTCGGTTGACCGCGCAGGTGGCATTCGCGGATGTCCTCGAGCACCGCGTTGTATTTTTCGGTCGCCGTCTTGTAGATGAGGTCGTTCTCGTCTTTGCGGATGGTCGGCCTATTGGGCGGGATCACCACCGTCTCGAGGCCGTAGATCTCCTGGAATTCGTAGGCCTCGGTGTCGGCGGTGCCGGTCATGCCGGACAGCTTGCCGTACATGCGGAAATAGTTCTGGAACGTGATCGAGGCGAGCGTCTGGTTCTCGCTCTGGATCTGCATGTGCTCCTTGGCTTCCACGGCCTGGTGCAGGCCGTCGCTCCAGCGGCGCCCCGTCATCAGGCGGCCCGTGAACTCGTCGACGATGATGATCTCGCCGTTCTGCACCACGTAGTGCTGGTCGCGGTGGAACAGATGATGCGCGCGCAACGCCGCATACACGTGGTGCATCAGCGTGATGTTCCCGGGGTCGTATAGGCTCGCACCCTCCAGCAGCAGGCCTTCCTTCGACAGCAGCGCTTCGGCGTGCTCGTGGCCTTCTTCGGTGAGGTAGATCTGCCGGCTCTTCTCGTCGACCGTGAAATCGCCGGGCTCGATGACGCCCTCGCCGGTGCGCGGATCGGCCTCGCCGATCTGCTTTTTCAGGCCCGGCACGATGGCGTCGATGCGCACATACATCTCGGTGTGGTCTTCGGCTTGGCCGCTGATGATCAGCGGCGTGCGTGCCTCGTCGATCAGGATCGAGTCGACCTCGTCGACGATCGCATAGTGCAGGCCGCGGGCGACGCGGTCGGCCACCTCGTAGACCATGTTGTCGCGCAGGTAGTCGAAGCCGAACTCGTTGTTGGTGCCGTACGTCACGTCGGCAGCAAAGGCCGCCTGCTTCTCCTCGCGCCCCATGCCAGGCACGTTGACGCCCACCGTTAGGCCGAGGAAGTTGTAGATGCGGCCCATCCATTCGGCGTCGCGGCGTGCCAGGTAGTCGTTGACGGTGACCACGTGCACGCCCTTGCCGGTGAGCGCATTGAGGTAAACCGGCAGCGTGGCCACCAGGGTCTTGCCCTCGCCAGTGCGCATCTCGGCGATCTTGCCCTGGTGCAGCGCGATGCCGCCGATCATTTGCACATCGAAGTGGCGCATGCGCAGCGCGCGCTTGCCGGCCTCGCGCACCACCGCAAAGGCCTCGGGCAGCAGATCGTCGAGCGCGGCACCTTGCGCCAGGCGCTGCTTGAACTCATCGGTCTTGGCGCGCAGCGCGGCGTCGTCCAGCCGCTCGAAGCCGCCCTCGAGGGCATTGATGCGTTCGACCACGCGCCCGAACTGCTTGAGCAGACGGTCGTTGCGACTGCCGAATATCGATGTGAGGATCTTGGGCAACATGCAAGCTAGGAGTGGGTGTACGCGGCCAAGTTCTGCCGCCGCACAGCGGCACCCGCGGCGCTACCGAGGGAACCGGCGACTTTCAGCGTTGCGCCGGGCCGGGCGTGTCGCGAAAAGGCGGCAGTTTAGCAGCGCGACCACGCCACGCCGGCCCAGCGGCCTGCGCGCCGTTTGGCCCTCAGGGGGTGCTGTCGCTCTCGGCGCCTGCCGGAATGCGCGCAGGCATGGGCACCGGCAGCGGCGCCACCCCGCCGGCGGCGCTCGGGTCTGGCGACTGAGCCGGCGTGGCCCAAGCCGCTGGCGCCTCGCCGCTGGCGCTCGCGCTGATGCTGCGCCGTTTGGGGGTCCGTGCCTTGGCGGGTGATGACGCGTCGGCCACCGTCGTCGGCGACGCCACCTGGCCCGCCAGGAAGCGGGCCGGGTTTTGCTGCACGCCGGACAGCAGCACCTCGAAGTGCAAGTGCGGCCCGGTCGAACGGCCGGAGGTGCCGACCTCGGCGATTTTCTGTCCGCGCCTGACCATTTGCCCGACCTTGACCAGGAGCTTCGAGGCGTGCGCGTAGCGCGTGATCAGTGCGTTGCCGTGATCGATTTCGATCATGTTGCCGTAGGCGGGGTGCACCTCGCTGACCACCACCATGCCGCCGGCAGCGGCCTGGACCGATGTTCCGACATCGGCCGGGAAATCGAGCCCGGTGTGCAGCGCGGCGCGCCCCGTGATCGGGTCGATCCGGAAGCCAAAGCCCGATCCCACCGGGCCCTCCACCGGGTGGCTGCTGGGCACCAACAGCGCCTGCAGCTTGACTTCGAAGAGACGCGACTCCACCAGCGTGAACAGGTCGCTGCCGAGGTCGGCACGTTCGTCGAGCCGATCGATTGCATCGTTGAGCTGCACTGCGCTGGGCCGCGACAGCGGCACGAACGGGCCACCCTGCCCGCCCTTGGCGCGCACCGGCAGCGCCTTCAGATCGTCGGTCTTGACGCCAGCCATGCCGGTGACGCGCTCGCCCAGCGCCTCGAGCTTGACCAGTTTGGCCTGCATCTCGCCGACGCGCTGCGCGATCGCGTCGAGGTTGTCGCGCATCACGCGCTCTTGCTGCTGCAGTTCGTCGCGCACCATCAGCTTGACCAGCTGGCTCGCCACCGGCCATCCCTCGCGCGCAGCGGTGAGGAAGAAGTAGTGGTACACCAGCGCGGCGATCACCATGAGCACTCCGCTGATCAGCAGCGCGCCCAACACGACGTGCCAGCGCCGCAGATGCAGCACGCGCGTGCGCACGAGGCTCGAGTCGGTGATCAAGATCTGCATCGTTAAACTCCTGGCATGCCCGCTCGCGTGCAACCGGCAGTGCCGCTGGCCGACGCGCTGCAAGACAGCGAACCGCTGGCACGCCTGGCCGAGCGTTTGAAAGACTCCAGGCGGCGCTTCGAGTGCATCGAAGCCCTGCTGCCGCCGTCGTTGGCCGCCCAGGCCAAGCCCGGCCCGGTGGACGTACACGGCTGGACTTTACTGGCGCGCACCCCGGCGGGGGCTGCCAAATTGCGTCAACTCGTGCCGCTGTTCGAAGCGCAGTTGCTGCAAGCCGGCCATGCGGTCCTGCCGATTCGCATCAAAGTGCAACCAGCGTGAGGCGTGTGGCGGTCGTGGTGCCGACTATCTGACTCGAACAGATGACCTACCGCTTACAAGGCGGTTGCTCTACCAACTGAGCTAAGTCGGCGCGCGCGCGATTGTAGGCGTCGCCAATGAAAGGCCCCGTGCACGCCGCCGCGGTGCATCGCGTCCCCGACCTGCCTACTTCACGCGCTTGAGCGACGGGCGGCTGCCACCGGGCGATGCCGGAGGCTCGGGCGCGGGATCCTTCGGATCGGGCTCGCTGGGCAGGAGGCGTGGACCACTGGGCGGCGCGGTTGGCGCCTCATCGGTCGAGGCGAGCCGCAATCCGCGCCCCGGTTCGGGACGCGCCTCGATCGGTGTGGGCTGCCCTTCCCCACCTTCGGCCTGCGGCGCTGGAAACGCCATGCCCTGGCCGTTCTCGCGCGCGTAGATCGCCACCACGTGATCGATCGGCACCACGATGTCGCGCGCCACGCCACCGAAGCGTGCCTTGAACTCGATCGTGTCGTTGCCCAGGCGCAGACCGCTGGTGGCTTCGAAGCCGATGTTGAGAACGATCTCGCTGTTCTTCACATACTCCATCGGCACCTGCACGCTGCGGTCCACGAACACCGCGACGTACGGCGTGAAGCCGTTGTCGGTGCACCAATCGTGCAGCGCGCGGATGAGGTACGGCCGCGTCGAGCTGCCCTGCGATTCGGCACTGCCCGGTGGTTTGCTCATCGCGGCCTCGGCGCACTGCTACTTGCGCATCACCTTTTCCGACGGGGTCAGGGCCTCGATGTAGGCCGGCCGCGAGAAGATGCGCTCGGCATACTTCAGCAGCGGCGCCGCGTTCTTCGACATGTCGATCCCGTAAAAGTCCAGCCGCCACAGCAGCGGCGCGATCGCGACGTCGAGCATCGAGAAGTCGTCGCCGAGCATGTACTTGTTCTTCAGGAAGATCGGCGCCAGCTGCGTCAGACGGTCACGGATCTGAGCCCGTGCGCGCTCGAGCTGCTTGTCGGTCGGCTTGATGCCCCTGTTCTCGAGCACATTGACGTGTGCGAACAGTTCCTTCTCGAAGTTGAGCAGGAACAAACGCACGCGCGCACGCGCCACCGGATCGCCCGGCATCAACTGCGGATGCGGGAACCGCTCGTCGATGTACTCGTTGATGATGTGCGACTCGTACAGGATCAAGTCGCGCTCGACGAGGATCGGCACCTCGTTGTACGGGTTCATCAGCGCGATGTCTTCCGGTTTGGCGAAAAGGTCGACGTCGCGGATCTCAAAGTCCATGCCCTTCTCGAACAGCACGAAGCGGCAGCGGTGCGAGTACGGGCAGGTGGTTCCGGAATAGAGCACCATCATGGCAACGAACTCCCTGAAAACGAATGTCTAACGGCGGCGTCGGCCCGGCGCCGATGCGCGCGCTCACGTTGTCTGTGCGGACGCCCGCTGGCGGCGCCGCACGGCGCTCACTTCACGTCTTTCCAGAACGCGGCGTTCATGCGCCAAGCGACGACGGTGAACAGGCCCAGAAACAGCAGCACCCACACGCCAATGCGCACGCGCTGATTCTGCGCGGGCTCCGCCATCCATTGCAGGTACGCCACCAAATCGGCCACGGCGGCGTCGTACTCGGTTTTGCTCAGCGTGCCCGCGGTGATCGGCTCGAAGTGGTCGAACGCGTGCGCGGTGGACTTCGGATCGTGCGGGTCGGGCCTCTCGACGAACACGGCACGCTGCTGGCCTTGCAACTCCCACATCACGTGCGGCATCGCCACGCTGGGAAAGACCAGGTTGTTCCAGCCGGTGACCTTGGTGTCGTCGCGGTAGAAGGCGCGTAGATAGGTATACAGGTAGTCCGCCCCGCTGCCGTCGCCGCCGGAGCGCGAACGCGCGACCAGGCTCAGGTCGGGCGGGGCTGCGCCGAACCACTCCTTGCCCTGCTTGGCGTGCAGCGCGACGGTCATCGTCTCGCCCACCTTCTCGGCGGCGAACAGCAGGTTGCCCTTGATCTGCTCTTCGGTCAGGCCCACCGCCGGATCGGTGAGCCGGTTGTAGCGCATCGCCGACGCGGCATGACAGTTGAGGCAGTAGTTGACGAACAGCTTGGCGCCGTTTTGCAGCGCCGCGACGTCGGTGACCCGCTCCTTCGGAAAATGGTCGAGCGGTGGGCCACCTTCGGAGCCCCAGGCCGCCAGCGCGCAGACCGCCAACAAGCTGATGAGAAGTCGCTTCATGGTGTGTGGGCTCTTTCTCAGTGGCCGGCGAACGTGACGCGATCAGGCACCGGCCTGAACGTGCCGAGCCGGCTCCACCACGGCATCAGCAAGAAGAAGGCGAAGTAAATCAGCGTGCACAGTTGCGACACGCGCTCGAGCAGCGAACCGCTCGGGGCCGCCGGCTGCGTGCCTTGGTAGCCGAGGATCAGGAACGCGACCACGAACAGCGCGAACACCAGCTTGTGCCAACCCGGGCGGTAGCGGATCGACTTCACGGGGCTGTGGTCGAGCCACGGCAGGAAGAACAGGATCATTACCGCACCGCCCATCAGCACGACGCCCCAGAACTTGGCATCGAAGTACTTCATCAGGGCGATCAACACGACCGCGGCGATCAGCAGCCCCACGCGCGCCGCCATCGAGGCCTTGCCGCGCACCAGGTTGAACAGCGCCGCCAGCGCGACGATCACGCACAGCGCGTTGACCATCGGGTCGGTGGTGGCGCGCAGGATCGTGTAGTAGGGCGTGAAGTACCACACCGGCGCGATGTGCGGCGGTGTCTTCAGCGGGTCGGCCGGGATGAAGTTGTTGTATTCGAGGAAGTAGCCTCCCAGCTCGGGCGCGAAAAACATCACCGCGCAGAAAATGATCAGGAAGACCGACACGCCGAGCGTGTCGTGCGCCGTGTAGTACGGGTGGAACGGCACGCCGTCGAGCGGGATGCCGCGCGCGTCCTTCTTGGCCTTGATCTCGACCCCATCGGGGTTGTTGGACCCGACGTCGTGCAGCGCGAGGATGTGCGCCACCACCAGCCCGATCAGCACCAGCGGCACCGCGATCACGTGGAATGCGAAGAAGCGGTTCAGCGTGGCGTCGCCGACCACGTAATCGCCACGGATCAGCAAGGCGAGATCGGGGCCAATGAAGGGCACCGCTGCGAACAGATTGACGATCACCTGGGCGCCCCAGTAGCTCATCTGGCCCCAGGGCAGCAGGTAGCCGAAGAACGCCTCGGCCATCAGGCAGAGGAAGATCGCGCAACCGAAGATCCACACCAGCTCGCGCGGCTTGCGATAGCTGCCGTAGATCAACCCGCGGTACATGTGCAGGTAGACGACGATGAAGAACGCACTCGCGCCGGTGGAGTGCATGTAGCGGATGATCCAGCCACCCGGCACGTCGCGCATGATGTACTCGACCGATGCGAACGCATTGGCCGCATCGGGCTTGTAGTGCATCGTCAGGAAGATGCCGGTCACGATCTGGATCACCAGCACCAACATCGCCAGCGAGCCGAAGAAGTACCAGACGTTGAAGTTCTTCGGCGCGTAGTACTCCGACATGTGCTTGCGGTACTCGACGAACATCGTCGGGAACCGGTTGTCGAGCCATGTCATCAGCTTGACGCCGATCGGGGCACCGGCGGGGGCTTCCTTCATCTCAGCCATCAATGACCTCTGTGGGTGTCGGCAAGGGCGGCGTGAACAGTGCGAGCGGCGGGTGCCGCGCCTGCGTCAGGCCTTCTTGTTGTCTTCGCCGATCAGCAGCTTGCTGTCGGACAGGTACATGTGCGGCGGCACCTCGAGGTTGTCGGGCGCCGGCTTGTTCTTGAACACCCGGCCGGCCAGGTCGAACGTCGAGCCGTGGCAGGGGCACAGGAAGCCGCCTGGCCAGTCATCGGGGAGCGACGGTTGCGCGCCCGGCACGAACTTGTCGCTGGGCGAGCATCCCAGGTGCGAGCAGATGCCCACTGCGATGAAGTACTCCGGCTTGATCGAGCGCCACTCGTTCTTTGCATAGGTGGGCGTCGGATACTGGGTGCGCTGCGACTGCGGGTCAGCGACCATCGCATCGGTCTTCTTCAGCGATGCCAACTGTTCGGGCGTGCGGCGAAGAATCCAGACCGGCTTGCCGCGCCACTCGACGACCATCTTCTCGCCGGGCTTCAGGCCGCTCACATCGGCCTCCACAGGCGCACCGGCGGCCTTGGCGCGCTCCGAGGGGGTGAAGCTGGCAACGAACGGCACCGCCGTGGCCACACCACCGACTGCCCCGACGCCGCACGTGATCATGACCCAGTTGCGACGGGCGGGATCGGCGACTGACTCAGCCATGAAGTTCCTTGGTTGTTGAGGCCCGCAAGCGAGCAACTGCTCATTTTAGCGGACGCGTCAAGCCCTCCCGGCGCGGCCGCCAGCGCATTGACAGCGCGTGGCCAGGCGCAATACTGCCCGCGGCCCTCGCCTGGCCGCGACAACCACGAATAAGGAGCGAGCATGAGTTTCACCAGCGAGTTCAAGGAATTTGCGATGAAGGGCAATGTCGTCGACCTCGCGGTCGGCGTCATCATCGGTGGCGCGTTCGGCAAGATCGTCGACTCGGTGGTCGGTGACCTGATCATGCCTTTGGTGGGCAAGTTGCTCGGCGGCCTCGACTTCAGCAACTACTTCATCCCGCTGGCGGGCCAGACTGCGACCAACCTCGCCGACGCTAAGAAGGCCGGTGCGGTGTTCGCGTACGGCAACTTCATCACCGTGGCGATCAATTTCGTGATCCTGGCCTTCATCATTTTCATGATGGTCCGGCAGATCAATCGGCTGCGGAGCCAGACACCGCCACCACCGGCAGCGCCACCCGAGGACATTCAGCTGCTGCGCGAGATCCGCGACGCCCTGAAGCGCTGACTCACTGCGCCGCTCAGCGCCGACAAGCGGTGCGGCCGCCCCGTTGCAAGTCGCTCGAATTACCACTTTCGCAACTGAAGGTAACGCCGCTGTCGAGCGAGCGCGCATAGCGTGAATCACGCCCCAATCACGCCGCGTTTCGCGCGCTGCCGTCGCAGTCGGTGGCCGCATACTGGCTGGACCACGCGGTCCTTCGGCCACGATGACGACAACCACGCCCACGCGCCTGCCCGCAGCGATCGAGACCGCCTTGCAGCGGGTGCGGCTGGCTGCGCGCAAGGCGGCTGAAAAGAGCGTCAACAGCCTCGGTCTGGCGGCGTTGTCGGCCAACAGCACTGCGCAGCGTGACGCGCTGTTGGGCGGCCAGTTCGAGCTGAACCGCAAGCTGGCGCTGTTCACCGCCACCTTCAACGAGTCGATGGAAGAAAGCGTTGCACGCGAAGCGATGCCGCGCACCACGCATTCGTCCGGGCCGACCACCTGGGACATGATGAGCCTGGTCGCGGACCACGAGGTCGAGATCAAGGTACTGGCCGACCGCTTTGCGCTCGACATCCAGAACCAGTGCGAGTGGGAGTTGCGCGAGCTCGACACGTACATGGGCGCGGCGCTCCACTTAAAGACCGCCGACAGCGATCGCAACCCCCTGCGCCCGGAGATCATTGGTCGTGCGCTGGTGCGTGCGATCGAGGCCACCACCGAGCGACCCGAGGTGCGCAAGGCGCTTTCGATCGAGATCGGGCGCAGCCTCGCCGGCGCGATGCGCCAGACGTATCTCGACGTGATGGGCGATCTGCGCGCCGCCGGGATCAAGCCGCTGAAGATGACCGTGCGCGGCACCGAAGGGCCCGGCTCCAACGTGGGTTCGGTCGACACCGGCTACGAGCAGCCGCGCAACACCGGCTCGAGCGCCAGCGGGGTGTTCTCCGGCCTTGGCGCACTCGGCGACAGCAGCGCCGGTGGCAGCGCGGGCTTTGCGCGCAGCAGCCGCGGCAGCGGGGTCGACGGCTTCGCCTCCAGCGTGCGCGATGGCGCGACGCATTTCCCGGCCACCGAGGTCTCCACGGGCACCGCGGGCCGCGGAACGGGCAGCGGTGCCACGCTCGGGCAGATCGATCCCGAACTGATGGGGCTGCTGCGGCGGCTGGCTTACACCACGCCGTCCGAAGTGATCTCGGCACCCACCACCGGCGGAGGGCTAGGGGGCACGATCAGCCGCCTGCACTCCGGTGCCGGCGGCTTGGCCGGCGCCAACCTGATCGTCGCGCACCGCGACGAGTTGCGCCAAGCTGCAACCGGCGCGCTCGATCACATGGTGATCGACGTGGTCGGCAGTCTGTTCGATCAGATTCTGTCGGACCCCAAGGTGCCACCGCAGATGGCACGCCAGATCGGCCGCCTGCAGCTGCCGGTACTGCGCGCGGCGCTCGGAGACCCCACGTTCTTCTCGTCGCGCCGGCACCCGGTGCGGCGATTCGTCAACCGCATCGCGTCGCTGGGCGTGGCGTTCGACGATCTCGACAGCGAGGACGGCAAGGCGTTCCTCAAGCTGGTCAAGGAGCTGGTGCAGGAGATCGTCGAAGGCGACTTCGACCAGATCCAGCTCTATGAGCAAAAGCTCGAAGCGCTCGAGCAGTTCGTCGTCGACCAGAACCGGCAGGACGTGCAGCGCCAGGGCAAGGCCGACGAGGTGCTGGCGCACAAGGAGAACCAGCTGCGCCTGCAGCAGCGCTATGCCGCGCAACTGCGCCACGGGTTGCAAGATGTGCCGGCGCCTGACTTCCTGCGCGACTTCGTCTCGTCGGTGTGGAGTCAGGCGGTGATGAAGGTTGCGCTCAACGAAGGGCACGACAGTCCTTCGGTGGCGCGTCTGCGTCTGGCCGGGCGCGACCTGCTGATGAGCGTGCAGCCGAAGGGTTCGCCGACGCAGCGCAAGGCTTTCCTGATCGCGTTGCCGACGCTGATGAAGACGCTGAACGCCGGCATGGACTCGATCCAGTGGCCAGAGGTCGCGCGCAAGGATTTCTTCGGCAAGCTGCTGCCGGCGCACTCGGAGTCGCTGAAAGGCGAGGCGATGCGCACGCTCGACTTCAACCTGCTGCTCAAGCAGGTCGACGGCGTGCTCGGTGCACCGATTCCGAAGGCCGCCGACCTGCCGCCGATGCCGGCGGCCGAGCTGCCAGTGCTGCTGGACGCGGTACAGGCCAACACGTTCACCGAGGCCGAGGCCAAGGCGATCGGCCTGGTCGACGAGCAGTCGTTCGACTGGAGCGGCAAGGTCGACGTCGAGCTGGAGGCCGAGCCCGACGTGCGCGAGGTCGACATCCAGATCGACGGCATGCCAGAGCCCGAGCCGGTGGAGCCATCGCGCGGCAGCACGCTGGCCGACCACGTGCAGATCGGCTTCGCCTACCAGATGCACATCGACGGCCAGTGGCAGAAGGTGCGCCTTGCGCACGTCAGCGCCGGCCGGACGTTCTTCGTGTTCACGCGTGGCCACAAGCACCTGCGCACGGTCTCGATGACCTACCGCATGCTCAGCAAGATGTGCGAGAGCAACCGCCTGCGCGCGTTCGAGCATGCCTACTTGCTCGAACGCGCCACCGCGCGGGCGCGCGCTCAGCTGGCGCAGTTGAGCGTGGGTGGCGGCAAGGCGGCGCCGGCAGCTTCAGCGAAAAGCGACCCCTCCGTTCAGCTCATGCGCCATTGAAATCGCGGCGCGCAGGCTGGCGGCGTCGGCGACGCCGCGACCCGCGATGTCGAACGCGGTGCCATGGTCTGGACTGGTGCGCACGAATGGCAGCCCCAGCGTCACGTTGACTCCGCGTTCGACCCCGAGGTACTTCACCGGGATCAACCCGTGGTCGTGCGTCATCGCCACCACGTAGTCGAACTCGCCCGGATGCCCGGGCGCGTGACGGGCTCGCATGAACACCGTGTCGGGCGCATGGGGTCCGCTGGCGTCGATGCCATCAGCGCGCGCGCGCTCGATCGCCGGCGCGATGACGCGTGCCTCTTCATCGCCGAACAAACCGCCCTCGCCTGCGTGTGGATTCAGCCCTGCCACCGCGATGCGCGGCCGCGCCAAACCGCTGCGCACGCCAGCCCGGTGCGCGTGCGCGATCGTGGTGGCGATGCGCTCGACGCTGAGCAACTCGATCGCCTGCCGCAGCGCGACGTGGATGGTCACCAGCACGACGCGCAGCTCGTCATTGGCCAGCATCATCCGCACCTCGGGCGCTGGCCCACCCCCAGCGGCGAGCGACTGCAGCATCTCGGTGTGCCCAGGGAACGGCGAACCCGCGGCGGCGAGCGCCTGCTTGTTCACTGGTGCGGTCACCAAGGCTGCCGCGCGTCCGTCGAGCATCAGCGCGGTCGCGGACTCGATGCAGCGGATCGCCGCGCGGCCCGCATCGGCGTGCACCCGGCCCATCGGCAGCGCGGTCAGGCCGGCCGGCAGGCCGGGCGGCGGCCACACCCCGATGCAGCGCGGCGGCAGCTCTCGCACCTGCGCCGGCCGGTCGAGCTCGGCCACCGGCCAGTCCAACCCGCACGCAGCGAGCGCGCGACGCATCACCGCGACGTCGCCCACCACCACGCAGGGCACTGGCAGCGGCTGCGTCAGCGCCCGGGCGAGCACCTCCGGCCCGATGCCGCACGGGTCGCCCATCGTCAGCGCCAGCACAGACGGGTTCGGGTCCATCGGTTCAGGCCGGATTGGCAATGTCGATGAACCGATGCTCGAGCCCGAAACGCGATGCGAGGTGCTCGCCGAGGGCCGGCGCGCCGAAGCGCTCGGTCGCGTGGTGTCCGCAGGCGACAAAGGCGACGCCGGTTTCGCGCGCGATGTGCGCCTGTGGCTCCGAGATCTCGCCGGTCACGTAGGCGTCGACGCCGGCGGCGATCGCGGCCTCGAAGTAGCCCTGTGCGCCGCCGGTGCACCAGCCGATACGGCGCAGCGGCCGGCCGTCGCCGGCGACCACCGTCGGCGCCCGCGCACACACGCGCTCGGTGGCGCGCGCGAGCGACGCGAGAGTATTCAACGCGTCGGCAGGTGATGCAAAGCCGAGCTCCTGCTCGCCGAATCGCGCGTCGCACCGCAGCCCGAGCCGGGCCCCGAACTGCGCGTTGTTGCCGAACTCCGGGTGGTCGTCCAGCGGCAGGTGGTAGGCGTAGAGGTTGAGGTCATGCGCCAGCAGCAGCGCCAGACGGGCACGCAGCCAGCCGGTGATGCGGCCGTCCTGGCCACGCCAGAACAGCCCGTGATGCACCAGCACCGCATCGGCGCGCTCACGCACCGCCGCCTCGATCAGTTCGAGGCTGGCGGTCACCCCCGAGACGACGCGGCGCACCTCGGGGCGGCCCTCGACCTGCAGACCGTTCGGCCCATAATCCCGAAAGCGGTCGACGCCGAGCAATTGCCGCAGGTGCGATTGCAGTTGGTCGCGCAACACCATCCTGGCCATCACCTCGTGCGAAGACTCTGGCTCGTATTCTCGCAGGCGGTCACCGTGGCGCTGGCCGTGCTGTTCGTGGTGGGCACACTCAAGCCACAGTGGATCACCCACGCTCCGGCAATCACGCAGCCCGACGTGGTGGCGATCCGCACCGCCGCGCCACCCACCAGCGTGCCGGCGCTGTCGGCCGGCAGCCTGAGCACCGCGGTGCACCGCGCAGCGCCTGCGGTGGTGAGCGTCAACGCCACCAAACTTGGCGTGCGCAACCCCCACGAGACCGACCCGTGGTACCGCTACTTCTTCGGCGACCGCTCGCCCGGCGACGTGCAGCGCGGCGTCGGCTCCGGGGTGATCGTGTCACCCCAGGGCTATCTGCTCACCAACAATCACGTGGTCGAAGGCGCCAATGAGATCGAGGTGCGCTTGCCCGATGGCCGCGAGGCCAAGGCAAGGCTGGTCGGCACCGACCCCGATACCGACGTGGCGGTCCTGAAGGTCGACATCGACAAGCTTCCGGCGATCACGCTGGGCGATGTCGAGTCGCTCCAGGTCGGCGACTTGGTGCTGGCGATCGGCAACCCATTCAACGTCGGCCAGACCGTCACCTCGGGCATCGTCAGCGCGCTCGGGCGCAACCAGCTCGGACTCTCGACATTCGAGAACTTCATCCAGACCGATGCGGCGATCAACCCCGGCAATTCGGGCGGCGCGCTGGTCGACGTCAACGGGCAGTTGGTGGGCATCAACACCGCGATCTTCTCGCGCTCGGGCGGCAGCATGGGCATCGGCTTCGCTATCCCCGTCGATCTGGCACGCCAGGTGATGGAAGGGCTGATCAAGGAGGGCAAGGTCACACGCGGCTGGATCGGCGTCGAGCCACGCGACCTGCCGGCCGAATACGCCGAAAGCTTCAAGCTGCCGATCAAGGATGGCGTGCTGATCGCCGGCGTGTTGCAGGACGGCCCGGCCGGCAAGAGCGGCCTGAAGCCGGGCGATGTGGTGATCGCGGTCGGCGAGCGGCCGGTAACCAACACCGTGCAGCTGCTCAATGCAGTGGCGGCGCTCAAGCCCGGCAGCGAAGCGACGCTCGGGGTGCAGCGCGGCGCGCAGGCGCTGCACGTCAAGCTCACGGTGGGCCAGCGGCCGCCTGCGCAGCGGCGTCCGCCTCAATGAGCGACGCTGCCAGCCTGCAGCACACTCACGACTCCTTGGCCGCCGCAGCCTCTTCCTCCGGCGCCTTGGTGGCGCGGATAAACAGCCGCGCCGACCAGATGCCGATCTCGTACAGCAGGCACAGCGGAATCGCCAGCGACAGCTGCGACACCACGTCGGGTGGCGTGACGATCGCCGACACGATGAACGCCACCACGACGAAATAGCCGCGGAACTTCTTCAGCTGCTCGATGCTGACCACGCCGATACGCGCCAGCACCACCACCGCCACCGGCACCTCGAAAGCGATGCCGAACACCAGGAACAGCGTCAGGACGGTGCCGAAGTACTGCTCGATGTCCGGGGCGGTGTTGATCGACGTCGGCGCCACCGAGACGATGAACTTGGTGAGCGCCGGGATCACGATGAAGTAGCAGAACGCGACACCGGCGAAGAACAGGATCGTGCTGGACACCACCAGTGGCAGGACGAACTTCTTCTCATGGGAGTACAGGCCGGGCGCGACGAACGCCCACACCTGATACAGCACCACCGGCAGTGCGATCAGGAACGCCCCCATCAGCGTGATCTTGAGCGGCACCAGGAACGGCGAGAACACGTTGGTGGCAATCAGCTTGGTGCCGGCCGGCAGGTTGTGGGTCATCGGCGCCGACAGCAGGTCGTAGAGGCTGCCCGGGCCGGGCCAGATGCACAACGCGATGAACACCACGATCACAGCGCCGAACGCGCGGATCAGGCGATCACGCAACTCCACCAGGTGGCTGACGAAAGGCGCTTCGGTTCCGGCGAGTTCGTCTTTCGGGTCGTCTGTGGCCATCGCCTCGTCACCTCGGGCGCGGCGGCCTGAAGCGCGCCACCCGCGCCGCGCCCGACTGTGCCTGGCGGCGGATGCCCTGGCGTTGCTTGAACCATACCGGCGTGGCGCCGCGTTTGAGGCGCCACTTTTTATTGGGGTGCTTGTAGCTCGGTGGCGGCGGTGCCAGCGGCTCCACCGGCATCATCGGCATCGCCCCGGGCTCAAGCCCGTTGGTGGCGGTGTTCCAGCTCGACTCGAAAGCCTGATTGGCTTCGTTGACCTCGCGCTGCACGGTGTTCTGGATGTCGCTCGCTGCGGTCTCGAACTGCTTCTTCATCTTCTGCAGTTCCTCGAGCTCGATCGACCGATTGACCTCGGCCTTGACGTCGGCCACGTAGCGCTGCGCCTTGCCGATCAGCGCACCCACGGTACGCGCCACGCGCGGCAGCTTCTCGGGGCCGATCACGATCAGCGCCACCGCGCCGATCAACGCGATCTTGTCAAAACCGAAGTCGAGCATGCGTCATGCGGGCGCGCGCCCGCTCGTCAAGACTTGCTCTTGGCTTCGACATCGACCGTATTGGCGTCGACCGGCCTGCCGGCGGTCACCTGCTGCGGCGGCGCGGGCGGCGCCTCGGCCGACGACGTGCCGTCGCGCACGCCGTCCTTGAAGCCCTTGACGGCGGCACCGAGGTCGGAGCCCATGTTCTTCAGCTTCTTGGTGCCGAAGATCAGGACCACCACCAGCAGCACGATCAGCCAATGCCAGATGCTGAACGAACCCATGTTGAATCTCCCGAAGACGAACCGTTGATTTTAGGCTGCGGGTTCGGTTCCCCACGTAGTCACTCGCATGCCCGGCCCGCTCGCGAGGCGTATGCCCGGATGGCGTGCCGACCCGTTGGGGTCGACGTGCCGGGTCGGGGCCGGATCTCCACCCGCTCCGGTGGCGCCGGCCTGCAGGCGCAGCCTGCCGCGCTCACCCTTTCAGCCAAGGACGCGGGCCACCCATCGCGTGCACGTGCAGGTGCATCACCTCTTGCAGCCCATCGCGGCCGGTGTTCACCACATGGCGGAATCCGTTGGTGACCCCGAGGTCGCGCAGCAGGCGAGGCGAAATCGCCATCATGCGGCCCAGCAGCGCCGCGTCGGCCTCGGTGACGTCGACCATGCTCTCGATGTGCTGCTTGGGAATCAGCAGGATGTGCACCGGCGCCCAGGGATGGATGTCGTGGAAGGCGATGATCTCGTTGTCTTCGTACACCTTCTTTGCCGGGATCTGACCCGCGGCGATCTTGCAAAAAATGCAGTTTGGATCGGCTGCCATGCCTCGCCCCTTGCCTCACGCCGGATGCACCGGCTTGCCTTCGCTGAGCTTGAGCCAGCCCTTGACGACGCGGTAGATCGCCCACACCCAGGCGACGAACAGGATCGCGAAGCCCACCAGCGCGATCGCCAGCACGATGCCGACCACGGCCCACAGCAGGCCCCACCAGAAGGTGCGGATCTGCCAATCGAAATGGCTTTCGTAGACAGTGCCCTTGGTGTCGTCGCGCTTCACGTAGTTGACGATCACGCCGACGACCGCGGTCACGCCCCACAGGAAGCTCAGCGCCTGCAGCAGGTAGACCATCATCGTCACGTTCTTGAGCCCGGCCAGTTCCTCCGGCGACTTCGACGCGCTGGTGCCGACGACCTCGTTGTTCATCGATCTTCTCCCTCGCGCGACACCTGCTTGCGCAGCGCCTTTTCCTCCAGGCCCGACAGGCCCTCGCGGCGCGCCAGTTCGTCGAGCACGTCCTGCGGCTTCAGCCCGAACGCGGCCAGCGCGACCATCGCATGGAACCACAGGTCGGCCATCTCGGCGACGATGCGCTGGCGGTCGCCGTCCTTGGCGGCCATCACGGTCTCGGTGGCCTCCTCGCCGATCTTCTTCAAGATCGCATCGGGTCCTTTGGCGAACAGCCGCGCCACGTAGCTCTTGTCGGGGTCGCCGCCACGGCGTGACTCGATCACTGCCGCCAAGCGCGCCAACGTGTCGCCCGACCGCTCGGTGTTGTCGCTGCTGCTCATTTGTAGATCGTGGCCGGGTCTTTCAGCACCGGCTCGACGCTGCGCCACGCACCGTTTTCGTGGCGCTGGAAGAAGCACGAGTGCCGCCCAGTGTGGCAGGCAATGCCCGGCTGGTGGCCGAGCTGAGTCACCTTCAGCAGGAGCACGTCGTTGTCGCAGTCGAGGCGCACCTCGTGCACCTGCTGCACGTGGCCCGACGCTTCGCCCTTGTGCCACAGGCGCTGGCGTGAGCGGCTCCAGTACACCGCCTGACCCGATTGCACGGTGCGCGCCAGCGCTTCGCGGTTCATGTGCGCCAACATCAGCACGTCGTTGCTGCCGACTTCCTGCGCGATCACCGGCACCAGGCCGTCGGCATCCCACTTGATCTGGTCGAGCCACTCCATGCGGCCAGTGTAGTCAGTCGGCGCGGGCATGCCCCGCCGCGCGGCGATGTCCTGCCCGGTCGCGCCGGTGCCGTCATTCGGCATGGGTGGCGCCGCGGTGGCCACGTTCGGCGGCGAACCAGCGCAGCACCGGCACGGTGCCGGGCAGCACCGGGCGGCTGCGCACCGGGAGCTCCTCCCAGGCCATCGCCTGCCGCTCGCGCATCTCGAACTGGCCCGCCCACTCGAACACCTTGCAAAAGTGCAGCCGCACCCGCGCATGCGGGTAGTCGACCAGTCCGACGTGCCACGGGTGCACCGCGCCGATCGTGATGCCGAGCTCCTCGTGCAGTTCCCGCCGCAGCGCCTGCTCGACCGACTCGCCCGGCTCGAGCTTGCCTCCCGGGAACTCCCAGTAGCCGGCGTAGACCTTGCCGGCCGGCCGCGACGTGAGCAGGAAGCGTCCCTGGCCGTCGACGAGCACGCCGACCGCCACATCGACCGGTCGCCGCGTCGCCGGCGCCGCGGCCTGCGCCGTCTCAGGCATGGTCCAAGCCGTCGGGTGTCGGCATGTCCGGCGACGGCGGCAACGTCTCGTCGCGGTCGTGGTCACGGCCGGCCCAGTCACGCGCGAACTGGTAAGCGACCCGGCCGGACCGTGAGCCGCGCTCGAGCGCCCATACCAGCGACGGCTTGAGCGCGGACTGCACTGCAGCCTCGGTGACGCCGAACGTGCGCAGCCACTGCGCAACGATCGCCAGGTATTCCTGTTGGCTGAATGGATAGAAACTGATCCACAGCCCGAAGCGCTCGGACAGCGAAATCTTCTCCTCGATCACTTCGCCGGGATGCACCTCGCCGTCGTCGGTGTGCGTGTAGGTCAGGTTTTCCTTCATGTATTCGGGCAGCAGGTGGCGGCGGTTGCTGGTGGCGTAGATCAGCAGGTTGTCGCTGGTGGCGGCCACCGAGCCGTCGAGCACCGACTTCAGCGCCTTGTAGCCGGGCTCGCCTTCGTCGAAGCTCAGGTCGTCGCAGAACACGATGAAGCGCTCGGGCCGATTGGCCACCAGCTCCACCAGGTCGGGCAGCTCGATGAGGTCGGACTTGTCGACCTCGATCAGCCGCAATCCGCGCTGCGCAAACTCGTGCAGACACGCCTTGATGAGCGAGCTCTTGCCGGTGCCGCGCGCCCCGGTCAGCAGCACGTTGTTGGCTGGACGGCCGCTGACGAACTGCTCGGTGTTGCGCCGCAGGCGCTCCATCTGCGCATCGATCTCCTTCAAGTGGCTCAGGCGGATGTCGAACACATGCTTCACCGGTTCGAGCTGCGCGCCGGTGCTGCGCCGCCGGTAGCGAAATGCAATCGATGCGCTCCAATCGGGTGCCCGTGGCACCGGCGGCAGCACCGCCTCCAGGCGCGTCAGCAGACGCTCGGCATGGTCGATCAGCTGCTGCAGGCGCTCATCCATCGCGCACAGTGTAGAGGGCGGCCGATGTCGGCCAGCCGAGGCGCGGGCTCGACGGTCTCACACTGCAAGCACGCGGCCGTCGGCGATCGCGAACAGGCGGTCGCCCTCCTCGCGCGGCAGCGCGTGCGAGCCGGTGAACTCGCCAAATGCCGGCAACACGCCGACCCGCGCGCCGAAGTGAAAGCACGGCAGGCGCAGGCGGTCGGCAGCGCGCCCGATCGTGACGCACGGATGCACGTGGCCCGCCAGTGCGTAGCCGCGCGGCGAGGCCGACGGCTCGTGCATCAGCTGGTAGGGACCGCATGGCCATGGCGGGTCGACGACTTCGATGCGCAGCTCGCCCGGCAGGCGGCCGGCGCGCGCGTCGTGGTTGCCGCGCAGCAGTGTGACGCGCAACGTCCCATGCGTGGCGCGCCACTGCATCACCGCAGCGCGCGTCGCGGCCGCCCAGGCTCGCGACGAATGCACCAGGTCGCCAAGCACGATCAGGTGCTCGGCACCGGTGGTCGACAGCGCGGCGCTCAAGCGCGCCAGCGTGCCGGCGGTGGTGCCGGCCGGTACCGGCACGCCGAGCCCACGGAACGAGGCCGCCTTGCCGACGTGCACGTCGGCCACCAGCAACGCTCGCTGCGCGGGCAGATAGGCCGCGCGTTGCGGCAGCAGCTGCAGCGTCGCGCCGCCGACCTCGACCTGCAGCATGCGAAAGGCCGTTCGAAAAACCCGTCAGGCAGTCAGGCGCTGCAGCGCGGCGTCGAGGTGTTCGGTGGGGTTGCGCTTGAAGCCCGAGCGCGCGTAACGCTGCAGTCGGCCGACCACGAACGCCGTGATCACCGAGGCCAGCGCGCCGGCGTCGACAGTGGGTGTCATCGAGCCGGCGCTCTCGGCAGCCTGACGCAGGCTCTGGCGCAATTGCGATTCGACTCGGTCGAAGAACTGGTTCATGCGCACCGTCAGGCGCTCATTCTCGAACACCAAGGCGTCGCCGACCATGACGCGCACCATGCCCGGATTCTTCTCGCCGAACTGCAGGATCAAGGTGACGATGCGCTGCGCCTGCGCGCCGCCAGACTCCTCGCGCTCGGTGATCTGGTTGACCAGCGTGAAGACGCTGCTCTCGATGAACTCGATCAGTCCCTCGAACATCTGAGCCTTGCTGGCGAAGTGACGGTACAGCGCCGCTTCGCTGACGTCGAGCTTGGCCGCCAGCGCGGCGGTGGTGATGCGCTCGGCGCCGGGCTGCTCCAGCATCGACGCCAGCGTCTGCAGGATCTGGACGCGGCGCTCGCCGGGCTTGGGCCGCTTGCGGGTGTGGGGGACGACAGCAGCGCCGTCGCCGGCCTCCACGGGTCCCGCCTCAGCGCCGGACGAGGTTCCCGTGGCGTCGGAGTCGGGCACGTCGATCATGGAGCAGGCAGCAGTCGGCAGGAGGGCCGCGGCATTCTGGCATAGGCCGACACTGCGGCCGCGTGCAGGTAAATACTTACTGAAAAGCAGTGGCGAGCGTGCCGGAGTTCACCGCGCCGCGCCCACCACGCGCCGCAGCAAGCGCAGACCCAATAACCGATGGTCTACGTAGGGCGGCCGGCCGGCCCAACGCCGTGCGGTTCCGGCCGAACGGCGCCAGTAACGCTGCAGCCACACCGTGCGCAGGCCCACGCGGCGCGCCGCCTTCTGATGCGCCAGCGTGTCCTCCACCAGCACGCAGCGGCCCGGCGCCACGCGCAGGCGTGCGCAAAGCGCGCGCAGCATGCGCGCGTCCGGCTTGGGTCGCAGTCGACCGAACATCGCCATCTGCTCGATCGTGATCACACCGTCGAACAGGTGCTCGATGCGCAGGGCGCGCAGCACGCGCAGTGCATAGGTGCGCGGCGCATTGGTCAGCACCAGCTTGCGGCCCGGCAGGCGCGCAAGCGCCGCGAAGTCATGCCGATGCCCGCTGACCCGCGCCTCGAGCCCGGGCAGGCGATGCGTGTCGTGCAGAAAGTGCGCCGCCTTGACGCCGTGGTGGCGCACCAGCCCGAGCAGCGTGGCGCCGTAGCGCTTGAAGTAGCGCTGGCGCAACGCGTCGGCCGACTCGGGCGTCAGCGCGAGCTCGCGCTGCATGTAGCGCTGCATCGCCTCGCGCAGCTCGCCCATCACGGCGCGACCGGCGTCGTGCAGCGTGTCGTCGAGGTCGAACAGCCAAATCGGGCGCCGGTGCACGTTCACGGGTGTCGGACCCACTTGCGACGCGGCCAGGTCATCGTCCACGCGCGCTGAAGCGGTCTCGATCGTGGCGACGACGCTCCCGGCATCGATCCGAACGGACGCGCTCAATGCGACCGTATCATCGTGCCGTAGGCCTGATCGCTGAGGATCTCCAGCAGCATCGCGTGCGGCACGCGCCCGTCGATGATGTGCACCGCGTGGACGCCGCCCTTGGCAGCATCGAGCGCGCTGGCGATCTTCGGCAGCATGCCGCCCGAGAGCGTGCCGTCGGCAAAAAGCTCGTCGATCTCGCGCGCCGACAGGTCGGTCAACAGCTTGCCGCTCTTGTCGAGCACGCCCGGCGTGTTGGTCAGCAGCACCAGCTTTTCGGCCTTGAGCACCTCGGCCAGCTTGCCGGCGACCACGTCGGCGTTGATGTTGTAGCTCTCGTTGTGTTCGCCGAAACCGATCGGGCTGATCACCGGGATGAACTGGTCGTCTTGCAGCGCACGCACGACGCTGGGGTCGATCGCGACGATGTCGCCCACCTGGCCGACGTCATGCTCCTTGTTCGGGTCGTCCTTGTCGATCATCTTCAGCTTGCGCGCGCGCACCAGGCCGCCGTCGCGCCCGGTCAGCCCCACTGCCTTGCCGCCCGCGTGATTGATCAGACCGACGATGTCCTGCTGCACCTCGCCGGCCAGCACCCACTCGACGACTTCCATCGTCTCCTCGTCGGTGACGCGCATGCCCTGGATGAAGGTGCCCTTCTTGCCGAGCCGGCCGAGCGCCTCCTCGATTTGCGGGCCGCCGCCGTGCACCACCACCGGGTTCATGCCCACCAGTTTCAGCAGCACCACGTCTTCGGCAAAGTCTTGTTGCAGCGCCGGATCGGTCATCGCGTTACCGCCGTACTTGATGACGATCGTCTTGCCGTGGAACTTGCGGATGTAGGGCAGCGCCTGCGCCAGGATCTCCGCTTTCTCGCGCGGCGTGATGTGGGCGAGGTCCAGTGCCGTCGGAGTGGGCGTCGATGACATGCGGGCGCTGCGAAGCGAAGGTGGCGGCGATTGTAGGCACGGCACCGGCACACTGCTGTCGTCTGGCCGGTGCTGGCACGACGCTGCGGCCCAGACGGCGTCGCACGGCCACCGCCATTGAGCCCACACCTGCGACGGGGATGGTGCGCCGACTTTGCTCGGCACCCGGCGCAAGGCACACTGGCCGCATGAGTGCCACCCCGCACCGCCACGACCTGCGCCCGTTCGTGCACGCGCATGCCTTCGGCGACGCCGCGGCGCCCAAGCGCGAACTCGCGCTGTGGTGGGTGACCGGCATCACGTTGGTGACGATGGTGCTCGAGCTGGTGGTGGGCTACTGGAGCGGCTCGCTGGCGCTGGTGGCCGACGGATGGCACATGGGCACGCACGCGCTGGCGCTCGGTGGTGCGGCCCTCGCGGCGCACCTGTCGCGCCGCGTGCACGGCAGCGAGCGCTTCGCGTTCGGCGGCTGGAAGATCGAGGTGCTGTCGGCCTACTCCAGCGGCCTGCTGCTGTTGGCGGTGAGCGTGTGGATCGCGATCGACGCGATCGGCGCCTTGTGGTCGCCGCATCCGATCGCCTATCTGCAGGCCATCGTCGTTGCGGTGATCGGTCTGATGGTCAACGCGGCGTGTGCGTGGCTGTTGACACGCGGCGGGCAAGCGCATGGGCACGCCCACGGGCCCCAGGCGCACGACCACGCCCACGCACATGACGCGGCACATGCGCACGGCCACGATCACGCACACGACGGGTCGCCCGCGCACGATGCTGCGCCGCCTGCGCGGGCGGCTGCGCACCGGCCCAGCGCCCATGTGCACCACGACCACAACTACCGCGCCGCCACGCTGCACGTGCTGGCCGACGCGCTGACCTCGGTGATGGCGATCGTCGCCCTGGCCGGCGGCATGGTGTGGGGCTGGCGCTGGCTCGATCCGCTGGTGGCGCTGGCCGGCGGTGCGCTGATCGCACACTGGGCGCTGGGCGTGCTGCGCGACGCTGCGCGCTGCCTGGTCGATGCCAGCCCGGATCTGGAGCTGCGCAACGCGGTCCGCGGCGCAATCGAGACCGACGACGACGCCCGGGTGGCCGACTTGCACGTCTGGCAGGTTGGCCCCACCGCCTGGTCGGCGGTGGTGAGCATCGTGGCCGACCGGCCGCTCGCACCCGAGACCTACCGCGCGCGCCTGCACGCGCTGGCGGGCCTGCAACACGTGACGATCGAGGTGCACCAGTGCCGCGGCGAAGCGGGGGCGTCGCATCGGTGACGCGCGCACGCGCATGCGTGGCTACGATGCGCGATCGACCCCAACGCACCCGGAGACCGTCATGGCCGTGAGTACCGCCACCAACCACCAGATTCGACTGGCCGCACGGCCCGCTGGCTTGCCCCAGCCGAGTGACTGGCAGCACACCGAGGAAGCAGTGGCCGACCCGGCCGATGGCGGCGTGCTCGTCAAAGTGCTCGCGCTGTCGCTCGACCCGGCGATGCGCGGCTGGATGAACGAGGGCAAGAGCTACATCCGCCCGGTGGAGCTCGGCGAGGTGATGCGCGCCGGCGGCGTCGGCCGGGTGGTGGCGTCGCGCAGCCCGAAGTTCGCGGCCGGTGACGTCGTCGCCGGGACCTTCGGTGCGCAGGAATTCTGGTCGGCCTCCGGCGAACAGTTGCCCAAGAGCGGACTGCACAAGGTCGATCTGCGCCTTGGCAGCGTCACCCAGTGGCTCAACGTACTGGGCATGCCTGGTATGACCGCCTACTTCGGCCTGCTCGATGTCGGCGCGCCCCAGCCCGGCAACACGGTGGTGGTCTCGGGCGCCGCCGGTGCGGTTGGGCAGACCGTCGGGCAACTGGCCAAGGTCAAGGGCTGCCGCGTGGTTGGCATCGCCGGCGGCCAGGCCAAGTGCGATTGGGTGATCAGCGAGCTCGGCTTCGACGCCTGCATCGACTACAAGGCCAAGGCACCCGCAGGCGCGCAGCGCTGGGACGCGGTGCGCGAAGGGCTGAAGGCGCACTGCCCGAACGGCGTCGACGTCTACTTCGACAACGTCGGCGGCGACATCCTCGACGCCGTGCTGGCGCGGCTGGCGCGCAAGGCGCGCGTCGTGATCTGCGGCGCGATCAGCCAGTACAACAACACCGGCGCGATGAACGGGCCCAAGAACTACATGTCGCTGCTGGTCAACCGCGCCCGCATGGAAGGCATGGTGGTGTTCGACTATACCGAGCGCTTTCCCCAGGCGGTAGCCGAGTTGTCGGGTTACCTGAAGGACGGCCGCATCAAGAGCAAGGAAGACGTCGTGCGCGGCGGCATCGCCGCCTTCCCCGCGACGCTGCTGAAGCTATTCTCGGGCGAGAACTTCGGCAAGCTCGTGCTGCAGCTGGCCGACGACTGATCGCGCGGTGCCATTTCAGTTCGCGCTGCCAATGAGCGTCGGCACGGCCTTGCCCACTTCGCTTTCCAGCAGTTGCTTCAGCGCCTCGACCTTCTGATCGGCGTTGAGCACGTCCCAGGGGTCCACCACCGAGACGCCCGCGGCGAAGTACGGTCGCATCGCCCGGACCAGCTGGTCGCGCACGATGTCTCCGGTCGCGACGTCCACCAGTGACAGTCGCATGTAGGCGAACGGGGCCAGCACCCCGGCGGAGGTCTCCCCGGTACTTCGCAACGTGAACCTGGTGTTGGCGTCGACGTAGAACCCCAGGCCGCGCACGGTGCCGAAACCGGTGGCGCCGTCGACCAGCGGGACAAGCGCATCGGCACGCACCTTGGTCAGCAACAGCAGGTGAGTCGCCTTGGCCGTGTCGAGCGCATCGACCACGGCTCCGGGCAAGACCACCGACTTGCCGTCGAAAATGCGATCGGGCTCCTGGTACAGGCGAGAGGTGGTCGGCAGCGACAGCATCGTCAGCTGCGTCCCCGGCTCCGCGCTTTGCAGCGCGCGCTGCACGGCCTGCAACGCGATGCGGTCGAACGTCCCGGCGCCGGCGTCGAACGAGCGACGGCGGTTGCGGTCGAAGTGGCTGCCCGTGCTCTCGCGCGCGTAGACCACATCGAACTGATCAGCCAGCAATGAAAGCGCGGCATAGCGACGTGCCTGCGCTTGCACGGGCCGCGCCGCCAGCGACGGCGTCACCAGCGCGGCCATCAATTGGCGTCGCGTGACCGGCATGTTCTCCTCCCCGCGGTCAGCGCACACGCTCAGCCCAGCTGGGCGCGCGAAAGGTCGAACCGACCGCTTGAAGGCCAAGTTTAGGCCCTCGCCGCCAGGGTGCGCCGGACGAGCGCGGGGGTCGACAACGGGCGGCGTCGCACCCGCGCAGTGTCAAGGAACCCCGCTCTGGATCACGGCACGGCGCGCGTCAATGCGGCCGCGGCATGCCCACCTGCACGGTGCGCGTCGCACCGCCCTGCGCCTCGAGGTCGTCGGCACGCGCCTGCAGCATGCGGAACTGCGCGATGCGCCGGCGCGTTGCGGGGTGGGTGGCGCTGTCGTTCAGCATCGGCTGGCGCATCAACAGCGACAGCGCGTCGTCGAGCGTCGCGCCCAGCGAGGATGCCAGCGCGAAGCCGTGGGCGTCGGCCTCGTACTCTTGGCGATGCGACAGTTCGTGGGCGTCGTTGCCGAGCGCGCCGGCGACAGGATCGGTCGTGTCGGGCCGAACATCGCCCGGGACGTGCTTGCGGTAAAGGGCACACAGGGACTGCCAGTGCCCCAGCGTCAGATGGCTCATCTCGTGGGCCAGCAGCAACAGGCGCTCGCCCTCGGGCAGGTCGCCGACCGCGTCGCCGACCACCAGCAGGCGCCCGAGCATCGCCTCGGCCTGGACACCGCCCTGCATGACACGCAAGTCGATCGATTCCGGTGCAATCCCGGCCTGGGCGCGGAGGCGATCGAAGGTGGCGCGCACCCGCTGGGTGCGCTCACCGTCGGGGGAGGCGACGCGGTGCTCGAGCCGCGATTGCTGCGAGCGCTCCAGCACCGCGACGATGTCGTCTGCGCGCGCCGACGACATCGCCGCCATCAGCCCGAGAATTGCTCCAAAGATGCGCATATCGGCTCCCAGTGGGTCTGCGCCTCGCCTGACGACAAGTTCGTCCATGCGGGGTCAAAGTACCAGGAAGCAATCCACGCGCCATCCTCAATGGGAACTGTGGGCCTCCCGCTTACTTAGAGGATCCGTGCATTGCGACCGCCGCGGAAGTCGGTGCGTGTCCGAGCGCGCAGCAACCCCAGGCGGGGTGTCCCCAGTTGCGACCACCCCGACGTTCTTGCGCCGCCGGTCAGCCGCGGGAGCCCGTGCTGCTGGGCTTCTAGAAGTGGATGCCGCGCATCATCTGCTGCAACGCCATCGCCTCGGCGCTCAGCTTGGGCTTCTCGCCCTTGTCGCCGCGCGCCGCCTCGCTGTCGGGGAACATGCGGAAGCTGGTGTTCATCACGATCTGCGCGATGCGCGGCGCGAACGCGTGCAGCACCTGACCGAAGACGCCCAGCCGCGTGGCGATGCGCACCGGCTTGTAGACGCAGGCCTGCGCGATCATGTCGGCGGCCTCCTCGGGGGCCAAGGTCGGCACGTTGTTGTAGATCTTGGTCGGCGCGATCATCGGCGTGCGCACCAGCGGCATGTTGATGGTGGTGAACGTGATGCCGCGGTCCGAGAACTCGCTCGATGCGCAGCGCGTCCAGGCGTCGAGCGCGGCCTTGCTCGCCACATAGGCCGAGAAGCGCGGCGCGTTGGTCAGCACGCCGATCGAGCTGATGTTGACCACGTGGCCCTTGTGCTTCTTGATCATTCCCGGCAGCACGCCCATCGTCACGCGCAGGCAGCCGAAGTAGTTGAGCTGCATCGTGCGCTCGTAGTCGTGGAAACGTTCGTAGCTCGACTCGATCGCGCGCCGGATCGAGCGGCCGGCGTTGTTGACCAGGAAGTCGACGCCGCCGTGCTCGTCTTCCAGTGCTTTCACAAACGCGGCGCAGCCGTCTGCGTCGGCGATGTCGACGCTGTAGCTGAAAACCTTCGGCTTCTCTGTGCCGCGTTGTTTGGCGTAGGCGACAATCTCCTTGACCGCGTCGCCGAGCTTGCCCTCGTCGCGCGCGCAGATGATGGTCACCGCACCGGCCTCGGCGAACTTGCACGCCGCTGCCAGCCCGATGCCCGACGAGCCGCCGGTCACCAGCACCACCTTGCCGCCCACCGTGCCTTTCAAGGTGCGATCGATGAACAGGTCCGGGTCGAGGTGGCGCTCCCAGTAGTCCCAGAGGCGCCACGCGTAGTCGTCTAGGTGTGGGCATTCGATGCCGCTGCCTTTCAGCGCGGCGTCGGTCGCGCGGCGGTCGAAGCGCGTCGGGTAGTTGACGAATTCGAGGATGTCGTCGGGCAGCCCGAGGTCCTTCATCACCGCGTTGCGGATGCGGCGCACGGGCGCCAGCGCCATCAGCCCCTTCTTGACGCTCTTGGGGATGAAACCGAGCAACGCGGCGTTGACGAACACGCTCATCTTCGGCGCATGCGCCGCCTTGGCGAAAATGTCGAGCACGTCGCCGACCCGGTAGCCCATCGGGTCGACCAGGTGGAAGCACTTGCCGTCGGTGTCCTGGCCGTGCGAGATGTGGTCGATCGCCGCCACCACGAAGTCCACCGGCACGATGTTGATGCGTCCACCCTCCAGCCCGACGGCCGGGAACCACGGCGGCAAGATCTGCCGCATGCGCTGGATCAGCTTGAAGAAGTAGTACGGCCCATCGATCTTGTCCATCTCGCCAGTGAGCGAGTCGCCCACCACCAGTGCCGGCCGGTACACCGTCCACGGTGTCTTGCTCTCCTTGCGCACGATCTTCTCCGACTCGTGCTTGGTCATGAAGTACGGGTGGTCGAGGTTCTCGGCCTCGTCGAACATGTCTTCGTGGAACACGCCTTCGTACAGCCCGGCGGCGGCGATCGACGACACGTGGTGCAGGTGCTTGCCCTCCACCGCCTTGGCGAATTCGCAGACGTGGCGTGTGCCTTCGATGTTGACCTGCACCTGGCTGTCTTCGTCGGCGCCGAGGTCGTACACCGCGGCCAGGTGGTACACCGCGTCGATCTGGCCCTTGAGCGACTTCAGGTCGTCGGCCGAGACGCCGAGCTTCTTGGCCGTCAGGTCGCCGCTCACCGCATGGGCTCGCTGCGCGTTCGCACCCCAGTACGCACGCAGCGCCGGCAGCTTGTCTTCGCTGCCCGGTCGCACCAGGAAGTGCACCGTGGTGCCGCGCCGCGCCAGCAGCGCCTTGACCAGGCGTTTGCCGATGAACCCGGTGGCACCGGTGACGAAGTACTGCATGGAGCTCCTCCTTGGCGGCCCGCACGCCGCCGCGCGCGGTGGGTGGCCATTCTTGTGCAATCGGCCGGCGGCCGACGCACGCGCTAACCCCAAGCCGCGGCAGCGCGGTTAGACGCTGCGGTCTAGCGATCGCTGCTGCACGCGCGCGGCGCCTTGCCTACACTGCCGGCGGATGATCGCCGTGCCGCGCGGCGGTCCGCCACACACACGGAGCCCACGATGGTCAGAAAACTCAAAGCGATGGCCGACAAGAAGGCTGCCAACCCGGCCGGCCTGCTCGACAACGCGCTCGCGCAGTCGATCAAGGAGTCGGCCCAGCAGATCTGGCTCGCCGGCATGGGAGCCTTCGCGAAGGCGCAGGCCGAAGGCACACAGGCTTTCGACAAGCTGATCAAGGACGGCGTCACGCTGCAGAAGAAGACGCAGGGCATGGCCGAAGAGAAGATCAGCGAGGTGACCGGCAAGATGACCGCGATGGCCGGCGAGGTCACCGCCAAGGCTGGCCAGCACTGGGACAAGCTGGAGTCCATCTTCGAGCAGCGCACCGCCAAGGCGATGGGTCGCCTCGGCGTGCCGACCGCCAAAGACCTGGCGGCGTTGAGCGCGCGCATCGACCAGCTTGCCGCCGAAGTGGCCAAGCTCGGCGGCAAGAAGGCGCCGGCGAAGAAAGCGGCGCGCCGCGCGCCGGCGAAGAAGGCGCCGCGCAAGGCCGAGTCGGCGCCATCGTAGGCACGCAGCCAAGCGGACGTTGCGGATCGGGTCGACCGAGACGCAGGCCTCGCCGCCTCGAAGACAAGGGCCGGCCCTGCGTGCCGGCGCTCGCCGGCGCAAACGGCGGCTGCTAGGCTGCTTGGGAGGCGGGCAGGTACCGCGCGTGCAGGTGCTTTTTGAAGTGCACCGGGTTCAGCGCTTCGCCGCTGGCGCGTCGCGCCAGCTCGTCGGTGGTCCACCGACTGGCGGGTTGCCAGATGTGCGCGCGCAGCCAGTCGAATGCCGGCGCGAAGTCGCCGCGGGCGATTCGAGCGTCCAGACCGGGCGCGGCGCGACGCATCGCGGCGAACCATTGCGCCGCGTACATGGCGCCCAGCGAGTAGCACGGGAAATAGCCGAACAGGCCGCTCGGCCAGTGCACGTCCTGCATCGGGCCGTCCTTGAAGTTGCCGCGCGTGTCGAGGCCCAGCAGCTCCGCCATCTTGGCGTCCCACAGCGCCGGAATGTCGTCGGCGTCGATATCGCCTTCGATCAGCGGGCGCTCGATCTCGTAGCGCAAGATGACGTGCGCCGGATACGTCACCTCGTCGGCCTCGACGCGGATGAGGCCCGGTTTGACGCGCGTCAGCAGGCGCTGCAAGTTGTCGGGTTCGAACGCGGCCTGCGCGCCGAAGGCCTGCGCCAGCAACGGCGACAGCTGAACGATGAAACCGGGGTGGCTGCCCAATTGCATCTCGAAGCTGAGCGACTGACTCTCGTGGATCGCCATCGAGCGTGATTCCGACAGCGGCTGGCCGAGCCACTCGCGCGGTCGGTTCTGCTCGTAGCGGCCGTGGCCGGTTTCGTGGATCGTGCCCATCAGCGCGCCGAGGAACTCGTCGTCGCGAAAGCGCGTGGTCATGCGCACGTCTTCGGGCACGCCGCCGCAGAACGGGTGGGTGCTGACGTCGAGCCGCCCGGCGTTGAAGTCGAAGCCCAGCAGCGCGATCACCCGCTCGCACAGCGCACGCTGCGCGGCCAGCGGGAACGGCCCGCGCGGCTGCACGATGCACTCGCCCGCTTGCCTGTCGATCACCTGTCGCAGCAGCGCGGGCAGCCAGCGCCGCACCTCGCCGAAGACAGTGTCCACCTGGGCGGCGCTCATGCCGGGCTCGAAGCGGTCCATCAACGCGTCGTAGCGGCCGATGCCCTGCTGCTGCGACAGCGCTTCGGCTTCCTCACGCGCCACCTCGACCACAGCGCGCAGATTGGGCAACAGGCCGGCCCAGTCGTTGGCGGGACGTTGGCCGCGCCATGCGTGTTCGCAGCGCGCATTGACCAGCACCGCGCGCTGCACCAGCGCCTCGGGCAGCGCATTGGACTGGCGCCACTGGCGGCGCATCTCTCGCAAGTTGGCCCGTTGCGGCTCGTCGAGCGGCTCGGCATCGGCACCGTCGAGCTCGCGCGCCAGCTGCGGATCGGTGACCAGGCGATGCAGCAAGGCACCCATCTCGGCCAGCGCTGCGGCACGCGCCTCGTTGCCGGCCGGTGGCATGTTGGCGGCCTGGTCCCAGCTCGCGATCGCCTGCAGGTGCTGCAGGCGGTGCAAACGCGTGAATGTGTGGGTCAGTGCGTCGTAGCTCGGCGTGGTGGTGACCATCGTGCATGGGGGCCAAGCGTGCGGCTCGTGGCCGCGCGTGGCCGGAAGGTTTGATGCTCGCGCATTGTGACGCGCCGCTGCGAATCAAGTCCCCAGCTGGCCCGGAAAGGCCCACAGCAGCGCGCCCGTCATGGTGAGGTAGCGCAGGAACTTGCCGATCGCCATGTAGACCACACAGGGCCAGAACGGGAAGCGCAACCACCCGGCCACGGCGCACAGCGGATCACCGACGCCAGGCAGCCAGCTCAGCAGGCACGCCTTGGCGCCGAAGCGCTCGAGCCAGCGCAGTGCGCGCAGTTGCATCCGCTTGCCATGGCTCAGGTGCTCGTAGGCCATTTCGGCGCCATAACCCATCCACCAAGTGATCGCGCCGCCAATCGTGTTGCCGACCGTGGCCACCAGCACCGCCGGCCAGAACAGATCGGGGTTCAGCTTGATCAGGCCGAACACCGCGGGCTCGCTGCCCAGCGGCAGCAGCGTGGCCGACACCAGCGACACCACGAACACGGTGCTGAGCCCGTATTCAGGCAGCGCGAGCGCCTGCAGCAGCGATGCGAACCATGCCTCCATGGCGCCGATTATCGACAGCGGGCGGTGGCTATACTGCGCCTCCCTGCAGCGCTGGTTCCCCCGCAACAACCGCCATGCGAATCGGCTCGATCGAGTTGCCGAACAACCTGTTCGTCGCGCCGATGGCCGGCGTCACCGACCGGCCGTTTCGCCAGTTGTGCAAGCGCCTCGGTGCGGGTTACGCGGTGAGCGAGATGGTGACCTGCAAGCGCGAGTTGTGGTCGAGCCTGAAGACGTCGCGCCGCGCGGACCACAGCGGCGAGTCGGCGCCGATCGCGGTGCAGATCGCGGGCGTCGACCCCGCCGAGATGGCCGATGCGGCACGCTACAACATCGACCGCGGCGCCGCCATCATCGACATCAACATGGGCTGCCCCGCGAAGAAGGTGTGCAACGTTTTCGCGGGCTCGGCGCTGATGAGCAACGAGACGCTGGCGCTGCGCATCGTCGAGGCGGTGGTGGCGGCGTGCCAACCGCGCGGCGTGCCGGTGACGCTGAAGATGCGCAGCGGACGCAGCGAGCAAGAGCGCAACGCGGTGTCGTTGGCGCGTGGCGCCGAAAGCGCCGGCGTCGCGATGGTCACCGTGCACGGGCGCACGCGCGTGCAAGGCTTTCTCGGTGCGGCCGAGTACGACACCATCGCCGCGGTGAAGGCCGCGCTGCGCATCCCGGTGGCGGCCAACGGCGACATCGATGGCGCTGCGAAGGCCCGTGCGGTGCTCGAGCACACCGGCGCGGATGCGCTGATGATCGGCCGCGCCGCGCAGGGGCGGCCATGGATCTTTCGCGAGATCGCGCACGAGCTGGCCACCGGCCAGCCGCTCGCGCCACCGGCCACTGCCGAGGTGCGCAGCTGGTTGCTGGAGCACCTGCACGATCACTATGCGCTGCACGGCGAGGCCAGCGGCGTGCGCAGCGCGCGCAAGCACATCGGCTGGGCGGTACGCGCGTTGCCGGGCGGCGAGGCGTTTCGCGCGGCGATGAACACGCTCGACCGCTGCGACGCGCAGCTTGCCGCTGTGGCCACGTTCTTCGACCGACTCGCCGAGCAGCATGTGCGGCTGCCAGTGTGTGCGCGCGCCGCCAATGACGAACTGAGCATCGCTGCATGAGCCGACACCAGATCGAGGAGTGCGTGCGCGCGACGCTCGAGCGCTACTTCGACGACCTGCGCGGCACCGAGCCGCACGCGGTGCACGAGATGATCATGAACGCGGTCGAGAAGCCGCTGCTCGAGGTGGTGATGCGCCAGGCCGACGGCAACCAGAGCAAGGCCGCCGACTGGCTCGGCATCAACCGCAACACGCTGCGCCGCAAGCTCGCAGACCACAAGCTGTTGAAGTGACATGCGCGCGCTGATTTCGGTTTCCGACAAGACGGGCATCGTCGAGTTCGCGCGCGCGCTGCACCAGCGCGGCGTCGTGCTGGTGTCCACCGGTGGCACCGCGAAGTTGCTGGCCGACGCCGGAGTGCCGGTGAGCGAGGTGGCCGCGGTCACCGGGTTTCCCGAGATGCTCGACGGCCGCGTGAAGACGCTGCACCCGCGCATCCACGGCGGGCTGCTGGCCCGGCGCGACGTGCCGGCGCACATGGCCGCCCTGGCGGCGCACGGCATCGAGCCGATCGACCTGCTGGTGATCAACCTGTACCCGTTCGCGCGCACGGTCGCGCGCGCCGACTGCACGCTCGACGATGCGATCGAGAACATCGACATCGGCGGCCCGGCGATGCTGCGCGCGGCCGCCAAGAACTGGCCCGACGTCGGCGTCGTGATCGACCCGGCCGACTACGCGCAGGTGCTCGCCGAGCTCGACGCCGGCGGGGTGACGCGCGCCACCCGGTTCGCGCTGGCCAAGAAGGTGTTCGCGCACACCGCGGCCTACGACGGGATGATCGCCAACTACCTCGGCGCGTTGGCCGACGGCGCGCACGAGCACACGCAGGACGTGCCGTCGCGCATCGAGTACCCCGCGGCGTTCACGATGCAGGTGGTGAAGACGCAGGACATGCGTTACGGCGAGAACCCCCACCAGAGCGCCGCTTTCTACCGCGAGCACGATCCGGCCCCCGGCACCTTGGCGCGCTGGCGCCAGCTGCAAGGCAAGGAGCTGAGCTACAACAACATCGCCGACGCCGACGCGGCGTGGGAGTGCGTGAAGACCTTCGACGCGCCGGCGTGCGTGATCGTCAAGCACGCCAATCCGTGCGGCGTGGCGACGGGCGGATCCATGGCCGAGGCGTACACCAAGGCGCTGAAGACCGACCCCACCAGCGCCTATGGCGGCATCGTCGCGTTCAACCGGCCCTTCGACGGCGCGGCCGCCGAGGCGATCCATGCCGCCAAGCAGTTCGTCGAGGTGCTGATCGCGCCGGCCATCACGCCCGAGGCACGCCAGCTGTTCGCCGCCAAGGCCAATGCGCGCCTGCTCGAAGTGCCGATCGATGCGCGGTCCAACGCGCTCGACTTCAAGCGCGTCGGCGGCGGCGTGCTGCTGCAAAGCGCCGACACCCGCAACGTGCAGCGCCACGAGCTGAAGGTGGTGACGCGCCAAGCCCCGAGCGCGCAGCAGCTCGACGACCTGATGTTCGCGTGGAAAGTCGCCAAGTTCGTCAAGAGCAATGCCATCGTCTATGCCGCCGCAGGCATGACGCTCGGTGTCGGCGCCGGCCAGATGAGCCGCGTCGACTCCTCGCGCATCGCGGCGATCAAGGCCGCCCAGTTCGGCCTGTCGTTGCAGGGCTCGGCGGTCGCCAGCGACGCGTTCTTCCCGTTCCGCGACGGTCTCGACGTGCTGGCCGACGCCGGAGCGCGCTGCGTGATCCAGCCCGGCGGCTCGATGCGCGACGCCGAGGTCATCGCTGCCGCCGACGAGCGCGGCATCGCGATGGTGTTCACAGGCGTGCGGCATTTCCGGCACTGATTCACGCCTGAGGCGGCAACGCCCGCGCGCGACGAGACTGCCGCGTCACACTGTGCCGCACCGCGGGAGTCCTGCCTGCGGATGGCGCATGCGCCGGACGACGCCGGCGCCTTTCAAGGAGGGCTTGCACCATGCAACGACGCACCGCGCTGGCTGCCGCGCTCGGCGGCCTCGGATCGATCGCAGCGCCGGCCTTGTGCCGCGCACAGGCCGCACCTGCCGCCGCTGGCGAGATCGTGCTCGGCCAGAGCGCGGTGGTCAGCGGACCGCTCGGCGTGCCGATCCGCGCGTTGAACGCCGG
>Ga0068860_100000822_pt1 | contig 34721 bp, 30 predicted proteins | sample KBSSwiS32_FD_66597 | JGI IMG/M metagenome (GOLD analysis project Ga0068860, IMG submission 66597) | Switchgrass rhizosphere microbial communities from Kellogg Biological Station, Michigan, USA - KBS Switchgrass S3-2 | ecosystem: Host-associated > Plants > Roots > Rhizosphere > Soil ... | reverse complement strand
GGCGAAGGAGATGCCGACGATCTGCGCACGCATCGGATCGAGACTCGTCGTTTCGGTGTCAAAGGCAATCAATTCGGCAGTGCGCAACTTTGCAATCCACGTGTCGAGCTGGGCTTGCGTGAGCACCAGCTCGTATTCACCCTTGGCCATAATCGACGCTGGCGGTTCTGGGGCAAGCGCGGATGGTGCTGAAGTCGGCGCAGGAGCCTGAGCTTCGCCGCTTGCGTCAGCTACGGCATCCAACTCCTTCAGCGCCGCCTTGAACTCGTAGCGTTGATAGAACGCGCGCAACTTTTCGGTACTGGGTGCCCGCAACGTCAGATCAGCCGGTTTCACGTCGAGCGCGACATCGACTTTCACTCGCGTCAATTCGCGCGACAGTGGCAACTGCGTCAGCGCCGCGCGCAGATTCTCGCCGATCTTGCCGCCGACCTTATCGGCGTTGGTGATGACGCCGTCGAGCGAGCCGTATTCAGCCAGCCATTTCGCAGCGGTCTTCGGCCCGCACTTCTCCACGCCCGGCACGTTGTCGACGCTGTCGCCCATCAAGGCGAGGTAATCGACTATCTGGTCGGCACGCACGCCGAACTTGGCGATGACGCCGACCTCGTCGAGTGTCGTATTCGTCATCGTGTTGATGAGCTTCACGTGCGGATTGACGAGCTGCGCCAGATCCTTGTCTCCGGTGGAGACGGTCACATCCATGCCTTGTGTCTGCGCCTGCGTGGCCAGCGTGCCGATCACATCGTCGGCTTCCACGCCATCGATGCGCAGGATCGGCAAGCCCAGCGCTTCGATCAACTCCAGCATCGGTCCGCTCTGCGCGATCAGGTCATCCGGCATCGGCGGGCGATGCGCCTTGTAGTCGGCGTACAAATCATCGCGGAACGTCTTGCCCGGTGCATCGACGACGAAGGCGATATAGTCGGGTTTGCTCTTGAGCGCCAGACGCACCATGTTGAACACGCCGAACAACGCGCCGGTAGGTTCGCCGCTGCGATTCGTCAACGGCGGCAACGCGTGGAACGCGCGGTACAGATAGCCGGAACCGTCGATCAGAACGAGAGTGGGTCGGGACATAAACGGAGGCGAAACAGTGAGCGTGAGAGCTTGGGCCAGCAGGCGAATTTTTGCAACGTCGACGCCGCTGCCGACGTCTAAATTTATGGGGACGAGGGCGTGCTATGCTCGATCGAAAAGGAGGAGTGCAATGAAATCTGCCCGATTGATATCGATAAGCCTGCTGGGATGTTGCGCCATCGCGTTCGCCCAAGATCGCGCGAGCAATTCATTGCCGCCGGTACAGGCTCCGCCGGCGCTCAACGAACCGGGTACCGCTGCCGCACCGAATTCGGTGCCGACCAACGCTCCAACAGTCGCGGCCGATCCGGGCGCGCCGGTATCGAAAACGACGGAGAGTCCGGGTCTGCCGGCCGATGTGCAAGCCGCTGCCGAAGCGGCGGAATTGCCGGTGGTGACGGTGCGCCAGCAGGGCAGCGAAACCGTCGAGGAATACCGCAAGCGCGGCAAGCTGATGTTCGTGCGCGTGCTCAGCCACGAAGGACCGACGCGCCTCTACGTCGATGATCGCTCGGCGATACCGGCCAACATCATGCAGCAGCTCTCCGGTCCCTCGGGGCAGGTGCAGCCGGTGTATTTCAAGCTCGGCGAGTGGAAATAGCGCTTAGTCCTTGAGTGCATCCAACAACGCAGCGCGCGGCAGTTTGCCGGTTGCGTTGCGCGGCAGCCGCGTCACGCAACGCAGCGGTCGCGGCAGGAATACCGGATCGATGGCCTGACGCAACGCTGCAAGAACGTCGGCTTCGCGCAATTCCGGAGCTACAACGAGCGCGCCGAGCCGGCTGACTCCGTTCGTCTGTGCATCGAGAACAAACACCACGCCGTCCTCAACGCCGGGAATCGCCAGCAGCTTGCGCGTGAGGTCGCCGAGCGAGGCGCGCTTACCGGCAATCTCGAGCAGATCGCTATTGCGTCCGCACAAGGCAAAGCGCCGCTCCGGAAGCAGCTCGACGATGTCCTGCAGCAGCATCGGCGCGGCGAAATGGAGTGCTTGCACGAGCGTGCCGTCGGGTTGCGGATGCAGTTCGATCCCGCGATACAACTGCCAGGCTTCGTCGCGTGCAGTGCGGCGATGCGCGATCACGCAGGTTTCCGTCGAGCCGAACAATTCGATCACGCGTGTGGCGTAGCGGCTTTCCGCTGCGGCGGCCAGTTCGGCATCGAGCGGCGCGGTGGCGCTGGCGATCGCCGCCAGCGGCGGCAAATCGGGCGACTCGCGCAACAGCGCGCGCAGATGCACGGGTGTCGTCACGAGCAGGCGTGGAGCGGCTATTTCGTGCAGGGCAAGCGCTATATCCGCCGGGAAAAACGGGTGGCCCGTGTGGATTGCCGCGCCGCTGCGCAGCGGCAGCAGCACCGACAGCTCCAGGCCGTACATGTGTTGCGCCGGCACGGTCGCGACGATATTCGGTGCCGCGTCGGCGCAGAGCAGATCGGCGTTGAGTGCGCTGCTCGCGCAGAAACCGCCCCAGGTCTTGCTGTTGGCCTTCGGCTGTCCGGTACTGCCGGAGGTGAAGGCGATCGCGATCGTATGCGACACTGGGATTTCTGGAATCAGCACTGAATTCGGCGCTTCCAAACTTGTCGGGAACACGACCTGGCGCGAAGATGGCGCGGGATCCAGGACGCGCTCGGTCAAGGCATAGCTGCCGGGGTATGCCTGCAGAGTCTCGGCGATCGCCAGCGGTGCGCGCGAGGACGGCAGCAGATTCGTCTGTCCGGCGATCGCGCTCGCGCAGAACGCGACGAGAAAACGGTAGCGGTCCTCGCACAGGTTGACTGCGTAGTGTGCCGCCGGCAGGGTCGCTGCGAGGGCCTGGGCGTCGCCGAGGAACGCGCGAACGCTGGCCGGCTTGCCGTCACGCCAGGCAAAGCATCGTTCGAGATCGCCGTCGGCCAACAGCGGCAGCGACCGTACCGGTGTTGGCTCGCGTTCCGGTTGGAAAACCGCAGACATCCCCTTATCCCCTCAGCACTTCACCGCTGACCGCATCGCGTATCGGCGTTGGCCGCTCCAGTCCCCCGGTCGGTCCGTCGAGAATAACACCAAGTTCCTCGCCGAATGTCGCGCGCACGTCAGCAGCGCTACGCGCCGGCGGTGCACTGTGGCGATTGGCGCTCGTGGAGACCAAGGCGCCGCCGAAAGCTCGGCATAGCTGGGCAGCCAACGGGTGCGCAGTTACGCGCAAAGCGATCCCGCTGTGCGTTCCGGCAAGCCACGGCGGTGTCGCCGCCGAGCGCGGGAACACCCAGGTGTGCGGCCCAGGCCAGCTCGCGCGCGCGCGCGCGAGTGCCGGTGCGGGCAGGGCTGCGAGATCGATGTACTTTTCCACTTGTGCAAAACCCGCCGCGATCAGCAATACGCCCTGTCCGGATGGCCGCTGTTTCAGTGCAAACAGGCGCGCGACGGCAGCGGCGTCGAGCGGATCGCAACCCAAGCCATAGACGGCTTCGGTCGGGTACGCGATCACCTTGCCCGCGCGCAGCGCAGCGACTGCGGCGGCAAGGGCGGAGTCCATCTAGGCCGGCGCCGCTGTTTTCTTGGTGGCGGCTTTCTTTGCAGCGACCTTTTTTGCTGGCGCCTTCTTGGCGGCGGTTTTTTTCGTCGCCGCTTTCTTGGTTGCTGCCTTTTTTGCCGGCGCTTCGGCGCTTTTTGCCGCGGCCTTGACCGGAGCTTTTTTCGCACCGCGGCCGAACCGGCCGGCGCGCTTTTCCGGTGCCGCGGCGAGCAGTTCGGCGCACTGGCTTTCCGTCAGCGTGGCCGGCTCGCGGTCCTTCGGTATACGCGCATTCTTCGTGCCGTCGGTGATGTACGGGCCGTATTGGCCGCGCAGGACCTGGATCGCACCGTCGCGAAAACTCGCGATCACGCGGTTGCGGATCGCCTCGGCTTTCTCGTGCAGCACTTCTTTCGCGCGTGCGAGCTCGATGGTGTACGGATCGTCGGGTGGCTTGATCGAGGCATACACCTTGCCGTGCTTGACGAACGGACCGAAGCGGCCGATGCCGACGCTGATCGTCTCGCCGTCGTCGGCCGTGCCGAGATCGCGCGGGAGTTTGAACAGATGCAACGCATCCTCAAGCGAGATCGTGTGGATACTCTGACCCGGACGCAACGAAGCGAAGCGTTTTTTCTCGTCGTCGCGGCCGCCGATCTGCGCCATCGGCCCATAGCGCCCCAGGCGCACGGACACCGGCTTGCCGGAAGCGGGGTCTTCGCCGAGCACGCGCTCGCCACCGGCTTCGCCGCGATCCACGGTTTCGATTTTTTCCGCGACGAGCGTCTTGAACGGCGTCCAGAATTTGTGCATCAGCGGCACCCATTCCTCCTCGCCGCGGCTGACTGCATCGAGTTCGTCCTCAAGCTTGGCCGTAAAGTCGTAGTCGACGTATTGCGTGAAGTGCCCCGAGAGGAATTTCGCCACGGCGCGGCCGACGTCGGTCGGACGGAAGCGGCGCGAATCGAGCAGCACATACTCGCGGTTGAGCAGGGTCTGGATGATGCTGGCGTAGGTGGAAGGCCGGCCGATGCCGTATTCCTCGAGCGCCTTGACCAGGCTCGCTTCAGAGTAGCGCGGCGGCGGTTCGGTGAAATGCTGGTCGGCGAGCACGCCGGCCAACGGCACGGCTTCGCCGACCTGCATCGCCGGCAGCTTGCGGTTTTCGTCTTCGTCGTCGGTGCCTTTCTGATCGCGCCCTTCCTCGTACACGGCGAGAAAGCCCGGATCGACCACGGTCGTGCCGCTCGCGCGGAACGTCGAATCGCCGCCGGCATCGAGGTCGACGGACACGGTATTGAGCGTCGCAAACTGCATCTGACTCGCGACTGCGCGTTTCCAGATCAGGTCGTAGAGCTTGCGTTGATCGTCGTTGAGATACGCCGCCATGCTGGCTGGCGTGTGCAACGCCGAAGTCGGACGAATCGCTTCGTGCGCTTCTTGTGCGTTCTTCGACTTGGCCCGATAGAGGTTCGGATGTTCGGGCAACGCCTTCGCACCGAAGTCGCGCAGGATCACCTTGCGGATTTCGGCGAGCGCGTCGTTGGCCAGGTGCACCGAATCGGTACGCATGTAGGTGATGAGGCCGACCGTGCCCTCATCGCCGATCGTCACGCCTTCGTACAGGCCCTGCGCAATGCGCATCGTGCGGCTGGTCGAAAAACCAAGCTTGCGCGCGGCTTCCTGCTGCAGCGTCGACGTCGTGAACGGCGGCGACGGCCGGCGCTTGCGTTCCTTGGACTGCACTTCGCTGACGACGAGGCGGCCCTGAGCGGACTTGAGCAGTGCATCGCGCGCCGCATGCGCGTCGTGTTCGTTGCCCAGATCGAACTGCTCGAACTTCTTGCCGCGCAGGCGCAGCAGGCGCGCGCCGAAGCGCTGATCCGGATGCGCACAGTCGGCTTCGATGCTCCAGTATTCGCGCGCCTTGAACGCTTCGATTTCCTCTTCGCGCTCGGCGATCATGCGCAGTGCCGGGGACTGCACGCGGCCGGCCGACAAGCCACGCTGCACCTTGCGCCACAGTACCGGCGACAGGTTGAAGCCGACGAGATAGTCAAGCGCGCGGCGTGCCTGTTGCGCATTGACCAGGTCCAGCGACAGCTTGCGCGGATGCGCCACGGCCTCCTGGATCGCGTGCGGTGTGATCTCGGAGAACACGACGCGATGCACCTGCTTGCCGTCGAGCAGGTTGCGGGCCTTGAGGATCTCCGCGATGTGCCAGGAGATCGCCTCCCCTTCGCGATCCAAGTCGGTGGCCAGATACAGCGCCTCGGCACCCTTGGCCGCCTTGGCGATCGCTTCGACGTGCTTCTCGTTCTTCTCGATCAGCTCGTACTGCATCGCAAAATCGTGATCCGGATCGACCGCGCCTTCCTTCGGGCGCAGGTCGCGGACGTGGCCGTACGAGGCGAGGACGTGGAAGTCCTTGCCGAGGTATTTATTGATCGTCTTGGCCTTTGCGGGCGACTCGACGATGAGCAGGTTCTTGGCCATGAAAACCGTGATTTGGGCCCGCAGTGGAGCGGGCGTTCTTTTTTCAGTGTGCTCACAGGTTCGGTCGCGCTGTCAAGCGCAAGCGCGAACTCGACCTCGTTCAGCGTCGACCGTAACGTCCGTTTTCAGCGACCACGGCGCCGTCGAGTTCGAGCACGAGCAGCATCGACGAAAGCGCCGCCGCAGTGAGCCCGGTGCGTGCCACGAGCTCATCCAGCGCCGCCGGTTGCGCGTCGAGGGCGGCCAGCAAACGCACGTAGTCGGGATCGCGTACGGCTACGGGCGCTGACGCTATATCTCCCTCGCCATCGATGCGCCGGCGCAGACCTTCGGCGAGCAAATTGCCGACGCCGCGCAATTCTTCAAGCACTTCCTCGGCGGTTTCGACCAGCTTGGCGCCGTCGCGAATGAGCCTGTGGCAGCCGCGGGCGAGCGGACTGTGGATGGTGCCGGGCAAAGCGAACACTTCGCGGCCCTGCTCGGCGGCCATCCGCGCCGTGATCAGCGAACCGGAGTTCAGGCTCGCCTCGACCACGAGCGTACCGAGACTCAGGCCCGCGATGATGCGGTTGCGGCGCGGAAAATTCTCGGGCTTGCCCGGTATGCCTGGCGGAAATTCCGAAACCAGCGCGCCGTGTTCGAGGATGCGTTCGGCAAGTTTCTCGTGCCGGCGCGGATACACCACATCGATACCCGTGCCGAGCACGGCGATCGTCTTGCCTTCGGCGTCCAGCGCGCCCTCGTGTGCCGCGCCGTCCACGCCCTCGGCGAGTCCGCTCGTGACGACATTGCCGGCTTGTACAAACGCTTTGGCGAAGGCGCGGGCGTTCGCGAGCCCGCCGCTCGTCGCGTTGCGCGAACCTACAATGGCGATCTGCGGCGACCACAAACAGGTCGGATCGCCGGCGACGAACAACGCGGCCGGGGCGGCGGGAATATCGTGAAGTAGTGCGGGAAAATCCACGCTCGTGCAGGCGATCAGTTGATGCTCCGGCGCTTGCAGCCAGCGCAGATCGCCGTCGATCAAGTCCGTATCCGGCGCAGCCAGCCACGCGCGCGCCGATTCGGCGATGCGCGCTTCGCGCCGCGCCGCCTCGACACAGGCGGCTGCGCTGCCGTGCCGGCCAATGAGTTCGCGAATACCCGCGCCGCCGAGTCCCGGTGCGCGCAACAGCATCAGCCACGCGCGAGCTTCATTGTCGTCGAGTTCGATCGGCATCGACGCAGTTTAGCCGATCCCCAAAACGCCAACGGCGCGGATTCCCGCGCCGTTGAGTATGCGTTGTGGAAATGTCTAGGTGTGATCAGGATCGTAAAGCTTGTCGCCGCGATGCACCGGGCGGATGCCATCCATGATCAGGCCGTAGCTGACGCGGTCAAACGTGCGGAAGATCATGACGTGGCCGACGTACTCCTCGGGCAGCTGCACTTTCGCATCGTTGGGATGGAAGAACGCTTCGCTCGACAACTCCGGATAGTCGGTGCGATCGACAACCCGGTCGCCGGGCGCAAAAATCGAGTACGTCTGGCCGTTCTCGACGCCATCGGCCCCGCCGTTCGACAACGCGACCACCTGCATCCTGCCGACATTGGCGAGCGCATCGGTGAACGCAATCACGCGCATCTCGGCCGGCACCTGCTTAGGCGGATGCGGGATGTATTCGGAGTCGTACGGCTTGTCGTCGACCGGCAGCACGAAATCGCCGGGACGAATCTCGTAATCGGTCGCGACCGCGATCGTCGACGCCGGAGCGCCGGCCTTGGTGACCTGCACATCGCCGAAGTTCAGCATCTCATAGCCGAGGAAATGCACGTCCCCATGCAGGGTAAAGTCCCACGGACCACTGTGCCAGAGCATGTCCGGCCGGTTGTCACGATCGTCGAGCGACTGCCGGAAGATCTCGCTCGGATGGCCGTCCTTGGACGTGATTTCGTAATAGCGGCCGATCGGGCGCGCCAGGGCAAAATGCTGGCCCGGCTGGCCTTCGAGGCCGCGCACGTAGATCAGCTGGCCCGGCGAGCCGTTCAAATGATGGTCCTCGATGCCGACCACATGCGGGGCATGCTTGAAATCCTCTTCACCGAGGAAGCGCGGCTTCTTGAGGAAATCCTCGATGACCGACAGCGGCAGCGGTTTGATCGCGCTCTCGAGTTGCTCGGTACGGATATGCGGTTCCACGCCGCCGCGGCTGGCGACGCCGATTCCGGGCCGCCCGTTGAGGTAGGCCAGATTGAGCACGTCGCCCGGATAGATCAGGTGCGGATTGTGGACTTGCGGATTCGCCTGCCACACCTCCGGCCACTGCCACGGACGCTGCAGGAAGCGCGCGGAGATACTCCACAGCGTGTCTCCCTTGCGCACCGTGTAGGTGTCCGGGTGATCTTTGGCCAATTCCACCGACGCGGCGAAAGCCGTGAGGGTGAGCAACATTCCGATGAAAACTGCAGGTAGTTTTTTAAGCATGGCTGCCAATTACCTGATTCCCCAGGGTCTTCCCGAGTGTATACGAAAAATTTACCGGAGAAAATGACCCCGGCTGCAAAAAGCCCATTTGGCGCCAAAACCGGGAGCGCAAGTCGCTTTAAGTCCCGATTCGGCGTAGAATTTTTGGCCGGGAACGCCTGCTTGCGCCGGCGTTCGGACATCCCCATATTTGCGCCATGCTCACGATTCTGGAATTCCCCGACCCCCGTCTGCGCACCAAGGCACAGCCGGTCAGCGTTTTCGACAAGGCGCTGCACGAGCTGATCGATGCGATGTTCGCGACGATGTACGCCGCGCCGGGCATTGGCCTGGCCGCGACGCAGGTGAACGTGCACAAACAGCTGCTCGTGCTCGACGTTTCCGAGGAAAGGAATCAGCCGCTCGTGCTGATCAACCCGAAAGTGGTCGAACGCGATGGCGTGCAGGTCTATCAAGAAGGCTGCCTGTCGGTGCCGGGAATCTTTGCCGACGTGGAGCGCGCCGAGCACATCGTGGTCGAGGCGCAGGATCGCAACGGCGCGCCGTTGCGCCTCGAAGCGCACGGCCTGCTCGCCGTATGCATCCAGCACGAGATGGATCACCTGATCGGCAAGTTGTTCGTCGATTACCTGTCGCCGCTCAAGCGCGATCTGGTCCGCAAGAAACTCGAAAAGCAGCGCAAGGCCGCTCCCGAAGCGGCACACGCCTGACCTTCCAATGCAGCGTCCCCTGCGAGTAGCCTTCGCGGGCACGCCTGATTTTGCCGTCCCGCATCTGGCCGCGTGCCGCATTCCCAATGTGGAAATTGCGGCAGTGTATACACAGCCCGACCGGCCAGCCGGACGCGGGCGCCGGCTCACGCCGAGCCCGGTCAAGCAGGCTGCGCTGGCTGCAGGCCTGCGCGTGGAGCAGCCGGAAACGCTCAAGGATATCGATGCGCAGCAGCGTCTGCGTGCGCTCGAGCTGGATCTGCTCGTCGTCGTCGCGTACGGTCTGATCCTGCCGCGCAAGGTACTCGTCCTGCCGCGGCTGGGTTGCTGGAACGTGCATGCCTCGCTGCTGCCGCGCTGGCGCGGCGCGGCGCCGATCCAGCGCGCCCTGCTCGCCGGCGATGCCGAAACCGGCGTCTGCCTGATGCAGATGGAGGCCGGGCTCGACACCGGCCCGGTGTTGCTCGAACGCAAGCTCGCGATCGCACCCGAAGACACCGCGGGCACGCTGCACGACAAGCTTGCGGTACTCGGTGCTGAAACACTGCGTGACGGACTGCAGCGCGCGCTGCGCGGCGAATCACTTGCAGCCACTGCGCAGGCAAGCGCAGGCGTGATCTACGCGCACAAACTCGACAAGGCCGAAGCCGCGCTGGATTGGAGCGACAGCGCTGCCGCGCTCGATCGCAAGGTGCGTGCGTTCGACCCATGGCCGGTGGCAGAAGGCAATGTGGGTGGCGAACGGTTGCGCGTGTGGAAGTGCCGGGATTTGGGATTCGGGATTCGGGATTCGGCAAAACCAGGCGATGTCATTGCCGCGACGAAAGACGGCATCGATATCGCATGCGGTGAGGGTGTGTTGCGCCTGCTTGAAGTGCAGCGTGCCGGCGGACGGCGCGTCGGCGCTGCGGATTACCTCAACGCACGTCCCGAACTGCGCGCCGGCTCGTGAGTGCCGCATCCGATCCGCGTGCGCGGGCGGCGCAAGCACTGGCGGACATCGTCGGTGGACAATCCCTGCGCGCCGCCCTGACGAAATCCGCCGGCGGAATCGCCGATCCGCGCGACCGCGCCCTGCTGTCGAGTCTGCTGCACGAAGCTGCGCGTTGGTGGCTGCGCTACGACCGGGCTCTGGACGATCTGTTGGAACAACCGTTGCGCCAGCGCGAACCGGTCGTGCATGCGCTGTTGGTGCTCGGCCTGACGCAGCTGGAAGTCTTGCGCTTGCCCGAGTACGCGGCGGTGGCTGCGACCGTCGACGCGGCGCGCGCGCTGCGCAAGCCCAAGTTCGCCAGCCTCGTCAACGCGGTATTGCGGCGCTGGCTGCGCGAGCGCGAAGCGCGCAGTGTGGCGCTCGATCGGGACCCGCTCACGCGCGATGCACACCCGCAGTGGTTGATCGAAACCTTCGCCAGGGATTGGCCGCAACAGGTGCCGGCGATCCTCGCGGCGAACAACACCGAGGCGCCGCTATGGCTGCGCGTGAACCGGCGTCGCGCCCAACGCAGCGAGCTGGCGGCGCGCCTACACGAATATGGCATCGCCAGCACTGCTCCAGCCGCGCTGCCCGACGCACTCGTGCTGGCGCACAGCACCGATATCACCCGGCTTCCCGGCTACGCGGAAGGCTGCTTTTCCGTGCAGGATGGCGCCGCGCAGTTCGCCGCCAGCCTGCTCGACCTGCGCAATGGGCAGCGCGTACTCGACGCCTGCGCCGCGCCGGGCGGCAAGAGCGCGCATATTCTGGAGACGGCCGACGCCGACTTGCTCGCGCTCGACCGCGATCCGGCGCGCCTGCCGCGCCTGCGTGAGAATCTGGAGCGGCTTGGTCTCGTCGCCGCAATACGCGCCGGCGATGCGGGCGATCCCAAAACCTGGTGGGATGGCCACGCTTTCGACCGCATCCTGCTCGACGCGCCGTGCTCGGCGACCGGCATCATCCGCCGCCAGCCGGACATCAAACTGCATCGGCGCGTAGCCGACATTGCGGCGCTCACACGTACCCAAACGCGGCTGCTTGATGCGTTGTGGCCTATGCTGAAACCCGGCGGGCGCTTAGTCTATGCCACCTGTTCGGTGCTGGCGGACGAGAACGCGCGGCAAACCAGCGCATTCCTGCACCGGCATGCGGATGCGCGAACGCGGGCTGCGGAACTTGACTGGCACCCGGCAGGCCACGGCGTACAGAACCTGCCGGGCGAAAGCGGCATGGACGGTTTCTTTTATGCAATTGTGGAAAAGCACAATTAGTATACTTTTATGCTGTCTGCTCGCGGCGTGCGCACGCGCGCCCGAAGCGTTTGTCGTGCGCAGCGCGGCGATCGACGCAGGCACTCTGACGGCGCGCCTGCAGTGGAATCCGGATGCGCGTGTGCTCGAGGCGCTGGAAAACGGCATTCCGCTGCAGTTCGATGTCGGCGTGGCGGCGCAAGCAGACGCCGTGTTCGGCTGGCACCAGACCTTGTTTAGCCAGACGCGGCATTTGCAGCTGCGGTATTTTCCGCTGAGCCGGCAGTATCAGCTGCGCGATCTGGACCTGAACACAACGCGCAGCTACGCGGCACGCGCGTTGGCCGTTGCCGCGCTCGAGGATTTGCGCCTGGCACTGCCGGATTGGCGCGCGACGGCCGCCGCGCGCTACCGGCTGGAAATCGCACTGGACCGCAATGCCCTCCCCGGCGCCTTGCGTCTGCCCGCGCTGCTGCTGCCAGCGTGGCGCTTGTGCGGCGGAGAATTTTCATGGCCCGCGCGAACCGGCTGACGCGCTTCACGCGGCGCGTGCTGCCGGTGCTCGCGGTAGCGGTGCTGCTCGGCGCGGCGCTGCTGCTGGCGAACGACGCGGCCGGCGGCGACAGCCGCCTCGGCGCCTGGTATCCGTGGATGCTCGGCGCTTGCGCGCTGGCGCTACTGGCCTTGCTCGTGATGATCGCGCAGCGCTTGTGGCGGTTGCGCCGCGAACTGCGCAAGCGCGTACCCGGCGCGCGCCTGAACCGACGCGTGCTGCTGATGCTGATGGTGCTCGCGCTGCCGCCGGTATTGGTCGTGTACGCGTTTGCGCTGAACTTTCTCAACGCCACGATCGACACCTGGTTCAACGTGCGCATGCAAAGCGCGCTCGATGATGCGCTGGAGATCGGCCGCGTCTACATCGACGAGCGCGTGGCGCAGGCACAGCAAACCGCGGCGGCCGGCGCGCAGCAACTCGCCGACGCTGCCGATGCGGATCTGCAGCAACGTCTGGACGGCCTGATCGACGCGCAAGGCGCGCTCCAGCTCAGCGTGTTCGGCGCCGATCAGCGCGTCGTCGCCACTGCCAGTTCGGACCCGCAGCTGCTGACGCCCCCGGTCCCCGATTCGGCGATCCTGCTGCAAGTGCAGGGCGCCGGCCGCTACGCCGCCGCCGAGCCGATCGGCGCACGCCTCGTGTTGCGCGTCGTGCAGCCGCTGCCGGGCACGGCGCCCGATGCCGCACGCCTGCTGCAGGCGCTGTATCCGCTGCCTGCGCGTCTGCAACCGCTCACGACTTCCGTCGAACAGGCAAGCTTCGACTTCCAGCGTCTGAAATTCCTGCGCGGCTCGCTCAAACTCACGTTCACGCTGGTGCTGACGTTCGTGTTGCTGCTGTCGGTGCTGTTTGCGCTGATGATGGCATTCGGCATCGCGCGCCGCTTGACCGCGCCGATCGGCCGCCTGGCGACGGCCACGCGCGCAGTCGGCGCCGGTCGCTACGACACGCCGCTACCGGTGCGCAGCGACGATGAACTGGGTTTTCTGCTCGCTTCGTTCAGCCAGATGCAACGCGATCTGGAACTGTCAAACTCGCGCTTGACGCGCAGCGCACAGGAAACCGAAAGCCAGCGCGCGTACCTCAAAGCCGTGCTCGAACGCCTGTCGGCCGGCGTGCTCGGGCTGGACCGCGCCGGCGTGCTGCGCACGGCCAACCGCGCCGCCGAAACGATCCTCGACGCGCCGCTCGCGCGTTACCAGGGTCAGCACCTGGGCAACCTGCGCCGCGAGCATCCGGCGCTGGCGCCGCTGCTCGACAGCATCCTGGCGCGCGTGCGCGAAGGCGCGCGCGAATGGCGCGAGGAAGTCGTCGTCGAACACGGCGGCGACCGACGCGTGCTGATGCTGCGTGGCACGGAACTGGGCGGTACGGGCGAGGATGCCGGCTTCGTCGCCGTATTCGACGATCTGACCCAGCTCGACCGCGCGCAGCGCGACGCCGCCTGGGCCGAGGTCGCGCGCCGGCTGGCGCACGAGATAAAGAATCCACTGACGCCGATCCAACTGGCCGCGGAGCGCCTGCGGCGGCGTTTCATCGGGCGCCTGCCGGCGGAAGAAACCGAACTGCTCGATCGCGCCACGCACACGATCGTCTCGCAGGTGGAGGCGCTAAAGGCGATGGTTAATGCGTTCGGCGACTACTCGCGGCCGCCGCAGATCGATGCGCGACCGCTGTCGCTGCACGCGCTGGTCGGTGAAGTGCTGGACCTGTACGAAAACGATCAGCGCATCCAGCTCACGCGGCGCTTCGCGCCGGGCGATCCGATCCTGCGCGCCGATGCCGGGCGCTTGCGCCAGCTGCTGCACAACCTGCTCAAGAACTCGCTCGAAGCGATCGGCGATACGTGCAAGCCGCACATCGAAGTGAGTACCAACGACGTCGCGGAGAGCGGCCGGCACTGGATCGAACTGACGATCGCCGATAACGGCCCGGGCCTGCCGGCCGGTTTCGGTGAGCGCTGGTTCGAACCGTACACCACGAGCAAGTCCAAGGGCACGGGACTCGGTCTCGCGGTCGCAAAGAAGATCGCCGAAGAACACGGCGGCAGCATTCGCGCCGACAATCGTCCCGGCGGCGGCGCGATGTTCACGCTGCGTCTGCCGCGGGAAAGCGGGGATTCGGGATTGGGGATTCGAGATTCGGGGGCGGCAAGAGCGTGACTGCGTCTGCTGAACACCGTCGCGCGTTCTGGCTGCTAGCGCTGCTGGCGCTGATCACGCTGAGCGCGGGCATCGGCCTGCGCGATCCGTGGCCGGCCGACGAACCGCGCTTTGCGCTTTCGGCCAAGCAGATGGTGGAATCGGGCAACTGGCTGATCCCGCATCGGGGCAGCGAGTTGTATTCGGACAAGCCGCCGCTGTTCATGGCCGCGCAGGCGCTCGCGTACGAGGCGACCGGCCATTGGCGGCTCGCCTTCCTGCTGCCGTCGCTGTTGGCGGCGCTGGGCACGCTGCTGCTCGTCTACGACCTGGCGCGGCGCCTGTGGGACAGGCGCACCGGCCTGTATGCGGCCGGCGCGCTGCTCGCGACGTTCCAGTTCGTGTACCAGGCCAAGCGCGCGCAGATCGATCCGACCGTGATGTTTTTCCTGACCTTGGCGAACTACGGCCTGTTGCGCCACTTCCTGCTCGGACCAGACTGGCGCGCGTACTGGCTCGGCTGTTTCGCGGCCGGTCTGGGGTTGATTACGAAAGGCGTCGGCGTGCTCGCGCTGTTGCTGTTCGCGCCGTATATTTTTGCGCGTTTGTCGCATTGGAAAAATGTGGACACCGCGGCACGCAGCGCCTGGCGCTGGGCGCTCGGTGCGCTTGCATTCGCCGCCGCGGCTGCGCTGTGGCTCGTGCCGATGCTGCTGGCGGTGCGCGGCGCGGCGGCGCCGGACTATGCTGCATACGCGCACGATATTCTGTTTCACCAGACCGCTGGCCGCTACACCGATTCCTGGGACCACCAGCATCCATTCTGGTATTACGCCGGTGTCATCCTCACGAGTTGGCTGCCGCTGGCGCTGGCTTTGCCGTGGTTGCTGCCGCACTGGCGCGACGCGCTGCGCGCGCGCGATGCGCGTTTCCTGGTCCCGCTGACGTGGATCGTGTTGGTCCTCGTGTTCTTCAGCTTCCCGAAGGGCAAGCGCGACGTCTACATCATGCCGGCGTTGCCGCTGCTCGCGCTGTGCGCTGCGCCGCTGCTGCAGGATGTAGTGCAGCGCGTCGGGTTCCGCCGCGTCGCCCTCGCCTTGATCGCGTTGATCGGTGTCGGGTTTTTCGGCACAGGCATCTACGCCCTGTACGCACACCCGCCGTTTGCCATGCAACTTGCCGACGAACGCGGACTGCCCAACGGCGCTGCGGCGCTGTGGTGGCTGCTGATCACCCTCGGCGCGTGGACGCTGGCGTGCGCCGCGTTCTTCGGCGTGCGCCGCGGCGCGCATGCGCTGCTCGCCGGTGTGTTCGGCATGTGGATGCTGTGGAGCCTGTGGGCGTATCCGTTGCTCAACGATTCGAGTTCCGCTGCCGGAGCCATGCGCCGCACGGGCGAGCTGATCGGCGCAGACGCCGAACTAGCCCTAGTGGCATGGAAGGAACAGAACCTGCTGATGGCGGATCGCCATGCGGCCGACTTCGGTTTCGTCAAACCCTGGCACGAACAATTGGCCGATGCGATCCGCTGGCAGGAAGCGGCGCCGGAGAAGCGTTGGGTGTTCATCCTGGCCGATGCCATGGCCCCGTGCATTGATCCGGCCAGGGCGACGTACGTCGGCCACGCCAATCGACGCGAATGGTGGCTGTTCCGCGCCGAGGCGGTGGTGCCGGCCTGCCACGGCGGCAATGTACCGGCGATCTCCGCGGAGGCGAAGGAAAATCCGAACGCGGAGTGATCAGCCCGCGGTTGCGCGCAAATCGGGCGGCGGCGCACTGAATTCCGCCAAGTGTTGATCGAGTCCCGACGAGCAACGCACGACACCACTCGCGCGCGTCGCCGCGAGCACAGCGTCATTGGGATTGTCGACGACGTTCTTGCGCGTGGGATGCCACAGATGCACCGCAAGACCGGAGAAGCGCAGGTCGCGGCGCTGCAGGCCCAGGTGAAACGCGCGCAACGCGAGCTCGTTGTCTTCGCGGCCCCAGCCGGTCATCGCCTCGTTGAAGCCGTTCAATGCAATCAGGTCTTCACGCCAGAAGCCCCAATTGCAGCTCTTGATGCCACCCTCGCGCGTGTGCGGCCGCGCGTAGGCGCGCGCCAGCGCCGGAAGCCGCAGCGTATGGCGGCGTCGATCGATGCCGGATGAAAAGAAACCGACATCGAGCCGCTGCTGTCGGAGCATGCGCTGCGAGCAGGATTCTCCGGTCAGCACGCGGGAGCCTTGCACGAAGCAGCCGCGCTGCGCGAATGCGCGATGGTCGGCGATGAAGTCGCGCTGCGCGAGCATGTCGCCATCGATGAAAATCACATAGTCGCCGCGCGCCGCGGCAATGCCGCGGTTGCGCGCGCGGCTCATGCGCGCACCGTCGTCCGGCTGCCACACGTGCACGAGACGGGTTGGAAAATCGCCGGCAGTGTGTTGCAACAATGCACGCGTCTCTTCACGCGAACCGTCGTCGGTGATGATGATCTCGTCCGGAAGTTCACTCTGGCGCGCCAGCGCGCGCAGCACCAGGTCCAGCGCCCGCGGCCAGTTGTAGGTGATCACGATGACGCTGGTTTTCATGGCCGTTGCCCGCGTTCGAGCAGCCACAGCATCACGAATTTCTGGCGCACGTAGTTCGCCTCGACCCAGGCATAAACCAGCCCGCGCCAGCCGTCGAGGAAGCCCGCGCGCAGCACATAGCCGCGGAAGAAGCGCCAGAACGGATTGAGCAGCAGGTTCCAGATGCGCGCGCGCCGGCCGCTGGCATGCAGGTGCTCGGCCATCAGGCGTGCATAGCGCTGCAGGCGGTTGAGCTGATCGGTCAACGAACGGTAGGCGCGATGTTCCAGGTCGCCCGCCAGCAACTGCACCGCGCCGTCGACGCTGACGTGCTCGTGGATCTCGCGCGCGCCGCGCCAGCCGCCGCGGCGGCGATCGAACAGGCGCAGCACGCGATCCGGATAGGCATTGCCGTGGCGCAGGAACGCGCCGAAGTATTCCGTGGCGCGCGCAAAGCGGTAGCCGGCGACTGCATCGAAACCGCGTCCCCGCGCAGCTTCGATCGAAGCGCGCAATGGTTGTGTCACGCGCTCGTCCGCATCCAGGCACAGTACCCAGTCGTGGCTGGCGGCCTGCACGGCGAAGTCCTTCTGCGCGCGGTAGCCGTCGAAAGCGCGCGTCAGCACGCGTGCGCCACCGGCCATCGCCAGCTCGCACGTCGCATCGGTGGAACCGGAATCGACCACGACGATTTCATCGCAGAATGCGAGCGAAGCCAGGCACGCGGCAATGCGGTCGGCCTCGTTGAACGTGATGATGCAGGCCGAAATCGGCGGGTGCGTGGGCGTGGACATGGTCGCGAAGGGTAACCGAAGCCCGGCTGAAGCAGTTTGGGATATGCTTGGCGTTGTATTTTTACAACGGTATGGGCATGGCAAGCGCAATGGTACTGGTCGTCGACGACGAGCCCGACATCCGCAATACGGTCAAGGAGATCCTGCAGGACGAGGGTTATGCCGTGGTCGTCGCGGCGGGCGCCGATGAGGCACGCCAGGCGCGGCTGCGCGAGCGTCCGGACGTGGTGCTGCTGGATATCTGGATGCCCGGCACCGACGGCATCAGCCTGTTGCGCGAGTGGGCCGGCGCCGGCGCACTGGCGAGCAGCCCGGTGATCATGATGTCGGGCCACGGCACGGTGGAAACGGCGGTCGAAGCCACGCGCCTGGGCGCCTACGATTTCATCGAGAAACCGATTTCTCTGGCCAAGCTGCTGCTGACGATCGAGCGCGCGCGCGAGGCCAGCCGTTTGCTGCGCGAGAACGAGGGCCTGCGCGCGCGCCTGGCACTTCCGCTGGAGCCGGTTGGAGCTAGCAAGGCGATGGTCGCGCTGCGCGCGCAACTGGAAAAGCTCGCCCAGTACGACACCTGGGTGCTGATTCAGGGCGAGCCCGGCACGGGCAAGGAGACGCTGGCGCGCTGGCTGCACGAACATGGCGTGCGCAGCAAGGGCGCGTTCATCAGCGTGGCGCCGGGCAGCATTCCGCGCGAACATCTGGTCGCTGCGCTGTTCGGCGCGGAAACCGCCGACACCGTGCAGCCCGGCCTGCTCGAGCAGGCCAATGGCGGCACGCTGTTTCTCGACGAAGTGGCCGAACTCGACGCCGAATTGCAGCAGCGCCTGTTCAGCGTCCTGCAGCGGCGCAGTCTGATGCGCAGCGGCGGGCGCGGGCCGGCGGAACTGGATCTGCGCGTGATCGCCGCGACGGCGCAGAACCTGGAAGCGCTGGTCAGGGCCGGCAAGTTCCGCGAAGAGCTCTATTATCTGCTCAACGTCGTGCCACTGGCCGTGCCGCCGTTGCGCGAGCGCGGCGAAGACGTGCCCGAGCTGCTGCGCGTGCACGCGGATTTCTTCGCCAATCGCGACAAGCTCGCGTACCGCTACTTCCCGGTCGCGGTGCAGAATCGCCTGCGCACGTACGCCTGGCCGGGCAACGTGCGCGAGCTGCGTAATCTGGTGCAGCGCTTGCTCGTGATGGGCAGCACTCCGGAAATCGAGACCGCGGAAGTCGAAGCGGCCCTCGGCGCCGCGCCGGCCGCCGCGATGGCGCCGGTGGACACCGGCGGCATCAATTTCGACCTGCCGCTGCGCGAGGCGCGCGAGCAGTTCGAGCGCGCCTATCTGCTGCGCCAATTGCAGCAGGCCAACGGCAGCGTCGGCAAACTCGCCAAAGCGGTCGGCATGGAACGAACCCATCTGTATCGCAAGCTGCGTGACTTGGGTGTGGATGTGAAGAACGTGGCCAAGGAGGAATAGCATGAGCGTGGAAGGAAAAGTCGCACTCATCACCGGCGCCGCAAGCGGTATAGGCAAGCGCATCGCGCAAGTGCTGGCCGACAACGGTGCGCATATCGCGGTGGCCGACATCAATCTGGCCGGCGCACAAGCCGCCGCGGACGAGATCAAGCAACGCGGCGTCAAGGCGACCGCGCTGGCCATGGACGTGACCGACGAGGCCGCGGTCGAAGCGGGCGTCGCCAAGACCGTATCCGACCTGGGCAGCGTCGACATTCTCGTCTCGAACGCCGGCATCCAGATCGTCAATCCGATCGACAAGTTCAGCTACGCCGATTGGAAGAAGCTCATGGCGATCCATGTCGACGGGGCGTTCCTGACCACGCGCGCGTGCCTGCAGCGCATGTACGCCGCGGGCAACGGCGGGTCGATCATCTACATGGGTTCGGTGCACTCCAAGGAAGCTTCGCCGCTGAAGGCGCCATACGTCGCGGCCAAGCATGCATTGATTGGCCTGGCGAAAGTCGTGGCCAAGGAAGGCGCCGCGCATAGGGTGCGCGCCAACGTCATCTGCCCCGGCTTCGTGCGCACGCCGCTCGTGGAGAAGCAGATTCCCGAGCAGGCCAAGGAATTTGGCATTTCGGAAGACCAGGTGATCAAGAACATCATGCTCAAGAACACCGTCGACGGTGAATTCACCACACTCGACGACGTCGCGCAGTGCGCGCTGTTCTTCGCCGGATTCGGCTCGAATGCGCTGACTGGCCAATCGCTCATCGTTAGCCACGGCTGGCATATGGAATGAGTGCGGCGGACGCCATTGCGCGTCTGCGCGCGATGTGCGGCGGGCCGCGCGATGGCGCACTGCTGCGCGTGTCGCTCGCGAACGCGCTGCTCGTGCGGAACGAAGTTGCGGGTGCGGTAAGCGAACTGCGCCGGGCACTGGTGTTCGACGCGGACTATTCCGCAGCCTGGAAGCTGCTCGGCAAGACGCTGGCGGATTCGGGCGACACCGTAGCGGCAATTGGCGCCTACGAACAAGGCATCGCCGCTGCGATCAAGCGCGGCGACAAGCAAGCGCAGAAGGAGATGCAGGTTTTCCTCAAACGCCTGCAGAAGGCGTGATTGCCTCCTCGGGCGGCCGGATCGAATAGCGCTTGTACGCCCACTGATACTGCTCCGGCGCCCGGCGCACGCAGTCCTCGACGCCGCGATTGAGCGCCGCGACGGCAGTGGACAGATCCGCATCGGCGATGCCATCCGGCGACGGCAGGATGTGGATGCGGAAGCCTGCACCGCGGGGCAACCGTTCGGCAAACGCGAACAGCACCGTTGCGCTGGTGCGCTGCGCGAGGCGCGAGAGCAGCACCATCGTCAAAGCCTGCGTGCCGAAAAACGGCGCAAATTCGCCTTCGCCGGCCTTGGGTTGCTGATCGGGCAGGATGCCGACCACGCCGCCGGCAAGCAGGCGTTTGAACAGCACGCGTACGCCGGCGGCACCGTCGGCGCGCACCTGCTCGGCGGCCAACGCGCCGCGTGCGGCGATCAGCAAGGGTTCGATCGCGGCGTGGCGCGGTGGCCGGTAGGCGATAGCGATCTGCGTGCGACTACACAACCAGAAATTCAGCAGTTCCCAACAGCCCAGATGCGGGGCGGCGATGATGAGGCCTTTGCCGGAACACAAGGCCTGTTCGAACAGTTCGCTGCCGTGGACTTCGCGCACCAGGGCCAGCACGGTTTGTGGCTCGCCCGACCAGATTTTGCACAACTCCAACGCCGACTTGCCGGTTTCGATCAGCGCCGATTTGAGCAAAGCGTGTCTGCTTTTGCCTTCGAATTGCGTTAGTACAAGAGAGAGTGTTTGTACCGCCTTGCGCCGCAACGGATTGGGGAGCAGCCATAGCAGCCAGCCGACCGTCGCGCCAATGCCGTGCAGAACGCGCAAGGGCAGGCGGCCGGCGAGGCGCAACAGTCGGTAGAGGAAGGCGATGTACCAGCGCACGGATGCCCCTAGTTCAAAACGCGCGATTGTAGCCGTTGACGCCAACGGAGCCGCTGCGCAGTATCGAAGGATGCCCAATTTCCGTGCTTTCGAATGATTGCCCTGATCCAGCGTGTGAGCGAGGCGCATGTGGACGTCGACGGCGCAACGACTGGGCGCATCGGGCCGGGCCTGCTGGCGCTGGTCGCGGTGCAGCCGGACGATGGCGAGCCACAGGCCCAGCGCATGGTCGAACGGCTGCTAGGCTATCGCGTATTCGCCGACGCCGAAGGCAAGATGAACCGCTCGCTGGCCGATACGGGGGGCGGGCTGTTGCTGGTCTCCCAGTTCACGCTGGCGGCCGATACGAGCAAGGGCATGCGCGCCAGCTTCACCTCGGCGGCGCCTCCGGAGGCCGGTCGACGCTGGTTCGAGCGCTTGGTCGAATTGGCAAAAAACCGGCATTCCCCAGTGGAAATCGGGCGGTTTGGCGCCCATATGCATGTACATCTGGTCAATGACGGGCCGGTAACGTTCTGGTTGGAGGTGCGCTAGTACGTCATCCCCCGGCCGCATTTGACACGCCTCCTATACTTTCCAGTCTTTGTCTTAAGCAGCATTCCCATGGCAGCCGAAACCAGCAATCAGCAGCAATCCGAAATCAAGACCCTGATCATCAAGGGCAAGGAACAGGGCTACCTGACCTACGCCGAAGTCAACGACCACCTGCCCGACGACATCGTCGATCCGGAGCAGATCGAAGACATCATCGGCATGATCAATGACATGGGCATCGAGGTGCACGAAGTCGCGCCCGATACCGAGACCCTGCTGCCGGAAACGCCGGTTGCGACCGTCGACGACGAGACCGCGACCGAAGAAGCTGTGGCTGTGCTCTCGGCGGTCGACGCCGAAGTCGGCCGCACCACCGATCCGGTGCGCATGTACATGCGCGAGATGGGCACGGTGGAGCTGCTCACGCGCGAGGGCGAAATCGCCATCGCCAAGCGCATCGAGGAAGGCCTGAACCAGGTGCAGTCCTCGCTCGCGAATTTCCCGTGGTCGATCCAGCTGCTGGTCGAGGAATACGATCAGCACGTCGAGGGCAAGAAGCGCCTGTCCGAGGTGCTGACCGGTTTTGCCGACATTGAAGTGCCCGGTCTGGGCGTGCCCGATCCGATGATGGAAGCGGAAATCGAGGCCAAGGCCGACGACGAAGAAAAAGAGGAAGGCGAAGAAGCCGGTCCCGGCGAAACCGGCCCGGACCCGGTGGAAGTCACGCGCCGCATGGAAGAGCTGCGCACGTTGTACGGCAAGTTCCAGAAGTCCGCCGAGAAGAACGGCGCGGCCGACAAGAAGACGCAGAAAGTGCGCGACCAGATGGCCGAGGCGTTCCTCAAGCTCAAGTTGCCGTCGATCATGATCGACGCGTTCGTGCGCAAGCTGCGCGAAGTCGTCGCGACGATCCGCGGCCACGAGCGCGTGATCATGGACGTCTGCGTCAAGCAGGCGAAGATGCCGCGCAAGGACTTCCTCAAGGCGTTTACGGCACATGAGGTGAACACCGGCTTTGCCGACGAAGTGATCCGCAAGAAACAGAAGTGGGCTTCGTCGATCCGCGCGCACAAGCCGGACATCCTCGGCGAGCAAGAAAAGCTCATGGCGCTCGAAAAGACGCTGTTCCTGTCGCTGACCGACGTCAAGGAAATCAACCGCGCGATGTCGATCGGCGAGGCCAAGGCGCGCCGTGCGAAGAAGGAGATGGTCGAGGCGAACCTGCGTCTGGTCATCTCGATTGCGAAAAAGTATACCAATCGCGGCCTGCAGTTCCTGGACCTGATCCAGGAAGGCAACATCGGCCTGATGAAGGCGGTCGACAAGTTCGAATATCGTCGCGGTTACAAGTTCTCGACGTACGCGACGTGGTGGATCCGCCAGGCGATCACGCGTTCGATCGCGGATCAGGCGCGTACGATCCGCATCCCGGTGCACATGATCGAGACGATCAACAAGCTCAACCGCATCTCGCGCGCGATGCTGCAGGAGATGGGTCGCGAGCCGACGCCGGACGAACTGGCGATCAAGATGGAGATGCCCGAGGACAAGATCCGCAAGGTGCTCAAGATCGCCAAGGAACCGATCTCGATGGAAACGCCGATCGGCGACGACGAAGACTCGCATCTGGGCGATTTCATCGAAGACACGAACGTCGAATCCCCGGTCGAAGCGGCCACCGGCACCGGCCTCACCGAAACCGTGCGCGACGTGCTCGCCGGCCTGACGCCGCGCGAAGCGAAGGTGCTGCGCATGCGCTTCGGCATCGACATGAACACCGACCACACGCTGGAAGAAGTCGGCAAGCAGTTCGACGTCACGCGCGAGCGCATCCGCCAGATCGAAGCCAAGGCGCTGCGCAAGCTGCGCCATCCGTCGCGCAGCGAGCAGCTGCGTTCGTTCCTGGATTTAGAGTAACCCTATCAGGTGTGCACAAAGAGCCCCGCCGCAGCGGGGCTTTTCATTTCATGCGCAGAGTCGTGGAATTGGCAAACTGCGGGAAGTGTTCTTCGGCGTGACAGTTGGCACACAGCAGCGTGCACTTGCGCGCTTCCATCCGAATCTCGCGCGCGCTGCGATTCGACAGCGAACGCATATCCATTTCAAACCGTTTCGCGGCGCGATCACGATGATGCCATGTCAGCGCTGCGTAATTGCGATCATAGCCGCATCGAGTGCAGCGGCTGCCGAATTCCGCCATGAGCGTGAGCTTTCTGTTCAAGCCGCGCGCTTGCTGCGCCGCATAGCTCTGGTGATGGTGATTCGTATCCCTGTTCTTGCAGATGCGCGAGCAATATTTGCGCTGCCTGCCGATGAGCGGTCTGCGGCAGATCGTACAGCGAAGTTTAGTAGCCATATGTAGATTATCATAAGCCAATGTCCCGGCTGGTCAACCGTCGCGACTTAACCTAACATGCCGCCTGCCGGGCCTATAGCTCAACGGTTAGAGCAGAGGACTCATCGAAAGGTGCCGCCGCGCGGAAACGCGTGGCCGGGAACGGGATGAATTCAGGGAAACCTCCTCGGACGGATTCCGATGGCAACCCTGAGCCAAGCCGGCGGTGCACCGCCGGAAGGTGCAGAGACTACCTGAGGACTTGAAGTGTCCTTGATGACAGGCTAGAGCGTCCCGCACCCTACCAGCATCGCTGCGGGTGAAGAGATAGTCCGCTCCGAGTGGAAACATTCGGGATCAGCGAATCCTTTGGTTCCAGGTTCGAATCCTGGTGGGCCCACCAAAAAAGATGCGGCCGCTCTGGGGAGAGAGCGGCCGCGGATGCCGCCCTTCTGCTGGGGGACAGAGGGATGGGCAGCGCGGGCCAATCTACTCGGCGCTTGTTAAATCCGGCAAAAACATTTCACGCGGATGCCGTGTCTGCAAACCGCAGGACGAAATCGTGGCCGGCATCACCATTGTTTTCCTCGAGCGCCCAGCCCCAACGTTCGCAAACGCGGCGGATCATGCTCAAGCCGAGCACACGTTCCGCATCGTCGCTGCGATGTGCTGCCTCATTCAGTGCGATGCGCAGCGCCGCGCGCGTCACTTCCACGCGCAGCACGCCGCCATCGGCGAACTGGGTTGCTGCGCGCAACAAGTTGCCGATGACGATGCCGAGCACACGCGGCGGCGCCGCGATCGCGACGCCCGCCATGCCGTGGTGTTCAACCGACAAGCGCTTTTCGCGCAGCGCGTCGGCACGCTCGCGCAACAAGCTCGCGACGACGGCGTCGAGATCGGGCGTGTCGCCGTTCACCGCCTCGCTCGCATCGCTGCGTGCGAGCACGAGCAAGGCATCGAGCAGATCGCGTAGCTCGTCCGCGCCGCGCTGCATGCGTTTCAGGCGCACTTCGCTGGCGCCGTCGCAGCCGCTGTCGAGCATCACCTCGATCGCACCGCGGATGACTGCCAGCGGCGTGCGCAGCTCGTGACTCGCATCCGCCGTGAAAGCACGTTCGCGGCGCACATACTCGTAGAGCTTCTGCTGATAGCGGTCGAACGCCTGCGCGAGCGCGCCGACTTCGTCGTCGGCGAAACCGGGCGCAAGCGGCGCCACGCCGCGGCGCGACGGTTCGAGCACTTCGACCTGGCCGGCAAGGCGCCGCACCGGCTCGATCGCCCGGCCGGCCCAGAGCCAGCCCAGCCACGCCGACAATCCGGTGCCGAACAGCACCAACGCCAGCAGATCACGAAACAGCCGGCGCTCGCGCACGCTTTCCAGACCGATGTCGAGCACGACGAACAGCCGGCCGGCATCGACTGCGTAGACGGCCACATGGCGCTCGCCGCGCTGATCCGCGATTTCGTGGATACCGGGAGCGAGCGCCGCCACGTCCGCCGGCGGCGGCGTACCGATGGCATCGCTATAGACGTAAAAATGCTTGGTGTGCGGATGCGGGGTGCGCCCGTCCTCGGCAAAGCGCGCGCGCAGATAATCGCCCTCGACCCGCAGCATCTCCGCGACGAGACGATGCACGTAGGAATCGGAAAAATGTACCGCGAGCGCCGCCACGCAGACGCTTACGACCAGACCAAGCCCGGCGAACGTCAGCGCGACGCGCGCGCGCAGACCCATGCGCCGGTGCCGGCGCGCGGGAACCTCTACCGCTGCATCACTCATCCGCCGATTCCGCAATGCGATAGCCGAAGCCGTGCACAGTATGCAGAAGGCGCAGCTCGAACGGTCGGTCGATCACTGCGCGCAGGACCGACAGATGCGTGTGCAGCGTGGCGATGTCGCCCCCGGCTTCACCCCACAGGGCGTTAGCCAGTTCGGCGTGCCGCACCAGATGCGGTGCACGGCGCATCAAGGCCTCGAGCAACGCAAACCCGGCGCGCGTCAGTGTGAGCCTTTGCCCGGCGCGCTCCACGCTGAGATTTGCCGGATCAAGCACCAGATCCGCCACCCGCAGTTGCTCGCCCCGCTGGATTCGCCCGCGCCGGTACAGCACGCGAATGCGGGCTTCGAGCTCCTTCATCGCGAACGGCTTGACCAGGTAGTCGTCCGCGCCTTCGGCGAATCCGGCGAGCTTGTCGTCGAGTGTGTCGCGCGCGGTCAGCATCAGCACCGGCGTATCGCGATGTGCCTGGCGCAGCGCACGACACAGATCGAGCCCGTCGAGTTTCGGCAAACCCAGATCGAGCACGATCACGTCGTAAGCGCCATCGAGCGCCATGCGCAAGCCGCTCGCGCCGTCGCCGGCGTGGTCCATGACGAAGCCGCGATGTTCCAGGTAATCCCAGATGTTCGCGGCGATATCGCGCTGGTCTTCAATCAACAGGATGCGCAGCATGGCGCGATCGTAACAGCCGAAAGATTAGGATTTTCCAGTCCCCGCGAGTACCCGTGCGAACGCGAGCGCAAATGTGTGCACGTCGCCGGGCCAGCGCGCCGATACATAGGTTCCATCGCGCACGACGAAGGCGGGACGATCGTCGTCGGCAGTATCACGGAACAGCCCGCTGTCCTTGCGCAAATACTGGGGTGCGCCGGCGGGCACCTCGTAAAAATCCTCAACCCGGGCCAGGGCGCGCGTGACTTCCGCCTGCACGCTCCAAAAGCCGGCCGGCTCGCCGGGTTGCTCGCGATAAGTGCGATAGTAGTCGCGATCCCACCAGCGTCCCGCCCAGCGCGACAGCATCCACGCCGAGCGCTCCAGCTTCCAGGTCAGCGCAGTTGTCTTGCGTCCGTACAATACGGATTTGCCCGTGCGCGAGCTGATGCTGCGCGCCGCGAGCACGACGCCATGACAGATCGCTGCAACCGGTTTGCCCGTGTCGAAGAAATCCGCAACGACACTCTGCAGGCCCCGATGCTCGAGGTACTCGCGCATGTCTTGCGCGTGGCCGCCGGGTAGCAATAGGGCGTCGAAGTCTGCACTCCTAACCTGCGCGTAGGGCAAAGGTGCGCAAAATGCAGTGTCGCGCACGAGCTCGCCATACGCCAGGCGCGCATTGCGGTCGGCGCGCAGCAGCAGACCGATAAGCTTGAGCCGCCGCAATCCCGGCACGCGGCTCCAGAAATCCAGGCCTTCTCCGGTCAGCATGACCGGATCGGCGACTGCCGCGCGACCGTCGGGCGTGGCGAAGGCGACGTCGTGGCCGGCCTGCACAAGGACCTTCCAGCTTATCGCCGCCTCGCTCGGATCGAAGCCGGCGCGCGGCAGCGGCATCAGAACGTTCATGCGCGCCGCGGATGGCTAGTGTCGTTATGCCCGGGTCTGGCTCTCATCGGCCGGCGGCCCCAGTTCGCTCGCGCCCGCGATGATTTCGGAAGTGACGGTCGACTCCGCCGGCGGCGTTCCCGCATCTGCCGCTTTGGGCAAATGCGCGACCGTGTACCACGCCAGCACCCAGGCCGCGCCGACCATCGCCGAGGCACACCAGAACGTTGCTCCGGCCCAGGCGTCGTCGTGGTGATTGGAATGCGTGACCGCCGCGAATACACGCGTGAACAACGTCGGCGCGAGGATACCGGCGATGCTCGACAGACTCGCAACGGCGCCCTGCAGGCGGCCTTGTTCGCGCGGATCGACGTGATGCGTCATAATCGCCTGCGCTGCCGGCTGCGCGATACCCCATAACGCGGCGACTGGCATCGCGGCCCAGAACCAATAGCCGCTCGGCGCGAGCGCATACAGCGCGAAACCGAGCGTGCCGCAGGCTAGGCCGAACAGCAGCGCATGACGCTCGCCGAGCACGCCGACGATCTTCTTGATCAGCCCGCCTTGCACGATCGCCGCGAGGACGCCGACCAGCGCCAGCGTATAGCCGACCATCTGCGGGCCCCAGTGGAAACGGTAGTCGGCATACAGCACGAACGTGGTCGGATAGACCATGTGCGCCAGTGCCATCAGGAACAATACACCGACGAGGCCGAGCACCTGCGGGTAGCGGCGCAGCAGTTTCAGCGCGCCAAACGGGTTCGCGTGCGCCCAGTCGAAATGCGGCGTGCGCTTCTCCTTCGGCAGCGATTCAGGCAGCACGAAGTAGCCGTAAGTGAAATTCGCCAGACACATGACCACGGCCACGTAAAAAGGCAGGCGCAGATTGATCTCGCCGAGAAAACCGCCGATCGCCGGCGCGACGACAAAACCAATGCCGAACGCCATGCCCATCATGCCGAACGCCTGCGCGCGTTTTTGCGGCGGTGTCACGTCGGCAACATAGGCATTCGCCGTGCTGAAACTCGCTGCCGTGATGCCGGAGATGATGCGGCCGATGAACAGCAGCGGCAGCGTGTTGGCCAGCGACATCATCAGGAAATCCAGCCCCAGGCCGAGATTCGACAACAGGATCACCGGGCGCCGGCCGAGCCAGTCCGATAGCGACCCCTGCACCGGCGTAAAGAAGAACTGCATCGTGAAGAACGCGGTGGAGAAGTACCCATACCAGATCGCCGCGCGCGACACGTCGCCGGCGAGGAAATGCTGGATCAGGTGCGGCAGCACCGGGATGATCAGGCCGAACGCCAGAATGTCGATCAGCACGGTGATGAAGATGAATACGAGCGCGGCCTTGCGCACCGGCGTGACGGTGTTGTCGGTTTCCACAAATATCCCTTTCTCTATTTCTCGCCGTGGATGTCAACGAAGCGCAGGAACTCGGAACGAGTCCTCGCGTCTTCGCGGAACGTGCCGAGCATCTGGCTCGTGATCATCGACACGCCGCGCTTGTGCACGCCGCGCGTGGTCATGCACTGATGCGTGGCGTCGATCACGACGCCGACACCGCGCGGTTTGAGCACATCGTCGATGCAATGCGCGATCTGCGCGGTGAGTTTCTCCTGCACCTGGAAGCGCCGCGCATACGCATCGACGACGCGCGCGAGCTTGGAGATGCCGACGACCTTGTCGGTCGGCAGGTAGCCGACGTGCGCGCGGCCGATGATCGGCGCCATGTGATGCTCACAGAACGATTCGAACTCGATGTCGCGCAGCACGATCAACTCGTCGTAGCCGGCGACTTCTTCGAACGTGCGGCGCAGGTAGGCTGCCGGGTCGATCGCATAACCGGAGAACCAGTCGCGATAGGCCTCGACAACGCGTTTGGGCGTGTCGCGCAAACCTTCGCGTGTGGGATCTTCGCCGGCCCAGGCCAGCAGCGTGCGCACGGCGTCTTCGGCTTGGCGCAGCGAAACGCGCGGGGTCTTGGCCTTCTTCATGGACGCCTCGAATCGAAAACGACGGCGCCAAGTCTAGCGTGATCGGCCAAAGCGTGCGTAGTTACGGACCGAAGCCGTCACTGAAAATCGGATCGGCCACCACGCCGCGCACATTGCTCCACAGCTCGCGCAGATCGTTCGCGAGCACACTGTAATTGCTGTAGACGAGAAACACCGCGGCCACGCCGGTCTCGTTGTCGACCCAAGGCGAGGTGGCAAACTTGCCGGTGCTCGATACCTGCACGGCATTGCCCTGCGCGTCGACGCGATTGCGCCACTCGCCGTAACCGTAGCCATAAGCGAGCGGGTCGGGGGTGCTGATCACCGGCGCGCCATGGGTCTGATCTTTCTGCATTTCGGCGACGTCGTCCGCAAGCAGGTACTGCGCTTCGTTCCAACTGCCGCGCTGTGCAATCATCTGCACGACATTCGCGTAGTCGTGCAGCGTCGAACGCACGCCACCGGCGATCTGCGGATTCTGGATGGCTTGATATGGCGGCAACAGCGAGACCGGGTTGAAATCGGTGTGGGCCATGCCGAGTTGTGTGGTTACTTCGTCCTGGAACAGCTGATCCCAGGACTTGCCGCTGGCGATCTCTGCCATGCGCCCGCCGACCTGCATGCCGTTGCCCGTGTAGGCGAAGGCCGTGCCCGGCGGGTATTGCAGCGCCAATGCCAGAACCTGCTGCGCGCAGGTATCGAGTGTGTAGTTGCTGTGATCGCCGATACATGCGGCGTCCGTCGCTGGCAAGCCCGACGTGTGGCTGAACAACTGACCGAGCGTGATGCTTTGCTTGTCCGCGGACGCATTTGGAAAATACTGGCCGACCGTGTCGCTCCAGTTCATCTGGTGCTTTTCGACCAGACGTTCAATCGCGATCGCCGCCAGCCATTTGCTGGCCGAGGCAATCGGGATGCGGGTCGATGATGTGTAGTTACCGAAATACTCCTCATCAATGACCGCGCCATAGCGGATCACGATCAATGAGGCACCGTTGATTCCGGGGTGAGCCAGCAGCAGCGCGTCAATCTGCTGCGTGACCGGCGTGAAATCGTAGACCAGCGCCGCATGCAGATCAGCGCCGAGCAGGGTGCACAGCAACAGCCACAAGCGCACAGCGACTCCCCGGATGCGAATTGGATACCATCACAACGCGCGCCGCGGCCAACGGTTGACTCACTCGACGCGGCAGAAAGCGGCTTTGAGATAGCGCGATTCCGGCACATGCGCCTGCCAGGGATGATCCGGTCCCGCGCCGGAAACCTTCAGTACCTGCAGCGTGCGATTCGCGTAGAACGCCGCGCGGCGCAACATGTCGAGGAACTGTTCCTCGCTGACCAGGCCGGTGCACGAGCAGCTTAGGAAAACCCCGCCCGGCTTGACCGCCGCGAGCGCGAGCTTGTTCATGTCGAGGTATTTCTTCAGCGCCGGAATCACCTGCTCCCGATCGCGCGTCATCTTCGCCGGATCGAGCACGACGACATCGAAGCGCTTTTCCGGGTTGGCGGCAATGTCGCGCAGCCAGTGAAAAATATCGGCCTGGATGAATTTCACTTTCGCCTTGTTGAGGCGCGCGTTCTGTTCGGCGATTTCGAGGATTTCCTCATCCAGATCCACCCCCGTGACTTCGCTCGCGCCGCCGATAGTCTTGGCGTAAATACCAAAGCCGCCCGAGTTGCAGCACAGGTCGAGCACGCGCGCGCCGGCGCAAAACTCGGCCAGATATTTGCGGTTGTCGCGCTGATCGGCGAAGAACCCGGTCTTATGCTTGCTGCCCGGCGCCGCATGGAATTGCACGCCATGCTCGTGGATCACACTGGATTTCGGCGCAGGTGGGTGTGCAAGATCGAAACTCTCCTGCTTCTGCACGTGATCTTCGGCGAACGCATAAATCTGCGCATCGGGAAAATGTTCGAGCAGGCAGCGCTTGATCAGATCGCGCTGCTTGAACATCCCGGCCGAGAAATATTCGATCACCAGCGTATTGGCGAACCGGTCGACGACGAGCCCTGACAGGCCGTCGCCTTCGGAATGGACGACGCGATATGCATCGGTGACGGCGTCGAGCTTGAGCAATTCGCGGCGCAAGCGCACCGCAGCGCCGATCTTGCGCGCAAAGAACGCATCGTCCACGGCTTCGTCGGGATTTGCGCTCAGCACGCGCAATGCAATGCGCGAATGCCCGTTATAGAAGCCACGCCCGGCAAATGCACCCTCGCGGTCGATGATGTCGACGATACTGCCGGGCTTCGGCTTCGGGTCGGGCTTCTCGACCATCTTCTGGAAAATCCAGGGGTGGTTCGAGCGGCGTTCGATTTTCAGGTGGATGGTGGGGTTGGCAATACGCGTCATCACCAGATGATAGCCGACTCGCTCCCGCGCGGCCGTGCCACGTTCGCTTCGACGGGCTCGTCGATCGGCCCGTGCACGCAGTTGCGCCCGGCGCGCTTGGCTGCGTACATGGCAAGGTCCGCGCGGCGCAGCAGCGCGACGAAATCCTCGCCTGCGCGCAGCGCCGCCACCCCGACCGAAACGCGCAGTGGAATGGCAACACCCTCCGACGCGAGGACGATCCGCTCGACTTCCAGGCGCAGGCGCTCGGCGCTGGCCAGTGCTGCGGCGAGATCGCTCTCAGGCAGCACGGCGACGAACTCTTCGCCACCAAGCCGTCCGAACAGATCCTCGCCGCGCAGCTCGCCCTGCACCGTCGCAGCGAACAGGCGCAGGGCTTCATCGCCAGCCTCGTGGCCGTGCGCGTCGTTGACCTGTTTGAAGTGATCGATGTCGAACATCAGCAGCGCCAGCGGACGGCCGTGACGCTGCGCCAGCGCGATCGCTTTCGTGGCCAGCCGCCCGAGCGTGCTGCGGTTGCTGATGCCGGTGAGCGAGTCGATCGTGGCCCGGTATTCGAGTTCGCGCTGCAGGCGATCGCTGCACATCAGCACGAAACCGAAGCTGGCGACGGTCGGCAGGAATACCGCGACACCCAGCATGAGCGTCTGTATCGGCCCAGCCGCTGCCGACACATTGGTTTCGGGCACAAACGCGACACCGACGATCCGAGCGGCCAGTACGAGCACGCACAGAGCAAACGCCGCAGCGGTGAGACGATAGCTGCGCCGGCGCAGGCGGCTCCAGTCGGCCAGCGCCGCAAGCGCCATCAGCATTTGTGCGAGCAGGATGGCCGCGGCGATGAAATCGCGCACGCGCGGCAGTGGCGCCACGTATACAAAAAACGATTCGCACAGCGCCATTGCAGTGACTGGGACATAGACCAGGGTGCGCTGATGCGGATAGCCGCAGAACCTGCGCAAGGCCTGCACATGGTGGGCCAAGGCGAAGGTGAGCACGGTGTTGGCGACAACGATCGCCAGCAGGTCGCTCACTTCGCCGCGCAAGCCGTAAAGCACCCAGGCGATCGGCAGAGTCAGCGTGCCGAACATCCATTGGCGGATGCTCGGCGCCAGCGCAGCGGGATAGTCGCGCTGTACATAGCGCAAACTCAGTCCGACGAGCAGCGCAAGCGCCGCTGCGATCATGAGCGTAGTGCGCACGTCCAGCTGCATGCGCGCAACTGTACGCCCGCGCCCGAGCGCAAACCGAGCACGGCGCCCCACTATCTGGCGGGTGTGCCGCCCGAAAACGGGGGTTTCCCCGCAGATGCCTTGTCGCTGATCCCTCACGCCCCAATGATCCGGACATGGACATTGCGCCGCGTACTCCCGAACTGACTGCCACCACCATCGCCCGCGATCGCACGCGCGTGTACTACGCCCTGCTCGGCGCCGCGGCCCTGGTGGTCGGCATCTGGCTGGCCTGGCTCGGCGCGTGGGCGCTGGGCTGGGACATGGACGATCTGGGCGTCCGTCCACGCGACGTGCGCGGCTTGATCGGTATTCTGAGCGCGCCGTTCGTGCATGCCTCGTTCGAACACCTGATGTCGAACACCCTGCCGCTCGGCCTGCTCGCCGCGCTTATGCTGTACGCCTACCCGCGCGCGGCGCGTTACGCGTTACCGGTGATCTGGCTCGCGTCGGGACTCGGCGTGTGGCTATGGGCGCGGCCGTCGGTGCATGTAGGCATCAGCGGCATCACGCATGGCCTGATGTTCTTCCTGTTCGTCATGGGACTGCTGCGCCGCGACCGCCTCGGTGTCGCCATCGCGCTGCTCGTGTTCTTCCTTTACGGCGGCATGCTGATGTCGGTGTTGCCGCGCGAGGAACACGTCTCGTTCGAATACCATTTGTTCGGCGCGCTCGCCGGCATCGCCGCGGCGCTCGTATTGCGCAAGCTCGATCCGGAACCCCCGCGCAAACGCTACAGCTGGGAGGAAGAGGAAGAAGCCGCCGCTGTGGAAGACGAACTCGAACCACCGGCGCCGCATGACGTTCCGGTGCTCTGGGAGGGCCCGCGCCGGCAGCTTGGCGGCGACAACGTCGTGGCGTTTCCCGCGCGCCGCGACGACGGGCAAACGCTGCACTGAAAGAGCGGGTGTAGAATGCGACCATGAACGCCCAACCGCGCCGCGTCGAACATCTGCAGACCGACAAGGGTTCCGTGCCGGTATACACCACCGCCGTGGTCGAACAGCCGTGGGATACCTATACCAGCGTCGATCACGCGACGTGGGCGACGCTGTTCAAACGCCAGCGCGAAATCCTCGTCGGTCGTGCCGCGCGCGAATTCATCGAGAATCAGCAGAAATTCGGCATGGCCCCGGATGCGATCCCGAAGTTCGAGGATCTGAATCGGGTCCTGCGCAAAGCCACGGGCTGGGAACTGATCGGCGTCGAAGGCCTGCTGCCGGAACTCACGTTCTTCGATCACCTCGCCAACCGCCGCTTCCCGGTGACCTGGTGGATCCGCAAACCCGAGCAGATCGACTACATCAGCGAACCGGACCTGTTCCATGACCTGTTCGGCCATGTACCGCTGTTGCTCAATCCGGTCTTCGCCGACTACATGCAGGCGTACGGCTGTGGCGGCGTGAAGGCCCATGGCATCGGCCCGGAAGCGCTCGTCAATCTCACGCGCCTATACTGGTACACGGTCGAATTCGGCCTGATCAAGCAGGATGACGGCCTGCGCATCTATGGCTCGGGCATCGTCTCCTCGAAGGGCGAGTCGATCTACTGCCTGGAATCGGCCGCGCCGAACCGGTTGGGCTTCGACTTGAATCGCATCATGCGTACGCGCTACCGCATCGATACGTATCAGAAGACCTACTTCGTCATCGACAGCTACGAACAGCTCATGCGCGCGACCGACCCGGACTTCACGCCGATCTACGCAGAGCTTGCCGTGCAGGAATCGATTCCGGCCGGCCACGTCCTGGCGGGCGATAAAGTATACAATCGCGGAACCGGCGAGGGCTGGGCGCAAGACGGGGACGTGTAAGGCCGCACGCGATCGAGCCGGTCAGCGGCGTGTGCTAAAGTCCGCGCGCAACGTGCGGCATGGCAGCCGTTCGTTCTGATCGAAGGGGATCCCATCCGATGCAAGCCCAACCCCAGCCGTGGGATGCGGCCGCGCGCAATATCGCCTTGAAGATCTATCGCCTCGCGCAT
>Ga0068860_100000814_pt1 | contig 34875 bp, 30 predicted proteins | sample KBSSwiS32_FD_66597 | JGI IMG/M metagenome (GOLD analysis project Ga0068860, IMG submission 66597) | Switchgrass rhizosphere microbial communities from Kellogg Biological Station, Michigan, USA - KBS Switchgrass S3-2 | ecosystem: Host-associated > Plants > Roots > Rhizosphere > Soil ... | reverse complement strand
CCCAGCAACGAGAAGCCGTTCATCCTCTTCCCCGTGGGCTACCCGGCTCCCGACGCCACCGTGCCGGACCTGCGGAGGAAGGGGTTGGACGAGGTGGCGATCTGGCGGGAGTAGGGAAATGCGGGATTCTTACCTTTCAATCGATCATTTTGTCGGATTCAATCCGACTTGGAAATGAGTTGAAGGAACGAGACTCGTGGGCTTCTAGAACCGATCTCAACTCTAGTAGTAGTCGGTGCAGGAGAGGAAGTAGCCGCATCAGGCCTGCCGCCAGCCGGTCGAGAGCGAACTTTTTCGATTCAAGTCCCTCCCCAGCGGTTCAAGTTCACTTCTTTCCGACTCAAAAGCGAACTTGAGGAGCTGAAGAGTGAACTCCAGCGGTTTGGGAGTGAACTTTTTGGACTCGAGTTCGCTTTTGGGCAGATCGAATTCACTTTTTTCCGGCTGAGAAGCGATCTCGAGAGGCTGGCGAGCGAACTTCAACATCTCCGGTTCACTTCTCGGCGGTTAACGCGGGCGGTGTTGACGCCCTGAAGCCTCCTGAAAACCCGTAGCCGGCGGCGAGCAGATTGATTCTGAAAGAGCAGCTCAAAAGTATTGACAGGCCGTTTTGGTTGGCGGATCATCCACTCGCTCGGCGCTCGGCAGGCGAAGAACTTGATCGGTTCCGTCGGTATGCGCCCGCGACAGAAACGTTTGGCTCCCCGGTCGAAGTTTCTCGCCCGGGTCTTTCGACAGGAGGTGCTCCATGAGCGCCAATGCTTCACCCCTCGCCATATCGTCCCCATCCTCCGCCCCGTCTCCGCTCAAAGCGGAACGGATCCAACTCCAAATGCAGCAGCTGCCCGAGTGGCACCTGTCGCACAACAGCCGCCAGGCGCAGCGGAAGTTCCAATTCCCCTCCCGCAGCCGGGCAATCGAATTCCTGTGTCAGGTGATCCGCAACGCCGAGTGCGTGCCGATCGGCGCCGGCCGGCCTGGACCCGCGTTCTCTTGCCGCCGTGATTCGGTGACGGTCTCGATCTGGACCCATGAGGGAGCTTTCCTCGAAGCGGAGGTCGCGATGGCCCGGAACATCAGCCGGCTGATCTGACGCCTTAAACAGTCAGCACGCGGTTTCCGGCACGGCCCTTCGCTTCGGGCGATGCCGAAAGCAGCGAGTAAGTTGTAGGGGCCGGTTGGCTGGTTCAGGACACGAGCGTTAGGCCCAGGCCCAAGAGGCGCTGGCGTCCTGGCTCAGCTCACCGGCGTTTTACCCGGCTCGTCCGAGCCGTCCACATGCTTTGCCGGGACGCATTCCGCGCCCCGCGCACCGATAAGGAGTTCGTCATGAACGACAGTAGCACCGCAGACAAGATGAGCAAATGGCAGATCCTGATCGAGAACATCCGAGACCTGGTCCCCGCCATTCCCGGAGCCGACCCTTGGTACACCGAGGTCAAGCTGAACGTCGAGTCTTTCCGCGCGAACCAGGAGAAGGTGCAAATGCTCCGCGCCCAGCTTCTGGAGGCCGTCCTCGTTCGCAACCAGACAGGCAAAGCCGCCCTCGGGTCGATCCGCCGCCTGGCGGCCACCGCCCGGGCGCACTTCGGCTTCGCCAACCCGCTGCTTGAGACCTTCAACGTCCGGTCCGAGCACCGAGCTCGCCGCGGCAGCAAGGCCGCGGCCAAGAAGAACGCCCCGCAGCAAGGCTCGTAGCGCGCGCCGTGCGCACCGTTCCCAACGGAACAGCTAGCACGGCACACGCTGCGGTCTAAAGTTCGTGATTCCCGGAGGGTGGCGGCCGGAGGCCGCCGCCCTCTTTAGCAAAGAAGACCGCGAGACACCTCTTACGTGCCGCACGGAGGCGGAAGAGCTAGATATCGAATGTCGGTCCAGAACTGCTGGTCACTTCCACCGCCTACGAAAGTGCCTTTGATCAGGTAGTCTCCTGGAGGCAGGGCTAAAAGAAACTCTACCGTGGCTTTGTCTCCAGGTTCGAGGAGGAACCCAGGTTCTTTTGAATCTGGCAGTTCGAAGGGTCGGAGGAGGTTTATTTCTGTGGGCAAGCCTTCAACTGGGGTTGCGACATTTCCGTCGAACCAGTCAAATACAGTTGCGCCCTCCTGCGCCGGATCAACGAGGTGGCGCACCTGGAGATTGAGGGGAAAGTAGAGCGTCTCAAGTTTATCCGACCACACGGGCACGCCATCTGTTCGGCCCCTGCTGGCGATCAAGGCCTTTCCCGTGTTGTGAAAGGACAAACGTACAGGAACCATGAATACTGCGCCGCGTTGGATCGCGCTCGCAGAAATCTCCATTGTCATTGCCGCCTCAAGTGAACGCTCGATCCGGTATCTATAGAGTGCCCAAATACCGGCGGCTATGGCGGCAAGAACAACCGCTAAATTCTGAATTACGCTTGATAGGGCCGTAAAGTCTTGGAAGGTCATAGTCTGGGGTTATGGTTATCGGCATGATATGCCATGGAGCTGCTGCCCAGAGCAGGGCGAGAAATATCGACCGCTGAAACCTCCTGCCCGCCTCCTTGGCCTTTCCGCCGATCCCCGAGGATGGACAGGTACTCAACCCACGGCCCGGTCGCCTCCGAGCACGCCTTCGCCATCGTTCGCGCGATCTGCGAAATGTGGTCGAGGTCGTGCATCGCCCAAACGATTCGAAGCGTCGTGGATCGCCCGCGAGAATGTGGCGCGCCCGCGGAATCCAATCGGTGTGCTATCTGAGCATCGTCGCGGCCGGGCACCAGGCGCAGATCCAGGCACCCGGTGCTTGGTAGACCGGGGTTGTATCCCGGCGAGGGCGGCTGGGGCGGGGTCAGATCGTCCCCCTCGGCCGGGATCTCTTCCTCGCTGCCGTCGTGGCCGCAGACGGCGTTTCTCTCTCGATCTTGACTCTGGGCGATAGTCGCGCGCTAATGCATTGGAAGGGGTTGGTGATGGAGGGCAACCTGGTGTTTCGGCTTAAGGATTGGATTGATCGTCGGTATTTGGGGAAATACCGATAGAGAGAGAATGAATCTGCCAGAACGCCGATCATAACTGCTCCGCTACAAGGCAGCGTGAACCGGGATTCAAGTGCAGCTCCCGTTAAGCGCTACCCCTTGATGCCACATGTTTCTCTCTGATCTTGCGGAGGCGCTTAACTCCATCCTCGAAAGCCTCAATTTCTTCTTGTCCCGTTGATATCACTGTGAGAAGGAAGACCAGCATGTTGCGTATCGCTTTTGCCTCCTCGGTGCGTTCCATTTCAGTGACTGGCAGGTTTTCAGTTGCGATGCCTGCGTGTATGTTGCTGCTCATAATCTCATACATTTCAACCAGGGCGTTCTCTACGCCCCTTTTCTTCAGGTGCAAAGGTAAGCTGTCCTGTACGATCTTGAGCAAGTCCGAGACCTTTTTTTGCTTCACCAGTGATTTTACGGTGGGGCCGAGTGTAGCTCGGTCCTCATCCGGCATTATGGAGACGAGTCTCTCGAGAATTTCCAACGCAGAGTCTTCCAAGAGATGGCGATAGTATGCGTTTGCAGCCAGTCCAAGCCCCGACATCTCACAGTAACGACCACGACGCCATAGATCTTTTTGCCTGGGAAGAAACTTGACCAATAGCCGCTCGTCTCGGGTGTCCTCCCAGGGAGGAGGCGACTGTCCAATTTTCTGGCACTCCTTTAACCCTTCAGTGAAGTGAACGTAGAACACATACTTCCCGCCTCGGCAGGTAACGCACTCGTACTCGATCTGCTGAGTTCTCTCGCGAAAGGCCACAGAGGCTGGCGGAGGCTCTAGGGCGGGGCCTCCGCCGCTACTCTGTCGCGCAAGTCCTCCTCCCGTCTGGAAAGCTGTCTCCCTGCTACACCTGGAACAAAAGAGGTGCACGTATATCGGGAGGTAAAGACCCCACTTGGTCGAAGGTATTTGTCCCGTGAAGAGAGTATGTAGAGGGTGCGACCGAAGAAATTCGCTGAACTCGCGATGCTCATCTGAGATGTCAGACGGAATATCAGTCATGTTCTTCCCGCTCTGTGTCGCGTGGAAATCAACCGGGAAGGGTCCACACAGCGGGAAGACGCTTGAAGTCTGATTCGTCAAAAGTACAAACGGTCTCGCCCTGGCGTTCCGCCTGCAAAGCGAGGACTGCATCGGAGAAATCCACGTTCTTACCTCGCGTCAGCTCAAGCGCCCGGATCATCAGCTCCCGGTCCTGTGTCTCCACTCCGTCCGCGGAGAGGAGAGGAACGAGCACTCGTACAATTTCATCGTAGGAACGCCGGTAGAACGATTTCAGAGTCCAGACCACTTCGGCGACGACTAGTGGTGTGAGTATGAGGTGGGCTTCGCCGTGTTGGGCCTGGCGCATCAGCTGGGCGGCCCGCTTGGCCATCGGCTCGGGTTCGCCAGTCAGGAACCGAAGAAGCACATTGGCGTCGACCCAATACCTCTTCACGAACTAGAGCCTTTCGCTCTCTCCCCCAACCACTGTCCGACCTCGTCGCGCACCGCCTCCTTGCCCGGAAACGGCTTCGTGCTCCGAAGTGCGCCATACAGATCGGAGAGTTGCTGCCGCTTGACCACCCGCAATCTAGCCGTCTGATCGGTCGCTACTTCGAACAGGAGATCGTCTCCTTGTGCGATCTTGAGCGCTTTCCGGACTTCGGAGGGGATGGTGACCTGACCCTTGCTGGTAACCCTGGAAATCGACATTTCCTTACGTGCCTCCAGCTCCTTACGTTAGCACGAGTCAGGCTAGAGAATGGCTGGTTCTGAGGGAATCTCTTCTTTCTTCCCCCCTGACTCAGGCGGATCCTTACCTCTTTGCCGAGGAGGACTACCGCCACCTGCCCGAATTCGAGTAAGCGTTAGTAGTAGTCGGCGCAGGAGAGGAAGTAGCCGCAGCGCGGGTCGGGGCAGAAGAGCTTGCACTTGCGCTCCGCCAGCTCGCTCCCGCAGTTCGGGCAGGTTCGCATCAGTTCTTCGGCCGCCGGACGCTGCGGATTTGCGGCGGAGGGACTGGGGTTGGCAGCGAGGGGAACCGGCCGGTCGGGCGTTTCGCGAAGGGGCGGCATGGCGAAGTCTGCGCCGCCTGGGGATTATCCGCGTCCGACGCGGGCTACGGTTTCGGTGCGGCGGGCGGCCCGCCCGGGCACCAGGCGCAGGTCAAGGCGCCCGGTGCTCGGCAGACCGGGGTTGTAATAGACGGAGCCCGGCGAGGGCGGCGGGGGCGGAGTCAAGTCGTCCCCCTCGGCCGGGATCTCTTCTTCGCTGCCTTCGTCGTAGACCGGCGGCTCGACCGGGTCGGGGCGGGTCCAGGTCTGCAGGCCCGGGTTTCCGCCGCGCGGGTAGACCCGGCCGGTGCGGCCCGTGGCTCCGGTGGGCTGCACCTGACCGGCCTTGCCGGTGTTCTGCAGACTTTGGGGCCGGAGCACGGTGGGGGGCGCGGCCTTCGATGACTTCCCGGCGAGCGCGGCGGCCGCCGCCGCGTCCGGATCGACGACCGTCTCGTCGGTCGGATTCGCCGGGGGCGTCGGCACCAGCAGGCCGCGAATGTGCTGCGGGTCGTCGTAGCGCGCCGCGGTGAGGGTCTGCGAGTCCTCCGTCCGGTAGGCCTGAAGCATCGCCGAGGTGGTCAGCTTGCTGTCGAGCAGGCTCGGATTGACCTCGGGAAAGCCGAGCTGCGGATCGAGCGCGAACGCCCGAGCGTACGAACGGATCGCCGAATCCTTGCGCCCCGCTTTCTCCAGCAGGGAGCCGATCTGGTAATGCGCCCAGGCATGGCGCGGATCGAGCTCGATCGCCGTTTTGTATTCCTTCATCGCGGCGCGGCCTTCGCCGCGCTTTTCGAGCACCAGGCCGAGGTTGAAGTGGAACGAGGCGTGTTTGCCTTCGAGCTCGATCGCGCGGCGGTAGGCGGCCTCCGCCTCGTCCGAAAGCTTGGCGAGCTGCAACAGGTTGCCGAGGTCGTTCTGCACCGTTGGGTCGGCCGGCCGCTCGGCCGCGAGCTTGCGCTGCGCTTCGATCGCGGTCTTGAGGTTGGGAGGCCCCGCGGCGACCGTGGCGAGCGCGGCGAGCGAGAGGGCGAGGACGGACCAGAGGGCTTTGCGCAACTTGAATCTCCTTACCTGAGGCGACGAAATCGGAATCTATGCTCTTCAGTAATTCGGGGGAAGTCCGGGTCGGCGGCCTTTCGGGCGGTCTAGTCGCCGACCGGCCGCGCCTTGAGCTTCAGCTTGCCATCCTCTTCGGCAAGCCGAAACTGGACCGCCGCGCAGCCGGTCTTACCCCGTAAGGCTGCGGTTTGCCGTTCCAGATAGGTCCGGAACGTCGCGAGATCGAAATTCGGGCCGCCGCCCGCTCCGGCGCCAAGCGCCGTATACAGCGCCTCGGCCGCTTGAGGGTCGACCTTGCCGTCGACCACGATGCCGCGCCGGGGATCGAACCGCGGCGGGGGCGGCGTTGCTGCGGCGCGGGCGACCTTGCGCCCCTCTTCGCGCTCCCGGACCCGCCGATTGAACAGCTCGTTGTAGCTGTTGTAGCGGGCTTCGAGGACGCCGAGCCGGAACCCTTCGACGGCCGAGCGGTTCGTGGTGTTGCGCAGCCCCTTCAGCTGGTTCTGGATCCGCGTGCGCTGATCCTCGGGCGGAAAGGGGAGCGCGCCCGAAAGGAACCGCTCGAAATCGATCCGCAGCTGTTGAATCTCCTGTTCGATCAGGTCGAGAACCTCCAGATGGGAGACCGGCCCGGGTTTCAGCCCCACATTCGCTCCCCGCGCCCGCATGGGAGCGGGACCGGCGTGCGGTCCCGCGCCGGGGCCGACGGGCGGAGCGTTTCGCTTGGGGTTCACGCTTCTCCTAGAATGCCCGGCGGGATGGAAGATTCCACGTCCGCAACCGATCTCGAGATCGAACCGTCGTCGGTCGAAGACGACCGTCGCAGCAGGCTCCCCTCGATCGACCGCCTGCTCGCGCATCCGCGCGTGGCGAGGCTCGTTGCATTATACGGGCGTGATCCCGTGACGGTCCAAGCCCGCCGCGCGGTCGAGGCGTTGCGCTCGGGTCCTCCAGCGATCGGGCAAGGCCCAGACACCCCCCTCGCGGCCCTCGCAGCCGACATCGAGCGCCTGCCGGAAGCCATCGAAGCCGCGCTCGCGGACGAGCTGGGTCCCCGGCTGGTCCGGGTGATCAACGCGACCGGCATCTTCCTCCACACCAATCTGGGGCGCGCGCCCCTGCCCAAGCCGGTGGCCGCGGCGCTCCCCGCTTTGCTCGATGCCGCCTGCGACCTCGAATTCGACCTTGCGACCGGCCGGCGGGGGCAGCGCAACGGGCGGATCGAGCGCCTGCTGATGCGCGCGACCGGGGCGGAGGCGGCGGTCGCCGTAAACAACAACGCGGCGTCCCTGGTGCTCGCCCTGATCGGGCTCGCCGCGGGCCGCGAGGTGGTGGTCTCGCGCGGCGAGCTGGTCGAGATCGGCGGTTCGTTCCGGCTGCCCGAGATCATGGCCGCGGCCGGCGCCCGGCTGGTCGAGGTGGGGAGCACGAACCGCACGCGCCTGGCCGATTACGAAGCGGCCATCGGACCGGATACGGCGCTGCTGCTCAAGGTCTTCCCGAGCAACTTCAAGCAGTCGGGTTTCGTCGCCTCGGTGGCGCCGACCGAGCTTGCGGCGCTGGGGAGAAGGCTCGGCGTGCCGATTCTGGTGGATGAAGGAAGCGGCCTTCTTCGCCCCCGCCCCGAGCCGCAGCTTCGCGCCCACCCGAGCCTCGCGGAGCTGATCGCCGCCGGCTGCGATCTCTGTTGCGGCAGCGGCGACAAATTGCTCGGCGGGCCGCAGGCGGGTCTCCTGGTCGGGCGTCGCGAGCTGATCGAGCGCTGCCGCAGGCATCCGTTCTATCGCGCGCTGCGCCCCGACCGCGCGGCGCTCGCGGCGCTCGAAGGGGTGCTCCGTCTGCACCTGGCCGGAGCCCTCTTGCCGATCGATCGATTGTGGCCCGATCCGGCGCACCACCGCGCCCGGTTGGAAGCGCTCGCCGCGAGGCTCGCGGCGGCGGGTCTGCCGGCCGAGATCGTACCCGCCGAAGCGTTTTTGGGCGGCGGCTCCGCGCCCGAGGCGCCGATTCCCGGGGAGGCGATCGCCCTGTCCGACGAGCCCGAGATCTCGCGCCGCCTGCGCCGCGGACCGGCCCCGGTGGTCGGCTACCTGCGCGAAGGGCGCTTGCTGCTCGATCTGCGCACCGTCGATCCGGAAGACGACGGCGCGCTCGGCGAGGCGGTGGTCCTGGCCTATTCCGGGGCGCCGTGAGCTCGCGCCCGGCAAAGCGGCGCGCCCGGCTGTTGGTGGTCGAGGACAAGGAATCGCTCCGCCGGCTGCTGGTGACGGCGCTCTCCGAAGAGGGGTACGAGGTGGCGAGCGCCGCGGACGTCGCGGGCGCTCGGGCGCACCTCGCGGAGGGACCGTTCGCCGCCGTGCTCTCGGATCTCAAGCTGCCCGACGGCTCGGGCCTCGACGTGCTTGAGGCGTCCCGCCAAGCGGCGCCCTCGGCGCCGGTGATCGTGCTGACCGGTTTCGGCACCGTCGCGACCGCGGTCGAGGCGATGAAGCAGGGCGCCTATGATTTTCTCGAGAAGCCGGTCGAAATCGACGATCTGGCCCGCTTGCTCGAACGCGCCCTGTCCACCGAAGAGGCAAGCGCGGGCGAGGCGGTCCCGATCTTTGCGCCGCCCGGAGCGCCACCGATCGTCGGCCGTCACCCGCGGCTCCGCGCCGCGCTGCGCCTGCTCGAACGGGTGGCGCCGACCGAGAGCACGGTTTTGCTCACGGGCGAGAGCGGTACCGGCAAAGAGCTGTTCGCGCGGGCGCTCCACGCGCTGTCGCCGCGGCGCTCCGGGCCGTTCGTCGCGGTCAACTGCGCCGCGATCCCCGAGACGTTGATCGAAAACGAGCTGTTCGGACACGAGCGCGGTGCCTTCACCGGCGCCGATCGTCGCCAGAGCGGCCGTTTCGAGCTCGCCGCTTCCGGCACCCTGTTTCTCGACGAGATCGGCGAGCTTCGCCCCGAGGTTCAGGGCAAAGTGCTGCGCGTGCTCGAGGAGCGCTCGTTCGAGCGGGTGGGGGGCGGCGCCACCCTGCGCGCCGACGTCCGGCTGGTCGCGGCGACCAACCGCGACCTGGAGGCGATGGCGACGGCCGGTACCTTCCGCTCCGACCTTTTCTTCCGCCTTGCCGTCTTCCCTCTCGAACTGCCCCCGCTGCGGGAACGTTCGAGCGACATTCCGCTGCTGGCCCGACACCTCCTGGATCGACTCGCGGAGCGGCACCGGAGCGCACCGCTGGCGCTGGCCGCGGACGCCTCGGACCTGCTCTCGGCGGAGCCATGGCCGGGCAACGTCCGCGAGCTCTCCAACGTCCTGGAGCGGGCGGCGATCCTCGCCTCGGGTCCAACCTTGCGCGCCGCCGATCTCCGGTCCGTGGTCCGTCCGCCGCGCTCCGAACGCGAGCGCATCGAGCGCGCGTTGATCGCCGCGGACGGGGACAAGCAGCGGGCGGCCGAGGCGCTTGGGATGAGCTATCGCACCCTCCAGCGAAAGATCCAGGAGTTGGATCTCGAAGGGGTGCCGAAGTACCGCGGCTGAGGCAGAATCGTTACCGCCGGTAGCACGAAGGCCGGGATTAAGAGCGGAGGATCTCCGGTAAATCCATGAAAACAAGCGACGCATGTCCATGGCCCCGGCCTTGCTTCCGGTAATACCCAAGAAGTCCGTATCCGCGCCATCCGCATCGGGGGAGGAGCTGCCGTGCAAGAGATCCGGAGGTTCCGCGGGAAGCGACCGCAGAGGGAACGCGGCTTTTCCGTGGTCGAAGTGCTGATCGCCGCCGCGATCCTGTTGTTCATCCTCCTCGGCCTGTTGCCGATCTTCACCCAGTCCGCCGTGAGCAATTCCTCGGGCAACCAGTACACCCAACTGACCAACGCGGCGAAATCGGAGATCGAACGGTTGGCGGACCTACCGATCGACAATACCGAAGTCGTCGTGCCGAACGCAGCCACCGAGCTGGTGACCACCACGTATTACTCGGGAATTTCGAAGGCCTGGGTCAACACCGCGACCCTCGGCTCGGAGGAACCGGTCTGGAACCGCAAGGTGACGATACGGCAGTGCGATCTCACGGGCTACGTCAATGGCCGGTGTTCGACCCTTCTTGCCGGGGGGGTCACCCCGCCCGCCCAGTTGCGTCAGATCGACGTCGAAGTCTCGCCGGGTCGGACCGGCACCAGCACCGCCATGGCCCTCCTCGGCTTAAGCAAAAAAGTCACGCTGTCTACCATCAAGATCTTTTGAGGAGAGCCGTACCGATGAAGACCGGAGGATCGTCGCGCCGTCGCCACGCAGGTTTCACCGTCGTCGAGCTGTTGATCGTGCTGGCCGTGACCTTGATCCTCACCCTGATCATGCTCCAGCTGTTCAACTTGAGCGATCGCCTGGCGCGGGTTCAGACGCGGATCTCCGAGATGCAGCAGTCGTTGCGCATCGGCCAGTACGACATGGTCCGGCTCGCGCGCATGGCCGGGCGCGGCGGGCTGCCTTCGATTCAAACCGGAGCTGCCCTGCCGACCGGCATTGCGATCTCGGTGCGCAGCAACGTCACGGGTCCTACCGCCAACGTCATCCCGTCCGTCGTGACGAGCCCGAAGATTCTCGACGGCACCGATCTGATCACTCTGCGCGGCGTGTTCTCGACCCAGATGTTCCAGCTCAACTCGCTCGACAAGCGGACATTCCGCCGTTGGGACGACGCGGCGAACCCCGCGGGCGGCGCGACCGACGCCGATCCCACCACCACGACCAACGGCGAGTTCCAGCTTTGCGCCATTTCGCCCGCCGGGATCGCGCAGCCGCTCGCGCCGTTTCAACAGCTGATCGACGACGCCACGACCCCCTCCAAGGTGAGCAACGAAGCGCTGATCCTCGTCAGTCCGCTCGACCCGGCGTTCTATACCGTGGTGCAGCTGGACCCGGTCAACTCGACGAAGACCTCGACCACCTGCGCGGTGGGCATCGACGGCGTCACGATCAAGTACGTGAGCAGCACGGCCGCCCGGCCCACGGCATATCGAGCGCTGCAACCGCCCGGAGCTTTCCTCATGCCGCCGCAGCTCACCAGCGCGATCTATGTCGGCATCCTCGAGGAATATCGCTACTACGTGCGCGAAGACCGAGCCGACCCGACGAATCCGGCGAGCGACCTGGTACCGGTCCTCTCCCGGGCCCGATTCTATCCGGGCACCGAGGTGCCCTACCTGAGCGATGCCGCGAACATGACCGTCGACATCGCCTCGGGCATCGTCGATCTCCAGGCGTCTTACGGCATCGACGTCAACGGCGACGGCATCATCACCGAGGGCACGGACGTCGCCACCCGGCCTACCGATGAGTGGCTGGGCAACGCGCGGATCGCCGCGGCGCCCAACGCCGCGCCCGAAAGCGCCATCGCCGGCCGGCTCGCCTATCTTCGGATCAGCACTCTCGCGCGAACGGAACGGCGCGATCCGGACTATTCCGCGCCGGTCCTCGATCGCTCCGAGGATCACACGTACGCTTTCGACGTCCCTGATCGAACCAACGGCCGCACCGACCGGATGTACCGGCGCCGGCTGTTGCAAACGATCGTCGACCTGAGGAACCTGTCATGAAAACCCGTCGGCCAGTTCGCGGTATCGGCGACCTCGACGCGGAGCAAGGGAGCGCCTACATCGTCGCGCTGCTGCTCCTGCTGCTGCTCACGGTCATCGGATTGTCGCTGTCGCTCGTGACGCAAAACGAGCTGCAGATCGGCGCCAACGAAAAACTGATCAATCGCGTCTTCTACGCCGCCGACGCCGCGATTTCGGAGTCGACCTCTCGGGCCCTGATCCTCGGCGAATTCCAGGCGGGCAGCTCGTTTACGCCGGATTCGACACCGTCGGCCGCGAACCTGGGCATTCAAGTTCAACGCAATTCCTATACCCGCTTGAACTCCCCGTATTGCGCCTTGTGCGAGGTCAATCAGCAACCGGGCGAAGAACCGTATCGCGACATCACGTACTACGTCGACGTCACCGCGCGCCGCACCGGCACCGCGGGAGGATCCTCGGTGGCGCTGGCGGAAAAGCAATTGACTGCGATGCTCGACATTCAGCCGTACAAGCCGCAGCTGCCGGTGTTGCCCTAAGAGCAGCCGAACCTTCGTTGCGGCCACCGGTCGCAGCGGTTTGCAGCATTCGAAGAACGGCCGGCCCGAATACGCCGCCCAGGAGGAGTTATGAAGCACCGCCACCAGCTACTCTCCAACCGGCCGCTCGCGGTCGTTCTTACGATTCTCGCGGCCGCCGCGAGCCTCGGACTCGGTTCAGGTCGCGCCGACGATCGCTTTCTTCTGCGTCAGACGAACGCCGATCCCTTTCTGTTCGTGATCTTGGACACTTCCGGCTCGATGAACGAGCGGCCGGCGGACTCGTCGAGTCCGATCGCCTCGGCGGACGATCCGGAATCGAAGATGTATCAGGCGAAGAAGGCGCTCTACGAAGCGGTGGCGGACCCGGAGAATTCGACCATCCATTTCGGCTTTGCGACCTTCAACCAGGACAACATCATCGTGCGCCGCAAGCACTGGGTATACGCCCCGACGACCACCCCCGGCTGGGCGGGTTCAGCGCTCGCCTATCCGGTGCTGAACGTCCCCTATATCTTCGGCGGCGAAGACAACGGCACGCTCAACTCGACCCAGGGGACCTGCACAAGCCCGATCGCGGTCGGCTCCTCCGGCTTCAACTCGCAGATTCAACAATTTCCCCGCACGGGAGACGTCGGCAACAAGATCTGGACCCTCTATGTGAAGCAAACCGGCGTCACCGCAAAATACAAGACGACGACCGAGTTGGTCGGCGGCAGCCTCGGAGACACGACGATCTCCGTACGCGTGATCCGGCGGTCGATCACCAGTTGTGGTCCGGAGGTTCTGGGAACGGCGGAAACCAAGACCCTGACCTATCAGCTCATCAACACCCCCGCTCCCTACGCCCATCCGAACCTCGCCACGCTCGCGCGCACCTCCTATTCGGACGACATTCCGCTCGGACCGACTTCGGGTGGGAGCTTGACCGACGGCGTTCTCAACAGCTGCACGGGCCTCGATTTGAACACCGACTCGGCGAGCGACCGCTACAAGCTGCCGACGACGATCAGCCTGAGCTACCCTACGAACCGCAAGTTCGATCGAGGGGATTTCCTGCCGCTCGACTGGACTTCGACGAACCGCGACGAGATCCTGCGCCGCCTGGCGCCCAACCTCCGCGGCACGGAGACCGTTCCGGACTTCACCATCGGCCGGTATTTCCAGACTTCGACCAGCTCCGGCGTGGCGGTACAAAATCCTCCCCTGGTGAGCCCTCAGCAGGTACCGCTGATCGCGCAGGGCTACACACCGCTCGGCAATTCGGTCAACAGTTTTCGCGACTGGTACGCCGGCTGCCACACCGACAACACCGTAGGCTCCACCTGCGCCACGGCCGGCTGGAAGAACGTCGCGGAGACCGCCGATCCGGAGTTCGGCTGCCGGCCGAAATATCTGCTGATCCTGACCGACGGGCTCGACACCTGCGGCGGTGGCGGTCTCACCGGATCGGCCTGCGAGGGAGTCAGGATTCTCTACTCGAAGTACAAGGTCGAGACCTTCGTCATCGGGTTCGGCGTGATCGACACCTCGGATCCCACGAACGTCTTGAGTTGCCTTGCGAACAACGGTTCCGGCGGCAACAGCGGCGCGGTTCCGCCGGTCGTCGGTACCCGTCCCCAACCGTTCCAGCCGACCGACGAGGCCGGCTTGAAAGACGCCATCGACTCGATCTTCCAGCTCGTCACCCAGGCCGGGCGGTCGTTCTCTTCGGCGGCGGTGCCCACCGTCCAGGCAAACTTCGAAGACACGATCTACGTGCCGAACTTCACGCCGCTCAACGCCCAGTCGTTCGTCGAGCCCCTTGCGCCGCCACCGGCGTCGCCGGACAACGGTGCCGGCGCCACCTGGGACGGCCATTTGAACGCCTACCTGAAGCCGATCCCGGTCAATGCCACGACGGGCAAGCCGAGAACGGACATTCTTTGCACGTCGTCGGTGCGGAGCGGCTGCTTCCTCTGGGACGCCGGCGCGCAGCTGGTCACCCAGGCGCCCACCCAGGCCCAGCTCAACCCGGTGGCGCCCGCGACCCCGCTGTGGAACATCGGCGCCGCCGACGGCCAGCGGCGAGTGTTTTATGCGGCGGCGCCGACCACGACGGTTCCCGCGACGCGACGCTTGTTCCTACCGCAGACGACGCTCGCCACGCAGCAGGATCTCTGGCAGGGTATGGGCCTGGTCGCCGATCCGAGCAACTCCACCCAAGTGGCGGCGGCGAATCTGAAGGTCGAGAGCGTGATCAAGTACACCCTGCAGGAGAAATTTGCCCACATCGACGCCACGACCGACACCCGGTTCGTGTTGGGTGACATCTTCCACTCCAACCCGGTGTTGGTGAGCGCTCCCGGCCGAATCTCCTATTTCGACGCCGACGTGCCGAATCCTCCCGGAACCAACGCGACCTGTACCGCGACCAACAAGGGGTACCGCTGCTTCCGGGCCAAATACCAGCTTCGCCGCCGTCTGGTTGCCGTCGGTAGCAATGACGGCCAGCTCCACCTGTTCGACGGCGGCATCTACCGGGACGACGTGACGCCGAAGGCGTTCGACAACGGCACGGGTAAAGAGGTCCTTTCCTTCATCCCCCGATCGATGCTCGGTCACCTGCGCAATCAGGCGGAGGACGATCGGCAGAATTGGGGAGTCGACGGCACGATCCAAGTTGACGACTTTTTCATCGATCCGAGCCACACCGGCACGCCGCTCGCCACCGATCGCGAATGGCGAACGGTCCTGATCGGCGGGATGCGCGAAGGTGGCCGCGCCTACTTCGCGCTGGACGTGACGCAGCCCGACGCGTTCGACGGCGCCGGAATTCCGCGGCCGTTGTCTGGGTCCGCCTACGTTCCTTCGTGCTGGAACGGAGGAACGGGCTGCGGTACCGTGCCGTTCGGTTCGATCCTCTGGAGCTTCGAGGATACGTCGGACGAGGACGGCAATTCGACGCCCGATCTCGGCGACACCTGGTCGACGCCGAACACCGGCCGAATCCGCATCGTCACCAACGCAACGTCGACGCCTAAGCAGTACGAGGATCACTACGTCGCCGTGTTCGGCGGCGGGATGGATTCGACGCTGCAAAACAAGACCGGCAATTGGCTCTACATGGTCGACGTCGAGACCGGCAAGATTCTCTATAAGCGGACGCTCGACGGCTCCGCTCCGAGCGACCCCGCGGCGATCGACACCGATCTCGACGGCTATTTGGATCGGATCTACATCGGTACGACGAAAGGTTGGTTGTACAAGGTGGACATGACCAAGGACGCGCCCTTGGTCGACATCGGCGGCGGCGTGAAGAGAATCACGTCGGCCGACTGGACACCGTTCAAGGTCTTCGACACCTCGGTCTCTCGCGGTACGGCGGCCGAACAGATTCGGCCGATCTATTTCCCGCCCTCGGTGGTATTCGACTCGAAGAGCGGATTCTTCGCGATCGGCTTCGGTACCGGCAACCGCGAGGATCTGTGGACCCAGGAGCCGGAATCCTTGATCGACGGGCGCTTCTACTTCCTGCTCGATACCGGTTGGCATGTCCTCGGCGCGAGCGAAACCCCGAGCGTCAACACCACCTTGCCGAAGACGGAAAGCAATTTCGTCCTGTTCTCGGCGTCGAGCGCTCTGGTCGGCACGGGAACCAACTTCCTGAACAGCCCCCCCACGGGCAAGCAGTCGGGTTGGGTGCTCAACCTGGGTGCCAATGAACGCCTGATCTCCAAGGCGCTCACCCTCTCGGGAATCCTGGTGTTCACCGGGTTCGATCCGGAGTTCAGGGCCAATCCCTTGGGACTTTGCGAGCGCTTGGGAACCAGTAACATCTTCACCGTGCTCGCGACCAACGGCGACGCGGTGCTCGGCACCACGCCCGAGAGCCGAAGCCGGCAGGTGCTGGCGTTCGTCACCAACCCCTTCGTCGAGACCAACATCAGCAAGAACCCGCGCGGGAGTACGCCGCAGCCCCAGAACTCGGCCGTGTGCGCCCCCAATTCCGCGGCGATCCAAACCCTGCGCTCGCTCTTCCCGTCGGGATGCAAGTTCACGGCGTACACGCAGGACATCAAGACGTTCCAGGTCGATACCAAGCTCGAATGTATCGCGGCGATTCCGGTCTGCGTGCGCGAGCAGAACTGGAGAGACCAATGATCCGGAGCCCGTGGCTGAGCAGGTGGGTCTTGGGTGCGGCGTGCCTCGCTGCCGCGGCGGCCGCGCAAGCCGATTGGCTGGTGCTTCGCGACGGTGCGCAAATCGAATTGAAGGGGACCTGGAAGGTCTCGGGAAAGCAGGTGGTGTTCACTCCTCTCGACGGCAAACTGTCGTCCCTCCGGGTCGACCAGGTCGACCTCGAAGCGAGTGCCCGCGTCACCGAGCAGGCGCTCCGCGCGAGCCAGGCCGAGCAAGCCGAGAAGACGGAGGCGAAGGAGCCGGCTCGCCAGAAAGCCCGGTGGTCCTTTTCCGACAAGGACTTCGCAAAGCCGCCGACGGCTGAGACTCCGGCGGGAACTCCCGAAGGTAGCAAGGAGGGTGCGGCGGCGATTCCACCGCCCCCGAAATCGGATCTCGAGGTCTTGGTCTGGAGTCAGTCGGTCGACCCGGCGCGGAACCGCATCAAGGTTTCCGGTACCCTGCAGAACTCCGGCGCTGAAATGGCCGCGTCGGTCGCGCTCGAGGTGCAGCTGATCGATCGCCAGGGTGTGGTGGTGGGAGAGCAATCCGCGGCAGTCAAGAAAGCGAGCCTGGCGCCGGGCGAGTCGACGGAATTTGCCACCTCGTTTCCTCAGGTCGTCAACTACGAGAAGGTAAAGTTTTTGCCCACGGCCACGATGTTCAAGGTCGACTCGAAGGGCGAAAAAGGAAAGGCGACGCCGCCCGGCACCGAGTGAGGCGGCAAGGGCCGTCCGATCCGGCCGTTGACTTAGAACCGGGCGGCGCTTCGGCGCCGCCCTTCGCAATTCAACTCAGGCGGCGGGAAGCAGGAGGGTGGCGACCGTGCCTCCCCCTTCGCGATCGGCGAGGTCGAGCGTTCCTCCGTGCAGAGTCGCGATTCGGTAGGCGAGGGCGAGCCCCAGCCCCACGCCGCCGGGCCGGCCGGTCACGAACGGCTGATAGAGCCGCTCGCGGATCTCGGCCGGCACTCCCGGTCCGCGATCGCGAATCGAGATCGCCAGGAAGTCCTCGGAGGTCTTCTCGACCTCGATCTCGAGCGGGCCCTCGCTCCCCGAGCGTCGCTCGGCCTCGGCGGCATTCAGGAGCAGGTTGCGCAAGGCGCGGGAAAGCAAAGGCTCGTCGCCCGAGGCGACGCGGCCTGCCTCGCCCGCGATCGTCACGCCGAAACCTTCGAGCGCCGGATCGCTCGCAGCGCGCGCCAGAAGCTCGTCCAGGGCGACGGGCTGGAGGCGCGCCGAGCCCGGCCGGGCGAATTCGAGGAAATCGCTCGCCACCCGCTCCAAATGCCCGGTCTCTCGGCGCATCTCCGCCAGGTAATCGCCCACCGACTCCCCGTCGGGCTTTCGATCGATCAGCGTCAGGTAACCGCGCAGGGTGGCGAGACCGTTGCGCAGCTCGTGGGCGACGCCCGCCGCCATCTCGCCGAGCTGGGAAAGGCCTTCGGCCAGCCGCGCCTGCTCGCGCCGTTGCCGCGCTTCGGTAAGGTCGGCAAAGAGGACGAGGTGCCCCCGGACTCCACCGTCGACCCGTAGCAAGGGGTGGACGGAGAGCCCCAGGATCGTTCGCCGGTTGCCCGTTCCCTCGGCTCCGGGGCTCTCGATGCCGATCTCTTCGCGTTGTATGCGGCTCTCCGACGCGATCGCCGCCTCGACCAGCGCGAGCACCTCGGGCCGGCCGGCGAGCAGCTCGCGTACGCCCGGGCCGGTCGCGGCCGGCGATCCCTCCGACCGAATCGGGGGCCGGAAAGGGGGGAGGCCGAGCAAGGCGGCACCCAGGTCGTTCAAGGCCAGGACCTCGCCCTGCCGGTCCAGGAGCAGCAAGCCGCTCTGCAAGCTGGGCGCGAGGGTTCGTTCGAGCGCCGCCAGGTCATCCTCCCCGGCTGCCGGTTCGGTCGTGATCGGAGCGTCGGCGAGCGCCCGCTCGAACGTTGCGAGCAGAAAGTCCACCTCGTCTTCATCGCCGGATCGCGTACCCCCGGCCTGCTCGGCCCGGGCGAGCAGGCGTTCCCAGGGACCGAGAAACTGTTGCAGGGAAAACAGCGCAAGCAGCAAGAGGGCGGCGTTGACCGGCAGAACGATCAGGGTGAGCCAACGGACCGCGCGAAGCTGACTCGCCAGCGCGGCCGCGGGCAGCTCGACGACCAGGTTGCGTCCGGCCCCGCGGAGCGGCACCCGGGCGGCCACGGAATCGCCTCCCGTGAGGAGAGGTCCCCAACTGCCGGCCGAATCCCCGGCTCGACCCGCCGGGGCGAGACCGGAGAAGGGTCCGATTTGGGCGAGGGTCGCCCCTTCTCCTTCGGTCAATGCGAGGGCGCCGCCGAGGGCGCGAACCGGCTCGGCGAGCCGGGCGAGGTCGGCCTCGGAAGGGAGCGGGCGGCTGCCGAGCTGACGCACCAGCCGTCCGGCGATCGCGGCCGCCTCGTCGCGGCGCTCTTCCTGCCAACGATGAAGCGCGCTCCGGAGCGAGAACAGCGCAAAGGTCGAAATCAGGACCAGCAGAAGAAGGGTCGCCGGCAGCAGGATCAAAATCTCCCGACGCGCGCCGAGCTTCTGAGGTCGCCTCATTCACTCCTTTTACATCAAGCCGAGATAGGCGGTCGAGATCGAGTCGCCAAAGAACAACCCGATCAGCGCGCCTGCGGCCAAGAAGAAGCCGAACGGCAGCTTCGAGCGAAAGCCGAAGCGACCGACCAGAAGCAGCGCCAGTCCGGCCAGCGCGCCCGAAAGGACCGCCACGAACAGCGCCACCCCCATCGAGCGGAGTCCCAGGAAGGCGCCGATCATCGCGAGCATCTTGACGTCGCCGAAACCCATGCCGTGCTCGCGCCGGATCAGGTACCAAATCCCCCAAACGAGGGTGAGGACGACCGCCCCGGCCGCCGCGCCGATCGCCGCCGAAAGAAGGCCCGGTCCGTGCAGCCAGGGCTGCACGGCGAGGCCGATCGCGATGCCCGGCAGCGTGATTCGATCCGGCAGGAGGAAATGCTCGACGTCGATCGCCGCGAGCACCACCATCGCGGCGCAGAAGGCGGCGGCGACCAACGCGTCGAGGCTGAGACCGAAGCGCACCGCCGAGAGCATGAACAGCGCTCCGGTGAGGGCTTCGATCGCGGGGTAGCGCCAACCGATGCGAACGCCGCAGGTACGGCAGCGCCCGCGCAGCCAGAGGAAAGCGAAAACCGGGATGTTGTCGTAGGGCCGGATCGGCGTGCCGCAAGCCGGGCAGCGCGAGCGTGGCAGAACGGTCGAAAGGCGCCGCGGCAGGCGGTAGATGACGACGTTCAGATAGCTGCCGACCAGGAGTCCGACCAGGCCGGCGTAGATCCAGTAGAGGAGAAGAAAGGACACGGCGGGGCGGATCTTACGTCACACGCCTCGCGCCCGCCGCGGTGACCTCGGGGATCAGGGCTTTTCGGGCCAGCGGACGAAGAAGCCGTCGGTCCAGACGATGTCCTGGGCGTAATCGGTCGGGAAGAAAGAGCCGTAGGTGTAGGTGTCGCCCGTGGGTGTGCCATCCAACCCTGCGCTGCGAATCGCCATCACGTGCTTGTTGGTCGGATCGGCTACGTTGAGGTAGTAATCGTACTTGTGTTTCCAGCCGTCGAGCGTGGGCAGTTGGCCGACATAGTTGGGTTGCAAAACGGTTTGCAGTACGGTCGCCGAGATCGGCACGTAGTCGCTGAGCTTGGTCGAGTTGGTGGTCGTCGTCGTACCGGCGGCCGCGGCGCCCGTCTGGTCGGTCAGCCAAGACATCAGGCCCGTGCCGACGATCTTGATCTCGGCGACGGTCCGCTTCTGCTTCGCCTTTTGCATCGCATCCAACAGGTTGGGGATCAGCATCGCGGCGATGATGCCGATGATCGCAATAACAATCAAAAGCTCGATCAAGGTGAAACCGCTGGCCCGGCCTCGTCGCTGAGAGAACATTCCGAAACCCTCCTCTAACTCCTGATGCCAGTCAGAATCGCAAGCCACGTGCCAGCCGCGGTAAACCAAGAAATCCTTCTTAATCAGCGGTTTCCGGGCTATTTTGAAGCCGGCCTGGCAAAATTCGTCACCCTCTCGGCAGAAACTGTCAAGGGGATGCGAGGGTGCGGAGAAACTTCTTCGTCCGCTCGATTCCGCGGTCGAGCTCGAGCAGAGGGATGCGCTCGTCCGCGGCGTGGATGCCGGCGAGATCCGGACCTTCGAGCGCGAAGGGGGAGAACCCATAGGCGGGGATTCCCCGTTCGCGAAAGTAGCGCGAGTCGGTGAACCCGGCGATGAACGCCGGGACGACCGGCGCCGAATCGCCGAGCGTTTTTTGAAATGCGGCGAACGTAGGAGTCGTGGTCGCCGAAGCCTCGGCAGGAGGCGAAGTGAGCAAGACCTTCACATCCAGGTCGGGGCCGAGCGCGGTCTTGACCTGGCGGAAGTAGGCTTCGGCGTCGGTGTCCGGCAACAGCCGAACGTCGATCTTGGCGCTTGCGCTGGCCGGGATGACGTTGATCCGATCGCCGCCCGCCAGAACGGTGATCTGCGCGGTATCGAGAAACAGATTGGCCAGACCGGGCATCAGCATTTCTCGCGGCCCGTCGGGCGCCACGATCCGGTCGATCGCCAGGAAACGGCGCCGCCAGTACGGATTGTGAAGCGGGGCGAGCGCATGCAGATAGGTGCGGGCCGGAGCGGAGACGCGCCAGCGGGGAGCGGCCTCTAGCAGGCGGTCCAGGCCGCGGATCAAATCGTGGTTCGCGCTCCAGGGGTTCAAACCCGAACCGTGGCCGCCGCGCCCGGTGGCCGAGACCTCAAGCCAGAGCGGGCGTTTTTGCGCCACCTCGATGCCCCACCAGAGCAACCGGTCCTGCGCCATCCGGTTCGCCCCCCCCTCGCCGATCACGGAGGCGACGCCGGCGAACAGCTCCGGATGCTTCGCGAGCAGCCAGGCCGTGCCGCTCCCGCCGCCGCTCTCCTCGTCGGCCACGGCAAGCCAAATCACGTCGCGCGTTCGGGGAACGCCGCTACGTTTCAAATCGATCATCGCCGCCAGGAACGCGATGCCGAGGCTCTTATCGTCGATCGCACCGCGCCCCCAGAGCTTTCCTTCGCGAATCTCGCCGGAAAACGCGGGCACTTGCCATCCGGGACCGGCGGGAACGACGTCCAGATGATGGAGCAGGAGGATGGCGCCTCCAGGGCTCGGAGCACCTGTGTTCGCGGGCAGCCGAGCCCATAGGTTGTCGCGGCCGGGTTGATCGGCAAACCGTTGGGTGGGAATTCCTTCTCGAGCCAGGATGCCGGCGAGGTAGTCCACCGCCCGGCTCTCGTGGCCCGGCGGATTCGTGGTGTCGATCCTCAGGTAGTCGCGCAGCCAGGCGGCTCCCTCGGAGACGCGAGGAGAGCCGCCGATGGGGGAGCAGGCCAACAGGGCGAGGAGCAGCGGTGCGAGGCGGCGACTCATGGGGTGCGATTCTCGCTCCAAAAGACAACCGCCGCGACCGGAAGATCGCGGCGGCTGGGCTCATGAGGGCCGGTGGGGGAGAGGGCTTAGTTAGTCTTCTGCGGCCAGCGGACGAAGAAGCCGTCGGCCCAGACGATGTCCTGCGCGTAGTCGGTCGGGTCGAACGAGGTGACGGTGTAGCTGGAGGTGCTGTCCGCCACTCCGCCGCGGCCCTTGCTGCGGATCAACATGACCTGCTGCTCGAGCACCCGGGAGCCGGTCTTCAGGTAGAAGTCGTAGTCGCCCTTCCAGCCGTCGACCTTAGGCACGTCCTGCATGTAGACCGGGACCAACAGGGTGCTCAAGTCGGCCTGCGAGATCGAGACGTACGAGCTGAGCGAGACCGTGCTCTGACCGGCGGCGGCGGCGCCGACCTGGTCGGTCAGCCACGAGAACATGGCGGTGCCGGTGTTGCGGATGTCGGCGACGGTCCGCTTCTGCTTGGCCTTCTGAAGCGCATCGAGGAAGTTCGGAATCAGCAAGGCCGCGATGATGCCGATGATCGCGACGACGATGAGCAGCTCGATGAGCGTGAAACCCTTCTGACGCCTGCGAAGACGATTGAGCATTGGCTCCTCCCCTATCTTCCTACCAGACTGATCCCACGGCCAATTCCATGGGCTTTGCCTTGAGAGAAAGCAGGCGGCATGCCAAACATTGGGCGCCGGAAGTCATTGATAACGCTGCATATCCTTTTGCCCGAAAGACAATCTTTGACCAACCATGATGGCAAAAAATGTCAAGACTTTGAGGGGCTCAAAAAAAGGCGGGGGGTGTCGCCGAGACGACACCCCCCTCAGACCGAGCCTCCAGCAGACAGCGGAGAGACGATTTAGTTGGTCTTAGTTGGTCTTCTGGGGCCAGCGGACGAAGAAGCCGTCGGCCCAGACGATGTCCTGCGCGTAATCGGTCGGGTCGAACGAGGTGACCGTGTAACCCGAGGTGCTGTCCGCCACGCCGCCGCGGCCCTTGCTGCGGATCAACATGACCTGCTGTTCGAGAACCCGGAAGCCGGTCTTCAGGTAGAAGTCGTAGTCGCCCTTCCAGCCGTCGACCTTCGGTACGTCCTGCATGTAGACCAGGACCAACAGCGTGCTCAAGTTGGCCTGCGAGATCGAGACGTACGAACTGAGCGAGACCGTGCTCTGACCGGCGGCGGCGGCGCCGACCTGGTCGGTCAGCCACGAGAACATGGCGGTACCGGTGTTGCGGATGTCGGCGACGGTCCGCTTCTGCTTGGCTTTCTGAAGCGCGTCGAGAAAGTTCGGAATCAGCAAAGCTGCGATGATGCCGATGATCGCGACGACGATGAGAAGCTCGATCAGGGTGAAGCCCTTCTGCCGTTTCCGAAGACGATTTAGCATTTGACTCCTCCAAGAGTCCTTCTAGCTGATCCCCCACGGCAAATTCCATGGGCTTGTGCCGAGGGTCATAGCAGGCATCGTGCCAGGCAGTGACTCCTGAAATACACCCGGGAGACCGTCTGTTTCTCGCCACGGTGGCCAAAATTTGGCCCATCCGGAGAGCAAAAAACGTCAAAGCGCCAGCCGGCGGAGGATCGTTTCGTACAACTCGACTCCGTCGACGAACCCCGGCAGGGCCATTCGCTCATTGGCGTTGTCCACCTGGAGGGTATCCGTGCTGAGGATCAGGAACGGCGAAAGGCCGTAGGAGGGAATTCCCCTCGCGCGGAAGAAGCGCGCGTCGGTCGCGGTCCACGGCAACAGCGCGGGGCCGATCCTCGCCTGCGGGTAGCTATCCGCAAGGGTTTGCCGGATCGTGCGAAAGTCCGCGCTGTCCGCGGGGCTCGGCTCGGACGGACCGGTCGGGTCGGAGATCCTGTACGTCAGACCGTGGAGCAGGCCCGGAGGGACCAGGCGAGGGAGCGCCTCGTCGACCGACGTGTCGCGCAGCAGATGGAGGATCACTCGGAGCCGGAACCCTCCTCCGGAGTCGGCCTCCACGTTGAGCGGCAGCGCCTCGTCGCGGAAAAATCCTTTGAGGTATCGCGGCAGCTTCGAGAAGATCGAGGGGTCGCTCACGATGGCATCGGGATCGGCAAGCGCCTGACGAAGCCAAGGGTGGTCTCGGGAGGGGGCGTAGCGCGTCATGTAGTCGCGAACTTCCGGCAGCAATCGCAAACCGACCGATTCGCCCTGCGCCGCGGCAAGAAAATCGTGGATCTGGTCCAAGGGCTGGCGGTCGGGACCGCAAATGTCCAGATCGACGTAGTGCTTCTGGCCGATCTCGATGCCCCAGTACTTGATGTCGTCGCGGGTTCGCGCTTCGAGAAAACCGCCTTCCGTAAGCACCAGGGCGAAACGGGAGGCCAAATCGGGGCGCTCGTCGAGCAGCCAGCGAACGCCGAGATCGCTGCCGGTCTCTTCGCTGCTGGTGGCGAGGTAGATCACCGAACGGGCCAGTGGCAGGCCGCTCTTTTTGAGCGCGATCAGGGCGCGCAGCTGGGCGATCCCGACGCTCTTCATATCGAACGTGCCTCGGCCGTACATCCAGGGCATCTCGACCTGCGCCGCAAACGGCGGCGCGAACCATTTCTCGTCCGGATGGATGTCCTCGACGTCGATGTGGTGATGGAGCACGATGGCGCGCGGGTCGTTGCCTTCGAGCACCGCCCACAGGTTCGCCTTCTTCGGTCCCATCCGTTCGATGTGCGATGGAATGCCCGCCGCCTTGAGCTCGCCGGCCAAAAAACGCGCGCCAAGGACCTCGTCACCGGTCGCGTCGGTCGTGTCGATCTGGACGTAGCGGCGCAGCTCGTCGACCGCGGGCAAACGGAGATAGTCGCGCGAGTCGAGGCGCTCGGAGGCGAGCCGCCGCAAAGGGCGTTCGAGCAGAGAGACGAAGGCGATTGCAATCCCAGCAACCGCCAACGCGCTCGTGTAGAGCGCGACTCGAGAGACGATTCGGCGCTTGCGCTCGAAAGGGGAAAAGCGGTTCGGGCGGTCGGACATTCGACGGATCATAGTCGCCGCCGGGACCTTGTGTATGCTTCCCGCCTTCGATGCGAGCTCAAACGTTGATGCCGACAGAAGAGACGCCTCTCGCGCCGCCGCGCCAGGATTCGCCCGCGCCGCGCTCGGCGAAAATGCCGCGATGGCTGCTCGCCGCGGGTCTCCTGGCCTGCCTGCTCTACCTCGGGGTCGAGGCGTCCTTCCTCTCGGGAGATTTCGGTTTTCCGCTCGACGACAGCTGGATCCATCTGCAGTTTGCACGCAATCTGGCGCACGGCGACGGCCTGTCCTACAACCCGGGCGAGCGGGTCACCGGTTCGACCGCTCCGCTGTGGACCGCGCTCCTGGCTCTTCTGTTCTACCTTCCGGGAAGCGTCGTCCTGTGGACCAAAGCGCTGGGCGTGACGCTCCACCTGGCGGGATTGCGCGCGATCTGGCAGCTCGGGCGCGAGCTCGACCTGTCGGAGGCCGGCGCCGCCGTGGCGACCGCCTTCGCGGCCGCCACCTCCTGGCTGGTCTGGTCGGCGCTCTCGGGCATGGAGGTGCCGCTGTTCGTCCTCTTGAGCGTCGGCGGCATGGTCCTCCACCTGCGCGAGCGGCGCGATCCGGGCCGCCCGCCGCTGTCGCTCGGAGTTTTCGGCCTGGCGATCCTCGCCCGGCCGGAGGGTGCCCTGCTCTTGGTGCTCGCGGTTCTCGATCGGTTGCTGGTGTGCTTTGGCCGTCGCGCTTCGCAGGAGGAAGCCGCCGAGGAGAGCGAAGCGACCGGCCCGTCCGGCGGCCCCGGTGAATTATTCTGGCGCCTGCCCTCTTGGCGCGCGGTCGTCATCGGCCTGCCGCTCGCGGTTTGCGCCCTGGTCGGCTCGCTGCTGTTCTACAAGATCGTCGGCGGTCATTTTCTGCCGACGACGTTCTCGGCCAAAGGCGCCGACCTGCACGGCCTGCTCCCCGACCTTCAATATGCCGCGGCGATTCTCTCGATCGTCTTTCGCGCGGTGCCTTGGCTGACGCTGCTCGCCGGGGCGGGCGTGCTCGCCTTGGTCGAGCGCTTGGGCACACGGCGCGATCGCGGCCTGCTGCCCGCGCTCTGGCTGATCGCCCTGCCGCTCGCCTATTCGACGCTCAGCCCCACGGGCCGCGGTCTGCTCGCGGGCAATTTCGGCCGCTACTACTTTCCGCTGATGCCGATCGTGATCGTCCTCGGGGTCGTCGGCCTCGAACGCGCGGCGGCGGCCCTCGGCGCGCGGATCGGCCTCGGGGCGTCTGGAACGGGCGGCACGGCGGCGGGCCTGCCTCTCCGCGCGATCCTGCTCGTCCTGCTCGCCTGGCCGACGCTCGCCGGCCTTTGGCGCGGCTCGCTGCTCTATGCCCAAAACGTCGCCAACGTCCAGGACAGCGACGTCCGCCTCGCCCGCTGGCTCGCGCCGCGCCTGCCGGCCGACGCGGTGCTCGCGGTCAACGACATCGGCGCGGTCAAATTCATCCTGCCCAATCGGGTGATCGATCTGGTCGGTATCGCCAGCCCGGAAATCCGGGTGGAAGTGGCGGCGGACATGAAAAAGGGACTCGACTTCGAATCGGCGATGCTGCTCGCGATCGAACGCCGTCGCCCCGATTACGTGATCGTCTTTCCCTCCTGGTTTCCGGTGGTGGGACGCGACCCGCGATTCCGCTTGATCGCTTCCTTGGAGATCGTCAACAACATCACCATGGGCGATAGCCGCTTGGGCATCTGGGCGACGCCATGGACCGATGCTCCGCTCCGCCGCCTGCCCGGCGATCCGGAACCCGGCGGCGATATCGGAGTCGTCGCGCCACAGCCTCTTGAACCCAGCCCTTCTGCGACCCCCACCGCCTCGGAGACCTCCCCTCGATGAAAGTCCCCTTTCTCGACCTCACGCGTACCGTGGCCCGGCTCCAGCCGGAGCTGGACCGCCGGTGGCGCGGAATTCTCGATACCACCAGCTTCATTCTCGGCCGCGAGCTGAAGGAATTCGAGCAGGCGTTCGCCGACTATCTCGGGGTCGACGCTTGCGCCGGCCTGGCGAACGGGACCGACGCGCTGATCCTGCCCCTCCGGGTGCTCGGAGTGAAACCGGGCGACGAAGTTCTGGTCCCCGCGTTCAGTTTCTTCGCCACCGCCGAGGCGGTCGCCCTGGTCGGGGGAACCCCGATCTTCGTCGACGTCGACCCCGAGACGCTCAACATCTCCCCCCAGGACGCCGTGGCGCGAATCACCGATCGGACGGTTGGCATGATCGGCGTCCACCTCTACGGCCGGCCGTTCGACGTCGACGCGATCTGCCGCGTCTGCGGGCGCCACGGGCTCTGGCTGATGGAGGACGCCGCCCAGGCGCACGGCGCGCGCTGGCGCGGAAAAAGGGTGGGCGGGTTCGGGCGGATCGCCGCCTGGAGCTTTTATCCGACCAAGAACCTCGGCGGTTTCGGCGACGGCGGCGCGGTGACCGGCAACGAGCCCGTCCTGGTCGAAAAGACCCGGCGCCTGGGCAATCACGGCCAGGCGGAGCGCTATACCCACTTGGAGATCGGTACCAACAGCCGGCTGGACACGCTGCAGGCGGCGGTGCTCAACTGCCGGCTCGCCCTGCTCGACGAGGACAACGCCCGCCGCCGCTCGATCGCCGCCCGCTACGCCGAGCGTTTCGCCGGCGTCGGCGATCTGCGCCTGCCGCCGGACCGGCCGGAGGTCGAATCGGTCTACCACCAATTCACGCTGCGCACCGAGCGACGCGACGACCTGCTCGCCCACCTCGGCAAGAGCGGCATCGGCGCGTCGGTCCACTACCCTTCGCCGCTCCACCACCAGCCGGCGTTCGCCGAACGTTTCGCGAACAGCCCGATGCCGGACCTGCCCGTCGCGACCGCCGCGGGGCGCGAGGTCCTCTGCCTGCCGATCTTCCCGGAACTGACCGACGACGAGGTCGACGCGGTGGCCGACGCGGTCGTGGGGTTCTTTGGATAGGAACGCCCGGCCAGATCAGTGGTGATCTGAGCCAGCTCAGTAGTGGTCTGGGCTAGCTCAGTGGTGGTCTGGGCCAGCTCAGTAGTGATCTGGTCCAGGTCAGTGGTGATCTAGGCCAGCTCAGTAGTGATCTGGTCCAGGTCAGTGGTGATCTAGGCCAGCTCAGTAGTGATCTAGGCCACCTCAGTAGTGATCTAGGCCAGCTCAGTGGTGATCTGGGCCAGCTCAGTAGTGGTCTGGGCCAGCTCAGTGGTGATCTAGGCCAGCTCAGTGGTGATCTAAGCCAGCTCAGTAGTGATCTGGTCCAGCTCAGTGGTGATCTGGAGAACAGCGGTGATCTGGACCAGAACAGTTCTTCCCTACGGCCCGCCGCCCGCCACTTCCGCGAGGAGATCAGGCGGCGGAGGCTCGGCCTCGATCCGAAGCGGCTGGCGGTTCGCGAAGCGTAGGGCGTGGCTCGCGAACAGGCGCGCCGCTTCCACCCGGCCGCGCGAGCGGGCGATTTCCGCCGCCCGCTCCGCGGTGGCCGCTGCGCGGGCGAAGTCTCCCGTCTCGGCGTAAGTGGCGGCCAGGGCGTCGAGGATCGTGCCGTTCTCCTGGTGGGTGATCTCGGCGGCGCGTTCGCCAAGTTGAACCGCTTCGGCGCCGTTCCTGACTGCGGGATCCGCCCAGGCGGCGAGCAGCCGCGCGAGCCGGGCGAGCGTCACCGGGTTGTCCGGTTCCTTCACCAGCGCCTGGCGCAGGCTCGCGACCGCCTCCGCGCCGCGCCCCGTGGCGGTGAAGGCGAAGCTCTCGAGAAACAACGTCCGGGCCTCCGGCTCCCGGCGGACCGCTTCGCCGTAGCGGGAGATCGCTCCGTTCCAGTCGCCGCGAGCGAGCGCCACGTCGCCCAGCCGGGCGTGGGCGCTCGCCATGCCGGGCTTGAGGCGCAGCGCACGCTCGAACCGGTCGATCGCCTCGGCCGTCCGCCCCTGGCGCAGGCGGGCGAGTCCCAGCTGGTATTGGCCCACGGCGTTGCCCGGCGCGATCACCACCAGCTTTTCGTACAGCGGCTCGGCGAGGTCCGCCTGGCCGCGGGCGAGATAGAGCTCGGCGAGGTTCGAGGTCGCTTGGAAGAACTGCGGGTGAAGCTCGAGCGCCTGCTTGTAGTTCTCGATCGCCTCGTCGGTCCGTCCGGCGGCGACTTGGGCGACCCCCAGATTGTTGTAGGCGATCCACGCTTGTGGGTTGCGCTCGATCGTCGTCCGCCAAAGGGTATCGACGTCGCGGTACATCGGGATCTGGCGCCAGGTGAGCGCGGCGAGGACGATCACGACGGCCGCTGCCGCGACGAAGCCCGCGTTCTTACCCGTCCGCTTCGCTCCGATCGTTGCCCCGGCGGCCAGAAGCGCAAGCAGGGGGGCGGACGCCAGATACAGGAAGTGGTCGGCCACCCAGGAGAACAGCATCGGGAAGACGTTCACGAATCCGAGCGCGGGAAAGATCATCGCGCCGTAGCAGAGCGCCGCGGCGAGCGGTCCGCCGCCGATCCGTTTGCGCAAAACCCAGAGCGCCACGAACACGGCGAGCGCGGCGAGCGGAAACAGCCATTGAACGGCGTCGTGCGCGTCGATCTGCCAGCGGGGATAGATAAAGATCAGCGGCTGCGGCCAGAGCAGCTTACCCAGGTAGTGCCAGAGCGCTCGCCCGGCGACCAGGCCGCGCTCGACGAGCGAGAGATCCCAAGCCTCCCCTTCGGCGCCGACTTTGGTCCGCTCGAGGTTCGCGGTGATCCGGGCGAACAGAGCCCCAAGCGCGAACAGCGGCAGGGTCGGAAGCCAGGTGCTCGCGCGCACCCGGCGCGATTTCCAGGTGTCGATCACCAGGATGACCACCGGCAGCGAGACCGCGACGGTCTTGGCGAGCAGCGCGGCCGTAAAGGCGAGGAGCGCGAGCCCGTAGTCGATCGCCGGCCTCTTGCGCCACCCCGGAGAGGGCTCGCCCGGCGGGCGGAAGCGGAGGAAGAGCAGCAGCGCCGCGAGGAAGCAGACGGCGGAAAGAACGTTCTTCCGCTCGGTGATCCAGGCGACCGATTCGACGTGGATCGGATGGGCCGCGAACAATGCGCCCGCGAGCAGGGCGCCGGGAATGCGCAACCGGAGGAGGACCCGCCAGAGCAGGATCGCGGCGAGCGCATGAAGGAGGACGTTGGTCAGGTGATAGCCGGTCGGATCGAGCCCCCAGAACTTGTTTTCGAGCCAGAACGAGGTGAACACGAGCGGGTAGTACTGAGGCGTCGCGCCGACCTCGGTCCAGATTCGCGAGAGACCGCCCGGCTGTTGCAGCAGGGCGTTCTGAGTCACGTAGTCGTCGTCGTCCCAGATGAACCCCGCGCTTAAGACCGGAAGATAGGCGACCACCGTGATCGCCAGCAGCAGGAGAGCGGGCAACGCGCGGCGCCACCTCTCGATGGGTGCGGGCGGTGCGGGGGTCGCGGCCGGGGCCTCGGCCTGCGGCGACCGTCGCGGACGTTTCTTGGGGGCGGGCGGCGATTTCGTCGTCATTGTCGGCGCGATCTTATTTGGTTTTATTTGACAGGCGCCCTGCCGCTGGGCTCTGATACGCCGCGATTCTTCCTTCGCGGGACCGCCCGCGAAACAAGGAGGTTGCGCTTGGTTCCTGCAGAGGCTCTGCGGCAACGCGCGTTCGGCGAGACGGCCCGGCGGGATGCCTGGTGGCTGCAGCCGCTCCTGGTCTTCCTCGCCCTCGGGTCGTTCGTCGTCTATGCCACCTGGGCGGCATTCCAGGGCGACCACTACACCTTCGGCCCCTACCTCTCGCCGTTCTACTCGCCGGAGATCTTCGGCGGCTCGCCGCACAGCTTGCTCGGACCGAAGCCGAGTTGGTTTCCCGGCTGGCTGCCGTTCTCGCCCGCGATCCTGATTCTCTGGGCGCCCGGCGGCTTCCGCTTCACCTGCTACTACTACCGCGGCGCCTACTACAAGGCGTTCTGGGCCGATCCCCCCGCCTGCACGGTGGGCGAGCCGCGCAAGGTCTATCGGGGGGAGCGCTCGTTCCCGCTGATCCTCCAGAACGTCCATCGCTACTTTCTCTACCTTTCCCTGGTCGTCCTCGCCTTTCTCCTCCACGACGTCTGGAAGGCGCTCTGGTTCGCCGATCCCGCGACCGGAAGGGTCTCGTTCGGCCTCGGCCTCGGCACCCTGGTGCTCGCCGCGAACACGTTTCTGCTCGGCAGCTACACCCTCGGTTGCCATTCGCTGCGTCACCTGGTGGGCGGCGGGCTCGACGTCCTCTCCGGCCGGCCGATCCGCAAGCGGGCGTACGCCTGCGCCGGCTGCTTCAACCGGAGCCACATGCGCTGGGCCTGGGCGAGCCTTTTTTCAGTCGCGTTCTCCGACCTGTACGTGCGGCTCTGCTCGATGGGCGTCTGGACCGACTGGAGGATCTTCTAGGTGAGCGATTTTCCGCGCTTCGAGTACGACGTGCTGGTGATCGGCGCGGGCGGCGCGGGCCTGCGCGCGGCGATCGAGGCCTCGGCCGCCGGAGCGCGCGTCGGGGTGGTGTGCAAGTCGCTGCTCGGCAAGGCGCATACGGTAATGGCCGAAGGGGGAATCGCCGCGGCGCTCGGCAACGTCGACGATCGAGATGGCTGGCGGGTCCATTTCGCCGACACGATGCGCGGCGGCCAGTACGTCAACCAGCCACGGATGGCCGAGATCCACGCCAAGGAGGCGCCCGAGCGGGTGCGCGAGCTGGAAGCCTGGGGGGCGCTGTTCGACCGCACCCCCGACGGCCGCATCCTCCAGCGCAATTTCGGCGGCCATCGCTACCCGCGCCTCGCGCACGTCGGCGACCGCACCGGCCTGGAGCTGATCCGCACGCTCCAGGACCACGGCATCCACCAGGGAATCCGCTTCCACATGGAGCACACGGTCACCACCCTGATGCTCGACGGCGGCCGGGTGGCCGGCGCGTTCGGTTACGAGCGCGAAAAAGGGCGTTTCCTGATCTTCGCGGCGAAGGCGGTGGTGATCGCGACCGGCGGCATCGGGCGCGCCTATTCGGTGACCAGCAACAGCTGGGAGTACACGGGAGACGGCCAGACCCTCGCCTACGACGCGGGCGCCGAGCTGATCGACATGGAGTTCGTGCAGTTCCACCCGACCGGCATGGTCTGGCCGCCGAGCGTGCGCGGCATCCTGGTCACCGAAGGGGTGCGCGGCGAGGGAGGCGTGCTGCGCAACCGCGAGGGCCGGCGGTTCATGTTCGACGACATCCCGGAAAACTACCGTACCCAGACCGCGGACACCGAAGAGGAGGGCTGGCGCTATTGCCAGGGCGACAAAAACGCCCGCCGCCCGCCGGAGTTGCTGACCCGCGACCACGTCGCGCGCTGCATCGTGCGCGAGGTGAAGGAGGGGCGCGGCAGCCCGCACGGCGGGGTGTTCCTGGACATTTCCTGGATTCGCGAGCGGATGCCGAATTCCGAGGAGCACATCCGGCGCAAGCTGCCGAGCATGTACCACCAGTTCAAGGAGCTGGCGGGCATCGACATCACGAAGGAGCCGATGGAGGTCGGCCCGACCACCCATTACATGATGGGCGGCGTGCGGGTCGATCCGGAGAGCCAGATGTCGAACGTCCCCGGGCTGTTCGCCGCCGGCGAGTGCGCGGCGGGCCTGCATGGCGCGAACCGGCTGGGCGGCAACTCGCTCTCGGACCTGCTGGTGTTCGGCAAGCTGGCCGGCGAGCACGCCGCTCGCTTCGCGCGTGAAAACGGCGAGGCGCGCCTCGACGAGGCCGCGCTGGCTGCCACCGCAAAGGACCTGCTCTCGCCGCTTGACCGCCAGGGGCAACCGAGCGTCGAGGGTCCCTACGCGATCCAGCACGACCTTCAGACGATGATGCAGGATCTCGTAGGCATCGTCCGCCGCGGGCCGGAGATGGAGCGCGCGCTCGACGAGCTGGGGAAGCTCTCGGAGCGCGCGACCCGGGTCGCCGCGCCCGGCAACCGCGAGTACAACCCGGGCTGGCACACGGCCCTCGACCTGCACAACCTGTTGACCGTCTCGCAGGCGATCACCCTTTCGGCGATCGAGCGCAAGGAGAGCCGTGGCGCCCAGTTCCGCGACGACTTCCCCGACAAGGACGAGGCGTTCGGCCGGATCAACGTTTCGATCCGCAAGGGGGCCGACGGGCGGATGGAGGTGTCCCGCGAACCGGTGCCGGAGCTTTCCCCAGATCAGGCGGCGGTGATCGAGGAGATGAAGTAATGGCAAAGGCGACCTTTCGCATCTGGCGCGGCGATTCGGGCGGCGGCGAGTTGGTCGAATATCCGGCCGAAGTCTCCGAGGGGATGGTGGTGCTCGATGCCGTCCACCGCATCCAGGCCGAGGCGGCGAACGACCTCGCCGTGCGCTGGAACTGCAAGGCCGGCAAGTGCGGCTCGTGCTCGGCGGAGGTCAACGGCCAGCCGCGCCTGATGTGCATGACCCGGCTCTCCGATCTGCCGCTTGAGCAGCCGGTCGAGATCCGTCCGATGAAGGCGTTCCCGCCGATCCGCGACCTGGTGACCGACGTCTCCCACAACTTCGAGGCGAAGAAGCGGATCAAGAAGTTCAAGCCGCGCAAGCCCGACGCCCCGGACGGCACCTGGCGGGTCGACCAGGCCGATGTCGATCGGGTGCAGGAGTTCCGCAAGTGCATCGAGTGCTTCCTCTGCCAGAACGTCTGCCACGTCCTGCGCGAGCACCACCTGCACGAGCAGTTCATCGGCCCCCGGCTCCTGGTCTACGCCGCCGCGCTCGAAATGCATCCGCTCGACACGGAGGATCGCCTGCGCGACTTGAAGAACGCCCACGGCATCGGCTACTGCAACATCACCAAGTGCTGCACCAAGGTCTGCCCGGAAGGGATTACCATCACCGACAATGCGATCATCCCGCTCAAGGAGCGGGTGGTCGACGAGTTCTACGATCCGCTCGGGAAGCTGTTTCGCGCCTTCCGCAAGTAGGGCGAGGCCAAGGCCGGTAGGCTAAGGAGGTCGGCGATGTTCGAGCTCAAGACGCTTTCGAAGGAGGCCGTCCCCGCGGCGATCGACAAAGCCCATCGTTACCGCCTGCTCAACGAGCCGGTCGAGGCCGAGAGCATCTGCCGCGACGTCCTTCGGATCGAGCCCGAGAACCAGGAGGCGCTCGCAACACTCCTCCTGGCGTTGACCGACCAGTTCGAGGACCGCTTGAACCCCTGCCTCGGGATGGCGCACGAGGTGCTCGCCCGGATGACCGACGACTACGCCCGCACCTACCACGCCGGTATCGTCGCCGAGCGCCGCGCCAAGGCGCACTGGAAGCGGGGAGGACCCCAAGCCCGTCACGTCGCCTACGGCTACCTGCGCGAGGCGATGGCGGTGTTCGAACGGGCCGCGACGCTCCGCCCGGCCGGCAACGACGACGCGATCCTGCGCTGGAACACCTGCGCCCGCATCCTGATGAGCCACCCGGAGCTCGCGCCGATCGAAGAGGACGTGGCGCCGACCTGGCTGGAGTGACTACCCACTGCGGGGCTTCTCGGGCTCCAAAATCAACCGCGCGCTCCTATCCCAGGTGAAGTAGCTCCAGGTCCAGTTGATGAACACGCTCAGGCGGTTGCGGAAGCCGACCAGGGTCATCAGGTGGAGGAACAGCCACATCAGCCAGCCGATTCGGCCGGTGAAGCGGAGCCCGATGGGAAACTCGGCGACCGCGGCGTTCCTGCCGATCGTGGCCATCACCCCGGGATCGAAATAGCGGAACGGTTGGGTGGGCTTGCCCGCGATCCGGTTCTTGATCTGCTTCGCGGCGTGGTGACCGCCCTGGATCGCCACCTGGGCAACCTGCGCCAAGGGCTTGCCCTCCTTGTCGACAGCACCCGCGAGGTCGCCGACCGCGAACACCTCGGGGTGCCCCGGCAGCGAAAGATCCGGCTCGAGCGCCAGCCGCCCGCCCCGGCCGGGCGCCATTCCGAGCAACTCGGCAAACGGCATCGCCTTGATTCCGGCGGTCCAGATCACCGATCGGCTGCGGATCTCGGCGCCGCTTC
>Ga0068860_100000807_pt1 | contig 35154 bp, 61 predicted proteins | sample KBSSwiS32_FD_66597 | JGI IMG/M metagenome (GOLD analysis project Ga0068860, IMG submission 66597) | Switchgrass rhizosphere microbial communities from Kellogg Biological Station, Michigan, USA - KBS Switchgrass S3-2 | ecosystem: Host-associated > Plants > Roots > Rhizosphere > Soil ... | reverse complement strand
GTTGATCGACTTGTAGATCTCCTCGAGCAGCGCCTTGCCTTCACCGTAGTAGTGCCACGCGAGCAGCATGTTGGGGTCCATGCCGTAACCGGGGCCCGAGCCCCACAGCGCCAGCGCCGATTGCTTGCCGTAGTGGTAGGCCACCACGCCGTGGCCGCCGTCGAGCGTGCCCTTGGCCACGCCCTCCAGCAGCTGGAACGCCGGCACCACGGCACCGGCCGGCAGCACTTCGATCTTCAGCCGGCTGCCGGCCATGTCGTTGACCTTCTTGGCGAAGTCCTGCGCGTACTCGTGGAAGATGTCTTTCGATGGCCACGTCGACTGGAAGCGCAAGCTCGTGGTCTGTGCGCGCGACACTGCGGGAGCGGCCAATGCACCCGCGGCGGCGGCGCCGGCGGCGGCCTTCTTCAGGAAGCGGCGGCGTGGGACGGGGCTCTTGGTGGGCTCGGTCATGAGACATGTCTCCTTCGTCGATCGGGTCGTCGCCAAGGCGCGCAGGAGCGCGCGGGCCACTGGAGCGTCCACTATCCGGTCGACCCCCCCAGCGCCGCTACTGGGTCTAACCCGCTGAATCGAAGCTGAACCGAAAAAGCTCTCGCAATCTTCCGTGCATGAATCGCACGGTGCACTGCGTGCTCTCGGTGCGCTGCGTGCGGATGCCGCGCGGCGTACGCGCTGCGCTCGCCGATTCATCCGCTGCACCCCGCGGCTCGGGGTCGCGCGTCACTGCGCGTCGTCGCGCACGGCCTCCACCTGGACCAGCAGGCGCACGGTGTCCGCCACGAACGGCAGGCTGTGCGTGATGCCCACGGCGCTGCGGCTCAGGCGGCCTTCGAAGTCGCCGCCGCAGACCTCGCGCCGCAACAACGGCGAGGTGTAGCAGTTGAAGCGCAGCGCGGTCAGCGTCAACGGCACGCTGGTGCCGCGCATCGTGAACTCGCCGCGCAGCGCGGTGACGCGGCCGGCGTCGTCGAACTCCACGCGCTCGGCCACCAGGTAGGCGCGCGGGTTGGCACCCACCGACAGCATGTCGCCTTCCTTCAGCCGCGCGTCCAGCGGCGGCACGCCGGTGCTCACCTGCGCGGTGTCGATCTCCACCTGCACGCGGCCCTTGCGCGCCGCGCGGTCGAGCGTGGCATCGCCCTGGATCGGCCCGAAGCGGCCGTGGATCGTCGACGTGTTGAAGTGCACCACCTCGAAGTGCGCGAACGTGTGCGTCGGGTCGAAGCGATAGCGCACCGGTTCGGCGTGCACCATGCCGATCGACGCCGACAGCAGCAGGCCGGCCAGCAGCGAACGCTGCACGGCGGTGCCGGCGCTCACGAGGTGGGCAGGCCCGACAGCGCGATGCGGAAGCGCACCTGCACCTCGTGGGCCACCAGGCTGTCGTCGGTCCACTCGCCCTCGCCGATGCGGTAGTCGCTGCGCTTGACCGTGAAGTTGCCGCTGGCGGTGGCGCTGCTGCCGTTCTGCGCCAGCGTGACCGGCACCACCATCTCGTGCGACTCGCCCTTCAGCGTCAGGCTCCCGGTCATCTCGTAGCGGCCGTTGCCGGCCGGCCTGATCGCCTTGGACTGGAACACCGCCTGCGGAAATTTCGCCGTGTCGAGCCACACCGGACGCTGTGCCTCGGCGGTCACTTCGGGGGCCGCGAACGCCACGCTGTCCATCTGGATGCGCAGCACCACCTGGGCGGCCTCGGGCTTGCGCGGATCGAGCGCGACCTGCGCGCTCCAGCGCTGGAAGCGCCCTTCCACCGGCACGCCCATCTGGCGCGTCACGAACACCAGTTCGCTGGCCGCGGAGTTGACGGTCTGCGCCGGTGTCTGCGCGACGCCGGCAGCGAGCGCCAGCGCGACGGTCAGGCTGTAGAGGGTCTTGCTCATGGTGCGTCTCCGATCATGCGTCGACATACGGAATTCAACGCCCGAACGGACGCATGCGATCCAACAGTCCGTCGCGATCGACCACATGGTGTTTCAGTGCGGCCGCCACGTGCAGCAGCACAAGCAGTGCCAGCGCCAGCGCCGCGGTCTTGTGGACGGCCTTCAGCGCATCGGCCCAGGCGCGGTCCACCGGCACCCAGTCGGGCAGCGGCAGCACGCCGAACCACACCACCGGGAAGCCGGTCGCCGAGCTGTAGCCCCAGCCCGCCAGCGGCACCGCGAAGAACAACGCATACAAGGCCCAGTGCACCGCGTGGGCTGCGACGCGCTGCCAGCGCGTCATCGGCAGGTCGGGCGGCGGCTGGTGCGTCAGCCGCCACAGCAGGCGCAGCGCCGACAGCGACAGGATCGTGATGCCGGCCCACTTGTGCCAGTTGAACAGGCGCAGCCGCAGCGGCGACAGCGGCAGGTCGTGCATGTACAGGCCGAGCGCCAGATTCAGCAGGATCAGCAAGGCCAGCAGCCAGTGTGCTGCGATCGCCACGCCGTCGTAGCGTGGCGCCGACGCGCCGCGGGCCGGCGCGCCGGGCCTCACGCGGCCTGCCCCGCGAACAGCGCCGCCGCTTGCGCCGCCAGCGCGCCGTCGTCGTCGAGCAGGCAGTGGCGCAGCGCGAAATCGAGCGTCACCAGCGACGCGTCGACCGTCATCTCGTCGCCGGCGGCCAGCGCCAGCGCCTCGCGCATCGGCAGCAGTGCCAGTTCGGCCACCTCGCCGTCCTGGTTGCGCGGGGTCAGGCCCGGCGGCAGCGCGAGGTCGTAGACGTGGATCCACTCGCGCTGCAGGCCTTCGGGGATGTCGCGCAACAGCTGCAGCACGCGGCCGCGCGCCAGCGCGTGCAACTGCTCGGGCCGCAGGCCGGCCTCTTCCCACGCTTCACGGATCAACGTGTCGCGCGGCGACTGGCCGGCCGGCACGCCGCCACCCACCAGGTTGTCGAGCTTGCCGGGATCGGTGGCCTTGGTGGATGAGCGGCGCGCGATCCACAGCTGCTGCGGCACGCCGCGGGCATCGGCCACGTAGCCGTTGCAGTGGGCACCGAGCGTCAACGAGCCCCAGAAGCGCGTGGCCGCACGCTCGATCGACACCCCCACCGGCACGCCTTGCACGGTGAAGAGCGGAAACGCCTCGTCGCGCCACGCGACGACCAGCCCCTGCGCGCGCAGCGCATCGTGCATCGTCGCGAACGCATCGGCGCGTTCCGGCGGCGCACAGTGCAGCGTCACGCGCTGCGCATCGAGCGTGAGCCACTGCGGCCAGCGCAGCAACGCGCGTCGGTGCGCGTGCGCCACCGAGCCCACGGCGAGCGGTGGCCGATCGGGCGTGCCGACGAAGAACGGCGTGCGCGCGGCGGTGTCGTGCGTACGCGCGGCGGCGATCGCGGGCCAGCGCATCAGCGGGCTCCCGCGTCGATCACGGCGTGGGCTGGCGCACCCATTGCGCGATCCACTGCACCGCCTGCGCTTCCATGCCGACGTAGCCGTGCCAGTGAAAGGCCTCGCATGGATCGCCGCGCGCACCCGAGCCGCCACTGGCCCAGAGCAGCTTCTTCACCGGCGCGGCGCTCAAGCCCGACAGGATGAACTTCACCTCGTGCGGCGCACACGACGGGCAGGCGTCCTTCTCGTGATGCAACACCAGCACCGGCACGTGCACGTCGCTCAAGCGCTGCGTCGGCACCGCGCCCGGCAGCCTGAAGGCGGTGATGCTCGAGGTGAGCACAACGCCGGCCAGCTGCGGCGCGCCGATCGCGATCGCCGCCGCAGCCGCCGACACGGTGCCACGGCTGGTGCCCACGAGCCACAGGGGCGCGGCGCTGCGTGCGCGCAGATCGTCGATCACGCGGCGCAGATCGTCGATGTGCGCGGCGCTGATCCGAAACGCGGTGTCCATGTCGGCCACGTCGGACGGCCGCCCGACGATCGCGACGTTGAAGCCTTCGGCCGCGAACAGGTCGCGGCTGCGCACCAGAAAGTTGCCCGACTGGGGCTGCCCGTCGCGCAGGCCCATGCCGCCCGCGCCGCCGGGCAGGAGCACCAAGGTCGCGCTCGCGGTGGCGCGCGGCATGTACCAGTACGACACCGTGACGCCGCTGCGTGTGGGCAGCGTGATCAGCTCGTCGGCATGCGTGCGCGCCGCGCCGCACAGCAGCAGCGCGGCCACCCAGGCGCCGAGGCATCGCACGCCGATCATCGAACGCTTTCAGCGCGCAGCGGCAAGCACCGCCTGCGCGAACGCGCGCACCAGCGGCGGCACGGTGCCGCGCAGGGCGGCGCGCTCGGGCTGGAACAGCGTGGCGACGAAGAACGGATGGTCGGTGTGCTCGAGCGCGCGCACGTCATCGTGGGCGTCGAACGCGCTGGCCCGCAGCGGACCGGCGAGCAGCGCCGCGGCAAATGCCGGGTTGAGCCCGTAGCGGCAGTGGTAGCCTTCGTGCGCCTCATTGGTGCCGTAGGCCTGCGCGATGCGCGTGCCCGGAACCAGCCGCACGGTCTCGCTGGCCTCGACCAGCGAGCAGGCCAGCAGCGAGACCACCGGGTGCGCAGCGTCCGGTGCGCTCTCGGCGTGCTCGGCGTCGGCCCAGCCGAGCGCCGCGCGCGCGTACTCGATCACCGCGTGCTGAAAGCCGCCACAGGTGCCGAGGAACGGCACGCCGCGCGTGCGCGCATGACGAATCGCGTGCAATGCGCCATCCATGCTGCGATACGGGCTGCCGGGCACGCACCAGATGCCGTGCGCGTCGCGCAGCGCGGCGTCGCCGATCGACTCGGTGGCGAGCCAGCGGCCGTCGATGTCGGCATCGAGTGCGCGCGCCACCAGCGGCAGCGCAGCCTCGATCGCGCGGTGCGCGACGATGCGCTCGTCGCGGTCGCCCACCAGCGCGATGGTCCGTCGCATGTTCATCCGGCGCCGTCCAGCACCAGCTGGGTCTGCGTCACCACCGCACACAGCCGGCCCTCGGCGTTGCGGATCGAGGTCTGCCACACCATCGTCGTGCGCCCGCGGTGCAGTGCCACGCTCTCGCCGCTCACCACCGTGCCGGCGCGCGCGGCGGCGATGAACTTGGTGCTCGAGTCGGTGGTGGTGGTGCGCTTGCCCTGCGGCAGGTTGAGCACCGTGCCGACCGCACCGAGCGTGTCGGCAAACGCCATGATCGCGCCGCCGTGCAGGACGCCGCCGGTGGTGCACAGGTCAGGTCGCACTGTCAGCTCGGCCAGCACCCGCTCGGGCGCCAGCTCGCGCAGCCGCACGCCCATCAAGCCGGGGAACAACGGATCGAGGACTTGCTGTAGCGCGGACGGATCCATCACGAGACCTCGCATGCGGCGCGCAGCCGCCGTCGGCAATTGTGCCCGCTGCTCGATGGGCTCGTGCGGCGCGCTACTCGGTCTCGAAGCGCAGCAGCGCGTCGTCGATGCGCCACCAGTTGGCCATCTGGCCCACGTAGTAGTGCGCGCTCGGCCGCGTGCGCAGCGGGCCGTCGATGAGGCCGACGCGGATGCGCACCACGCTGGGGTTGTCGGCGTTGGTGCTGAACAGCGGCGAGCCGCAGCGCTTGCAGAACATGCGGTGCACGCCGGGCGACGACTCGTAGTTGGCGAGCAGCTCGGCACCTGCGGTGACGTCGAGCGCCGACGCCGGCATCTCGGCGTGCGCGGCGAACGGGCCGCCCTGCGCCTTGCGGCACATCACGCAGTGGCAGATCTGGATCGGCCCCGGCTCGGCTTTCAATGCGAGCTGCACGCCGCCGCACAGGCAACTGGCCGTGTAGGGAGATGCGCTCATCGCTCGCTCGGAAAACCCGGTTGCCTCGACCCTCATCTTAGTCGCCGCTGCAGTGGCTGCCGCAAGTCGCGCGTCACGCGTTGCGTGACGCCTTGCCGCTGTGCGTCGCGCGCGGCACGCGGCGTCACTTCTTCGGCGCCGATGCGCCCGAGGCCGGGAGGCCGATCTTGCGAGCGGTGTTCTCCGTCGCATGTCCGGCGGCCTTGGTGCCTTTCTCGACGCCCGAGGCGGCGGCATTGACGCCGTGCTTGACCGCGCGCTCGGCCTTGGTCACCACCGACGAAGCACCGTTGGCGACGCTCTGTGCCACCTCGGTCACGGTGGCCGAAGCGCTCGACGCGGCGGCAACCCAGGCAATGGCGGCCACCAGGCGAAGGGCATGCAACATCGACACAACTCCGGATGCGGTCATCGGCGGGCATCCTAGCGCCTGCAGGTGCTGCTGCAGCGGCCGCGCAGCGTGACCTTTTGGCACGAAGGCGCGCGCGCTCTCGACGCTGTGCATCACGATGTTGCAGCCACCGTCAGCGGCGCGACGCCCCGCCCGCGATGCCGCCCAGGCGCCTGGCGTTGGCCAGCGCGCGCCGGTGCACGGGCGCCAGACCATGCCCGGCGATGCCGAGCAGCGCACGCGTCGCATCGGGGCGGCGGCCTCGCCCGCCGCTCCACCACGGTGCCCACAGCGATCCGAGCATCGACCACCACAGCGCCTGCTGCACGCGCCAGCCCTCCAGCGCCATCGCGGCCCACGACTCGTGGAACGCCGCGACTTTCTCCCAGCCCATGCGCGAGAACTCGCGCCGGTCGCGCTCCGACGGGCGGCGGCCGGCCGCAGCCATGCGCTGCAGTCGATGGGACACCACCAGCGGGGCCGCCCACGCCGTTTCGGCGACGCGGCGCGCCAGCTGCTGCGACGACGTGCGACGTGACGCCATGCGGCAACTTCGACGACGCGCCGCCTCAGCGCGAGCGACCGTCGAAATGCGTGACGGTCAGCGCGTCGAGGTCGACGCCCTCGATGCAGCGCACGTTGATCGCCGCCGTCGCGCGGCCTTTCGGGTCGGTGCCCTCGCCGTACGGATGCATGCCGCAGGTCGGGCAGAAGCGATGCCGGATCACGTGCTTGTTGAACGTGTAGCTGGCGGCGTTGCTGTCGGGCGTGAGCAGCCGCAACTGCTCGCGCGGCACGAACCACAACAGCGAACCCCTGCGCTGGCAGATCGAGCAGTTGCACGACAACACGCTGCCGATCTCGCCCGACACCTCGAACGCCACGCGACCGCAGTGGCAACTGCCTTTGTAGTCCATCGTCGACTCCCGCAGGTCCAGTTCAGGCTGCACGCCGGGCCATCAAGGCCCACACGCCCGCCAGCGACAGCAGCGTGCCGCCCATCAGGTTGAAGCGGCGTTGCGCCGTCGATGACGATAGCAAACGGCGCGCCGAGGCCGCGAACAGCGCGTACAGCGTGGCGTTGACGGTGGCCAGCACGACGAAGGTCACCGCCAACAGCCACAGTTGCGCCGCGACGTCGCCTTGCGCGTTGATGAATTGCGGCAAGAACGCCACGAAGAACACGATGCCCTTCGGGTTCAGCGCGGTCACCAGATAGGTGTTGGCAAACAGCCGCCAGCGCGAGCCGGTGGCCGCGGGCGTCACCGGCATTGCGGCGGACGCACCGGCGCGCAGCAGCCGGATGCCGAGCGCGATCAGGTACAGGCCACCGGCCCACTTGACCAGGGTGAACCACAGCGCCGAAGTCGCCAGCAGCGCGCCCAGCCCGAGCAGCGACAGCACCAGCGCGGTGGAGTCGCCCAGCGCCACCGCGGCCACCAGCGGCAGGTTGGCACGCCGTCCGTGCGCCACCGAATAGCTGATCACGGTGAGGATGGTCGGACCCGGCAGGATCAGCAGGATGACCGAGGCCCCGACGAAGGCCAGCCACAATTCGATCGACATGCGCACGCCCTCGATGAAGACCCGTTGCTAGGATACCGGCGAGGTCCAGTCACGCAAGGGACGACGATGACCACACAGAACGCGACCATCCGGGTCGGCGTGGGCGGCTGGACGTTCGAGCCGTGGCGCGACACCTTCTATCCGGCGGGCTGGCCGATCGCGCGCGAGCTCGAGTACGCGAGCCGGCAGCTCAGCACGATCGAGGTCAACGGCACCTACTACAGCCTGCAGAGTGCCGCCACGTTCGCCAAGTGGCGCCAGCAGACGCCCGACGACTTCGTCTTCACGCTCAAGGCCACGCGCTATGCCACCAACCGCCGCGTGCTGGCCGAGGCCGGCGACTCGATCGAGCGCTTCGTGCGCAGCGGCATCGCCGAGCTGGGCGCCAAGCTCGGGCCCATCGTCTGGCAGTTCGCGCCGACCAAGCGCTTCGACGCCGCCGACTTCGGTGCCTTCCTGCAGATGCTGCCGCCGGCGGTCGACGGCGTGCCGCTGCGCCATGCGGTGGAGGTGCGGCATGAAAGCTTCAAGAGCGCGCAGTACCTCGAACTGGCGCGCCGTCACCGCGTGGCCACCGTCTTCACCGACTCCGCGGACTACCCGTCGTTCGCCGACCTGACCGGTGACTTCGTCTACGTGCGCACGATGCGCGCCGACAAGTCGCTGAAGGACGGCGTGACGCCGCAAGCGCTGGCGCAGCTCGCGGCGTGCACGCGCGCGTGGCGCGACGGCGGCGAGCCCGACGCGCTGCCGCGCGTCGAAGCGAGCGCAACGCCGGGCGCACCGCGTGACGTGTTCCTGTACTTCATCAGCGCCGACAAGGAGAAGGCGCCGGCGGCCGCGCTGGCCTTGCTGAAGCGCTTGCGCGAGGCCTGAGTCACGCCGCGCGCTCGAGCACCAGCTCCCACAGCACCTTGGGCAGCAGGTACTTGTGCGTGGTCAGCTCCCGCACCGACAGCGCGTGCCAGCCGCCGCCGAACAGGCGCTCGAGCGCGGCGCGGTCGAAGAAGCGCTTCGGCTGGCCGCGCACGTCGTAGTAGTCGGGCTCGATCGCGCGGTGGCCCAGCGCCCCGTGAAAGCGGTCGCGCGTCGAGTTCAGGCGGCACAGCAGCAGGCCGCCGGGGTGCAGCGCGGCGTGAATGCGCGACACCACCTGCACCGTCTCGGTCCAGCCGAAGTAGTGCAGCGACAGGCTCGCCACCACCGCGCCACACGCGCCGCCGGTGTCCGGAAACGGCGCGCGCACGTCCTGGCAGGAGATGCGCGCCGCAGGCACGCGCGCGCGGGTCGTGGCGACGCGGGCCGGCGACAGGTCGAACGCGATCACGCGCGCGCCTGCCGCACTGAGCGCCGCGGTGTCGTCGCCGCCGCCGCAGCCGATTTCGAGCACCGAGCAGGCGCCGGCACGCTCCAGCAGCAGGGGCAGCCAGCGCTGCAGCCACGGATCGGTGCGCATCGAGGGCGCTCAGGCGGTGCGCTGCTGCGTGCCGTCTCGGCGCGCCAGCAGGATCTGCCATGGCGTGATGCTGTCGATGCGCAGCAGCGACGAGCCGGTCCACGGGTCGGGCGCCAGGCGCTCGCGCACCGCATCCTCCGACGCCGCCTCGATCACCAGCAGCGTGCGTGCGCCGTCGCCCAGCGGTCCACCCAGCACGACGAAGCCGTCGGCCGCCAGCGCGTTCATGAAGCGGGCGTGGGCGTCCCAACCAGCCTGTCCACGCATCGGCACGTTGGGGTCCCACGCCGGGCCGCGCGAGCGGATCACCGCGAAAGTCGTGACGCCGGCCATCGTCGCTACTTGCTGTAGCGCGGCTGGTACAGCTGCACCTGAAAGCCGCCCGGCACCTTGAAGTAGGTGACCAGGCCGTACCCGTGGTCCTCGATCGGCTGCGTGAACTCGACGCCCTTGGCGCGCAGCTCGCCGGCGGTGCGCTCGATGTCGTCGCAGTAGAACGAGACCTCGGCGGTCCCTGAAGGCGGCCCGCCGCCTTCGGTGGGGTGCACCCCGAGGTCGGCCTCGGGCGCGTCGAAGATGACCCAGCCCTCGCCGATGTCGGTGCCGGCCAGGCCGAGCTTGTCTTTCAGGAACGTCCGCAGCGCGGCGGCTTCGGACGAATAGAACATGGCGTGCAGGCCGCGGATCATGGTCACCTCCTGAAGCATCAGAGCGCCGCCAGCATCGCCTGCACGCCGAGCCGCGGGCTGGCGAGCACCGGCACGCCGAGGTCGCGCAGCGCGTCCGCGGCGTCGGCCATCGACGCCTGCGCCAGCACCACCACGTCGAAGCGGCGTGGCGCCGCGCGCACCGCCGCGGCCAGCGCGTCGATGTAGGCCGCGTGGTCGTCGCGCTCGAAGTGCGGCCATGCGTCGTCGACGCACAGCGTGTGCAGCGTCACCTGCGCGTGCGCCGCGGCGGCCGACTCGTCGATCAATCGCGCGGTGGGCTGCAGCGTGCTCGCCAGCGCCGCGACGATCAGGATGCGCGGGCCGAGCGCGACCGCGCGGTCGGCCATCGCGCGGTCGATGCGGGTGAACGTGAGCCCGGGCGGAGCCGGGGCGTGCTCGGCGATGCCGCCGATCGTCGAGCAGGTGCAGGCCACCACCGAGGCGCCGCGTGCCGCCGCCTCGCTCATCGCCTCGTGCACGCGGCGAATCAACGCGGGGTTCTCGACGCCGTGGCGGCGCGCGTCGTCGAGCAGCGGTTCGGCGACCAGGTGATCCACCTGCACGTCGGGGTCGGCCGCTTTCAGCAGGCTGTCGAACGTCGGCACGTGACGCGGCGAGGTGTGCAAGAACGCGATGCGACGCATCGTGCCATTGTGTGCGCAGCCCTGCGCCTGCACACGCCAACAGGGTCGATCACAGCTCGCGCGAGTAGACGATGAAGCCCAGGTGCTGCGCCACCTTGTCGTACAAAAGCCGTGCGGCCGCGTTGCCGTGGTGCGTCTGCCAGTACACCCGCTTGGCGCCGGCGGCCTGCGCCTGCACGTACACACCATCGATCAGCGCGCGCCCCACGCCGCGGCCGCGCTGGCCGTGCGCGGTGAACAGGTCTTGCAGGTAGCAGGTGGGCTCGATGCGCGTGGTGCTGCGGTGGAACAGGTAGTGCGCCAGCCCGACCACCGCGCCGTCGAGCTCGGCCACCAGCGCATGCACCGGCTCCGCCGGATCGAAGAAGCGGCGCCACGTGGTGTCGGTGACCGCCTGCGGCAGCGCGGTCGCGTTCTCGCGGCCGTAGAACGCGTTGTAGCCGTCCCACAGCGGCTTCCAGGCGGCGTGGTCGGATGCCGCGATCGGGCGGACGGTGAGGGTGGCGCTCATCGGCATCTCGCGGCGCCGTGCGAGTCAGGCTGCCGGTGCCGCCTGCAGCGCCGGCATGAGGTGGCGCAACGCGCGCGCGACGAACTCGTCCTTCTCGCCGACCGGCGCCACGTAGTGCAACGCATCGGCGGCCGCCTGCAGACCGGCCAGCCGCGCGATCACCCAGGCCGCGAGGTACTGCGATGCGAAGCAGCCACCGGCCGTGGCGACGTTTCCGGCGGCGTGAAACGCCTGCGGCAGCACGGTGACGCCTGCCTCGAGCACCCAGGGCTTGGTGGTCAGGTCGGTGCACGCGGGCGCGTCGCCGAGCACACCGAGCCTGGCGGCCAGCAGCGTGCCCGAGCATTGTGCCCCGATGAGCTGGCGCGCCGGATCGAGCCGAAACGACGCCAGCAACGCAGCGTCGCGGGCGATCTCGCGCGTGCGCACGCCACTGCCGATCAGCACCGCGGTTGCGTCGCCGGCCTCCGCGAGCCGCGACTGCGCGTGCACCGTCACGCCGTTCATCGACGTGACCTGCGCCGTCGGGCAGCACAGCGTGACGCGCCAGCCCGGCTGCCGTACGCGGTTCAGCAGCGCGAGCGCGATCAGCGAATCGAGCTCGTTGAAGCCGTCGAAAGTCAGGATCGCGATGTGGGTCGTGGTCATGGGCGGGTTGGCGCGGCCGAGTCGGCTGCAACAAATTTCAGGCGTGGATCAGGCGGCCGCCCCCGAAGGCCCAGCTCTCCCAGGAGGTTTCCTTGAAGCACACCATCACGTGCTCTGAGTTCAGACCGGCGTGGCGCAGCGTGCCCATCAGCTCCTCGAGCAGCTTGCGTCGCACTTTCACGCTGCGACCGGCCGACCAGACGATCTCGATCAGCGCGAAGTTGTCGTCGCGCGGCGCGCTCAGGTCGGGGTAGCTGGGGTCGAAGCGAAAGTCGTCGGCGTCGAGTTCGATCACGCGCTGAAACTTGTCGGTGGGCGGCACACCGGAGGACACCAGTGCGGCGTGCACGGCATCGAGCACGGTGGACTTGAACTCGCGCGTCTTGGGTTTGCGGACGGTGAGGGTGACGATCGGCATGGCAGCTCCTGTGGGGTGTTCGCCGGCGCTGCGAGCGGCGCGGCAACGCGACCCCAAGGGTCGCGATGGTGCATGACGGCGCGGCGTCTGGAGTGGCTGGACGCTTGATCGGGTGCAACCGCCGCATTTCAAACGTCATCGAGCGCGTTGCGCGGTCATGCACCGGCGGCCGCGGGCGGGCAGCGGCCCAAAAGCCGCGCAGGCGCCTCAGCCGCGCAACGGCAGTGCGGCGCCGATCGCGACGAACACGCCGCCGCAGGCCTGGTTGAAGCGCTTGCCGACCCGCCGCAGCCACGGGCTGATGCGGTGCGCCATGCTGGCGATGAACAGCTCGGTCGCGATCTCGATCGCGGCAAACGTGCCCGCCATGATGACGAACTGCCACCACAGGCTGCGCGCCGGATCGATGAACTGCGGCAGGAAGGCGGCGAAGAACAGCAAGCCTTTGGGATTGGTGAGCGCCGACAGCGCGCCCTGGCGGAACAGCGACCAGCCGGCGCGCGGCGCGGCCACGCCGTGCGCCTCCAGGCCGATCGGTGGTGCGCGCCAGACCTGGATGCCGAGCCACACCAGGTACAGGCCGCCGATCCACTTCATCACCGTGAGCCAGCCGAGCGACGCCTGCAGCAAGGCGCCGATGCCGAACATCGACAGCGCGATCACCACCACGAACCCGCACGCGCCGCCGAGCACCGTGTACAGCGCCTTGCGCCGGCCGTGCAGCGCACCGTGCGTCAGCGCCAGCAAGCCGTTGGGCCCCGGCGACAGCGACAGGCCGGTCGCCGCCAGCAGGTAGATGAGCCACGTGTGGACGTCCATGGGGCGATCCTGGCGGCGACCGATGCGCCGGTCAAGGGGCCACGCGCCGGTCGCTGACGCGGTCAGTCGAGGAACTTCCAGGTCGCGGCGCCGTCGAGCCGCCGGATGCGCACCGGGCCCAGCGCCGCGGGTTCGAAGTTGCGCGCGTTCACGCCCATGCGGCTGCTCGCGGTGCGCTGCACCGGCTCCCAGTGCGTCACGCACCCGCAGCGCGCGCAGCGCACGAACGCCAGGTTGCGATCGCCCCACGCATAGCTCCCCAGCGACCCGGGCTCGGCATGCACGCGCACCGTGTCGGCCTTGTAGTACGCCCACAGCGGGCCGTAGCGGCGGCAAATCGAGCAATTGCAGTTGGTGAGGCTCGATGGCCGGCGCGGCACATCGATGCGCACCGCGCCGCAATGGCAAATGGCGCTCAGCATCGTGGCGCCTTGCAGCGCGCCATCGAGGGCGTCACGCGATGGTCTGGCCGAGCGCGCGCAGCGGCCGCGTCGCGGTCAGGGCGGATCCTTGTCGAACGCGAGCGCACCCGGTGGGAGCTGCACCCACGGATGGCGCCGGCAGTCGTACACCGAGACCGTGGGCGGTGCAAAGCTCGGGTCGGCGAACGCACCGATTGCGACGCCCACCGACGCGTCATGGCCGACCTCGGTGTGGAACAGCGTGGTGCCGCACACCGGGCAGAACCGGAACACGAAGCGCGCGCCCTGGTCGCCGGTGCGCTCGTATTCGGTTGCGCGGCCCGACACGCGGTAAGGCGCCGCGAAGCTCGCCAGCGCCGCGAACACGCTGCCGGTGCGGCGCTGGCACGCCAGGCAGTGGCAGATGCCGACGCCGCGCGGTTCGCCTTCGAGCTCGATGCGCAGCTGGCCACAGGAGCAATGAGCTGTTCGGGTCGACATGGGCCACCTCGCCAAGACCGTGCGTGTTGGCGGCGATTGGAGCGCAACCACACATCCGGTCGCGCTCCCGCCGGGACGGCCGAGGCGAAGCACGGCGCGCTCATGCGACCTTGCGCTGCCAGCGCGAGCGCTCCCGGTAGCCGGCACGGCGCAACGCGGCCACCATCGGTCGGTTGGTCTCGCCCGTGTCGCACAAGGCGCTCGAGCAGCCGGCGGCCTGGAAAGTGCGCGTGGCCTCGCCGAGCAACGCGACAGCATGGCCGTGCCCGCGATGCGCGGGCAGCACGCCCATGTAGAAGATCGTGCCCTCGGGGCCGGCGTCGTGCCGCCCGGCGTCGCGCCGAAACAGCACCGGCAGCACGAAGCCGACCAGCTGGTCTCGCCCATCGCAGGCGACCTTCCACCAGCCCGGGCGCACCTCGAAGTGGCGCGGCGCGAGCGCCAGCAACTCGGCCGCGGCGTGCCCCGCGCCGTTCAGGGCCACGGCGTACCGATCGGACTCGTCCCGCGAATCGGCCATCACGCGCGCCACCGCGTCGAGCAGCCCATCATCGCGTGCGGTTTCGAAGCGGAGCGCGGCGGACGCTGCCGGCACCGGGCAGCTCGGATCCCAGACGAACGGCACCTTCCAGTAGTGGCCGGCGCGAAGCGGCTCGGACATCCCGGTGACCTCGGAGAACGCCATACGCGTGCGAGGTCAGCCCACGCGCTCCCACGTGAGCGTGCGCGTCACCGGGGTGCCGTCCCACGCCGTGGTGTCGAGCTGGATCACGAGCGCATCGCCACGCACGCGCATCGCCCGCGACAGCACCGCGCCCACGTGCGCGCCGCTCAGCGCGCCGAGCAGCCGCTGCGTCACGACGCCGGTCGCGTCGTCGACCGCGTAGGTGCCGAAGTAGGCGTCGTAGCCACCGAGCGCCTGCGTGTTGTTGCCGGCGCCGCTCGGGCCGCTGGCCGGCGCGGCGCTGCGGTCGCGCTTCATGAACTGTGCCGAAAAGTGGCCCGAGCGGTCGTAGATCAACAGCGCGATGGGATCGGAGCCGAGCGCCGGGTCGGGATGCGTCTGCCCGGCCGACGTGACGTCGGTGCGCGTCAGAAGGCGCCAGGTGCCGGGCAGGGTGGTCGAGAGCGGCGCGTCAGCGGTGGCAGCGGCGTGGGCCATGGGATGCACTCGCGCACTCACTTGCGTGCCTTGCTCGGACGATCGAACTTGCGCCAGTACTGGAACGGCTCTTCGTGAACTTCCAGGTCGAGCTCGGCAATGCGGGCCTGCAGCCGCTCCTGCACGTCGGCGACCGCCTGGTTGTAGATCAGCGGCCCGATCTCCTCGACGAAGTAGCCCAGCAGGCCGCTCGCCGCGACGTTGCCGATCGGCGCTTCCATGTGCTCGCGGAAGTAGCGCTCGATCGACGTGATGGCCTGGGCGCGTGCGTCCTTCGGCAGCTCGATGGTCATTCAATATCCTCGAGGTCGGACTGGGCCCGCGCACCGGAGCGGCATGTTAAGGGGAAGGAAAGACCCTGGGCCAGGCGAGCAGGAGCGCCGCTGCGCACAGCACCCACGCGAGCGTGGCGCAGAGCAAGGTCGCGGTCAGGCCGAGGCGAACGCTGAGCCAGTACACCAGCATCAGGTACACGGCGTAGGGAAGCAGCGACCACAAGCCGAACAGAGCCGTTGCTCGCAGATCGGCCGCGGTGCGCTCCGTGCCCACGATGTAGTGCGCGATCAGCGCGAAGGTCGGAAACAGGGGCACCAGCCCCGCAACGAAGAAGTTCTTCGTCCTCGACAACAGCGCGATCAGCAACACCGCCACGGCGCCGAGCAAGCATTGAGAAAGAGCGACATCACGGTCGGTTGGCTGCGATGCGAGGTGGTTGGGTGCGGCGCGGCGTCAAGGCGCGATCGGCGTCCACGCTTCTGGATACTGCGGCAGTGCGTCTGCGATCTCGTCCCAATGCGCCCGCGATTCGACGTAGGTGTGAAACTGAGGTCGGATGCCGGGGTCGCCGTCGAACGCCCCCATTCGAATCGAGACCTGGGGGCCATCCGGCCAGGTGCCGCCGAAGAGGCTCGAGCCGCAGGTGGTGCAGAACGCCTTGACCGCACCCTGACCCTTGCCAAAAACGCGAACCAGATCGGCGCCCCGAAGCAGGCGGAACTGCTCGCGCTTGACGCGAGCCTGCGTCAGTCCGAACGTGCCGGAGTGCTTCCTGCAGCGAGAGCAATGACAATGGCCGGCCCGGATGAACGGCGGATCGACCTCGAAGCGAACCCCGCCGCACAGGCAACCTCCACGGACCGGCTTGGACATGGCGAGCTCCTTCCGGTAGCCAGCGCTACAGGTGCGCGAAGAACTCGGGAGACGACTGCCATCGGTCGCTGCGGCCGTCGACGTAGGTGATCTGCAAGCCGGAGAGCGCTTCCTCGGTGACGTCGTCGAGGCAGCCGAGATTGACGCCGACCATCCTTCCGATCGGCGTGTCCGTGCCGATGCCGAAGGCCCGCACGCCGCAGTGCTTGCAGAAGTAGTGCTGGTTCTTCCGGGTGTTGAACAGGTACTGCGTGAGCTCGGACTCGCCCGACAACAGGCGGAAGTCTCCTTCTCTTGCCACCGCCGGCCAGAAGCGAGTGCGCCGGCAGATCGAGCAATTGCACCGGTAGGTGCTCTGCGTCAGGTCGAGCTCAGCCTCGAACGTCACGGCGCCGCAGTGGCAGCGCCCCCGATAGGTCTTGTGCATTCACCGTCTCCGCCCGCGCACCGGGAAGGGGAGCACGGCTTCAGGTTTGGGATTTCGCTGCTCGGCGCGAAGGCGCTCGACGCGATCGGTCGCTGGGCGCTGCGACGGGTCAGGCGCCATCGGGCGACAAGTGCTTGTGCATGCTGATGCTGGTGACGTCATAGCCGGCCGTGCGATAAAGCCATTGCGCCTCGGCGTTGCTGCCGAAGACGTTGAGCGCGATCTCAAACAGGCCCAACGTGCCCGCAAGCGGCTCGAGGGCATTCAGCGCCGCCCGAGCGTGACCCCGGCGTCGGAAGGATGGGTAAACCTCGATCTGGAACAGGTAGGCGATCCGCCGACCGCCGCGCGGCAGGGCGGCGAACCACAGATGGCCGACGGTGTCGCCGTCGGCGCAAGCCTTGATGTCGTAGAGATGGTGGTCGGGCGTCGCGACGCCGTGCGGAAGCAAGCGCTCGGTCTCGGCGCGCGCAAGCTGCACCGCCTCATGCGCCAGCCAGCGGCCTGAAGCTACGTTGTCGGCGGCGTAACCTGCGACCGCCTGCTCGAAGAAGCCGGCGAACGACTCGGCCCGCATCGGAACGAGGACAGTCATGGTGTCATGGCCCAAGGCTCGGGCTCACCCGCGCGGGAAGCGCGCCAGGCCAGGGCGCAGCGGGCCAGCTGCAATGAAGGGTAGCGCCCTTGGCCCTTGCTGGTGCTGCGTCATACCGGGCGGAGCTGCTCCGCGACGCTGCGTGTCATCGCGGTGACCTCGGTGCCCGTGTGCAGCGTGGACTTTCGTTCGATGAGCATGACGTGGCACTCTTGCTCGGCGATCGGGTTGTGGCGCACGCCCTTTGGAACGACGAAGGCGTCTCCTTCCTGCAGGACCACTGTCTTGTCTTCCATCTCGATCGTCAGCGAGCCCTTGAGGATGTAGAAGAGTTCGTCCTCGTTCTCGTGACTGTGCCAGGCCAGCGTGCCTTGGACCTTGGCAACCTTGACGTACGAATCGTCGAGCTCGGCCACGACCCGGGGCGACCAGTGCTCCTTGAGACTGGCAGCGACGTGCTTGGGGGAAACGACCTCGGCCATTGCAAGCGCCTCCGAGGGGCAGTGTGCCACGGGGTGTGCGGCCCGGCTGCGCGCGCGTGAGGCGTGCACGCGCGCGCAGCGCAAGGACGCGTTCCGGGCTCGCTGTCGCGCGTCCGGTGCAAGACGCCTGGCGTTGGAGTTCGCCCGAGTGCGCGCGCAGGCGAACTGCAGCGCGTCGGATGCTGGCAGGGGCTAGGCCGCGTCTCTGCCTTTTGCCGTGTGGCGCCGGGTCGGTCGCTGAACGCCCGAGGGCGCCTTCTCGGACTTGAATGCATGGGCCTGCCGGACCAGGCTCAGCACGGTTGCCTTGCGCGCCAGCGGCAGTCTGGCGCGCACACCCAGGACCTTGCTGCCCCAATGCACCGGCTCCAGGAATTCAGGATCCATGGCGAGGGCGAGCTCGCGCTGCGCTGCCGGCAAGAAGATGTGCAGCAGTTCCCCGCCCGGCGGGATGGTCGCGAAGATCTTGCCTCGCACGCGAAACGAGCCGAAGTTGTGATGCGGTTCCTCGGTGGTGTCCGGCAGCGCCAAGGCCACCTTGCGGACGTCATCGAGCTTCACTGCCACGGCGGAACCGTCCTCTGTTCGCGACCAGGGCTAGGCATGGCCCGCACTCGACGGCTTGGGTCGAACCACGATGGACTCGGCCGAGACGTCGGCGGGACCGTGATAGACCGCCTCGACGTTGTTGCCGTCGGGGTCGTACGCGAAGGCTGCGTAGTAGCCAGGGTGATACGTTCTCTCTCCGGGGGCGCCATTGTCGCGGCCGCCATGGGCGAGGGCGGCGGCATGGAATGCGGCAACCGCCGCAGGACCCGAGGCCTGGAAGGCCAGATGAACCGTCGAAGTCTTTTGGTCGGCCTTGTCGATCCACAGTTCGTCGGCCGAGAAGTAGTGATCGCCCTCGCGGATGGCTCGATCCTGGCCGATCGCCTGGAGCACGGCGCGATAGAACCTCTTGCTCGCGCCGAGATCGCTGACGCGAAGGTGCACGTGATCGATGAGCCGACCGCGATGGAACTCCATGGTGCGCCTCCTGGCCTTGACGGAGGCATTCTGATGGGCAGGCAGAAGCCATGACGCCCGCAGGTGCTGGGCATCAGCCGCGGGGGCCCAAGGGTTGCGTTCACCCCGCGGGCGCAAGCGGGCGAGGCGGCTGTCGCACGTTGGGGTGCGAAAGAAGGAAGAGGCCGCCGTTCGTCTTGGATTCGCTTAGGACTTGCCCCAACCCGGAATCGCAGCGGCCTGCTGAACCCACTTCGTCAACTGCGATTCGTCCAGGTCGTTTTCGTGGACGTCGATCCATCGAGCTTCTTTCGCGGCGCCACCCGGTGGCGCGGGCTGCAGCGCTGCGCCCTTGAAGAATGTGACCTTCACGTACTTCGTGAAGACGTGAAGGCTTGCGAACCAGCCCTGGCCCCGGACGCCGTACATGGGCGAGTTCCAACGCACAGCCTTGTGGACGCCGGGCACGGCTCTGGTGATGAGTCCATCGAGGCGGCGCGCGACATCACGCCGCCACCCCGGAACGGCCGAGAGGTAGGCCTGCACAGGGCCGTCGCCGTCGGCTTTGGCGATCTGCGGATTTCCGCCCGCGAGAAGCACCGGCTTCGACAACGGCGAGGTCGGCTTCTTCATCGCGGCGCGAACGCTGTGAGGCTCCAAACGATGAGCACCAGCTGGCCCAAGTTGATCAGTATGGCGGACACGTGTGTGCGACGAAACCCTGGAATGGCTTCGGTCGCGCCCCCCTGAATCTGGATGCCGAGCGTCTCCATCTTGGGAATGACCTTGCGGCGCAGGAGGGCTGCCAACAACGCCAAGGCAGCGGCACCGATCGCGATCACGGGCTTTTCAGCGAACGCATAACTTACCGCGGCCCCGCTGGCGCTGAACATCGCGGCGAGATAGTAGATGTTGAAGAAGGCGCGCACGAAGCGGGAGTCCTTGGGGCTGTCGTGCTTGAGAATCAGCAGCGGGACAGAGCCCAAGATGAAGTACGCGGTGGTCACCAGCAAAGCCACCGTGAAAAACAGGGCGGCGATCAGGGCTGCCGACATGGATGGACGCGCGGCCTAACGACCTACTGAGCCGTGCACGCGCCCAGCCGCGGAGCGCTCAGGCGTTGCGACAGCGTCATGTTCTTGCCACCCATCTTGATGTATAGCACCGCTTGAAATCCGCCCGATTGCAGCGCGAAGTGCGCAGCACCGGTGGCCGCCTGCGGATTGTCGCAGCGCAGGGAGAAGTGCGCTTCGCCCTCCGACGAGGATTCGTGCACCAGCGAACAGCCCGCGAAGGCCTCGTGACGCAGGAGCGGAAACAGTGCCGAAGCTTCCTGCGTACCCAGACACAGGCGCGATCGCGTCGTGGCATAGCGGAGGCTCTCTTCCAAATGAGGCAAGACCGTCTGTGCGGTGAGCTCGTACAGGCCGGCCTCGACGCTCACTGTGGAGGCCGCCGACGACGCACCAAGGCCGAGGGCAACGACCGCGCCGACCAGAGTCGACCTGCACGAGCGCATCTCACGGCTCGAGGGCGCTTGGCTCAACGTTGGAGCAGGGCCGGCTGCGTTGGCTGGCGAAGCGCGCCCTCGTGGCGGCGGCGGCGGGTTGGGCATCATCGACGGGGGCACCCGGACCCAGCTGAGCATGACGGGATTCCCTGGCTGCTCGCTACGCCTTGGGTTGTGCCGATTTGATTTGCCTGACTGCCGACACGTCGCCCAGGAAGACCCGGAGAACATCCTTCTCCTTCTGCGAAAGGTCTTTGCTCTCGAGCAGCTTGAGCTTTCCGACGATCAGCTCGAGGGCTTCTGCCAAGTGCCCTATCTGTCTGCCATAGCTGCCCACCTTCTCCAGCGCCTCTTGCTCTACCGCTGCATTGGACGAAGCACCCAGGTTCACGTTGAACAGGTGGAATGACCAGTTCGGCAAGATCGGCTGGGTCAGACTACTCGGCGCCAACTGCAAGGGGACGAATACGCTTTGCACGAGCTACTCCTGATGGTGTCGCGATCCGGTGGCCTGAATGAGGTATCGCGTGCAGACGGGGTCACGAACGGCGAGAGGTGGTTGTGCGCCCCAACGATCGAGCTTACCCGCGCGCGCCGACCGGCGCGGCCGGCCGCGCAGCGGCAGGCATCGTGGCGGATCACTGGGCGGATGGATCGGCGCCACACGATGCCCACGCGAGCACCTCAAGGCGGGCTTGTAAACGCCGGAACCGCGAGCGGACGCCCGAGGTCAATGTCAGGGTGCCGGCTGGCTCGGCGCATCCAGGCCGGCTGGCGCAACGAGAGGTGTTGCCATGTCCGAACTGACGATTCGACCTGATGCAAGTGCATCGGACCGCGCGAGCGCGCGGCCAGCACCGTCTGACGCGATGCCGCCGCCGAGGGCGGAGGATGAGGGCCTGTCGGTGCGGCAAATCAAGTGGATTCCGGTGATCGTGCCGCTCGCTGCGCTGACGATGCTGCTCGCGGCGGCGGCGGCCCTGAGCACGGCATAGTCGCGCGGCTTGGTCCGATACCACCCTCACGCGCCAGCCCTGCGGGCGACGTTCGCCGTGCCACTGCGGGCGCTGCGACGTGCCCTCGGCCGAAGCGCGGCGGTTGGCGGAGCCAGCCGGAGCAGTTGGGTTCGAGCGAAGCGTTGGCGCCACCCGGCCGCTAGACGCTGGGCAGTTCCTGCACGTCGAAGTACACGCTCTTGCCGTGCTGTCGAGCAAGGGCGACCATCTCGTCGGCTCCGGTGGATGGCCCACCAATGCGCAGGCAGGCATCGCACTTGGCAACGAGCCGGCGTGCCACCGGGTGAAAGATCTCATCGAAGACAGCGTCGCCAATCCGCTGGGAGCCTGCCTGCTCGATCAACGGCAAGGCGAACCACTCTCCCAGGACCGGCAAGTGACCTGCGCGAAAGAGTTGCAGCGCCGCCTCGGTCATCGCCGCGACGTTCTTGGCAATGAGCGTGGGGTCGTCGTGGGTGCCGGAGCGATAGGGACCTGCGACCAGCACCATGAGCGTTTTCACGTGGCGAATCCCCAGCGGCATGACGCCCAGCACCAGGCCGACTGGGGCGAAGCGTCAGGCCGTCCCACGGGCCTGCAGCCAGGCGAGAAGTGGTGCAACGATGGGCCGCGGACCATAAAAGGTACGCCAGAGTCCAGCAGCCTCCAGTGCGGCCCGCTCGGCACCAGCGATGTGGAACTGACCCCGGTCGCGCACGACCGAGAAGGAAATCGGACCGCGAGCGAAGACCACGGAGAAGTCGCCAAATGTCGTCGAGTGCTCGACCTGGGTCGGCACAAACTGTTGCGCGCCGAGGGCCCCGACCAGCGGGCCCAGCGCCTGTACGACGGAGGGGGGAAGCTCGACGGTCACGGGGTGCGGTCCAACATGAGTTCACCCGCGGGCGAAGGCCGGCGGAGCCGGTTGCAGCACGCCAAGTCGACCGAAGGGTGAGGTGGCACGCGATCCAGTGTGCTCATGCAGGACTCGTTCGTTGAAGGATCGCTTTCTGATCCTCGAAGCCGATCGGTGCCGACGTGTGCTCGTGAGCGATTCTGAGCACATGCCCGCTCACCCTGAGCGCCCAGGTGAGGCGATTCTGCATGGATCGCAGTTCTTCGCCTTGAGCTGAGCGACCCGCATAGGTGACCACCGCGCTGACCACGGCAGACTCCCGCCCCGATGAGGTCTTGACGGCGTCGAACGTCACCTTCACTTTTTCGTCTCCGAGTGACTTGAACCAGCCTTCGACAGCTCGCTGCCAGGCATCCGAACCCTCGTAGGACCAGACGCCCCATGCATCGAAGACCCGCACGCCCGGGTCGTACAGGCGCATGAAGGCGTCCACGTCCTTTGCATGGACGGCTGCTTGGTACGACTCCAAGACGCGCGCGATCGACTTGTCGATGTCAGTCACAGGCAGTCTCCGGCGTTCTTCCGTTCGGCAAAGCGGCTTGTATGGCGGGCGTTGAACTCATGCACGCAGTCGCCGAGCACCGACGAGGATGATGCACCGGCCCTGGCACTTCTGAATGGGCGCAAGGGTTAGGCATCACTGCGGCCGTGGTACTTGAATAAGTAGTACCCAGACAATGCACAGCCGAAGGCGATGACGCACAGGCGCAGCAGCTTCGGAGACATGAGACGAGCCAATCGAGACCCAAGCAAGCAGCCCACGATGGTAGCGCCCGCGAATGCGCACGCGGTCTGAGGCCACGCGACCAAGCCGGACACGGCCAGGACAATTGCTGCGATCGAGGTCAGGGAATGAGAACAGTGTTCCCCCACCGGCGATCGCGTTGGAGATGCCTGCAATAGCGCCAACTGCGGCGAGCGACAGTGCACTCGGCAGGGTGAGATCTGGCAGGGTCAAGTCGTGAGGCCCGACGGTTTGATCTCACCCACCCACGCGGCCGATTGAAAAGACGCCGGTTCGGCCGCGATGGGCGACAGGGTCGCGAACGCGCCAGGAGGTGCACTGGCGTGCGGCCGAGGTTGCGACCTGCCGCCACGCACCAGCGAACCAGCAATGAAGAACAGAAAGAACGCGGTCAACAAGGCGAGCACAACCAGAAAGACGGACAGTGCATTGCGCTGTCGCGCAGACGCGGAGAGGTGCTTCGTGACTCCCGTGGCAACGAGCAGCACGAGCAAGACGGCAAGTATTGGCAGCGCGTAGGTTCGCATGGGATGCGGCACTAACGTTTGAACAGCGAAGGGCTAGACGGCGGCAATGTATGCATACATCACGCTGTCAATGAGTTGGCCGTCTTTGGTGACGCTCTTGCGCAGCACACCTTCCCGCAAGAAACCCACCTTCTCCAAAACGCGCATGGATGCCGGGTTCCACTGAAAGACCGGCGCCTCGAGCCTGGCAAACAGTGCGCGGTTTTCGATGTGCTGAGCGAAGGCGCTTGCCGCGGCAGTGGCGATACCCTGGCCCCAGTGACCCTGCCCCAGCCAGTAACCGAACTGGCAGGTTTGGCGGGCAATCCCATCGCCCGCAATGGCGCCGATGCCACCGACCACAGCGCCCGCAAATTCAATGGCAAGGTGAAGGTCGCGCCCGGGGCTGCGGGTAAAGGACAACCACTTGTCAGCATCTGCCTCGGTGTACGGATGAGGAAACGATTCGGTCAGGTTGCGCCAGACGTTGCGGTTGTTGGCGTTGCCGATGAGGCTTTCCTTGTCCGCAAGCGCCCATGGACGCAGAAGGCAAGATGGCAGTGACGTTGGCAGGACCATTGCGGGTGGGTCGTCGATCGTCGATTGACCGCCGTCGCGGTCGGAGTGGAACGAAGCCTTGGCCGGAGCGCTTATCCCGCGGTCTTGTCGAGGGCACTCCTCATGGCATCCGCGACCAGGGCGTTGAGCACGGGTTCCGACGCGGCGCCGGGGTCGATGCCGATCGACGTCTGCCATTGTGCAACCTTGCGAGCGAGCTTCGAGTTGCGACCCTCGATCTCCAGAGACTGCAGTTCTTCCACCGAAACGTGCTTCGCGCAAGCAGCGGCCAGGTGTTGATTCCAAACCGATTGGTACCGCGGCAAGCAGGTGTCGAGCTCTCTCTGGACGACGATGCGCGCTTGATCGGCACCGAACCGGGACGCGAGCATGGGGAATGTTTGCGTCCGCGAGGCCATTGCCAGGGCGATCTGCGAAAGACTGGCACCCAGGCATAGCTGGGTGATGAGTTCGAGCGCGAGGTCCCGCGCGGATGGCCCTGCGTGAGCGACGTGGATTGAAAGAAGGCCGGCAGACGCCAGCACCACGCGGCGCCGCGAGAGCCGCACCGTACAAGATAGACAAGGGGTGTTCACTGGGAGTTGCCAGCTAACGATGGAATTCCTTCAACAAGAGAATGTCGGTCGGCGCGATTGCCCTGCGCGTCGCCGCCTCTGGCAGCGCTTCCGTGAAGCCCAGACGCTCGGCCAGGCGTATTGATTTCGTATTCTTGCGCTCGGCAACGATGAAGAAGCGGCTGACGCCGAAATCGGTGGAGACGATCCTGAGCATCTGCGCAACTGCTTCGGTGGCGATGCCCCGCCCTCCGAACGCGCTGCCGATGGCGTAGGCCACGTTGGTTTCGAGGTTCGCTGCGACCGTCGCCTGAACATAGCCTGCGACCTTGCGCGCTTCATCGCGGACAACCCAGTTGAGCCAATGCTCTGAACCGTCGGGCGACTTTCGAGACTCACTGCGCGCGAGCTTCTGCCTGAGGGCCTCAATCGACTTGGGCGGCTCCTCATCGATGAACTCATACAGCGCCGCCTCGGCAAGGACAGGGAACAGCTCTCCCGCGTGAGCCATGCTCCTCGGCTCGAGCGTCACATGCGGCTTCGGTGCGATCGGCACGGCGATCCAACGTTCGAGTTCACCCGCGGACACAAGCGAGCGAAGCCGCTGTCGCCAGCCGCCGTGCCACAACGGGGCAGAGCGAATCGCTAGGCATGGGCGCGGGCGGCGACGGCACGAAGGTGGGCACCCAGCAACGTCGCTGGAACGACCAACAGCAGGCCCAGGACGTTGAACCACAGAGGGTACTGTGGCCAGAACAGCAGCCCGAAGGCGGCGCCCAGCAAGCCCAGGGCCAGAGCGTTGAAGTACGGATATGACTTCGCGATGCGCGCGACAAAGTAGCCGCCCGCCGCCGTGGTGACGGAACCCAGCACAACGCTGGACCAGAGAAACGCCAGGCCCGCGCCTGTTGCTTGCACCGCCTCGGTGATGGGGTTCTCGGGCTTTCCGTCGACAAAGACATCGCCAAAGACGGCAAGCAGGACGGCGCCGACCAGTGCATCGAGCAGGAGGATTGCACCGAATCCAAGCAAGACGGCCCTGATGCTGATGCGAGACATGCGAATTCACGCCCAATGTTGGAGTTCGCCCGCTTGCGGCTGCCGGTGAGGCCAGCCGTGCCGAGCCGGATGCACCCAGAGGTCAGGCCGCATGGGCGTTGAACCTGACTGTGAGGGCCTGGGGCGACAACCAGGCGAGCACAGCTGCCACGACGATGAGCGCTGGAACGTCACCGTACAGGTGGCCGAAATGCTGCGCGTTGGCAACCGACTGCACCGCCATGGTCGCACCGTGAACGATGCTCGACCAGATGGTGAAGGCGATGAGGCTCACGTGCCGCGCAGGGTCGCGCGAGGCAAGCCACAGGAAAACCCCCAACGTGGCATAGATGGCGATCATCATTTGAAGGTATTCGGATTGGCCTGCGTGCCATGCCCAGCCTGACGGCCAGACAACGGTGAGTGGATAGAAGCCGAAAACGAACACCACGGCAAATAGCCGGAGCGCGAACTTCAGATACTTCAGGCGATCGCTGTCGCTCATGGCTGTGACTCCTCCCGGCGGATGCTCCGCGGCGCGATGCCTGCGGGCCGACGCTTGAGCTCATCCGATCGCGCAAGCCGCCGAAGGTGGCTGTGGCGATTCGGGCGGTCAGGTCTCGCTTTGCATGGCATAGATGCCCTCCTCATCACCGACGATCTTGAAGCCCAAACGCTCGTACAGGCGCAACGCTGGATTGACCTTGAGAACCTCGAGCGTCAGCAAGACCCCAGCGGCGCGCGCCGCAACCTGGAGTTGACGCAGGATCTCCGAACCCATGCCGTGGCCTTGGAACTGGGGCTCCAGCTGCAGTTGATCGAGGTTCCACTCTCCGTCACTGCGAACGACTTTCATCATGCCGATGGGCCGCCCCTCGACCTCGAAGATGGTGCAGGACTCCAGATTGGCAGACGCTCTGCGCCGATGTTCCTCCATTGTGAGCACCGTGCCACTCCGAACGATGTGTTCCTGGATGGTCCGCAAGCGAAGGTCGATGAGAAATGCGATGTCCTCAGTCTTGGCAGCTCGGGCGCTGAAGGTGTGCACTGCAACCAGCCAGAGGCCTGACGTTTGAGCTCATCGGCTCGCGCCATTGTCATGACACCACAGCTCCTTGCGCACGGCTAACGCCATTTCACCACGGCCTTGATTCTCAATGAGCTTCAGGGTGCAGCGCATTGTCAGACCGCACTGGGCAGTTCCTTGCCCAGAATGCGCGAGTGAACCCCATGGCCGAGTTGCTCGTAGAACCGCAGGGCCGCCTCATTGAACGCCCAGACACTGAGCCGAAGATAACTGGCACCGCGCGGCTGCAGCGACTCCCCGGGGCGGTGAAGGCCAGGCATCGTGCGGCCACGCAGCAGCGACGCCGAGCCACCTCGGCGCATCACTTCGCCTTCTTCTGAGGCAGCTGGGAGACGAACTCGACGCACCACAGTACCCATGACCGCAGGTCTTGATCGGCGGAAATCGCGGGTGGATCGATGTAGGCGTAGCCCTTCATGGGGCGGCCAGTGAAGTCCATGGCACGGACATTCGGCATGGCCAGGGCGTCATCGTGGCGTTCCGGGCCAACGCGCGCCATGAGGCTTGAGTTGCGAATGCCCACGAACATCTTGCCGTCGACCAGGAAGGCAAGGCCGCCGAACATCGCCCGCTCCGAGATGCCGGGTCGGCCGACAAGCACCTCACGGACTCGCTGAGCCAGACCACGGTCGTATGCCATGCTTGAGACACCTGATGTTGGATCTCACTGGAGCGCGGAAGCTGCCGTCGACGCCTGGAGCGACTCGGGTGCGGCGAAGGATGGGGCGTGCGACTCATGGGGAGCGTAGCAGCGACCAGGCAGCATAGAAGCACACCAGGATGGCTCCAGCCAGCCACATGCGGGCGGCACCTGGATCGTCATTGAACGCAAACAAGACGTACTTGAGAAGAGACTCGAGCAACAAGAACAGCGGAAGCAAGGCCAACCCGAGCCACGCGAACTGGTCGGCAGGCAGCAGCGAGGCAGCAAGAGCGCCGGATGCCGCGCCGAGCGCGCCGGCAACGACGATGGCCACAGACCTGCGAAAGATCGTTGACTTGGCGATGGGTGACACGCTCTTGTCCAATGGGTGCCTTTGCGCGGTGGAAGGGCAAGACCTCGGGTTCGTGGCAAACGGCGTCGATGCTGTGCCCGTCCGGACCAATGACGAAAGCTGCATGGTAGTTCGCGTGGCGATGCGGGCGCAGACCCGGCGCGCCATTGTCCTGGCCATCGGCATCCAGACGCGTGGTTTGAATGGCGCTCCGCCACTTGAATCACGAGACATCGACTGTTGCGCGAGCGACGGGCGACGCGCTCGTTCGCGAGAGCGGCATTGCTCCGGTCGCGCTGTTTCCTGGATGCGCCGTGCTGCTCATGCACGCGAACGCGAGCACCACGGCCGTTGAAGCAATGCCCGCCTGGTCTCGCATCGGGGTCTTCCGGTTGCGCTCAAATGCATGGCGAGGGATCAGTGTCGAGCGCCACGACAGGCTGCAGAAGCACCAGGCGACTCACGGCTCAACCTCTGAGGAAGTACGGGATGGCGACAAGGACCGCCCCGGCCGCGAACAGGAGCCAGGGGCTCGAAATGAAGTATGGAACGACCATCAGCACGATGCCGCAAAGCAAAGGGATCATCGTGCGTTGCTTCCTGCCATAGATGAAGAAGCCCAGACCGATTGAGCCGAAGAGCAGACCCAAGAACAGAGACGACGCAGAAATTTCAGCCACTCAAGGGGCCTGACGTTCTGAGCTCACCCGCGCGAAGGCCGCAGGCCGCAGGAGCGAAGGACTACTGGTCACCGTGAGGCCGCCCCTGAGCCTATGCTTTCAATGCAGCCAGGGCAGCTGCGGCCGCTTCCTTTTGATCCTTGCCCCATGGAGCACCGACCGTCTTACCGAGCGCGACGAGCTGAGCTTCCAGTGCCGTGCGCGCGAGACCGAGCATGGACGCCGCTTCCTCCACTGCGGCTTTCTCCCGAAGCTTGGTCGGGATGAGCCCACATGCGCAGGCACCCGCGACGAGAACTTCGCGGAAGAGCTCTCCTTCCGCATGATGCATGCGAACGTGCACGGCCAGGATGTCGTCGGTGCTCCAGGGTGGCATGCCTCCTCCGACAAGCACCCCACAGCCACAGACTTCGTGGCCCGCGCCGGCCAAGGCCTCGATGGCATTGCGGATGCCCTGTTCGGCAAGTCGATTGGCTGAAGCGATGCTGCGTGCAACACTCTCCTGCGCGGCCGCCGAGGGGAGCCCTTCGGCAGCGTGGTAAGGCGCGAAGTCGCCTGCGGGAAGTAGCTTGAGCTCGGCACGCCGGAGAACGTGCATCTGCTGCGAGCCGCCGACTGCAACAAGGATCGCTCGACCGGTGCGAGCTTTCAGGCCGAGTGCGACGCGCATGGTCCGTGACGCCTAACGCTTGCGCCCACGCGAGCGCGTAAGCCGCCGAAGCCGGCGATTGCGATTCGGGTGCAGCGAAGGGCTGGGCCACACCGTGTGTGCTTCCTGCAGTGGCGAGATCGGCATCGATCTCTCGAACCGTCGCGTGAGCACTTTGTGTTGGCGTCCCTGAACCAGTTTCAGGTCACTTCTCGAACGGATGGAATCCATCCTTCAGGATTCTGACCCGCAAGAGGTTGGCCCGTGCCGTCACGTACAGCGTGCGGCGCTCAACGCCACGACCAAACGCGACGTTCGTCGGGTTGTCTGCCATGGGCACGAAGGCCAGTTCCTGCCCCGAAGGGGAAAAGACGACGATGCCGCGGTCCTGCGGTACCGCACTGACCCGAGCGGCGTAGAGGTTCCCTTCGACATCGACGGCCATGCCATCGATGCCGGTACGCCGTCCCCAGTAGTCCACCACGGTCCGCCGGGCCCCGACGCTGCCGTCGGGGCCCAATGGGTAGGCAAAGACCGCATTCCAGTTCATGGCGGCCGGCAGGTTGCCGGCCATTGGGGCCGTGGCCGGCGGCCCGATACTCGAGACGTACAAGGTGCGCTGGTCCGGCGAGATGGTGATGCCATTTGGCTTGCCGGCATCGGCAATCAAGAGCTGGATGGCGCCGCCAGGATCGATCCTGTAGACGGCCGCAATCGGCTGCTCGACGGACTCGTGGCCGTAGTAGCGCGGATCGGTGAAGTAGATGCGCCGCTGCTGGTCGATCACGAGGTCGTTCGGCGAATTCAGCGCCCGACCGTTGAAGAGCCCTGCGAGGATCGAACTCTTGCCGGTTGTCATGTCGGTGCGGATCACGCACCGACACCCGAAGTCCGCCCCGAGCGCGCTGACCAGACTCCCGTCTGCGTCGAACCTGTTGCCGTTGTTCATCCCGCTCGGCGAACGGAAGATTGCGGTGCTGCCCGTGCGCGGGTCGAACCGCCAGACGTGCCCAGCTTGCCCGCCGGTCTGTGCGGTGATGGTGATGTCGCTGAAGTAGACGGTCCCATCGGCGGCGACGGCGGGTCCCTCCAGGAAGAAGCCGCCGGAGAAGATCGATTCCAACCTGGCGTCTGCAGGAAAGATGGGCCCCGGCTGAAAGCTGCTTGGCTGCGCGAAACCCTGCACGAAGAAGGAGAACAGGCCGAACGCGAGCGCGGCCGCGCGGGATAGACGGACCATGGGATCTCCTCGCTCGTGGCTGGGGTGACGAATTCGTCACCGGCAGCAGAAGAGCTTACCCAACCCCGGCAGTGCCCACCTTCGGGCGGCTCGTTTTCGAACGGAGCAGCCCGAGTGCCCTTAGCGTTTGAGCTCACCCGAGCGCGCAGGCGGGCGAGGCGGGGTAGCGCTTCGGGTGCAGCGAAGGTCAGGTCGTGCTGCCGCCTGCGGCGTACACGTTGGGGCGATGCACTTCCATCATCCACTGCGGGGCCGCCAACGGTTCGAAGCCGTACTTGGCGTACAGCGTGTGGGCGTCCTTCGTGGCAAGCAACATGCGCCGCAGGCCTTGAAGGTCTGGATGGGCGACCACGGCGTCCATGAGGCGCTTCGACAGGCCCTTGCCGCGATGTTCTTCAAGGACGTAGACGTCCGCGAGATAGGCGAAGGTGGCACGATCTGTGATGACGCGCCCAAAGCCCACTTGCGCGGTACCCAGCAGCACACCGAAACAGAGCGAGTTCTCGATGGCACGCTCGACGACGGCTCTCGGTACGCCCGGCGACCAGTAGGAACGCGACAGGAAGGCGTGAATGGCGTCGGTATCGAAGCGTCCGACGTCGCTTGTGATCTCGTAGGCAGGCATGACGGTGAATTGTGTGGTCTGGCGTGCCAGTCGTGGCAGGTCAGCTGCAGCGAAGGGTGGCCGCATCTCTCGCGAGCGACCGTGCAAGGATCTGACGTCTAGGCGGCCCTATCGTCGCCGATGAGCTCGTAGACGTTCCCGTCCGGTGCTCTAAAGTGCTGCCATATCCTGCCGGAGGCACGCTGTGGCTCCGGATAGATGAACGCGACACCGGCGGCATGCAATCGACTCTGCGCGACCGCGAAGTCGTCGACCTCAAAGGCCACCACCGGACCGTCGCCGAAGAACCCGTGGTGCTGATCCTTCGGGCCATAGACATGGACTTCGGTCCCGTCTTGCAGCTTGAATCGTCCGGACGAATGATCGATGGACAGAACGTCGAGACCCAGTACATCTCGATAGAACTCGTTCATTTTGTCGAACCGCTGGGTTTTTGCACCCATCCAGCCAAGGCGAATGACTTTCATGGCAAGACTCGAAAGATGGGCCCTGTGGCCTGACGTTTGAATTCACCCGCGGACGGAAACGGGCGAAGCCCGCGGTGGCTCTTCGCATGCGGCGAATGGCTAGGCCGCAGTCGCATAGACGAAGCGCTGAACGGTGCCGTGCCACCACCCTTGCGTGACCTCGACCTCGCTGAAGTTGCCAGCGGTCAAGCGATAGACGACTGCACGCCAGAAGCTCTTCGCGGCAACGTTGCCGGGCATCTGTCCTATCTCCCACGGACCAGGGTGGCAGCCGAGAACGTGGGTGGCGAGTGCCAGGCCATTGCCTCCGCGCCGGTACTTCTTGAGGATGAAGAACTGTTCCATCCAGTATCCGTCGGTCTGGGTGACGATCGCGGGCGCAACGAGCGCGAACCCGGCATAGCGGCCCTCGACGAGCGCAACGTGAGCAAAGAAGCGCTCTGCGAGCCGGTGTCTGTCGAGGTCGTACCCGTACTGGCCCCTCGCATCCAGATCTTGATCCCAGATGTCGGACAGCTCGTACTGATAGAGCTCCAGCATCCTGCCGACGGCTGCGAAGTCGTCCGTGACAGCAAGGCGGCACTCACAAGACAACGGTCATCTCCGCTGCGGCCTGACGGTTGAGGTCAGCCACCTGCGTCGGCAGGCGCAGCCAGGCGTGGCAAGTCGGCTGCAGCGAAGGGTTGGGCATCGGCACGCTAAGGGACCAAAGCCTTCTGCATCGTGATGAACGTTGCGCGGGTGCAACCTGCATGGGAACGTTCGGCGGTCTTGACAAAACCGAATGCAGCGAAGGTCTTGTGGTTCTCAACCAGTTCAATTCGAGTGTCAAGCTCCATCGCTGGTTTGCCAGCCCCCCGGGCGAAGCCTTCCACTGCATGCATGAGAAGGCGGCCGATTCCTCGACCTTGCCGGTCGGGCCAGACGGCAACCTTGCCAACATAGACGCAGCTCGGGTTGACCTTGGCGAACGCACACCCGACGAGTGCCCCGTCTTCCACGGCCAGGAAGAGCGTCTCCTCTCCCGCCTTCTGCGCAAGGGACTGAGCGTCGAGCTTGTGCAAGGACGATGGTGGATCGATGCGGCCGCTCTGATACGCAAACGCTGCATGCAGCAGTTCCAGCAGCTGGATCCACTGGGCAAAGCCTTGCGAGGCTTGCATGACCTCAACGGGCATTCGATGACCCGTCGGTTTCGCTACACGAGGCCCAACGTCGGAGCTCACCCGCTCGCGGAAGCGGGCGCAGGCCGCTGCCGTGAGCCCTGGGCGACGATTGGCTAGGCCGCATCCTTCTCTCCGCCCTTCACTCCGTAGAACACGACCCAGACCGTGAGGTCTTCCGTAAAGTCTTCGAATCGATGCTCGACCCCAGCCGATACGAACATCGTATCGCCGGCCGAGAACGGGTCGCGTTTCCCGTCGTGGAACAGAACGCCACTTCCCTGCACCACGACATACAACTCGTCCTGCTCGTGTGGCGACTGCTCGTTGGGAGGCACGGGCAGAGAACACAGAAGCCGCAGCGTGCCGTGCTCGCCCACCGATGCAAAGCGCTTGCCGTTGACGAGCTTGACATCGCTTCGTGCTCGCGCGAGCGGGAAGACGGCACTTCGCGTCTCGATTCTCATGCGCGTACCCCCGTTGTTGGCGCGCCGTTCGCGCGCGTTCGCCGTGCGGCCTCACGTTGGAGCTCAGCCGCCTGCGCTGGCTGCAGCGACTGAGGCGATGCGACGTACACCTATTGCCCCGGTTGACCCGGTATCACACTGACGTTTTGTGCCCATTCAAGCTGCGACGTGCACCACGTGCGTATCTTGGGTGGCAGGGCGTGCCGTTGCTTCAGACCACCTACGCGCAGGGAGTAGGTGGGGGGAACGTCGGTGGCAGCGCATGCGAAGACGGGTGTTCCGCAGGTCGGACAGAAGGAGTGCGCGCGTCTCGTGCCGCTATCGGCTGTCTTGATGTAGGTCTTCGGCGCTCCACTGAGCAGCTTGAAACTCTCCCGCGGTGCTGGTACGGACAGACGAAACGCGGAGCCGGTCAGCACTTGGCAATCGGTGCAGTTGCATAGAAGGACGGTCTCGGGATCAACCTCGGCTTCGTAGCGGATCTCGCCGCAGTGGCATGCGCCTTGAACCTTCATTGTGATCTCCAGCTGACAGCGGGATGGTGATGTCTCACATTGGACATGCAAGGACGCCGCCCGAATGGCCGAGTGACGTCCTCTCGATGGAAGGGCTAGGCACATCGCGCGCACAGACGGGCATTGGCCGTGCTGCCCGAGCCAAATGGCATGAGTATTGCCCCACCGGATGACGTGCCACCTCGTAGAAGGAGTGTGCATCATGGACCTCAACGCGCTGATGGTCCGCTACATCGTCAATGACGTTGATGCGGCGATCGCTTTCTACAGCAGGCATTTCGGTTTTCGTGTGGCCGCTCAATCGGGACCGTACTTCGCGATTCTCGAAAGGGACAACTTGCAGTTGGTCCTGAGCCCGCCGAAAGGGCCAGGAGGTGGCTCTCAGCCGATGCAGGATGGGCGGCGGCCGGAGCCTGGCGGGTGGAACCGACTGATCGTGAAAAGCGCCAACCTGGACAGTGAAGTGGCCGCTCTGCGCAAAGCTGGGGTCGGCTTTCGAAATGACGTCGTCTCTGGGCCAGGCGGACGACAGATCCTTGCGCAGGATCCTTCGGGCAACTTGGTGGAGATCTTTGAACCTTCACCCGACTCGGCGACGTAGTCGCCAAGGCAATCCAAGGCCTCCCGTTTGATCGAAGCGGCCCGCCGTAGAGGTCCGCGGGAAGAATGGATGCGGCGTCATCGGATCGCCGGAGCCGCGCCGTGGTGCTCGAGAGCCTGCCTCGCCGCCGGAGCGTCCCGCTACTTCTTGATGAAGTCTGCGACGATGAGCACCACCGGTTCGCCGGACTTGTTCTCGGGCATGTGCTCGACCTCCCGGCCATTGGTGACGACGTCGCCGGTCCTCTTTTGGACAGGGGCAGAACCCTTGCGAATGTCCGTCAGCGTGCCGCTCAGCACGTAGGTCACTTCCGGCCGATCCGCGTGGTTGTGCATGGGGATTGAGGCGCCCGGCGCAAACGTCACCCTGCGCATGCGCAAGATCATCCCTGGATACTCCGCCCCGGCGTCCACCGCCCCGATCACCTGGGCATCCACGCCAGGGGCAATGGCGGGACTTTGTCCCAAGGCCGAGTTCAGTCCGAATCCGATCGCCAATCCGGCCGCCGCCACCGCTCCCATCTTGATCGACATGCGTTTCATGGCGCATCTCCCAAGTCTGGCCGGGCAAAACGATAGGAAGGAGAGATCGGAAAGTCAATTGGCCGCTGAAGCCGGGAGCTGGGCATGCTGCCAAGACCCTACGTGTACCTCCGCGACACCACGGCAGGCTTCCGAAGTGGCAGGTTCAATCTGCATGCCGGCCAACGTTTGAGTCCACCTGCGGGGCGGTGGCTGGCGAACCCAGCCGTAGCGGGTCGCCTGCAGCCAAGGGTTGACCACGCCCTCACTGCCGCACCTCGACGACTGACCTGAGCGATGCCAACTCCTGAGCTAGATACCGCTCGGTCGTGGAGCGGAAGAGCCAGCCTATCGGTGTGCCCAACACCCCCGTGAACGAAAAGCGAAGAGTCACCAGGGACTTGCCGAGAGGACCCTCTTCGATTGTGTGAGAGGCGATCATCAGAAGACCAGGCGAGCGAGCTTGCCAGACGAAAAGGCTTGGCGGCTCAAGCTGTGTGACGACCCAAGTGGCTGGACGCAGCTTGGGCTGACGGACGGTGTATCTGAATCCGATTTGCAGAGGTTCGCCATCAAGCGCCTCGACACTGGTGACGGTAGGAAGCCACTTGGGCCATGCGACAACCGCAGCGAGAACGCGCCAGACCGACTCGCGCGGGGCGCCAATGGCGATCGACGCATCGTAG
>Ga0068860_100000804_pt1 | contig 35286 bp, 21 predicted proteins | sample KBSSwiS32_FD_66597 | JGI IMG/M metagenome (GOLD analysis project Ga0068860, IMG submission 66597) | Switchgrass rhizosphere microbial communities from Kellogg Biological Station, Michigan, USA - KBS Switchgrass S3-2 | ecosystem: Host-associated > Plants > Roots > Rhizosphere > Soil ... | reverse complement strand
GGCCGCATTCGCCAACCCGGCCTTGGCCGAAAAGAAGAATTGCCTGGCCTGCCACCAGGTCGACAAGAAGCTGGTGGGTCCGGCCTACAAGGAAGTCGCCGCCAAGTACGCGGGCCAGAAGGACGCCGCCGCCAAACTCGCCGAGAAGATCCAGAAGGGCGGCACCGGCGTGTGGGGTCAGATCCCGATGCCGGCCAATCCGCAGGTCAACGCCGAAGAGGCCACGACGCTGGCGAACTGGATCCTGTCGCTGAAATGAGCGCGCGAGCATGAAACACGGCCCCGCGCGCGGGGCCGTTTGCTTTCCTGGCGCGCGATCCGTCGAGGGACACGCGCCGCGCTGGCGCGAGGCCTGGATCAGTTGGACTGCGCCAGTTGCTCCAGGATCGCAGGATTCTCCAATGTGCTGGTGTCCTGCGTGATCGCCTCGCCCTTGGCGATCGAGCGCAGCAGGCGGCGCATGATCTTGCCCGAACGGGTCTTCGGCAGGTTGTCGCCGAAGCGGATGTCCTTCGGCTTGGCGATCGGGCCGATCTCCTTGGCGACCCAGTTGCGCAGTTCGTTGGCGATCTTCTTGGCTTCCTCGCCGCTCGGCCGTGCCCGCTTGAGCACGACGAATGCGCACACGGCCTCGCCGGTCAGATCGTCGGGCCGACCGACCACTGCCGCTTCGGCCACCAACTCGGTGTGCGCGACCAGCGCCGATTCGACCTCCATGGTGCCGAGTCGGTGCCCCGAGACATTGAGCACATCGTCGATGCGCCCCGTGATCGTGAAGTAGCCGCGCTGGACGTCGCGGCTGGCCCCGTCGCCCGCCAGGTAGTAGCCCTTCAGTTCAGGCGGGTAGTAGCTCTTCTTGAAGCGATCGGGATCGCCCCAGATCGTGCGGATCATGCTGGGCCACGGCTTCTTGATGACGAGGATGCCGCCCTGCCCGTTGGGCAAGTCGCCGCCGGTCTCGTCGACGATCGCCGCCGTGACGCCGGGAAACGGCAACGTGCACGAGCCGGGCACCAGCGGCGTCACGCCAGGCAGTGGCGTGATCATGTGGCCGCCGGTCTCGGTCTGCCACCAGGTGTCGACGATCGGGCAACGGCCGCCGCCCACGTGCTGGTGGTACCACTCCCACGCAGCCGGGTTGATCGGCTCGCCCACCGAGCCGAGCAGGCGCAACGAGCCGAGCTGATAGTTTCTCGGGTGCGCCGCCGGGTTGGTCTCCGCTGCCTTGATCAGCGAGCGGATCGCGGTGGGGGCCGTGTAGAACACGGTCACCTTGTGCGACTGGATCATCTTCCAGAAGCGGCCGGCATCGGGGTACGTCGGCACGCCCTCGAACACGATCTCGGTGCCGCCGCAAGCCAGCGGGCCGTACACGATGTAGGTGTGGCCGGTGACCCAGCCGATGTCGGCGGTGCACCAGAACACGTCCTCGGGCTTGAGATCGAACGTCCACTTGGTGGTCAACGCCGCATGCAGCAGGTAGCCGCCCGTCGCGTGTTGCACCCCCTTGGGTTTGCCGGTGGAGCCCGATGTGTAGAGCAGGAACAGCGGATGCTCGGCGCTCACCCACTCGGGCTCGCAGGTGGCGGCCTGGCTGGCGACCACCTCGTGCAGCCACTTGTCGCGCGCGCCGTTCCATTGGATCGAGCCACCGGTGCGCCGGTAGACGATCACGTTGCGGATGCTCTCGCAGCCGCCCATCGCGAGTGCCTCGTCGACGATGCTCTTCAGGCCGAGGGCCTTGCCGCCGCGCATCTGCTCGTCGGCCGTGATCACCATCACCGCCCCGGCGTCCTCGATGCGATCGCGCAGGCTCTGCGCCGAGAAGCCCCCGAACACCACCGAGTGCGTCGCGCCGATGCGGGCGCACGCCTGCATCGCGGCGACCCCCTCGATCGACATCGGCATGTAGACGACCACGCGGTCGCCTTTCTTGACGCCGTTCGCGCGCAGCGCGTTGGCGAGCTTGCACACGCGCTCGAGCAGTTGACTGTAGGTGATGCGAGCGACGGTGCCGTCGTCGGCCTCGAAGATGATGGCCGTCTTGTCGCCGAGGCCGCGTTCGACCTGCAGGTCGAGGCAGTTGTACGAAGCATTCAGCGTGCCGTCCTCGAACCATTTGAAGAACGGCGCCTTGCCGTCGTCGAGCGTCTTGGTGAACGGCGTCTTCCAGCGCACGTGCTCGCGCGCCAGGCGCGCCCAGTAGCCGGCGTAGTCGGTGTCGGCTTCCTGGCACAGCGCCTCGTACGCCTGCATGCCCGACACGGCCGCGTGCTTCACGATGTCGGCCGAAGGTGGATAAACGCGTAGCTCGCTCATGTTGTCTCCTGATGCCGTGACAGCTCACCTGCCTGTGCTGCGGTGCAGCGGTGCACTGTGACGCCTCGCGCTGACGAAGTCCTTACTCTAACGACTGGCCGTCTAGGCCCGCCACTAGAATTCGCCCGCCCTCGACGCGGCCTTTTGCACCTCTCCGACGGCCTTGACCGCGGCCTCCCGGACGCCACTCAGAAGATCAAAGCGAGCGACGAATCATCGGCATCAGCTCCATCCATCTGTTTGACATTACCCTCGAAGAGCCAATCGACATCTAGAAGACGACGGCCATCGCGATCCGCTGGGCGTCCGCTCGGCGCTGGCCTCGCCAACTCGAAGTCGACATCGTGATCATCGGCCGGGTGGCCGACGCCTGCTAGCCCGCCCGACGCCGTCGCCGCACGCGCCTGGGCGCGTTCTCATTTGAGCAGGGCTAAACTGATCGGTCCCGAGCCGAGAGAAGTCGAACCATGCCCATGATCCTGCGCGCCAACGATCTGATCGAAACAGTCGCCGCCGCCCTGCAGTACATCAGCTACTACCACCCGGCCGACTACATCAGCCACCTGGCACAGGCCTATCAGACGGAGCAAAGCGCGGCGGCCAAGGATGCGATCGCGCAGATCCTCACCAACTCGCGCCTGTGCGCCGAGGGCCGTCGTCCGATCTGCCAGGACACCGGCATCGTCAACGTGTTTTTGAAGATCGGGATGGACGTGCGCTTCGAGGGATTCAGCGGCTCGCTGGAGGATGCCGTCAACGAAGGCGTGCGCCGCGGCTACCTCGACCCGGACAACAAGCTGCGCGCTTCGATCCTCGACGACCCGTTGTTCGAGCGCAAGAACACGCGTGACAATACACCGGCCGTGATTCACGTGGAACTGGTGCCTGGCACGACGGTGGATGTGACGGTTGCCGCAAAAGGCGGCGGCAGCGAGAACAAGAGCAAGTTCGTGATGATGAATCCCAGCGACAGCCTGGTCGACTGGGTGCTGAAAACGGTGCCGACGATGGGCGCGGGCTGGTGCCCGCCGGGCATGCTCGGCATCGGCGTCGGCGGCACCGCCGAGCGCGCGATGCTGCTGGCCAAGCAGGCGCTGATGGAAGACATCGACATGGCCGCGCTGCTGCAGCGCGGGCCGAGCAACAAGCTCGAGGAACTGCGCATCGAGCTGTATGACAAGGTCAACGCGCTGGGCATCGGCGCGCAAGGGCTCGGCGGCCTCACCACCGTGCTCGACGTGAAGATCAAGACCTACCCAACGCATGCCGCGAGCAAGCCGGTGGCGATGATCCCCAACTGCGCGGCCACGCGCCACGCTCACGTGGTGCTCGATGGGTCGGGCCCGGCGTACCTCGAGCCGCCGAGCCTCGACTTGTGGCCCGATGTGCACTGGTCGCCCGACTACAACAAGAGCCGCAAGGTCGACTTGAACGCACTGACGCCGGCCGAAGTGGCGAGCTGGAGTCCTGGCGACACGCTGCTGCTGTCGGGCCGCATGCTGACCGGGCGCGACGCCGCGCACAAGCGCATCCAGGACATGCTCAGCAAGGGCGAGAGGCTGCCGGTGGATTTCACCAACCGCGTCATCTACTACGTCGGTCCGGTCGACCCGGTGCGCGACGAAGTAGTCGGCCCGGCTGGCCCCACCACCGCGACGCGGATGGACAAGTTCACCGAGATGATGCTGGCGAAGACAGGCTTGATCGCGATGATCGGCAAGGCCGAGCGCGGGCCGGTTGCGATCGACGCGATCCGCAAGCACAAGAGCGCTTACTTGATGGCGGTGGGCGGCGCTGCCTATCTGGTGGCCAAAGCGATCAAAGGGGCCAAGGTGGTGGGCTTTGCCGACCTCGGCATGGAAGCGATCTACGAGTTCGACGTCAAGGACATGCCGGTGACCGTCGCGGTCGATGCCGGTGGCACCAGCGTGCACAACACCGGACCGCGCGAGTGGCAGGCGCGCATCGGCAAGATCCCGGTTGCCACGGCCTGACGCGCGGCCTCACGCCGCCACGGCAACGGCCCCGCTCGGCAGCGGCTGCGCCACGAAGGCAGCAAAGGCGTGCGGCTCCAGCGCACGTGCGAACAGAAAACCCTGCAATTCGTCGCACCCCAGCGCAGTGAGCAGCTCGGCCTGGCGCGGCGTCTCGACGCCTTCGGCCACCACCCGCAGGTGCAGTGCGCGCGCGAGCGCGACGATCGAGCGAGTCAGCGCGAGCGCGCTGTCGCGCTCGCCGAGTTCGGCCACGAAACTGCGGTCGACCTTCAGCACGGCAATCGGCAGCTTGTGCAAATACGACAGCGACGAATAGCCGGTGCCGAAATCGTCCAACGCGATTCGAATGCCGGTGTCGTGCAACTGCTGCAGCGTGCGGATCGCGCTCGTCGCGTCTCCCATGAAGATCGACTCGGTCACTTCCAGCTCGAGATCGCTTGGCCGCAGCTGCGCGCGCTGCAGCGCTTGGGCCACCCGGCCCGGCAGGCTCGGCGAGTGCAGCTGACGCGTCGACAGGTTGACGGCGATCGATTCCAACGCAAGGCCGTTCGAACGCCAGTGCGCCAGCTGCGCAATGGCCTGCTCGATGACCCAAAACCCCACTTCGTCGATCAGGCCGGTCTCTTCGAGCAATTCGATGAATGTGCTCGCCGGTACGAAGCCGCGCCCCGGGTGCCGCCAGCGCAGCAGGGCCTCGGCGCACGCGACGACGCCGCGCCGCAGGTCGATGCGCGGCTGGTAGTGCAGCTGCAGCTCGTTGCGCGCCACCGCATGTCGCAGGTCGCCGAGCAGCGCGGCGCGCTCGGCGACGCGCGCGTCGAGCGCCGGCTCGAACCAGGCAACGCCGGCGCCACCGCGTGCCTTGGCGCTGTACATCGCCATGTCGGCGCGCCGCATCAGATCGAGCGCATTCGCGCCGTGCTCCGGATGGTGGGCCAGTCCGATGCTGGCCCCGATCACTGCACTGTGCGCACCGAGCGCAACCGGTTGCGCCAGTTGCGCGCACAGATCGCGGGCCAACGCGTCGGCAGCGCCGCGCGACCCCGGTACGATGACCACGAACTCGTCGCCGCCGGGGCGCGCCACCAGCATTTCCCCGGGCACGCGCTGTTGCAGGCGCGCCGCGACGACGCACAACAGTTCGTCGCCGACCTGGTGGCCGAGCGAGTCGTTGACTTCCTTGAAGCGATCGAGGTCGATGAACAGCAGACTGAACGGCGCGGGCTGCTCCTGCGCCACGCGCGCCTCGATCGCCTCGTAGAGGCCGGCCCGGTTGGCCAGGCCCGTGAGGCTGTCGTGCGTGGCGCGCTCCAGCAATCGGCGCTCGCGATCCGCGCTCGACAGCGTCACCGATACGCGATCGCACAACTCGGCGATCTCGCGCTGCGCCTCGGCGTCGTCCAGGCCTGCTGGGTCACCACCCACCACCAGCATGGCGAGCACCTCGGCGCCGGCCTTGGCGCAACGCAGGCGCAGGCGCTGCGCCGGCCAGCGCATCAGGCCGAGCAACCAGGGCGGCGGCTCGTCGCAGCGCAACTCCTCGTCCACTGCAAGCTGCGCGAGACGAACCACATCGGCGCGCGGCACGCTGATCATCGCGAACGGTGCCTGCGCGCTGTGCACGCGGGCCAAGCGTTGCGACCCACGGTCGAACTCGACGATGCAGGCCAGCACTCCGGGCACCACCTGCTCCAGCCGTTGCGTCACGCGTTGCAGGACGCGCGGCACGTTCAGGCCGTTCAGGATCTCGTGATCGATCGACGATTGCACCTGCAGAGCCTGCATCTGGTGATCGATGCGTTCGGCCATGTGGTTGAACGAACGCGCCAGCTCGCCGAACTCGTCGCCGGCCCGCAATTGCACGCGGGCCCCGAAATCGCGTTCGGAGAGCCGCCGCGTGCCGGCGATCAGACGCTCCAGCGGCACCATCGTGCGGCGCACCTGGATCAACGCCAGCATGCCTACCAGCAGCAGCGTGGCGGTCGCCACCAACGCCGACAGACGCGCCAGCGGGGCCGTGCCCGTTGCGGCCGCGGCGGCATCCATCGACACCAGCGTCCAGTCGGCAATGCCAAAGTCAGACCGCAGGAACAGCTGCCAGCGCACGCCCGCTGCGTCCTGCGGCCGCACGTCGGCGCGCAGCGCAGTCTGGTCGGCCGCGCTCCAGCCCGGGCAGAACACCGGCCGCCACGCGGCTTCGAACACGCAGATGCGCGAGCCGCTGGCGTCGAGCGACAGCTCGGCGAACAAAAAGGCGGGGTCGATTTCGGCGATCCACATCTCGCCGCGACGCGGCTCGTGGCCGAGCACGATCAGCACCGCACGGGCATCGCGATCGCTGGCCGGCCCCAACACCAGCGTGGCCGCGCCACTCGCCACCAGGGGTTGTGTCGCCAGGGCCAGCTCGCGCCAGCGTCGTGCCAATGGCGCACTGCCGTCGAGCCACCGGCCTTGAGCGTCGATGTGCGCGACATCGGTCAGGACGCGGGCGCCGGCTCGGTTGACTGGCGGGTCGGCTTCGATGCGACCGCTGCCCGCCACGCTGTGCAGCGCAGCGCGTGCCACCAACAACCGGTCGAGCAGTCCCATGCCGGCGAACTTGGTCAGCTGCGCCTGCTGACGTGCCGCCTGCGTCTCGAACTGCGAAGACAGCATCGCGTGCATCGCGACGCCGAACAGCGCGATCGGCGCCGCGGCCGCAAGCAGCAGCGTCCAGAAGATGCGACGACCGGCGCGGCTGCGCAGGAAGGTGCCTTCAAGTCGCATCGATCTGCCGTGAACGACCCGCTCGCCGCTGCGCCGCGGGCTCAATAGTCCGACGCCGCGCCGACGAACGCGCCGTTGTTGGCGCGCACGATGTCGTCGCGGCTGTACTTGGCAGTCAACGGCGCGGCCGTGAGTCCGTCGGGGCCCATGCTGTAGAGGTCGAAATCGGTGTTGATCGGCACCAGCGAGTGGTCCTTGCGCGCTTGGCCGTGCCCTTTCTTGTCGCCGAGGTTGAGATAGCCGTAGGGGTGGCCCCAGGGATCGAGTTTGTTCCCCAGCCCGACGTCGGCCAAGTTGTCGGGGTACGCATGCGCGTCCTGGTAGTAGTTGGCGATGATCGCCGACATGGCCATGATGTCCTGCTTGGCTTGGTTGATGCGCATGCGCTCGCGGTACTGCTGGTATGAGGGCAGTGCGATGCCGAGCAGCACCGCCGCCACGCACAGCGCGATCATCAACTCCACCAGTGTGAACCCGGCATGGGTGCGGCGTCGTATCGCCCACGCATGAAGTCCGGGCGCGATCAATCGGCTCACGTGCCGCCCCCTCGATGAATCGATTCTCGGCTGGGCGACGCCAAACTGAAGTCAGCAAATCACGCCGGGTTGCACACCGTTGCAACAGCCCCCCGACGAGGTGCTTGCGCGCGGCACGCAGCGTGACGCAGTGGGCGCCGCGCTAGGCCTGACGCACCACGCGCTGCGGGAACGGGATGTCGACGCCGTGCTCGGTGAGGCAACGCAGCACGGCCATGTTGACGTCGCTGCGCACGTTGCCCTGACCGTTTTCCACGTCGGCGATCCAGAACACGATCGTCAGCTCGAGCCCGTCGGCGGCAAAGTTCGACAGCTGCACCGCACTGGGTGGATCGTTCAGCACCCGTGGCACCGCATGCACCGCGTCACTCAACAGCGGCAGCAGCCGCGCCAGGTCGGTGCCGTAGGCCACCTGCACGACGGTGGTCAACGCCAGCTTCGGATCGGCGAACGAACAGTTCTCCACGCGCTGCGTGATCAGCATCTCGTTGGGCACCAGCGATTCGCGGCCGTTGCCGGCGCGCACGACGGTGTAGCGGGTGGTGATGTCGGTGATGCGGCCCTCGAAGCCATCGACCTTGATGGTGTCGCCGATGCGCAGGCTGCGCTCGGCGAGGATCACGAAGCCCGAGACGTAGTTGGCCGCCAGCTTCTGCAGGCCGAAGCCGATGCCCACGCCGAGGGCGCCGCCGAGCACCGACAGCGCGGTCAGCGGGATGCCGGCGGCCGACAGCGCGACCAAGGCGCCCACCAGCAGCAGCAACGCGCGGGTCGCGTTGGCGAGGATCTTGCGCACCGACATGTTCACGCGCTGCGCGCGCATCAGCCGCGACTCGACCACCGCCGACAGCCACAGCACCAGCACCAGCGCGGTGAGCGCCGTCAAGCCGCCCTGGATGATCGCCAGCAGCGTGACGTTGTTGCCGGCGATCTTCCAGTGCAGCTCCTCCATCGCATCGAGCAGCATCGGCAGCAGGTCGGTGACCCACAGCACCATGCCGAGCCACACCAGCCACGACAGCGTGCGCGCGAACGCATCGACCGCGCGCGAGTTCGGGAACGCCACCGCCAGCACGCGCGCCAGGGTGCGGATGATCGCGAGGCTGGCGAAGATCGGAACCGCCAGGCGCAACAGGCCGATCGGCATCACGCCCGCCAGCGCCGCGCGCGCCACCAGCACCAACGCCAGCACCAGCAGCGGGAACAGCACGCCATCGACGGCGCGCACGCCGAACCAGACGCTGTCGGGCGCGCGGCGGCGCGCAGCGACCACGGTCAGCCAGGCCACGCCGATGCACGCCGCCACCACGCCGAGTTCGATCAGCGCACTGGTCTGCGTCAGCGCAGCCCAGATCTGGACGAGCGTTTCGCCGGCGCGCACGCTCAGCCTTTCACGGCCGCGCAGCGACGCACGGGCTCGATGGGGCGGTCACTAGACCTCGGCCAGCACGCGCAGGTGGCTGGCGACGCTGCGTGCCAGTGCGCCGAGGTTGTAGCCACCTTCCAAGCACGACACGATGCGACCCTGTGCGTGGCGATCGGCCACGTCCTTGACGCGCTGCGTGATCCAGGTGTAGTCCGCTTCCACCAAGCCGAGCTGGCCGAGCTCGTCTTCGCGGTGGGCGTCGAAGCCGGCCGAGATGAAGATCATCTGCGGCTCGAAGGCCTCCAGGCGCGGCATCCAATTGGCTTCGATCAGGTCGCGAATCTCGGGGCCGCGCGTGTAGGGACGCACCGGCAGATTGACCATGTTGGTGCCCTTCGGGACCGTGCCGCTGCCCGGGTAAAGGGGGTGCTGGAAGAAGCTGGCCATCAGGATGCGGTCGTCGCCGGCGACGATGTCCTCGGTGCCGTTGCCGTGGTGCACGTCGAAATCGATGATCGCCACCCGCTGCAGCCCCAGTTCGTCGAGCGCATGACGCGCCGCCACCGCGACGTTGTTGTAGAAGCAGAAGCCCATCGCCGTGTCGCGGGTGGCGTGGTGTCCGGGCGGGCGCACCGCGCAGAACGCGGTGCGCGCCTCGCCACGCATCACCGCCTCGGTGGCGGCCACCGCGGCGCCGGCGGCGCGCTGCACCGCGCGCCGCGTGTGCGCGCAGGCGATCGTGTCGGGGTCGAATGCGTGGTGGTCGCCGCTGGTTTCCAGATCGAGCAACACGGCGTCGAGCTCCGACACGAAGCCGGCCGTGTGGGCGCGCTTGAGCGCTTCGAGGTCGACCAGCGGCGCATCGCGGAACGTCAACGCCGTGTCGAGCCCGGTGGCGCGCAGGTGATCGGTGATCGCATCGAGGCGCGCGCCGCACTCCGGGTGGCCGCGACCCATATCGTGCAAACGGCACTCGGGGTGGGTGAACACGAGCGTGGTCATTCGGGGCCCCATGACTTTTCGGTTAAGGTGCCGCGCATGGCTGACAACAACGACGTCACCCGCCAGCTGTCGGCGTTGGTGGATCAGATTAGCACGATCATCGTCGGCAAGCGGTCGCAGATCGAAGACTGCGTGGCCTGCCTGCTCGCGGGCGGCCATCTGCTGATCGAGGACGTGCCCGGCGTCGGCAAGACCACGCTGGCGCATGCGCTATCTGTGTCGCTCGGCTTGAAGTTCTCGCGCGTGCAGTTCACCGCCGACCTGATGCCGTCCGACCTGGTGGGGGTCAGTGTCTACGAGCGCAGCAAGGAAACCTTCGTGTTCCACCCGGGCCCGGTGTTCGCGCAGGTCCTGCTGGCCGACGAGATCAACCGGGCCGGCCCCAAGACGCAAAGCGCGCTGCTGGAGGCGATGGAAGAGCACCAGGTGACGGTGGAGAGCGAGACGCGTGCGTTGCCCAAGCCATTCTTCGTGATCGCGACCCAAAACCCGGTCGATCAGATCGGCACCTATCCGCTGCCGGAGTCGCAGCTCGACCGCTTCCTGATGTGCATCACGCTGGGCTACCCCGACCGCGCCTCCGAGCGCGCGCTGCTGTCGGGTGTCGATCGACGCGATGCGATCGAGCGGCTGCAGCCGGTGATGACGCCGGAGCTGTTGAGTTCGGCGCAGGCACTGGTGCACGGCGTGCACGCCGCCGACGCGCTGCTCGATTACCTGCAGGCGCTGATCGCCGCCACGCGCTCGGGCCAGTGGTTCGAGGAAGGCTTGAGTCCGCGCGCCGGCATCGCCTGGCTGCGCGCGGCGCGCGCGCGTGCGCTGATGGCGCGGCGCGATTACGTCGCCCCCGACGATCTGCAGGCAGTGGCGCAGCAGACCATCGCCCATCGTCTGGTGCCGGTGTCGGGCGCCGGACGCGGCCGAGTCGAACAGGTGCGAGCGATGCTGGAGTCGGTCGCCTTGCCGTGAGTGCCGTGCGGCCGCTCCGAAGGCGCGCGCTCCCCGTTGAGGGGATCGGCGCGCAGCGCCGCAGGGGGCCACCATGATCGCCGAGCGCATCCGCAGCTGGTTCGAGAACCGCCTGCCGGTCAGCGACACCCACACGCTGACCCAAGGCAACATCTACATCGTGCCCACCAAGGCGGGCTTCGCGTTCGCCTTCACGCTGCTGTTGATGCTGGTGGCGTCGATCAACTACCAGCTCAACCTCGGCTACCTGCTGACGTTTCTGCTGGCTGGCAGCGCGTTGGTGTCGATGCACCTGACGCACGGCACGCTGCGCGGCCTGACGCTGCGCGTGAAGCCGCCCTCCCCGGTGTTCCTCGGCCAACCTGCCGAGGTCGAGGTTGTTCTGAACAGTCCCGGTGCGGCGCGCCACGGCATCGGGCTCAGCGTGCGTCGCAAGCGGCCGCACTTCGCCTGGTGCGACGTGCCGGCGCAGGGCAGCGCCACCGCGCGCGTCACGTTCGCAGCGCGCCAGCGCGGCCTCACGCGCTTGCCCACATTGATGGCCGAGACGCGCTTCCCGCTCGGCTTGTTTCGCGCCTGGACCATCCTGCGGCCCGCCGCGACGGTGCTGATCTATCCGCAGCCCGAGCAGCCGCCGGTGCCGCTGCCGCCGACACAGGCGGTGCCAGGCGCCACCCGCAACGCGCGCGCCGCGGCCGGCGGCGAGTTCGACGGCGTGCGCAGCTACCGGCGCGGCGATGCGATGCGGCGCGTGGTCTGGAAGAAAGCGGCGAAGACCGGCGAGCTGGTGAGCCGCGACACCACCGAGAGCGTGAGCCGCGAGCTGTGGCTCGACTTCGAGGTGGCGGCGCTGGGCGACGTCGAGGCGCGCCTGTCGCGGCTGACCGCCTGGACGCTGGCGGCCGCGCAGACCGGCCTGGCGTTCGGCCTGCGCATCCCCGGTGTTGAACTCGCACCGGCCCAGGGCGACGGCCAGCGCCGGGCGGCGCTCGAGGCCCTCGCGCTGTGGTGAGCGGCTGACCGATGGCCTGGCTCGAGACCTCGTTGCCGCGCTGGCCCGGCTGGCGCAATCTGCCGCGAGAAACGCGCGACACGCTGTTTCTGCTGGGGGTGATCGGCTGGACCGTGCTGCCGCATCTGGCCCGGCTGCCCTGGTGGTGCGTCGCGCTGAGTGCGTTGGTGCTGGTGTGGCGCGCGCACCTGGCCTTGGCCAACCTGCGCCTGCCGGGGCGTGTGCCGATCGCCGCGCTGTTGATCAGCGCGGTCGCTCTGACGCTGTGGAGCGAGCAGAGCCTGTTCGGCAAGGAGGCCGGCGTCACGATGCTCGTGGTGCTGATGTCGCTGAAGACGCTCGAGCTGCGCGCACGGCGCGACGCGCTGGTGGTGTTCTTTCTCGGCTTCTTCCTGGTACTGACGCATTTCCTGTATTCGCAGTCGCTGTTCACGGCACTGGCGATGCTGGTGTCGGTGTGGGGCCTGCTGACGGCACTGGTGCTGGCGCACATGCCGGTGGGCAAGCCATCGCTGCGTCAGGCAGGCGGGCTGGCGGCCCGCAGCGCGCTGTTCGGCGCGCCGGTGATGGTGGCGCTGTTCATGCTTTTTCCGCGCATCGGCCCGCTGTGGGGCACGCCGCAGGACGCGCTCGGGCGCACCGGACTGTCGGGCACGTTGCGCCTGGGCGGTGTGGCCGAAGTTGCCAACGACGACTCGATCGCCTTTCGCGTGCGCTTCGAAGAGGGCCTCGCCCCACTGCCGGAGAGCCTGTACTTCCGCGGTCCGGTGCTGGCCCGCTTCGACGGCATCGAATGGCGCCGTCGCAACGGCCCGCTGTCCGGCGCGCCGGTCACGACCCCAGGGGTGCGCACGATCGGGCTCGGCCTCAGCTACCAGATGACGCTGGAGCCGATCCGGCTGCCGTTGCTGCCGCTGCTGGAGTTCACGCCCAACACCGTCGGCGCAGCGCCGCAGATCGATGGCTACACGCTGCTGTTGCGCCCCGACTTGCAATGGCAGACCGATCGCATCGTCACCGAGCGGGTGCGCTTCGCGGCCCGCGCCTGGCCGCGCTACGAACACATCGCGGGGCTCGATGCCGACGAACGCGCGGAGGCGCTGTACCTGCCGCCGGGCTTCAACCCGCGCGTCGCGGCCTGGGCCGCACAGTTTCGACGCGAGCACGACCTGCAGGATGCCGATGCGATGGCGATCACGGCCGCCGTGCTGGCACACATCCGCAGCGCCGGCTTCAGCTACACGCTGGCGCCCGGCTACTACGGCCGCGATGGCATCGACGAATTCTGGCTCGACCGCCGTGCCGGCTTCTGCGAGCACTTCGCCACCGCGTTCGTCGTGGTGATGCGCGCCCTCGGCGTGCCGGCACGCGTGATCACCGGCTATCAGGGTGCCGACCGCTCGCCGCTCGACGGCTTCTACGTGGTGCGACAAAGTTATGCGCACGCCTGGGCCGAGGTGTGGCAGCCCCGCCGTGGCTGGCAGCGCGTCGATCCCACCGCCGCGGTGGCACCCGAGCGCATCGCGCGCAGCCGCAACCTCGAGCCGCAGCCGGGCTTGGTGGCAGGCGCGCTGCGCACGGTCAGCCCCGAGCTGATGCTGCAATTGCGCGCCAGCTGGGAGGCCCTGAACAACAGCTGGAACCAGTGGGTCCTGAACTACTCGCGCGCGCAGCAGTTCGATCTGCTGCAACGGCTCGGGTTTCACTCGCCCGACTGGTACACGCTGGGGCTGATCGTGCTGGGCCTCGCGGTGGCAGCGGCCTTGTCCGGCGTCGCCTGGGCGTTGTGGGATCGCTATCGGCAAGACCCGTGGCAGCGCCTGCAGACGCGCGTCCGCGATGTGCTCGCGCCGCTCGGCGTGCAGGCGCGGTTGCACGACACGCCGCGACGGCTCGCGCAGATGGTGCGCGACCGCCTCGGTGAGCGCAGCGATCTGCTGGCCTACGAGCTCGATGCACTCGACCGCGCACGCTACGGGCGCGATGCGCGGCGTCGACCCGACCCGGCCTGGTGGCGGCGCTTTTCGTTCGAAGCGTCGCGCCTGCGCCGCGCGCACTGACGCGCAGCTCGCGCGCCGAGCGCATCGACGCGCCCCTCGATAATCGCGCGATGCGACGACGTCACGCTGCGGCCGCGGCGCTGCTGGGCTGGGTGCCTGCAGGATCGGCGACCGGCCGCGCAGCGCCGCGCCCGGCCCAGACCAAGGCAGCGCCGGGCAAGCCCTACGGCCGGCGTGGCGACGTGCTGGCGGCAGCGCGCACGATTGCGCTCGAGCACTCGCTCGACACCGCGTGGGTCGAAGCGACGCTCGCGCAGGCGCGCCACGTGCCTCGGGTCGCGCAGCTCATCATGCCCGCCGCGAACCCGCTGGCGCGCAACTGGCGTGTTTACCGCGCACGCTTCGTCGAGCCGCGCCGCATCGAAGCCGGTGTGCGTTGGTGGGCCGAGCATGCCGAATGGTTCGACCTCGCGCACGAGCGCTTCGGCGTGCCGCCCGAAATCGTCGTCGGCATCGTCGGCGTCGAGACCTACTACGGCCGCCTCACCGGCGGCTTCCGCGCGCTCGACGCGCTGGCCACGCTGTCGTTCGACTTCCCCAGCGGGCGCAGCAACCGCAGCGGCTTCTTTCGCTCCGAGCTGGGCCACTTCCTGCGCCTGGCCCGGCGCGAAGGCTGGGACAGCGGCGCGGTGATGGGTTCGTATGCCGGCGCGATGGGAATGCCTCAGTTCATGCCCAGCAGCGTGTTGAACTACGCGATCGATTTCGACGACGACGGCCGCATCGACCTGGGCGCCAGCCACGCCGACGTGATCGGCAGCGTGGCGCATTTTCTGGCGGAGCACGGCTGGCAACGCGGCATGCCGACGCACTACCCGATCGAGCCGCCGGCCAACATCACCGAGCGCGCATTGCTGCTGGTACCAGACATCGTGCCGAGCTTCACCGCGGCGCAGCTGATCGAGCGCGGCGCACGACTGGACGAGCCGGCGTTGCAACACGAAGGCTCGCTGGCGCTGGTCGAGCTGTCGAATGCCGAGGCGCCGCCAACCTACGTGGCGGGCACGCAGAACTTCTACGCGCTGACACGCTACAACGCGTCGAGCTACTACGCGCTGGCCGTGGTCGAGCTCGGCCGCGCGGTGGCGGCCGGACGGTGACGTTGCGGGTGACGCCAGCCGGCGCCGGGCCGCCCCCAAGCCGGGTGCGGCCCCACGGGGCGCACCGAACGACGTGAGGGGAAGCCCCAAGTTCACGCCGGCTCGACGGTCACTTCCACCTGCGGCCGCGCCGCCGTGCCGCCGCGGATCACGCCACGCAACGGTGCCACGTCACCGTAGTCGCGGCCCCACGCCAGCGTCACGTGCTCGAGCGCCGGGCGCAGGTTGTTGGTGGGATCGAAATCGATCCAGCCATGCAGTGGGCACCAAACCGCCACCCAGGCATGCGAGGCATCGCTGCCGACCAGCTGCGGCTGGCCTTGCGGCGGCCGCGTCGACAGGTAGCCGCTGACATAGCGTGCCGCCAGCCCGAGCGAACGGCAGGTGGCGATCATCACGTGCGCAAAGTCCTGGCACACGCCGCGGCGCAGCCGCAGCGCGTCCAGCGCGTCGGTGGCCACGTCGGTGGCATTGGTGCGGTAGTCGAACTGCTCGTGCACGCGCTGCATCAGGGCCTGCGTCGCGTCGAGCAACGGCCGGTTGGGCGCGAACAGGTCACCCGCGAAGCGCACGAACGCGGCGTGGCGCGGGGCGTGGGGCGAGCCCAGTGCGAACTCGCACGCCTCCGGCATCGTGCTGCCGGCGCGGTAGCGCAGCTGCGCGGCCACCTGCTCCCAGGGTGCACTGGCCGCGTCGACCACCGGCGCGCGCGGCTGCAGCGCCGCGACGAAGGTCGACAGCACCTCGAGGCTGTCGTGCACGCGCGCGTGGCTGAAGCAGTGGCGCCAGTTGCCGAACACGTCGACACCGGCGTCGGCCGTCGCGCCCGCGTCCGGATCGGGACGCACGTCGATGCCCCAGTCGCTCACGTCCTGCCACGGCGTCTCGCGCGGGCGCAGGTGCGCCAGATGGTGCGCGATCTCGACCGCCGCGCCGTAGTCGTAGCGCGTCATGTGGCGCACGCGCAAGGCGACGGCGTTCGGCGACGCGGGGCTGTCGAGCGTCGCCATAGCGGTCACAGCCACACGGAGCGGTCGGCGCCGGCCACGTGCGCGAACAGGTGGTTGCCGATCGCGTCGGACAGCTCGCGCACCGCCTCGACCATGCGATCGAGCGCGGCGATCAACTCGGCCGGACGGCCCCGGGCATCGAGCTCGGCCATGCGCTCGATGTCCCACGTCTCGGGGGTCGGCAACGGATCGGTGACTTCGTAGGCCCAAGCGCCGTCGTGGCGCGCCAGCTTGCGCAGGCGGTCGCGCAGCGTGCGCACCACCCAGGCCACCGAGCGCGTGCTGTCGGTGTCGAACACCAGTAGGTCGAGCAGCGGCAGCATCTCGCGCCGCGCCTGGAAGCGCGCGCGATAGGTGATGGTGTCGTCGAACAGAGCCAGCAGGAGATCGAAGCCGTCGTCCTGGTCTGCCAGGCCCGCTTCGAGGCCGCGCGCCAGCGCCTGGCAGAGGGTGTCGAGGCGCTCGATCTGGCGGCCCACCGAGAGCAGGCGCCAGCCGTCGTCGCGCACCATGCGGTCGGTCTGAGCACCGGTCACCGCGCTCAGGTGGGTCGCGGTGCGTCCCAGCACGCCCACCACGTCGGCCACCGGCGCCAGGCCGCCCTCGCGCGACGACAGCGCGAGCGCCGATGCGATGTGCTGCTCGAAATGGTCGTCGAGTTCGTGGATCAGCCGCCAGTGGTCGGGGGACAAGCGCTCGCGCAGCGACTGCGCGCACGCCACCAGCGCGCGCAGGTTGAAACCCACGCTGGTCACCTCGGCCGCCGCCGGCAGCCCGTGCGCCAACGCGCGCTCGAACACGCGCAGCGATTGCAGCGGTGTGGGCGTGCCCTCGGGCACCAGCGCATGGCGCTGCACCAGCGCCCCGAGCCACTCGCGCACCGCCGGCGACGCCGAGCGCAGCCGCTCCAGCGCCAGCCGCACCAGGCCGACCACGAACTCGGCGCGCTCGGTGTAGCGCCCGAGCCAGAACAGGTTCTCGGCGGCGCGGCTGGTCACCGTGCGCTGCTGGTCCTGCAGATCGGCAGCCGACAGCGGCGGCGGCAGCAGCGACGTGGCGTCCACCGCTCCGCGCGTCATCACCCACAGGTCGGCACTGGCGCTGCCGTGCTGCATCGACAGCCACGGATCGAGGCCGCGTTCACGGCGCGCCGCCACGCGTGTCATGCCGCCCGGCAGTACGCGCCAGCCGCCGCGTCCATCGGTCAGCGCGAACACGCGCAGCACTGCGGCGCGCAAATCGACCGTGCTGCCCTCCCACACCGGCGTGTGCGACGGCAGCACGCGCGCCTGCAGCGTGAACGCCGCTGGGTCGGCGTCGACGCGCGCTCCGAGCGCGGCCTGCTGCGCGGCATCGAGCTCGCCGGCCACCACCGGCTCGAAGCCTTGTGTGGTGGCGCTGGCGGGAAACGTGGCCGCGACCACGAACTCCGATAGCCGCGCCCGCTGCGCTTGCCACACCGCGTCTTCGCCGCACCACCAGTGGGTGGAGGCGGGCAGCAGCAATTCTTCGCCGAGCAAGCGCTGCGCGACGCCGGGCCAGAACGCGGCCAGGCCCGGGCTTTCGAGCGCACCGGCACCGGGTGTGTTGGCCAGCACCACCTCGCCGGCGCGCAGCGCCTGCAGCAGGCCGGGTACACCGAGCGCCGAGTCAGGGCGCAGTTCGAGCGGATCGAGCCATTCGTCGTCGACCCGGCGCAGCACCACATGCACGCGCTCGAGGCCTTGCATCGTCTTGAGGAACAGCTGGCGGTCGCGCACCGTGAGGTCGCTGCCTTCGACCAGCGAGATGCCGAGGTAGCGCGCCAGGAACACCTGCTCGAAATAGGTCTCGTGCAACGGCCCGGGGGTCAGCAGCACGATGCGCGCTCGCTCGCCGGCCGGACTCAACTGGCGCAGCGCACTCAGCAGCCCGCCGAACGCGGCGGCCACGCGCTGCACGCGCAGCGCATCGAACGCCTCTGGAAACTCCTGCGCCACCAGCAGACGGTTCTCGAGCAGATAGCCCAGGCCCGATGGCGCCTGCAGGCGCTGTGCCAGCACCCACCAGCGCCCTTCGGGGCCGCGCGCCAGGTCGAACGCCGCCATGTGCAGGTGCACGCCGCCGTGGGGCGTCACGCCGTGCACCGGCCGCAGGTATTGCGGATGCGCGAACACCAGCGAGGGCGGCAGCACCGCCTCGCGCAGCAGCGCCTGCGCACCGTATATGTCGGCCAGCGTGGCGTTGAGCAGGCGCGCTCGCTGCGTGACGCCACGCTCGATGGCCTGCCACTCGTCGGCCTCGACGATGAATGGCAGCAGTTGCAGCGGCCACTCGCGGCTGCCGTCGTGGCCGGGCGCGTGCACGTTGTAGCTGGCGCCGTCTTCACGCACACGGCGCTGCACGCGCGCGGCACGCGCCGCCAGTTCGCCGCTCCAAGGCGCTGGGCCTCCGAGCGCATCGAAGAAGGTCTGCCAGTGGGGCGCCGGCGGCGCCCGCGCAGAACCGGGCGCGGGCAAGGCGCGCCGCATTTCATCGTAGGCCTCCGGCGTCACCACGCCCGCCAGCCGCAGACCGGCGGGCGTCGGGCCCGCCGCCGGGTCGTCGGCCGTGAGGTCGGTCATCGCTGCATCATGCCCTGGCGGCGCGGTTTGGCAGTCCCCCGATCCTCAGGTTCAAACGCGACGCAGGTCGAGGGTGAACGGAAACTCGAGGCTGCGCTCTGCCGGCGGCTCGACGCGCCGCGCGAAGCCTTGCCCCGGCGTGTGCCCGAAGGCGAAGTAACGCGCCAGCCTGCGGCTCTCGGCTTCGTAGGCGTTGACCGGGAAGGTCGCGTAGTTGCGCCCACCCGGATGTGCCACGTGGTACTGGCACCCGGCCAGCGAGCGCTGCATCCAACGGTCGACCAGGTCGACGGTGAGGGGTGCGTGCACACCGATGGTCGGATGCAGCGCCGATGGCGGCTGCCAGGCGCGGTAGCGCACGCCTGCCACGTACTCGCCGACGCGACCGGTGGACTGCAGCGGCAGCACGCGACCGTTGACGCTGATCACATGGCGCCCATCGACCAGCCCGCTGGCATGCAGTTCGATGCGCTCGAGCGACGAGTCGACGTAGCGCACGGTGGCGCCGGCTGCGCCCTCCTCGCCCATCACGTGCCACGGCTCGAGCGCCTGGCGCAGCACCAGGCGCACGCCGCGCGCGCTCAGCTCGCCGAGCTTCGGGAAGCGGAACTCGAAGTGCGGCGCGAACCAGGCGCGATCGAACGCGTAGCCCAGGGCGGCCATCTCCTCGATCACGTCCTCGAAATCCATCCAGACGAAGCTCGGCAGCAGGAACCGGTCGTGCAGCTCGGTGCCCCAATGCACCAGCCGTTCGCGATACGGCTGGTTCCAGAAGCGCGCCACCAGTGCGCGCAGCAGCAGCTGCTGCACGATGCTCATGCGCGCGTGCGGCGGCATCTCGAACGCGCGCAGCTCCAGCAGACCCAGGCGCCCGGTGGACGAGTCGGGCGAGTAGAGCTTGTCGATGCAGAACTCGCTGCGGTGTGTGTTGCCGGTGACGTCGATCAGCACGTTGCGCAGCGCCCGGTCCACCAGCCATGGCGGCATCTCGCCGGCGTGCAGGCGTTGGTGCCGCTCGATCTCGGCCAATGCGATCTCGAGCTCGTAGAGCTGGTCGTTGCGCGCCTCGTCAACGCGCGGCGCTTGGCTGGTCGGCCCGATGAACAACCCGGAGAACAAGTAGCTCAGCGACGGGTGGTTGTGCCAATAGGCCAGCAGCGAGGCCAGCAGGTCGGGCCGTCGCAGGAACGGGCTATCGGCCGCGGTGGCCCCCCCCAGCACGAAGTGGTTGCCGCCGCCCGTGCCGGTGTGACGGCCGTCGAGCATGAACTTCTCGCTCGACAGGCGCGCTTGCCACGCGGCGTCGTACAGGAACTCGGTGTGCTCGACCAGTTCGGTCCAGTCGTGCGCCGGATGAATGTTGACCTCGATGACGCCCGGATCGGGGGTCACCTGCAGCACCTTCAGGCGCGGGTCGCGCGGCGGCGGGTAGCCTTCGAGCACGATCTTCACCTGCAGATCGGCAGCCGTCTCTTCCACCGCCGCCAGCAAGTCGAGGTAGTCCTCCAGCCGCTGCAGCGGCGGCATGAAGACGTACAGCACGCCGCTCGCCCGGCCCTGCGCCTCGGCCTTGGGGCCGTTGGCGCGCCGCGGGTCGCGCACTTCAACGATCAGCGCGGTGCGCGTGATCCAGTGCGCCGATTCGAAGCGCCGCGGCGAACGCGCCAGGTCCTCGTCGGCCCGCCCAGCAGGGCGTGCGCGCGCGCCGGCGCCAGCTCCCACGCCAGCGCCTGCGCCCGCGCTCGAAGGACGCCCGTCCGGAGGGGCATCTCCTGTTGCGGCCTCACGGTCGAAGCCGCGTTGCAGTCCGACCGTCCCGCCCTCCGCGAACCCGCCGCCGATGGCATGCGGCGCGTACTGGCCACGCATCTGCGCGGCACTGGGCAACACGCCGCGTGGCGCGAACGGGTCGAGTTCGATCTGGTATGGAAGGTCGCTGCGTGTCACCCACGGCAGCGAATCGAGCGGCAGTCGGTAGCCCATCGGCGAATCGCCGGGATGCAGGTACATGCGCTCGTCGCGGAAGAACCACGGCCCGGTGATCCAGCGCGGCCGTTGCAGCCCGGGCCCTTCGTCCGGCTTGAGCGGCAGCGCATAGCCGACCTCGTGACGCAAGCCCTGGTCGAACACGCGGCGCAGGCGGATGCGCTCGAGCTCATCGTCGAGCCGCGCGTCCATCGGATCGACGTTCACCGGCAGCCGGCGCTCGCGCCACAGGTAGTACCAAGTGTCCTCGTAGCCCGCCTGCACGTGATCGGCCGTCAGCCCGAGGCGTTGCCGCAGCGCGTGGACAAAGCGTTTCGCGTCGGCGCTGGTATAGGCGTGTTGCTCGCGCTCGTCGGCGAACAGCGCGGGGTCGTGCCAGCACGGCTGGCCATCGCGCCGCCAGTACACGCCGAGCGCCCAGCGCGGCAACTGCTCGCCCGGGTACCATTTGCCTTGGCCGAAATGCAGGAAGCCGCCGATGCCGTAGTGCGCGCGCAGGCGTTGCACCAGATCCTGCGCATAGACGCGCTTGGTGGGTCCCACCGCATCGGTGTTCCATTCGGCTCCGTCGCGGTCGTCCACCGACACGAAGGTCGGCTCGCCCCCCATCGTCAGCCGCACGTCGCCCGCCACCAGATGCTGGTCGACGCGTTCTCCCAGCGCCAGCACGGCGCGCCACTGCTCGTCGGTGTAGGGCTTGGTGACGCGCGGCGATTCCCAGACGCGCGAGATGCGCATCGAGTGCGCAAACTCGACCTCGCACTCGTCGACCGCGCCGGCGATTGGGGCGGCGCTGGTGGGTTGCGGCGTGCAGGCCAGCGGGACGTGACCTTCGCCGGCCAGCAAGCCCGACGTCGGATCCAGGCCGATCCAGCCGGCGCCCGGCAGGTAGACCTCGCACCAGGCGTGCAGGTCGGTGAAGTCGACCTCGGTTCCGCTCGGGCCGTCGAGTGCCTTGACGTCGGGCTTCAGCTGGATCAGGTAGCCCGACACGAAGCGCGCCGCCAAGCCGAGGTGCCGCAGCAGTTGCACCAGCAGCCAACCGCTATCGCGGCACGAGCCGGAGCCGAGCTGCAGCGTCTGCTCGGGCGTCTGCACGCCGGGCTCCATGCGGATCAGGTATCGGATGTCGTGCTGCAGACGCTGGTTCAGCGCCACCAGGAAGTCGATGGTGCGCTGCTCGCCGCGCCCGATGGTCGACAGGTAGTCGGCGAAGCGCGGCGTCGCGCGATCGGCCGCCAGGTACGGCGCGAGCTCCTGACGCAGCGCATCGTCGTAGGCGAACGGAAACTGTTCGGCACCCGGCTCGAGGAAGAAATCGAACGGGTTGTACACCGCCATCTCGGCCACCACGTCGACGGTGACCTTGAGTTCGGTGGCCTTGTCGGGGAACACCAGCCGCGCCAGGTGGTTCGAGAACGGATCCTGTTGCCAGTTGATGAAGTGCCCGTCGGGTTCGACGCGCAGCGAGTAGCTGAGGATCGTCGTGCGGCAGTGCGGCGCCGGACGCAAGCGCACCACGTGCGGCGACAGGCCGACGCGGCGGTCGTAGCGGTAGTGCGTGACGTGGTTCAGCGCGACATGGATGCTCATGTCGCCTCCTGAGCCGGGGGCGCGACGGTCGAGAGCGCGCGCGCCAGCCTTTTCAGGGGCGGGGCCGCGCTCATGCAGGCACCAGGAAGTCGCGACTGATGCCGGCGCCGATGTCGTTCACGCGGTCGAGGAAGTGCGTCAGGTAGGCGTGCATGCCGGTGGCCAGGATCTCGTCGATGCGGCCGTATTCGAGGTCGGAGCGCAAGCGGCCGGCGCGACGCTGCGTCTCGGCGCTTTGCTCGTTGGCCACCAGCCGCAGGTTGTCGACCACCCCGTTCATGCAGCTGGCCAGCGAGCGCGGCATGTCGGGCCGCAGGATCAGCAGCTCGGCAACCTTCTCGGGCACGATGACGTTGCGGTACACCTTGCGATAGATCTCGAAGCCGGACACCGAGCGCAGGATGGCCGACCAGTGATAGAAGTCGACCTCCGGCGCATCGCCATCGGCCTCGCGGCCGAAGTAGTCGCCGTTGAGCGCGTGGAACTTCACGTCGAGCAGGCGCGCGGTGTTGTCGGCGCGCTCCAGGAACGTGCCGATGCGGATGAAGTGAAGCGACTCGTCCTGCAGCATCGTGCCCACCGTGACGCCGCGCGACAGGTGCGAGCGGAACTTCACCCATTCGAACAGCGCGCTCGGGTCGCGGTCGAAGTCGTGCTCGCGCAGCATGCGGTTGAACTCCAGCCAGGTCTGGTTGGTCGTCTCCCACAGCTCGGTGGTGATGCTGCCGCGCACGGCGCGCGCGTTCTCGCGCGCTGCCCGCAGGCACGCCACGATGCTGGACGGATGCGTCTCGTCGTGCACCATGAAACCCATCACGCGCCGCGGATCGATCTGCACCCCGTGGCGCGTCTCGTACGCCCGGGTCAGCTCGCTGATGCCCAGCATGCCGCGCCAGCCCAGCTCGGCGTTCTCGAGCGACTGCGGCAGCAACGACGTCTGGTAGTTGATGTCGAGCATGCGCGCGGTGTTCTCCGCCCGCTCGATGTAGCGAGACATCCAGAACAGGTGGTCGGCAGTGCGCGAGAGCATGGTTAGACCTCCAGCACCCAGGTGTCCTTGGTGCCGCCGCCCTGCGACGAGTTGACCACCAGCGAGCCTTCCTTCAGCGCGACGCGGGTCAGGCCACCCGGCACCATCTGCACCGCCTTGCCCGACAACACGAACGGCCGCAGGTCGATGTGACGCGGCGCGATGCCCGACTCGACGTAGGTCGGACAGGTCGACAGCGCGAGCGTCGGCTGCGCGATGTAGTTCGACGGGTTGGCGATCAGCTGGGCGCGGAACGCTTCCACCTCGGCCTTGGTGGCGGCCGGACCCACCAGCATCCCGTAGCCGCCTGCACCGTGCACCTCCTTGACCACCAGGTCGGGCAGATGGCCGAGCACGTACTTGAGGTCGCTGGCGTCGCGGCAAAGGTAGGTGGGCACGTTCTGCAACAGCGGCTTCTCGCCGAGGTAGAACTCGATCATCTTCGGCACGTACGGATAGATCGACTTGTCGTCTGCCACGCCGGTGCCGATCGCGTTGCACAGCGCGACGTTGCCGTTGCGATAGACCTCGAGCAGACCGGCGCAGCCGAGCGTCGAATTCGGCTTGAACACGGTGGGGTCGAGGAAGTCGTCGTCGACACGTCGGTAGATCACGTCCACGCGCTTGGGGCCCTGCGTCGTGCGCATGTAGACGAAGCCGTCCTTGACGAACAGGTCCTGTCCCTCGACCAGCTCGACGCCCATCTGCTGCGCCAGGAACGCGTGCTCGAAATACGCGCTGTTGTACATGCCGGGGGTCAGCACCACGACGCTCGGCTCGTTGACCCCAGCCGGCGCCACCGCGCGCAGCGACTCGAGCAGCAGGTCGGGATAGTGCGCCACCGGCGCGACGCGGTGCAGCGAGAACAGCTCGGGAAACAGCCGCATCGTCATCTTGCGGTTCTCGAGCATGTAGCTCACACCGCTGGGCACGCGCAGGTTGTCTTCCAGCACGTAGTAGGTGCCGCTGCCGTCGGGGTTGCCGGCGCGCACGATGTCGATGCCGGCGATGTGCGAATAGACGCCGCCGGGCACGTCCACGCCCACCATCTGGGGCCGGAACTGCGCGTTCTTGGTCACCTGCTCCTGCGGCACGACGCCGGCCTTGACGATCTCCTGCCCGTGGTAGACGTCGTGGATGAAGCGGTTGAGCGCATGGACGCGCTGGCGCAGCCCGGCTTCCATCTGCTGCCATTCGCGTTTGGGGATGATGCGCGGGATCACGTCGAACGGAATCAGCCGCTCGGTGCCGGCGCCGTCCTCGTCCTTGGTGCCGTAGACGGCGAACGTGATGCCGACTCGGCGGAACACCAGCTCGGCCTCGTCGCGCCGCGCCTGCATCGAGGCCGCTTGCTGGGCGTCGAGCCAGCGGCGGTAGGCGCTGTAGTGCAAGCGCACGCCCGAGGCGCCGTTCATCTCGTCGAAGCTCGCCTTCATGGCCGCTTTTCTCCTGCATCGGCCGGGGAAGCAACTTCCGCACCCAAGGCCACATCTGCCCAATGCCAGTAGCGCCGTCGTGTGTCCCGTGCGCACTGGAATGCGCCATCGTTCCAGGTCCACGCACCGCAACGGTCGCTGCGCACCACCATGATGCCGTGCGCCTGGTAGCGCGCCAAGACGTCGGGAGCCGGATGCCCGAAGCGGCTGCGGTAGCCGGCCTGCACCATGGCCATGCGCGGGTGCACGGCATCGAGGAAGGCGTCGGTCGACGAAGTCCGGCTGCCGTGGTGCGGGATCAGCAGCAGCGTGCTGCTCAGGTCCGACCCCAGTCGCGCCACCAGCGCTGCCTCCTGCGGCGCCTCGATGTCGCCGGTCAGCAGCACACTGCGGCCGGCGGCATCGCGCACGCGCAGCACGCACGAGAGCGCGTTGGGACGCGTGGCGCGCGCGTGGTCGTCCGCCGGCGGATGCAGCACTTCGAAGTCCACGTCGTCCCAGCGCCAGGTCTGGCCGGCGTCACAGCGCACATGCGTGCCCGCGCGGGCGAGCAGCGGATGATCGGGCGTCAATGAGCTGCTCCAGCGCGCCACCGGCAGCGCCGACTGCAGCGAGGCGGCGCCGCCGACGTGATCGCTGTCGCGGTGGCTCAGCATCAGCAGGTCGATCCGGTGCTCTCCGCGTGCGCGCAGCAGCGGCACGATCATTCGCTGGCCGGCATCGGTGTCGCGCCCGTAGGCCGGCCCGGTGTCGTAGACCAGCAGCTTGCCGTGCGTGCGCACCAGCACGGCGGTGCCTTGACCGATGTCGAGCACCACCAGCTCGAAGCGACCGGGCATCGGGTGCACCACGGCCGGCCACAGCAGCGGCAGCGCCAGCGGCACCGCCAGAGCGCGCAGCCGCCGAGGCAGTGGCAGCAGGCCGAGCAATGCGGCGGCCAGGCCCGCGGCCACCGCCCAGGCTGGCGCCGCGGGGACGCTCCAGATCGCGGCCGGCCACGCGGTGAGCCACTGCAGCAGCGCCACCAGCAGCGCCATGGCCAGCGCCGCGGCCTCCCACAGCCACGGCAGGAGCGCGCCAGCCAGTGCCAGCGGTGTCACGACCAGCGTCACCCACGGAATCGCGACCAGGTTGGCCACGAACCCCACCAGCGACAGCTGCTGGAAGAACGCCAGCGACAGCGGCGCCAGGCCCAGCGTGGCCACTGCCTGCGCGCGCAGCGCGGCGCGCAGGCGTGGCCATGCCCCGCGCGCTGCGCCCTGCTGCTGCAGCGGATCGCTGGTCATCAGCAGCCCCACCGCGGCGAACGACAGCCAGAAGCCCGCCTGCAACAGCGCCCACGGGTCGAACACCGTGACCAGCCCGGCCGCGGCCAGCAGCACCAGTGGCCACGGCGTGCGCAGTCCACCCGCACGCAACGCCACGGCGGCGGCCAGCATCAGCAGCGTGCGCTGCGCCGGCACACCGAAGCCGGCGATCAACGCATACAGGCCGGCGATCAGCAGGCCCCCGATGCGCCCGGCCTGCGGCGCCGGCAATCGCAGGCAGGCGCGGCTGCTGCGCCGCCAAATCCATGCGACCGCCGCACCGGCGAGCCAGGCGAACATCGTGATGTGCAGGCCGCTGATGCTCATCAGGTGCGCGACACCGGCGTCGCGGAACAGATCCCAATCGGGGCGCGAGATGGCTGCCTGGTCCCCCACCGCGAGCGCGGCCAGCACGCCACCGATGCGTGCATCCTCGACGCGCAGCAGCACCGCATCGCGCACCGCTTGGCGCGCACGCTCGATCGGGCGCGTGCGGGTTTCGCCCAACCAGCGCGGCTGCGGCCCGGCCACCGTGCTGCGCACCGTGCCCGTCGCGCCAATCCCCTGCTCGAACAGCCACAGTTCGCCGTCGAACCCGTGCGGATTGACAGCCGCATGGGGCCGCCGCAGGCGCACCGGCAATTGCCAGCGCTGGCCGGCACGCAGATCGACCTGTGGCCCGGCCAGTGCGCCGTCGTCGCCGCCGCGCGTCCACGACAGCGCGATCAGCGGCGGCAACGCGACAGGCTGCCCGTCGGCCCAGGCGGCTTCCACGTCGAGCACAAGCCGGTAGCCATCGGGCACCACCTGCGGCATGCGATCGACGATGCCGCTGACGACGAGATCGCGCATCTCGAGCTGCGGCACCAGGCGTTCGGCCAGCCGCTGCTCGGCGCGCCAGGCCGTGAGGCCAAATCCGATCGTGGCCAGCGACAGGCACAGCAGCGCGTGGCCGACGCGCCGCCCGCGCCACACCTGGGCGAGCGCGGCGCCCGCCAGGCCTGCGACGATCAGCGCCGCATGGCTCCACGGCGGCCACAGCGTCGCCTGCTGGAGCTGCAGCGCGGTCCCGCCGAGCCACGCCAGCAGCGCCGTGGCCCCGCGTTGCCCAGGGTCGCCGCGCCACGCACGCATCGGTGCAAGTGTAGGATGCGCTTCGGTTTTTTCCTGAGGTTCGCCATGTCTGTCTACGATCGCCTCGGTGCGCTGGGCATCACCTTGCCGCCAGTGGCCACGCCGGCTGCCGCTTACGTCCCTTTCGTGCGCACCGGATCGCTGGTGTTCGTCTCGGGGCACATCGCCAAGCGTGACGGCAAGCCATGGGTGGGGCAGCTCGGCAACGGCATCGCCACGGCCGAGGGCAAGGCCGCCGCGCGCGCGGTGGCGATCGATCTGATGGGCACGCTCCACGTGGCAGCGGGCGACCTCAACAAGGTGCAACGCATCGTCAAGCTGCTCGGCCTGGTCAACAGTGCACCCACGTTCACCGAGCACCATCTGGTGATCAACGGCGCCTCGGAGCTGCTGGGCGAAGTCTTCGGTGCTGCCGGACCGCATGCGCGCTCGGCGTTCGGCGTCGCGCAGATCCCGATGGGTGCGTGCGTCGAGATCGAGCTGATCGCCGAGGTGGCGTGAGCGCAGCGGCAGCGCCGCCGGCAGTCGACCCCGACGCAGGCCTCGTCTCCCGGCGGATGCTGGGCACCGCCGGCGTGCTGGCGCTGCTGGCCGTGGCCGCCGCGCTGGTCACGCAGCACGCCTTCGAGATGCGGCCGTGCCCATGGTGCGTGCTGCAGCGCCTGGAGTTCGCGGCCATCGCGCTGGTCGCCGTGCTGGCCTGGCTGTGGCGCAGCCGCACCGGACTGCTCGCGTGCGCCGCGCTGATGATCGCGCTGGCGAACCTCGGCGTGCTGTCCGCGCTGTGGCAGCACTTCGTGGCAGCGGCATCGGCCTCGTGCAACCGGACGCTGGCCGATCGCATCATCGGCGCGCTGCAGCTCGACGGCCTGCTGCCCGACGTGTTTGCCGCCACCGCGTCGTGCGCCGAGGCGAAGGCCGATCTGTTCGGCGTGCCGTACGAGTTCTGGAGCCTGGCGCTGTTCGTCGTGCTCGGAGCGCTCGCGGTGTGGGCCGTGCTGCGCGCCTCGCGCGCGGCCTGATCCGCCATGATCCGCTGACGCGCCCTCAGCGCAGCGATGCGTTGATCTTCGCCAGCGTGATGCTGCCCGGGCACAGCTCGGGCTCGTTCAAGGCATTGAGCGGCGTGCGCGATGTGTTCAGCGCGCGGTGCAGGTCGCCGGCCTTGAGGTCGACGTAGATCAGTCCCGTCACCACCTCGCCGCGTGCCTGGTGCACCTGCAGGTGGTTCATGGCGCCGAGCTTGTCGGTGGCGTCGTAGTCGGCATGCAGTTTGCGCAGCCGCATGACGCTGCCGTCGTACTGCGGCAGGTCGAGCGTCTCGCCCGCCGCCGGCTCGGCATGGATCTCGGGTGCGAGCGCGATGAAGTCGATGCGATTCAACGCCTCGTTGTGCTGGCGCACGTGGTCGTAGCTGCGCGTGCTGCCCGCGTGGTTGTTGAACGCCACGCACGGGCTGATGACGTCGAGGAAGGCCGCGCCGCCGTGGCCGATGGCGCCCTTGATCAGCGGCACCAGCTGCGCCTTGTCGCCCGAAAAGCCGCGCGCCACGTAGGTGGCGCCGAGCTGCAGCGCCATGCCGATCAGGTCGACCGGCGATTCGTTGTTGACGGCGCCTTTCTTGGCTTGGCTGCCGCGGTCGGCAGTGGCCGAGAACTGGCCTTTCGTGAGGCCATAGACGCCGTTGTTCTCGACGATGTAGACCATGCGCACGCCGCGGCGCATCGCATGCGCGAACTGCCCCAGGCCGATCGACGCCGAATCGCCGTCGCCCGACACGCCGAGGTACAGCAGGTCGCGGTTGGCGAGATTGGCGCCTGTCAGCACGCTCGGCATGCGGCCGTGCACGGTGTTGAAGCCGTGGCTGGCGCCGAGAAAGTAGTCGGGCGTCTTCGAGCTGCAGCCGATGCCCGACAACTTGGCCACACGATGCGGCTCGATGTCGAGCTCCCAGCATGCCTGCACGATGGCTGCCGAGATCGAATCGTGGCCGCAGCCGGCGCACAGCGTCGAGACCTTGCCTTCGTAGTCGCGCCGCGTGTAGCCGACCTTGTTCTTGGTCAGGGTCGGATGGTGCAGGCGCGGTTTGGTGATGTAGGTCATGACAGACTCAGACTCGCTCGCGCCGCGGCGCCACCGCCAGCGCGTGCACGTGTTTGGTGATGATGTCGGTGATGAAGCGCGCCGTGATCGGCGTGCCGTCGTAGTGCAGCACCGCGATCAGCCAGGCCGGGTCGATCTCGAGCTCGTTGATCAGCAGCGTGCGCATCTGGGCGTCGCGATTCTGTTCGACCACGAACACATGATCGTGCGTGGCGACGAAGTCACGCACGCTGGCTGGGAACGGAAAGGCACGCAGCCGCATCGCGTCGAGGTGGATGCCCTCGCCGGCCAGCGCCAGCAGCGCCTCGTCCATCGCCGGCGCGGTGGAGCCGAAATAGATGACGCCCAGCCGCGTCTTCTTGGCTGCCGCGCGCACCAGCGGTGCTGGCACCAGGTTGGCCGCGGTGTCGAACTTCTTCAGCAGCCGCTGCACGTTGTAGACGTAGTCGGGCCCCGCCTCCGAGTAGCGCGCATAGGCATCGCGCGTGGTGCCGCGCGTGAAGTACGCGCCCTCGCTCGGATGCGTGCCAGGGTACGTGCGCCACGGAATGCCGTCGCCGTCGACGTCCTTGTAGCGCGCGAAGTCCCTGCCGGCTTCGAGTTCTTCGGCAGTCATCACCTTGCCACGGTCGTAGCGACGGGTCTCGTCCCAGGCGAGCGGCTCGCACAGCCGCTGGTTCATGCCGATGTCGAGATCGGTCATCACGAATATCGGCGTCTGCAGGCGATCGGCCAGGTCGAGCGCGGCAGCCGCGTGCTCGAAGCACTCGGTGGGGTCCTGCGGCAGCAGCAGCACGTGCTTGGTGTCGCCGTGCGACGCGTACGCGCTCGAGATCAGATCGCCCTGCTGGGTGCGGGTGGGCATGCCGGTGGAGGGCCCGCCGCGCTGCACGTCGATGATCGTCAGCGGGATCTCGGCGAAATACGCCAGTCCGATGAACTCGGTCATCAACGACACGCCGGGGCCGGAGGTGGCGGTGAACGCGCGCGCGCCGTTCCAGCCCGCCCCCGTGACGATGCCGATCGACGCGATCTCGTCCTCGGCCTGGACGATCGCGAAGCGGTTCTCGCCGGTGTCGGGGTCGACGCGCAGCTTGCGGCAGTACTTTTCGAACGCCTCGGCCAGCGACGACGACGGCGTGATCGGGTACCAGGCACACACGGTCGCGCCGCCGTACACACAGCCGAGTGCCGCCGCCGAGTTCCCGTCGACGAAGATGCGGCGGCCCACCGCGTCGGCGCGCTTGACGCGCAGCCCGATCGGCGGCTTCAGGTGGTCGGTGGCGAAGCTGCGCCCGGCGTGCAATGCGCGCACGTTGCTCTCGAGCAGCCGCTCCTTGCCCTTGTACTGCTCGGAGAACAGCTTCTCGATCACGCCCGCGTCGACTTCCATCAGCACCGACAGCGCACCCAGCACCATGATGTTCTTGAACAGCGTGCGCTGGCGCGGGTCTTCGTAGGTGGCGTTGCAGATCGCGGTCACCGGCATGCCGATCACCGTGATGTCGTCGCGGAACGCGTTGTCGGGCAGCGGTTTGGTGCTGTCGTAGAACAGGTAGCCGCCGGCTTCGATCTCCGCGACGTCCTGGCCCCAGGTCTGCGGGTTCATCGCCACCATCATGTCGATGCCGCCGCGCCGGCCGAGCCAGCCCTTCTCGCTGACGCGCACCTCGTACCAGGTGGGCAGGCCCTGGATGTTGCTGGGGAAGATGTTGCGCGGGCTCACCGGCACGCCCATGCGCAGGATCGCCTTGGCGAACAACTCGTTGGCCGACGCCGACCCCGAGCCATTGACGTTGGCGAACTTGACGACGAAGTCGTTGACGGCCTCGATGCGCTTCATGTGGCTTCCTTCGAGCGAAGCGCCTTCCCGCGTGGCCCAGCAAGGGCCTCTTCGTGACCTGTGGGGAGCGAAGCTCGCTTGAGGCCGCTCGGCGCCGCCTTCATACCGAAACCTTCGCGCGCTGCGCCGCCGGGCTGGAGTCACGGCACGCCGGGCCCGCCTTGGTGGTCAAGAGCAGGAACTTCTGCATGTCCCAGGCACCGGTCGGGCACCGCTCCGCACACAGGCCGCAGTGCAGGCAGACGTCTTCGTCCTTGACCATCACGCGGCCCGTCTTGAGCGGCCCTCCGACGTAGAGGTCCTGGGTGGTGTTGGTTGCCGGCGCGCTCAGCCGCGTGCGCAGGTCGGCCTCGTCGCCGTCGGCTGTGAACGTGATGCAGTCCATCGGACAGATGTCGACGCAGGCGTCGCATTCGATGCACAGCTTGTCTGAAAAAACAGTCTGCACATCGCAGTTGAGGCAGCGCTGCGCCTCCTTGAGTGCGGTGGCGACGTCGAAGCCGAGTTCGACCTCGACCTTGATGCTCTTGAGCGCCTTCTCGGCCTTCTGCCACGGCACCTTGTAGCGCACGTCGTTGCTGGGCGCGTTGTCGTAGCTCCACTCGTGGATGCCCATCTTCTGCGACATCAGGTTGGTGTGCGGGGGCGGCCGTTGACGCAAGTCCTCCCCGTGCAGCAGCCTGTCGATCGACACAGCGGCCTCGTGGCCGTGCGCCACCGCCGTGATGATGTTCTTGGGGCCGAGCGCTGCGTCACCGCCGAAGAACACGTGCGGCAGCGACGACTGGAACGTGGTTTCGTTCAGCTCGGGCAAACCCCATTGATTGAAGGCGATGCCGCTGTCGCGCTCGATCCACGGGAACGCGTTCTCCTGCCCTACCGCCACCAGCACCTCGTCGCACTCGAAGTCGACGTCGGGCGCGCCGGTGGGCTTGAGCGTGCGCTTGCCCTTGGCGTCGTACACCGACTCGACGATTTGGAAGCGCATGCCGGTGAGGCGGCCGTTGTCGTGCAGGAAGGCCACCGGCACGTGGCAAGGCAGGATCGGGATGCCCTCGTGCATCGCGTCTTCCTTTTCCCACGGCGAGGCCTTCATGTCCTCGAATGTCGAGCGCACGATCACCTTGACGTCGTCGGCGCCCAGGCGACGCGCCGAGCGGCAGCAGTCCATTGCTGTATTGCCGCCGCCAAGCACGATCACGCGTTGGCCCACCTTGCTCACGTGACCGAAGTACACCGAAGCCAGCCAGTCGATGCCGATGTGGATCTTGTCTTTGGCTTCCTGGCGCCCTGGGGCCTCGAGGTCGCGCCCGCGCGGCGCGCCGCAGCCGACGAACACCGCGTCGTACTTCTGCGCCAGCAGCGCTTTCATCGAGTCGACGCGCGCACTGCCCCGAAAGTCGACACCCAGGCCGATGATGTAGCCGACTTCTTCGTCGATCACCTCTTCGGGCAACCGGAAGCGCGGCACCTGCGTGCGCATGAAGCCGCCAGCCTTGGCGTCGCCGTCGAGCAGCGTGACCGAGTAACCCTGCAGCACCAGGTCGCGCGCCACCGTCAGTGAGGCCGGTCCGGCGCCCACGCACACCACGCGCTTGCCGTTCTTCGGTGCCGCACGCGGCAGCATCGCGCGAATCTCGCCGTCTTTGAAATCGGCCGCCACGCGCTTGAGGCGACAGATCGCCACGGCTTCGGGCTTGGCGGTGTTCTTGTCCTCGACACGGCCGCGCCGGCACGCGGGTTCGCAGGGGCGGTCGCAGGTGCGTCCGAGGATGCCGGGAAAGACATTGCTTTCCCAGTTCACCATGTAGGCGTCGTCGTAGCGGCCCTGTGCGATCAGACGAATGTATTCGGGGACGGGGGTATGGGCCGGGCAAGCCCATTGGCAATCGACGACCTTGTGGAAGTAGGCCGGATCCGCCACGTCAGTGGGGTGCACTCAGGGTGTCTCCTGCGGAACCGTCTCGACCGGCCGCGTTCGCGGCCTCGCTCGATCGGACCCGTGAATCGCTAACGCAGCCAGTCTACGCTCGTTGCGTGAACGAAGTCTGAGTAGCAGCCCGAATGGCCCACACCCGAGTCAGGCGGCAACCACGCGCCGCCCCGACTTCATGCCGGGCGCAAGCTTGCCCTTGCGGGCGCGCGTGCCCACGTAGCCAGCCAGTTCAGATCCGCGCAAGGTCTCCTCCTTGGCCTTGCCGCGCGACGTGGCGCCGCTCACGGTGATCGCGCCGTGGAACGGCGCCACCGACACCAGGGGATCTTTGGCGTCGACGTGCATCAGCGTGAGACCGCGTCCGCCGTTGCCCTGCAGCTTGACCTCTTCGAGCGGAAACACGAGCAGACGTCCGCCCAGCGACAGGCACGCGAGTTGATCGTGCTCGGAAAGCACAGCCATCGGCGGCAGCACGTTGTGCCCGGGCTCGACGCTCATGAACGCCTTGCCGCCGCGCTGCCGGCTCTGCATGTCGGCCGCGCGCGCCTGCAGCCCGAACCCGCCGGTGTTGGCCAGCATCAGCGTGGTCTCGCCCGGCCCCGCGAAGTAGTGCACCGCCTGCGTGCCGCTTTCGAGCTCGATCAGCGAAGTGATCGGCTGGCCGTCGCCACGCCCGCCCGGCAGGCCCGAGACCGCGACGCCGTAGACGCGTCCGTTGGTGCCGAACACGAGCATCGTGTCGACGCTGCGGCAATAGAAGGTGCCATACAGCCCGTCGCCGGCCTTGAAGGTGAGGCTCCCTGGGTCGATCTCGTGGCCCTTCATCGAACGCACCCAGCCCTTCAGGCTGACGACCACGCTCACGGGTTCGTCGACGATGCGGATCTCGGCCACCGCCCGCTTCTCGGCCTGGATCAGCGTGCGGCGCTCGTCGCCGTGCGCCTTGGCATCGGCTTCGATCTCCCGGATCACGGTGCGCCGCAAGGTCGCGGGGCTGCCGAGGATCTCTTCCAGCTTGGCCTGCTCCTCGCGCAACTCCTTGAGCTCCTGCTCGATCTTGATCGCCTCCAACCGTGCCAGCTGGCGCAAACGCAGGTCGAGGATGTCGTCGGCCTGGCGCTCGGTGAGCTTGAACTTCGCGATCAGCGCCGGCTTGGGCTCGTCGCTCTTGCGGATGATGCGGATCACTTCATCGATGTTCAGCAGCACCAGCTGCCGGCCCTCCAGGATGTGAATCCGATCGAGCACCTTCTGCAACCGGTGCTGCGAGCGCCGCTGCACGGTGGCCTGCCGGAACGCAACCCACTCCACCAGCACCTGGCGCACGCCCTTCTGCGTGGGCCGCCCGTCGCGGCCGACCATCGTCAGATTGATCGGCGCGCTGGTTTCCAGGCTGGTGTGCGCCAGCAGCGTCGCGGCCAGATCGGCCGGATCGACGGTGCGCGTCTTCGGTTCGAATACCAGGCGCACCGGCGCGTCCTTGCCCGACTCGTCGCGCACCGCGTCGAGCACGGCCAGCACGGTCTGCTTCAGCTGCACCTGGTCTTGCGAAAGCGCCTTCTTGCCCGCCTTGACCTTTGGGTTGGTGAGCTCCTCGATCTCCTCGAGCACCTTCTGCGCGCTGGTGAACGGCGGCAGTTCGGTCACCACCATTTGCCACTGGCCGCGCGCCAGATCTTCGGTCTTCCAGCGCGCGCGCACCTTCAGCGAGCCGCGGCCGCCGGCATAGGCGGCGCGGATCTCGTCCTCGGCGCTGATCAATTGCCCACCGCCCGGGTAGTCAGGCCCTGGCAGCAGCGCGAACAACTCGTCGTCGGAGAGCTTCTCGTTCTTGGCCAGCGCGACGGCGGCAGCGGCCACCTCGCGCAGGTTGTGGCTCGGCACCTCGGTGGCCAAACCCACTGCGATGCCCGACGCGCCGTTCAGCAGCACGAACGGCAAGCGTGCGGGCAGCAGCGTCGGCTCGTCGGTCGACCCGTCGTAGTTCGGCACGAAGTCGACCGTGCCCTCGTCGAGCTCGTCGAGCAGCAGGCGCGCGATCGGCGTCAGCCGAGCCTCGGTGTAGCGCATCGCCGCCGCACCATCGCCGTCGCGGCTGCCGAAGTTGCCGTGGCCGTCGACGAGCGGGTAGCGCTGCGAGAAGTCCTGCGCCATGCGCACCAGCGCGTCGTACGCGGC
>Ga0068860_100000801_pt1 | contig 35303 bp, 31 predicted proteins | sample KBSSwiS32_FD_66597 | JGI IMG/M metagenome (GOLD analysis project Ga0068860, IMG submission 66597) | Switchgrass rhizosphere microbial communities from Kellogg Biological Station, Michigan, USA - KBS Switchgrass S3-2 | ecosystem: Host-associated > Plants > Roots > Rhizosphere > Soil ... | reverse complement strand
GCGCCTTGCAATATCGGCCCACGACCCGACCTGCTTCGATGATGATCGCGCTGTTGAAGACCTGCCCGTCAACAAGGTCGAAAGCTCCAACTACCAGTGTTGAGCGGAATGCCGCCACCCGATCGCACAAGGCGGCGATCGCAGAGGCGGCTAGGCTGGCGCGCGAGCGGATCGTCTCAGGGTCGTAGGAGTGACCCAGTAGGAATGATTTTGGGAAGATGGTGAGGTCGATACCTTCCTCGTCCGCCCAGCGAAGTCGCTGCACGATCGCATCACCGGCAAGGCACGCGTCATCAGAGATGTTGGAGCATTGAACGACAGCGATACGCATCAACGACAGCTTTGCCCTTAATTAGCCTTTCCCGAAAGGGAACGGCGCGCGAGCCGGCCGGGGCATTCTCGTTGGGATGGTCAATCGAGAAACTAAGCGATCTGCTCGCGGACGAACCTCACTCGTCCGACGACAGACACCAGAGGGAGCGGGACAGGTTCGTAGCCCAAGTCGGAATAGGCATCGACCATCGCATGGTAGATGGCTTCGGCTTCCGCCAACGTCTGCCTGCGCCACGCCGAAGCGTTCTCAAAGCGCTCAAGTCAGGAAAGCTGAACGGCAGAAGGCGCCATCTAGGCTGCCCAGAGCCGATCCTGCGAGGCAATGGCGATCGGAACGGCTCAGGCCATCTCTCAAAGGGTGGCAGCGGGGTAGTGATCGCGGGCGTCACGACGCTCGCCTCGCTCGCTGGAACAGCTCCGCCGTTGGGCCTATCGGCCCAGCTTAAACCACCAGATCGATATGGCACAGCTTACAATCACTATGCTTTCTCCCCAGAGCGCCGTTGGTCTGGATTAGGGAAACTGCCGAGAACGCAACAGTGCCGTTTATTTTGGCAACCGCCAAGACTGGTATAGCCTTTCGAAATTCCATGCGTTGTGATGCATCCGCGATTGCCAGTGCGCCCTATGAATTGATCGTATTCCGATATACATCACGGCCGTAAGGCTTCTATCACGGGTGCAATGACCTGGTCGGTTGCGATGCCTTGAGAAGTAGGCTGAACGGCCTCCAAGAGTGAGGGAGACTATAGTGACAGGACCGCTTTCCGCCGAGACGATCGCCACCGTTAGGTCGACGGCTCCTGCGTTGCAGAAACACGGCGTTGAGATCACCACGCGCATGTACGAGCGCCTGTTCGCGGATCCGGAGATCGAGGCGCTTTTCGACGTGGCAGCGCAGAAATCCGGCGAGCAGCCGAAACGACTGGCAGGTGCCATCCTCGCATTTGCGCAGAACGCCGATAAGCTGGAGGTTCTGACGCCTGCAATCGAGCGGATATGCGCTCGCCATGTCGCGACGCATATCAAGGCAGAGCATTATCCTGCCGTCGCCGAAGCGCTTTTGCCGGCCATCAAAGACGTACTGGGCGACGCCGTTGATGAGAAGGTGCTTGCCGCCTGGGGCGAAGCTTACTGGTTTCTGGCAGATATCATGATCAACCGCGAACGCGCGCTTTATGCAGATGCTGCCTAAGCGCGCGGGTTCGCAGGCGGCGTTCAGAGCTTTGCCAACAAGTCCGATAAGAGCGGCCGCAAGCGTCTCAGCTCGGCACGATGGCTTTCGGAAAGCGAATGGAGCAACGCTTCCCCCTTTTCGGTCATTACCAGTTCGGTCTGGCGCCGGTCCTTGGTCGACGGTTGCCGGATAATTAGGCCCAGCTTCGTCAACCGATCGGCGAGACCTGTCGCGCTATGGGGGCGGACCATCAACCGCTCGGCCAATTCGCCGACGATCAGCCCCTTTTCCGCCCGAATTGCCAAGAGCGCCTGATGCTGCTGGGGCGTAAGCCCGACGCTCTCGGCTGCCTGTTCGCTGAAGTACGTGAAGCCTCGCAGTGCACGTCGGAATCCGGCCAATGTCTGATAGTCCGCGTCACTGAAACTGCTGTCCGTCATGCCTGCTCCGCTACTGGTTCTTGCTATATATCGCAGTGCGATATAACCGGCTAACTGATTTGCTCATAGCAGGACAGCATAGTGGTATCATATTCGTCATCGTCGCCTGCCGCTCAGATGCACAGCCCGCGTCTTGCTGACCATAGTGCTGATTTCCGGATGCTGCTGCTCGCCGCCATGGCGCTCGTGATCGGTAGCGGCGGCGCGTTCGCCGCATGGGCGCTGCTGAAGCTCATAGCGCTCGCCACCAATCTGGCGTGGTTCGGCCGCCTATCAGCCGCTCCGGCAAACATCGCGGACGCGGCGTTCGGGCCAATGGTGATCGTCATTCCCGTTGTGGGCAGCCTCATCATCGGGCTCATGGCACGCTTTGGTTCCGAGAAAATCAGAGGGCACGGCATACCCGAGGCGATCGAAGCGATCCTGTTTGGGCAAAGCCGGCTTTCCGCCAAGGTCGCCATCCTCAAGCCCCTGTCGTCCGCCATCTCGATCGGCAGCGGGGGACCGTTTGGCGCCGAAGGTCCGATCATCATGACCGGAGGCGCGATCGGATCGCTATTCGCGCAGTGCTTTCACCTGAGCGCGGCCGAGCGCAAGACGCTGCTGGTAGCCGGCGCCGCCGCCGGCATGACCGCGATCTTCGGTACGGCGGTTGCCGCCATTCTCCTGGCGGTCGAGGTGCTGCTGTTTGAATGGAAGCCCCGCAGCCTCGTCCCGGTGGTGGCTGGCTCCCTGACCGCGTTTGCCTGGCGACCTGTTCTGATCGGGGCTGGGCCGCTCTTCCCCTTTGCCGGGCACCCCCCAGCAGCCGAGTGGTGGGTGCTGCCAGTGGCCGCAGGGCTTGGCGTTCTGGGAGGATTGCTGGCCGCTTTGCTCTCGACCTCCCTGTACCGCATCGAGGATCTGTTTCATCGACTTCCGATCCACTGGATGTGGTGGCCAGCCTTGGGCGCGATCATCGTCGGTATCGGCGGGTTGATCGATCCACGCGTTTTGGGCGCCGGTTACGGCAATATCCAAGATTTGATCGATGGATCGCTGGCTGGCCAGGCCCTGTTGCTCCTGCTGGTCACGAAAGCGGTCGTCTGGCTGGTTGCGCTGGGGTCCGGCACCTCCGGCGGCGTGCTCGCGCCGCTCCTCATTATCGGTGGGGCGCTCGGGGCCGTGGTCGGCCATTTCCTCCCCGGCGATGTCGGTTTCTGGGCTTTGCTCGGCATGGCGGCGGTGATGAGCGCGGCGATGCGCGCGCCATTGACCGGCGCGGTGTTCGCAGTCGAACTGACGGGTCGGCTCGATGCGCTGCCGGCAACGATCGCGACTGCGGCTGCAAGCTATGCCGTTGCCGTGCTTATCCTGCGGCGATCGATCCTGACTGAGAAGATCTCGCGGCGTGGGCGCCACATCCTTCAGGAATATGCTGTCGATCCGCTTGCCGTGACACAGGTCGCACAGATCATGAGCCCGAATCCGGAAACGCTGCCCACCACGATGCCGATGAGCGACGTACTACGGTTCTTTACCGACGAGGCGCGGCACCGGACCTATCCCGTAACAGACGCCGCGCAACGGCCGGTTGGCCTTGTGTCACGCGCAGACGTGCTGCGTTGGCAGGTGTCCGAATTGGCGGAAGACACCTCGCTTGGTAATCTCCTCTCCGATCGGTCTTTGCCTCTTGCCTATCCCGACATGCCGAGCATCGTCGTCGCGGACCTCATGGTCGCCGAAGATACCGGCCGCGTGTCCGTCATTGATCGGGAGAGTGGAAGGATTGTCGGTATCGTTGCGCGCCGTGATCTGCTCCAGGCGCGAGCAGGCCAACGCCGCGACGAACAACAGCGTGAGTGTTTTGTTCGCCGCCGTGCCGCCCGGCCTGTGGAAGAAGCGCGGTGACTTGGTGGAAGCGCTTCCTTCCGGAGCAGGTATCGACGACCTATCTGGAACGGTTCAGAGCCAGTGTTGGGGTATTCCTGGGGATCGCCTTCACCGGGGCCGTCAGCACTTTGTGGGCCGGATCGCCCTCAGAGATTCCGTTGCTCATCGCACCGATGGGTGCATCGGCGGTCCTGTTGTTCGGAGTGCCCGCAAGCCCATTGGCGCAGCCATGGTCGATGATCGGCGGCAACCTGCTGGCTGCAGCTATCGGAGTGATGTCAGCGCATAGCATTGGGTCGCCGCTTCTGGCGACGGCAGTGGCCGTGGCGGGATCTTTCGCGGCCATGTCGCTCCTACGCTGTATTCATCCTCCCAGCGGGGCCGTCGCTCTGACAGCCGTATTAGGAGGGTCGCACATCATGGCCGCCGGTTATAGCTTTGTGGCCGTCCCCGTCGCCCTCAACTCTGTCCTTCTGACGGTCGCCGCGCTTGCCTACAACAATCTCACCGGGCGCTCTTATCCGCATCGATCCCATGAGCCGATGCATCCTCATCCCCCGGTCAGCCAGCTCCAGCTCACAAGCGCCGATATCGACGAGGTGCTGACAGACTATGGCGAAGCACTCGATATCAGCCGCGACGATCTTCATAAGCTGTTTCGCGAGCTGCTCGGCCGAGCCCAGCGGCGTGCCCTGTCCAGGATGTTCGAAAAGTAGAGCGCATTAATGCCAAAAGACGCCGAGGCTTTGTCACCAGTCCGCAGCAAGGCCGCTCAACGCCACGACGGCTAGCGACCGCCGCCAACAGGAACGATCGCGCCCGTTACGTAACCAGCCTGCTCTGACATCAGCCATAGGATGGCATCTGCTACCTCTTCAGGCGTCCCTGCACGCCATGGGGATATCGGGTGCCTCGTGCAGGTCGATCGCAAGTATCCGTGTAGAGGCATCTGGTGGCCTTGCCAACCTCGCGACAGGTGCACCCTTCGACAAGAAGACGACCCTGCGCTTCGCGTCCATCACCAAGCATCTGACGGCAGCGGTTGCCTTAACCGCGCAGGATGAGGGGGTAATCGATCTACACTCCACTTTTGCGGACTATATCGAGGGCACAAGCTCGGCCATCGGAGGCGTCGAATTAGCGCGCGCAATGAACATGGCCGGTGGCGTGCCCGACATCCTCGACACAGCGTGGTTGCTCGGCTCATCCCGCTCCGGTCTAATCGATACTGACGCTTTGGCACAGTTCGGCAAAACACTACCCAAGCTCAACTTCACTCCGGGGACCGAGTTTTCCTACTCCAGCGCCGGTTACGCTTTGCTGGAAGCCGCGCTGAATAGGTGGGGACGACAGCTTCGGAACGTGCTGCGTGAGCAGTTTTTCAACCCGCTCGGCCTTTCGCTCAATGTTGCCTCCGATCAAAGCGAGCCGACTCCAAGACTGACATCTGGCTATTGGCTATCATCTAACGGGTGGAGGCTAGGCCTGTTCGGCGCTCCCTATAGCGGAGCGGACGGGCTTGTCGGGTCGCCGTTCGATCTCGTCAGGTGGCTGCAAGCGCGGCTGGCCAACGCAGAACCAGCTCGGGATGTGCTCAGCCGCCTCTCGGCACCTCGCCATCTGGCAGGCGGCAGGGTCATCGATTTTGGTTTCGGCCTCACCAAATTCCGGCTCAGAGACACGTCGCTCATCGGTGCTGGCGGGCAGCTTCCCGGCTATATCTCGCAATTCCTCCTGCACCCCGGAATGGGGTGCGGCGTGCTGGTCGCATGCAATCGCGAGGACGGCAATTCCGCTGCGATAGCACTGCAATTGATGGCGGAATTGTTGTCGCAGTCCCTGCCGAGGGCTGCGTCGGATGAATTACCTGAGGGGCTGTTCGTAACCGAGGAAGGACCGTTCTGGCTGACCTACAATGCCGGCCAACTCGGCTTCATGGGGGCGGCCGGAGCCGCCTCCTTGGATGAACGTGCCGGTGCCGTAACGGGCAGTCCTTATCTCCCGACGCGGTTGGATGCGACGGGCGACGCCATCACTGGGGAAGTCGGATATGTGCCGCGGCGTTTCGCCCGTGTCTCGCCCGATGCACGCGCCAATCAAGCGTGGGCGGGCTGTTGGCAGGATATTGAGCATGGCTCGCTCCTTCAGATCGAAGTCCGCGATGGCGAGGCCGAGATCGTGAGAGGCGTTGGTGCTAACCGGGGCCGGCATAAGCTTAATCCCATCGGAAACGGACGGGCACTATTCCAGCATCGCGAAGGACCGAGAACCCAGCCTGTCTGTCTCGAACTGACGTCGAAGGGGACCATTCGGCTCAACACGCACCGCAGCCGAATTATAGAATATGTTAGGTTGACCGGCATTGTAGGCGAGAAATCGTCGCCTGACTGACGTTGAACAGCGCCGCGACCGTGCGCTGCGTGTCGCCGGCGTCGAGCTTGCGGCGCGCCTCGGCCTGCTGGTGGGGGGTGAGGGGCGCTCTTGCGACCAAACTTGACCCGCGCGTCTTGGCCTGGGCGCGGCCGACAGCGGTGCGCTCCTTGATCCGCTGCCGCTCTTAGCTCGCCGCAACGCCCAGCACTGCGATCACCACCTCGGCGAGCTGCGAGGTCGTGTCCAGCATCGGCTCGGCGATCGAGCGGAAGCCAGCGCTGGCCTCCTTTACCCGCGTGGAGAATGCTTAACAGGTCGCAGGTATTGCGGGCGAGGCGATTGGTCGCCGTCACCATCAGCACGTCGCCGGGATCGAGCGCGCCGATCGCGCGCTTGAGCTGGGGCCGCTCGGCCGACGCGCCGCTGATCTTCTCATGGAAGATTTTGGTGCACCCGGCGGCCTCAAGCTGAGCGAGCTGCTGGGCCAAGTCCTGTCCGTTGGTGGAAACGCGTGCATAGCCGTAAATCATGCCGTGATTCTGCATCAGATTTTTTGCATCAGGGAAGAGCTCGGAAAACCGTGACTTTCGGATTGATGCAAAACTTTGATTTTCGGATAGCCATCACAGCGCAGCGTGCCTGACCCCCCCTCAGTTCATTATACCTCATAGCTGGCCCAACAATGACAATTTGATGGGAGTGCGCGACTGGAACTATTGTACGGCCTATCGGGGGTACCCTGCGCATTGACGTTAAGATTGCTATTGGCCGCCGGGAGAATGCAGCTCGCGTTGACGCGCCATAATATAGAGGACCTGCTACCAGTCCTCGTTATTCCGCTGCTGACCCTGCCATCGATGGCGATCCTCATCCATTCGGGTCGAGCCGATCTGGCGCCGTTTGCTCTCAGCGCGTCGCTGCTGATGACGATAGGGCAGATGGGGTTTTTCGTCGCAGGCGAAGTTGTCTCCATGGATCGCCGTCAACAGTTGGTGGAAATCATTGTCGCAAGCCCGGCTTCCTACGCCGTTATCCTGCTAGGGCGGGTGGGCGTGCTGACCGCGCTCGGTCTCCTCGGATTTGGAGAGGGGTGGCTTATTGCCTGGGGCGTGTTCGGCGTACCTGTACCAATCATCCATGGCGGGTTATTGACGGCAACGCTGCTCGCAACCGTCATCGCCAGCACCGGGACAGCGTTGCTGTTCACGGCGCTGCTGGGTCTGGCGGGCACGACCCGCACCTTTCAACATGCCGTGAATGGACCTTTCTATCTGCTGGGCGGGGTGCTGGTCCCAGTGCATTTCCTCCCTGTGTGGCTTCAACCCTTCGCGCCGCTCACCTTCTTCTACTGGGCCGCCGGATTGGTGCGCGATGCGCTGAGACCCGGACCGGTCGAAGATCCGATGCTCCGCTTGGGCGCAACCGTTGGGCTAGGGCTGGCGGCAGGTTTGATCGGAATGCTGGTGATCGGTCGGATGCTGGGCCGACTGCGCCGCGACGGGACGCTTTCGCTGGCATGAGCAACATCCGCATCATGCGCCACGCCTTTCTGGTCGGCATTCGCGATTTTCAGATGTTCTGGACGTGGCGGACATGGACCTTTGGCTGGCTGGCGCGCATCCTCACGAGCGCGGCTATATGGGTTCTGATGGGCCGCCTTACCGGGTCGCCGCAGCAGCTCGACTACCTGTTGATAGGCAATGCGGCGGTCGCCGGTGTCGGCACCTTCGCCATTGCCGCCGCCGTGTGGGATAGATGGGACGGCGTCTATTCGCTCCTGATAGCCTCTCCCGCCAGCCTTGCACCCACGACCATCGGACGCATGGCGATATGGATATTTCACTGGCTCGGATCGTCCGCCGCCACTTTCGCGATGCTGATCCTGGCGTTTGGCTGGCGTCCCCCGCTGCATGGTCTGCTGCTCGCACCGGTGGGTGTGGTTCTGCTGTCGATCAGCACATTCTGTCTATCCGTCTTTCTCGGCGCGCTGGCGGGCGCGGTGCCGGCGCTGCGCAACATCCTCATCAACCTGCTGACGACAGCGATCATCGCCTTTTGCGGCGTATCCGTTCCCGTCAGTTTCTGGCCATCACCGGTCCAATGGATCGCGGCCGCTTTGCCCTGCACGCACGGTGTCGCCGCGATCCGGCTGATGATGGCGGACGGCTCCGCTACCGCGATCCTGTCCGAATTGGGACAGGAGATAGCCGTCGCAGCATTTTGGCTGGTCCTCGCGCTACTGGCGATCGACCGCATGGCAGAACGTGGACGGCGCGACGGTTCGATTGAATTTGGCTAAGTAGGACATGGCATGCCGGCAGTAGAAACAAGAGATCTGGGCAGAGTCTATGCAGGCGGCGTCCGCGCGTTGGAGGGTCTATCGCTCTCCATCGAACGCGGAGAGGTACGCGGCTTGCTCGGTCCCAATGGCGCGGGCAAGACCACACTCGTTCGTATTTTGTCTACCATATTGCTGCCGAGCGAAGGACAGGCCTTTGTCCTTGGCCATGACGTCGTGCGCGATACCGCCGCCGTGCGCGCCGCAATCGGCATCGTGTTTGGCGGTGACAAAGGGCTGTACCCAAAACTGACCGCACGCCAGACGCTCGATTACTGGGCTGCACTCTACCGCGTGCCGATAGAGCAAACGCGGCGCAAGGTTCCCGCCCTGCTTGACCGCGTCGGTCTCGCGACCCGCGCCGACGACCGGGTCGAGACCTATTCGCGTGGCATGAAACAACGACTGCACCTGGCGCGCGGGCTGATCGGCGATGCGAAGGTACTGTTCCTCGACGAGCCCACGATCGGCATGGACCCGATCGCCGCCCGCGACTTTCGCGCGCTGATCGGCGAGCTGCGCGGCGAAGGCCGCACCATTCTTCTCACCACGCACGATATGGCCGAGGCGGAAGCGGTGTGCGACCGGGTGGCGCTGATCGATCATGGCCGGCTGCTGGCCGTGGAAACACCGGAATCGCTCAGCCGCCTCGTTTCCCAGCATGAACGCATCGATTTCGAGGGCGACGATCAGATAGTCCAAGCCGTTCAAGACCTGCCCGGCGTTGTGGCAGTCAAGCCGGTCCTCCCCACCGGCTTCCGCGTGGAAGTGGCAGATGCGGACATTGTGCACAGCGTGCTCGCCCTATTGGTCGAGCAGGGCGTAACGAGCGTCAACACCTCTCGGCCCAGCCTGGAGGAAGTCTATGTTCATGTCGTCGGTGATCGCGGGCTGAAAGTCTGACAAGGATCAATTCGATAAGGGAAACCCGCTTGCTGCATCACGCGGGTGCGATACGCTGATCGACGGGCCGGGCGGCCACTCCGCCGATCCTACCGGCCTAGCCGACCGATGATTGAGCCGTCATTCGTTGAGATGAGAAACGAAAGTCTGAGAAACTCGCCTCGCGCGTCCAGTCAGCATATTCGGCCGCAACCAGATCGCTCTTCGTGATCCATCGATCAACGATATCCTTTATGAAGTCTAGGATTTCCAACGGGTCCTTTTCCGCTAACGATCGCACATCGGCGTATCTTGCCAGCAAATCCCTGACAATGTCAGCGCCAATGATGGCCTGATTACGCTTCAAGAGGCGGAAAATCAGCTTGTCCTGCGGCGTCACATCTGGAACCGACGCCAAGATCGCTCCGGCCAGGTAGATCAGCATCTTCTGATGGATGAGCAGTTTCGAACTCGTCGAGGCCCGAAAGCGCCACGATTCCCTTTAGATCTGATGCGAAAATCTGTACCCGGCTAGAGTCTCGGATGCCGACGTTATCGGCGATATTTGTTCCGTGTTTTCCACATTAGGCCGAGCACGGGAAGCTCAAGATGCTGATCAAGCCGGTGCGCGGTTTCAAATCGATGCCCACGGCCAACGCCACGATCAAGGGCTTCGAGGTCATGCGGGCCTTGCGCAAAGGACAGGCTCACCCTTGGTGCCTGCAGCCCGGCATCAGGGGAGAGGTGCGCCTGATCGAGAGAGCTTCGGCATTGGACCCTCGATCTTGACCGAAGCAATGGACATGCTCAACCAGCATTTCGCCGCAGCCGCCTGATCAGCGCAGATCGCCAGCCTATCCGTGACCGCCGTCAATCTTTGCAACACAGCCCCTGTTGGACAAGCTCTACTACGTCAAAGCGTCGATCGATACCGCGACGACTTACACCTACAGCGGCAACCTGGGCGATCCGCGCTTCGTAGGGGGCACACTCAGCTTGAACCCCTGAAGGTCCACCGCAACTTGCCTGGCATGTTCCAACCATGAGGAACTGCCGGGCTCGGATGGGCATCGCTCAATGATTTAGCGAAACTTCTCTCCCGCCGAGGAATCCCAATTATACTAATGGCGACCGTTTCGTAGTGCTTTGCTGAGGGCACTGGCCGGGGGACGGCTGTCCGGACGAAAAGGCGCGATGTCCTGGATCAGGACGTGGTGCCGCGTCCGCAGTCGCAGGCGCCGCAACCAAGAGCCTCATGCGAAAAGGAAAAGACATGCCGGTTATCGACCGGGCGTGGCGGCTGCATGCGGCCATCGCCCTTCCCATCATTTCGCCCGCCATCCTGCTGACCCAGCCCGCATGGGCGGACGAGGCGGCGGCGCCCGCACCGGGCGGAGACGGCCTTGGTGACATTGTCGTCACCGCCACTCGCAAGGAGACCAGGCTCCAGTCGACACCCGTCGCGGTGAGCGTGATCGACGAGGCCTTTCGGAGCAACCAGAACGTCGTGACCACGCGCGACCTGGCGGGGCAGATTCCGGGCCTCTATACACCGCCGTCGGGCATCACGCCGCTAACGAACACGTTCTTCATCCGAGGCATCGGCAACAGTGATCCGATCTTCGATCCGACCGTCGGCGTCTATATCGACGACGTCTACCTGCCGCGCGCCATCAACGGCATGTCGGACCTGACAGACATCGAGCGGGTCGAAGTGTTGCGCGGCCCGCAGGGCACGCTGTTCGGCGCGAATTCAGCGGGGGGTGCGATCCGCTATGTCACGCGCACGCCGATCGACAGCTTCGATCTGCGGCTCGATGCGGGCTATGGCAACTACAACACCTTCAATGCCCATGCCTACGTTGCCGGTGCGCTGGTGCCCGGCCTGCTGACCGCGAGCGTCGCCTTCGCGCACGACGAGCATGAGGGCTATACCTGGAACTCGTCGCTCCAGCGGCGGGTCAACAACCAGAACACCGACGGCGGACGCATCAAGCTGGTGCTCACGCCGTCTGACGCGCTGAGGATCACGCTCTCGGCGGACGGCACGATCGACCACTCGCAGGCCGCGCAATATATCGCGACCACCTACAACGCCAGCAACCCTGCCTTCACCGGCCTGGGCGCGATCACGGGCGGGACTTTGTTCAGCCCGACGCAGTTCTCCGCCTTCAAAGACAACGTCAGCTATGCCGGGCGCTATGGGATCAACCGCTCGCATTCGGGGGGTGTCACCGGCCGGGTCGACTTCGATCTGGACACGCACCTGTCGGTCCATTCCATCACTGCCCTGCGTGGGTTCGATCAGGATCCCGTGAACTACAACAACGATGGCCAGAACCGGCTGCCGTACAACACCGCCCAGCCGCGGCCCATCGACATTTCGGACAACTACATCGTCTACAAGCAGAAGAGCTTCACTCAGGAACTGCAGCTGCAGGGCAACTGGAATCGCTTCGACTTCACCGGCGGCCTCTACTACCTGTTCGAGAACTTCCGCAGCGACCGCATCGGCTACGTCACCGGGCTGCCGACGTCCAACACAGCGCTTCCGGCCGCTCCCTTCGACCAGATCGGCAAGACGGTCACCCGCAACTATTCGGCCTATCTCCAGGCCAATTACCGCCTGACCGATCGCCTCACGCTGACCGCAGGAGGGCGCTACATCACCATACGCCGCGCTTTCGACTTCCAGGGCGTCAACGATGATCTGGACGGCAACCCGATCGATCCGGCCCGCTACCCGCAAGTGCTGACCGGCGGCGCGATCCCGGCGCTGGGCGTGAACGTCGCGCCAACCCAGGTCAACTTCGACAACGCGGCGGTCCTCAACCGCAGGACCTGGCGCGCATTCACGCCCAAGGTTGGCGTGTCCTTCCAGGCCACGCCGGCGATCTTCCTGTTCGCGAGCTATGCCAAAGGCTTCGACGCGGGCGGTTTCAACAATCGCGCGCTGAACCTGGCCACAGCGCTGCCTTACGAACCGGAGACCGTGAAGACCTTCGAGGCCGGCGTCAAAAGCGAGTGGTTCGACCGCCACCTGCGCCTCAACGTGACCGGCTTCTATAACGACTACAAGAACCTGCAGACCGCGGTATCCGCTTTCAGTCCGATCTCGGGCACTTACGTAAGCACCCGGGGTAATGCTCCGGCGGCGCACACCGAGGGTTTCGAACTTGAGAGTTCGGCGCAACCGATCGACAATCTGTCACTCGGGTTCAACGTCACCTATCTCAAGACCAGGTTCGACGATTACTCGGCACTCGCGCTCGGGACGGTCCCGGCCTACAACTACACGGGCAAGGAGTTCTCGGGTCAGCCGCAATGGCAGTGCTTCGCCTCCGCGGATTACGCGATCCCGGTCGGCAGCGCGGGCACCATCAAGCTGGGCGGAAGCGTAAACTGGCAGACCTCCTACTACTCCGACCTGCTCAACAGCCCGCAGTATCGCATCGGCGACAAGCACTTCGTCAACGGGTTCATCGGCTTCACGACCGCCGACCAACGCTGGGACTTCACTTTGACCGGCCGCAACATCGGCAACGAGTTCTACTTCTCCACGCTCTCCCCCGTGGGGACCCCGCTACGCGCTGGCCCTTATGCCGGCACGCAGCTCGTCCAAGGTCCGCAGAACGCGCCCAGAACCGTGTTCTTCAAGGTCGCCTATCGGTACTGAGCTGGGCTATCCGGGCCCGTCCAGGCGGCGCTCTTCGCGGAGCGCCGCCTGGACGGGTCTCACTTCGCTCGTGCGGCCTGCGCCGCCCGGAGCACGCGAAGGAAGCTCCCTCCCCAGATGCCCGCGATCTGCGCTTCGCTGTAGCCCCGGCGAACGAGTTCCGCGGTGACGTTGGGTGCATCGGCCTCGCTATCGAAGCCGACGATGCCGGAGCCATGGTTGAAGTCGGTGCCGATGCCGACATGGTCCCAGCCGATCCGGCGCGCGATATGGTCGATGTGGTCGACGTACTCGCTCAAGGTGCCGCGTGACTGTGCCTGCCGGATCTCCGCGACGAAAGCGTCATGCTTGTCGGTGGGCAGGGTATCGGCGCCGTCGGACGGAGACTTCGCCGCCGGCGGCAAACCGTAACGAGCGCGGATCGGAGCGATGCGCGCCAGGCTCGCGGCGTCCTGCCGATGGATGTAGGCGGCGAATGGCCGCACCTGCACGACGCCGCCGTTCGCCTTGATCACATCGAGCTGCGCATCCGAGAGGTTGCGGGCGTTGTCGATCAAAGCGCGCGCCGCCGAGTGCGTGGCGACGACCGGTGCGCGGGTGAGTTGCAGGGTCTGGGCCAGCGCCTCGTCCGAAAGCTGCGAGACGTCGATCAACACGCCGAGGTCGTTGAGCCGGGCAACGGCTGCACGCCCGAGAGCAGACAGGCCGCCGTTCACCGACGCTGGTTCCTCCCCGGGCCGCGAGGAATCGGAGAAGGCATTGTGGCCGGCGTGGTTGAATGCGAAGATGCGCACGCCTTCGCGATAGAGCACGTCGATCTGCGAAAGATCCTGTCCGATCGAGCGGGCGTTCTGGAAGCCGATCAGCACCGCGGTCTTGCCTTCGCGGTGCAGGCGCTCCACGTCGCTCGCGCTCAGTGCGAGGCCGACGCGCTGGGGGTGATCGGCGACAAAGCGCTTGATCAGCGCCAGCTTGCGATCCGCCTCGATCCGGGCGGCCGCCACTCCGGCCGGATCGCGCGGTCCCGGCCCAACGGCGACGGCCAGCACCACCGCATCGATGCCGCCGCACGTCATCTGGTCGAGATCGGCCTGGGACGTTGCGGTACGGCCACTCGCGTCGGGCAGAAGCACGTCGACGTGACTGTCCAGTTCGAGGATGCGGCGGTGGATGGCTTGCGGATCGGGCGCCGCTTGCGCCGCGGGTGCGGCCGCCAGGAGCGCACCGAGAGTGGCGAAGATCGCGCTGGTTCTAAGCATATGCCCTCTGGAGTTTGAGGATGATCCACGCCGATCCGTGGCGTGGGAGACCGCCTGCCGAAAGGGCGCGGCTCGGACGTGCGGCATCACTCCGCGGCTTCGGCGAGTTCCAGCTGTTCGACCGGCGCGGCGTGCCGATTGGCTGGTACCGGCAGTCCGAGATGGCCGCGCAAAGTGTCGGACGCGTACTCGGTCCGGAACAAGCCGCGTTTCTGCAGGATCGGCAGGACGCGTTCGCGGAACAGCGCGAACTCGGCAGGGCGGGTCACCCGCAGGTTGAAGCCATCGGCGGCGCGGCCGACGAACCAGCGCTCGATCTCGTCGGCGATGGTCTCGGGCGATCCGATGAAGGTGTTGTTCCAGCGGCCCAGCTTGTATGCGGCCTCGCGCAGCGTCAGTTTCTGCTCGCGCGCGGTCGCGATGATCCGCTCGGCGTGGCCCTTGTAGCTGTTCAGGGTGACGCCGGTCAGGTCGGGGAACGGCGCGTCCAGGTCGTACTGGCGAAAGTCATGGTAATTGAACGCTCGGCCTAGTTGCACGAGCAGCTTGTCGAGATCGAGCGCCTCGGTCTGCTTGCGAGCGATCGCCTGCGCCTCTTCGTCTGTGTCGGCCAGGACCGCGAACAGGCCGGGCAGCACGACGATGTGATCCGGGTTTCGGCCGCGCGCGGCCGCCCGCGCCTTGAGGTCTGCATAGTAGCGCTGGCCTGTCTCGAAATCGGCCGAGGCCGCGAATGCGCCATCGGCGATGGCGGCGCCCAGATCGCGCCCCTCGCTGCTATCGCCGGCCTGGAAAATGACAGGCTGCCCTGCCGCGAGCGGGTGAGGGCCAGGGGACCGGCAACCGAGAAGTATGTGCCCTTGTGGTCCAGCCGGTGCTGCTTGCTCTTGTCCAGGAACACGCCGCTGGCCTTGTTGCGCGGAAAGGCATCATCCTCGTAGCTGTCCCAGAGCTCCCGCACGACGTCGACGAACTCGTTCGCACGGGCATAGCGGTCGGCATGGAGGAAGTGCTCTTCCCGGCCGTAATTGCGGGCTGCGCCTTCCAGGCCCGTGGTGACCACGTTCCAGCCCGCGCGCCCGCGGCTGATGTGGTCGAGCGAGCCGAACTGGCGCGCGACGTTGTAGGGCTCCCAGTAGGAGGTCGTCAGCGTGCCCACCAGGCCGATTTGCGTCGTATGCGTGGCCACCGCGGAGAGCAGCGTGACCGGTTCCAGCCGGTTCAGGAAGTGCGGCGCGGTATCGGGCGTGATGAACGGCGAATCGACGATGAATACGAGATCGAACTTCGCCTCTTCGGCCAGCTTCGCGTTCTCGATATACCAGCCGATGTCGATGCTGGCGTCGCCCGGCACCTGCGGGTCGCGCCACGAATGCTGATCGGTGCCGACGCCTTCCAGAATGGCACCGAGATGAAGCTGGCGTGCTGCGGTCATGACCTGCCCCTCATGAATGCGTGCGCTCATGATCCTGTGCGGACGGAGCGCTCCACGCTAAGCCAAGTGCATCTCGACCTCGCTCGATGGATGAGGGCTAGGGCCGGGGCGGCTGCACAACAATTTGGGAAGACAAAACTGCGGATGAGTATTCGTCATCCGCGCAGGGCAGTGATGCAGCGGCCTCGCCGGCGGGTCCCGCGCGCTTAGTTTCACATTCCTCATAGGGAGCGAGCAGAACTCGATTGTTTCGCAGCTTGGCTCCCGGTGAATGGCGGCATGCAGACCACATGCCGCAGCCCATCCACCTTGCCTCGCCGGTCCGTTCTTACTGGCGGGGCGGCGGCGCTCGCCTTGGCCGTCACAGGGTGCGGGAAGGCACGGGCCGGCGCGCTGCGCGTCTCGGTCACCGGCAAGGGTGAGAGCGACGCGCGCCTGCTGTTCAAGGCCGCCGGCTTGAAGGCCGATTTCCCCATCCAGTACTCCGAGTTCCAGTCCGGGCATCTGGTGATCGAGGCCCTGAACGCCGGGTCCCTCGATTTCGGCGGCGCCAGCGAGATCCCGCCGGTCTTCGCTGCGGCCTCCACCATCCAGAGCTTCCGCCAGATCGGCGTCTATCACGGCAACGTGAACAATCAGGTCGTGCTGGTGCCCAAGGGATCGACCATCCGCGATCTTGCCGGCTTGAAGGGCAAGCGCGTCGGCTATGTTCGGGCCACCACCTCGCAGTATTTCCTGATCGAGATGCTGCGCTCGGTCGGGCTTTCCTGGTCTGACATCACGCCGGTGGCGCTGACCGTCTCCGACGGTGCGAGCGCCTTTTCGCAAGGCGCGCTCGATGCCTGGGCGATCTACGGCTTTCCCATCCAGCGCGCGCTCGCCACCGAGGGCGCGCGCATCCTGCGCACGGCGCTCGGCTTCCTGTCGGGCAACTACATTGTGCTGGCGCATCGCGACGCCTTGGAGAACCGCGCCATGTCCGAGCAGATCGGCGCCTACCTGCAATTGCTGCGCAAGGCTTATGCCTGGGCGCGGGACAATCAGGACGAGTGGGCCACGATCGTCGCCACCGAGATCGGCGTGCCGATCGCCTATGTGCGTGACCAGTTCCGGCGCAAGAGCGCGAACTTCGAACTGCGTCCGGTCACCCCTGAGGCGATCCGCTCCCAGCAAAGTGTCGCCGACGTGTTCACGCAGGCCGGCCTGATCCCCAAGCGCGTCGACGTGCGATCCTTGTGGGATGCGCGCTTCAACCACGTCATCACGAAAGAGCTCTGACATGGCGACCCAGCCTCTTGATGTCCCGGCACGGCTGCCCGACGATGCACAATTGACCGAACTCACGCACAAGCTTGCCGAGACGGCCGAGCAGTACGATCGTTCCGGCGAGTTCCCACGCGCGAACTTCGACCTGCTGGCGAAAGAGGGCCTGATCGGGCTTACCGTCTCGGGTCGGCTGGGCGGCGCCGGCGCGGGCTTCGTCGATACGCTTCGGGTGCTGGGCGCAGTCGCCAAGGGCGAGCCTTCGACGGCGTTGATCCTTTTCATGACTTACGCTTTCCACGCCGCGCCGGAGAAGGGCGGGCGCTGGCCTTCGGCGCTGTACGAGAAGCTGGCGCGCGAGGCCGTTGCCGGGCGCGGACTGATCGGTACATTTCGGGTCGAACCCGAGCTGGGCACCCCGGTGCGTGGCGGCTTGCCCAAGACCCTGGCACGCCAGGTCGAAGACGGCTGGCGCATCAGCGGCGAGAAGATCTACTCGACGGGCTCGACCGGGCTCGATTGGTTCGCCGTCTGGGCGCGCACCGACGAGGCGGAGCCGCGTGTCGGCTTGTTCCTTGTCGAGCCGCGAAGCGAAGGCATCACCATCGTGCCGGAATGGGATCACCTCGGCATGCGCGCGACCGTCAGCCACAAGGTGGTGTTCGACGATACGCCCACGCCCGCGGCTTGGGCGGTGGACTTGCGCCCGCCGGCCGAATGGGCGCCCAAGCCGGGCGAGGCGAACGGCCAGTCGTTGTGGAATGCACTGGCAATCGCGACCATCTACGACGGGGTGGCCCGCGCCGCGCGCGACTGGCTGGCTGGTTACCTGAACAGCCGTGTGCCCGCGAACCTGAGCGCCTCGCTGGCGACCCTCGCCCGCGTGCAGGAGAAGTTCGGCGAGATCGAGGCGCTGCTGCAGGTGAACAGCACGCTCATCACCAGCGCGGCGGAAGCAGCCGACCGCGGGGAGGTGCCCAGTGCCGTCCAGGCGAACCTGATTAAGCACGTCGCCAACACCAACGCGATCCAGGCGGTGGCGATCGGCCTCGAACTGACCGGCAATCCTGGCATCAGCCGCAACAACCCGCTGGAGCGTCACTACCGCGACGTCCTGTGCAGCCGGATCCACTCGCCGCAGGCCGATACGGTGCTGGTGGCGGCCGGGAAGGCGGGGCTGGCGCAATGAGCCTTGTCGTTGCCAGCCAGCTCGAGCCTGACTTCAACGCGGGCCTCGCGGCGCTGCCGTTTGCCCCTACCGTCGTGCCGGCACCGGCCGGGGAGCCATGGCAGGCCGCGGCGCAGGCGGACGTGCTGGTGGTCCGTCCCTCGCCCGAATGGCGGGCCTTGCGCGACAAGGCGCCGCCGCCCGCGTGGCCGGGCAAGCTGCGCTGGGTCTGCTCGGCCTCGGCGGGAATCGATTTCTACCCTCCGTGGCTGCTCGATGCGCCCTTGGTGACTTGCGGGCGCGGAACGGCGTCCGACGAGATCGCCGACTACGTGATCGCCGCCATCTACCTGCGCGCCAAGGACCTGGCCGGCGCAGCGATCCGCTCCGCTGCCGACTGGCGCTTCGTGCCGCTCGGCCGTTTCGCCGGGTCGACCGTCGGCGTCGTCGGGCTCGGCGCCATCGGGCAAGCCGTGGCGCAGCGCGCCGTGGCTCTCGGTGCGCGCGTGGCGGCGGTTCGGCGAGGCTCGGCAGGAGCGGTAACGCTGGACGGCGTCGAATTGCTCGACAGCGTGGCCGCAGTCGTCGGGCAAGCCGACCACATCGTCGTTTCGGTTCCCGCGACGCCGGAGACTCGGCACTTGTTCGATCGCGCCCTGCTGGAGAAGGTCAAGCCGGGTGCGCACCTCATCAACGTGGCGCGCGGTTCTATCGTGGACCAGGACGCGCTGATCGCGGCGCTGGACGCAGGCCGGCTCGCCTTTGCGACGCTGGACGTCACCGATCCCGAACCGCTGCCCGACGGCCACCCGCTCTATCTGCACCCGCAAGTGCGGCTGACGCCGCACATTTCCTCGAACTACCAGGCTGTGCGCCACCGCCTGCTGGAAAAGCTCTCGCGCGATCTCACGCGGTTTGCGCAAGGCGAGCAGCCGTCCGACGTGGTGGACCCGGTCCGGGGCTACTGACGGCCCGTCATCGCCGGTATGAGCGCGGCTGATAGTAGCCGGCAAAAGCTCGATTGTTATCCGCCAGCCCGACGCGGCACAGTGCGGGCATTCGCCGGCGCTCGCGTACTGCCGGCATCAGGAGAAGCGCCATGGCAACGGCTTACAAGATCGATCCAACCGAGATTACCGAAGCGGAATGGAAGGTGCGGGTCGACCTGGCCGCGTTTTACCGCATCGCCGCGATCCACAAGTTCGACGACTTCCTCTACACGCACATCTCCGCGCGCGTGCCAGGGCCCGAGCAGCACTTCCTGATCAATCCGTTCGGCCTCACCTTCGACGAGATCACCGCGTCGAGCCTCGTGAAGATCGACATCGACGGCAACATCCTCTCGCAGAGCGATTACGGCATCAACTACGCCGGCTTCGTGATCCACTCGGCGATCCATGCCGCGCGCGAGGATGCGCATTACATCGCCCATTTCCACACGGCCGACGGCATGGGCGCTTCCGCGCATGCCGAGGGCCTGCTGCCGATCAGCCAGCGTGCGCTCGGCATCATACCAGGCCTGTCGTACCACGACTATGAAGGCGTCGCACTCAACCTCGACGAGCGCGAGCGGCTGGTGCACGACCTGGGCCAGACCAAGCAGATGCTGCTGCGCAACCACGGGACCCTGGCGCTCGGCAGTACGCCAGGCGAAGCATGGAGCGGGATCTATCAGCTCGAGTCAGCTTGCTCGGTGCAAGTCGCCGCTCTCGCCGGAGGACGCGAGAACGTGCTCATCGCACCCGAGGCGGCGCAGGAAGAGGTGCGACGGCAACAAGCCTCGCGTCCTGCGGCAGCGCGCAAGCGTGAGGGCAGCAAGAGCCATGACCAACTCGTGTGGGAAGCGGTCCTGCGCAAAGTCCAGCGCGAGCTGCCGGGCTTCGATGCTTGAGCAAAGCCAGCGGCTGATGACGGATACTCAGCAAGCTATCAGGCTTCCGCGTTAGCCCGCGCTGAGATGGGATCGTAATCGTCGGCCATGGAACCCCGCGGCCCTCGTCCGGCAGGCCGCCTGCCTTCCGGGCAGTCCAGTGCCCACCGGGCTTGAATGACGAGCTACCATGGCCACCGCCCCTTCGCTGCAAGCCGCTGCAGACTTCACCATCCGACGCGTCCAGCCGACGATCGGCGCCGAGATCGAAGGCATCGATCTGTCGCGCAAGCTCTCGGCCGAACAGATCGCCGCGATCCGCGCCGCGGTGATCGAGCACAAGGTCGTGTTCTTCCGGGACCAGTCGCTCGACAACGAGAGCCACGCCGCCTTCGCCGCCGAGTTCGGTCCGCTCTACACGCATCCCAGCGCCCGCAAGGATGACAACGTGCACGTCGTCCACGCCATTGCCGCGCGCGACGACTTCTCCGAAAAGCCGCAGATCCTGGGGCTGGAGCTCTCCGAGAATCGTGAACTGCTGGCCGAGATCCTGCGCCAGTACAAGCGGCCCGAGTTCCAGGCACGCTTCTCGTGGCGCCCTGGCACGTTCGCCTTCTGGGACAATCGTGCGACCGTGCACTATGCGGTGAAGAACTATGGCGACTACCCGCGCAAGCTGCACCGCATCCTGATTGCCGACGAGCCGCTCTACGGCGATCTTTGACCCGCATCTGGCGGTAGCTTGCGGCACGGGGGCGATGGCAGAATCGTCCCCGTGCCTGCGTTTGCGCGATGCGTGCTCGTTTATTCGCACAACTCATGATCGAGTGCGTGAAGCTTGTTTGGTTGAGGCCGAACCCGGCGGCTAGGTCGGTTTATCTCAACTAACAGGGTAGAACTATGAAGATCCGGGGGCGGACCTTTCTGCTTGTGAGCAGCGGCATCGCGGCACTGTGTGGCAGCGGCACGGCGCGGGCGGCGGACGATGCAGCAGCGGCTGGAAGCGGAGAACCGAGCGGCATCGTCGTGACCGGCGTGCGGGGCGGCCCGCCGCGTACGGTGGCGGAGAGCCCGGCGCCCATCGACGTGGTGGGCGCCGAGAAGCTGAACGGCACCGGCGCGGCCGAGTTCGGGGAAGCGCTGACCAAGCTGCTGCCTTCCCTCAACTTCGGGGCAACGCATGCCGGTGTGTTCTCGGTCGTGCGGCCGGTCACCAACCGGGGGCTGAGCCCGGCCTATACGCTGGTGCTGGTGAACGGGAAGCGGCGTCACAACAGCGCCTTCCTCACCAACTCGCCGACCGACTCCAGCGGCGTGAACCCCGTCGATCTCGACCTTATCCCGGCCAGCGCGATTGGCCGCATCGAGGTGCTGAAGGACTCGGCTGCCGCGCAATACGGCACCGATGCGATCGCCGGCGTGATCAACATCCAGCTCGACAAGTCCGAAGGGTTCGACGCCAGCTTCCGCTACGGAAGCCAGTATGTCGGCCGTGGCGATCGCGATAGCTGGCAAGGGCAGGTCGGCTATGGCGCCAAGCTGGGCGATCGCGGTTTCATCCGCCTGAGTGCCGACGTGCGCAAGCGTGGCGGCAACTGGTGGAACCTTCTCGCCACCGACACCAACCTCTATGGCCGCCCCAGCAACCGCACCGCGGCGCAAGTCGCTGCAAGTGCCAGCCTCACACCGGCGCAAGTAAAGGCCATCAGCGACGCCGCCGCGGCGCGCAATGCGCAGTGGGACCGCGATGGCGCGCACAACGGCGACCCTGAGGTGAAAGCCTTCAACCTGGCCTACAATGCGGAACTGGCGCTGAGCGAGCAGATCAAGCTCTACTCGTTTGCCACATACGGCGAACGCGACGTGCAGATCGGCAACAATCTGCGCCGTCCGAATGGCAATGCCAACTTCTCCGCGCTTTTTCCGGAGGGCTACTTCCCACTCAACAACATCGACGAAAAGGATCTCCAGTTCCTGTTCGGCGCAAGCGGTACGCTCGGTGGCTGGAACGTCGATCTCTCCAGCAGCTATGGCCGGAACCGCAGCCGGCAATATTCCAAGCTGACGATTCGACCTGCGCTCGGGCATGACAGCCCGACCTACTGGCCCAACCTGGCGAACTTCGAATTCGACCAGTGGACGCACAACCTCGACGTCACGCGCGAGTTAGAAGTCGGCCTCGCCAAGCCGGTGCAGATCTCGTTCGGCGGCGAATACCGGCTCGACCGGTTCCGCACCTTCGCCGGCGATCCGTTGGCTTATACGCCGGCGAGCTACGTCTTCCGGCCCGGCGACCAGCAATACGACTGGAACGTCGGCGTCGCCGCGGCGCCGGTAGTGCAGGCAGCGATCGTGCTCTCGCCTGCCGACATCGCCGATGCCACGCGCAAGATCTACGCGGGCTATGTCGATCTCGGCCTCTACCCGCTGGAGAGCTGGTACGTCGGCGCAGCCGTGCGGGCCGAGCACTACAGCGACGGTTCGGGCAGCCCGGTCGGTCTGAAGCTCAACAGCCGGTTCGAGGTGAGCCCGGCGCTGGCCGTCCGCGGCACCGTCGGCACGGGCTTCCGAGCGCCCTCGCTGACCCAAGCCGCCTACGCGCAGACCGATGGCAGGACCGCGCAAGTGTTCAATCCCGCGACCGGCCGCACCGAGACCACCGCCACCGTCGCGAAGCTGGTGACGCCGGACTCCGCAGTGGGCGCGCTGCTCGGCGCCAAGCCGCTCAAGTCCGAGCGGAGCTGGAATGCCGGCGCCGGCCTGGTGCTGACGCCCGCGCCCAATCTCAGCCTCACCGCCGATGGTTACTACATCAAGATCAAGAACCGCATTGAGCGTTCGGGCCGTCTGTTCGGCGCCGGCATCACCGCCATCCTCAACGCCAACGGGCTGACTGGGATCGAGCAGGCGGAATACTTCTTCAACGCCGTCGATACCTCCACGCGGGGTCTCGACGTCGTCGCCGACTGGACGGTCTCGCCCGGAGCGCTCGGCAAGCTGAACTTCACCGCTGCGTTCAACTACAGCAAGACCAGGGTCGACAAGCTGCCCGACATCCCGGCACAGCTGATCGGCGCGAACGGCGCTTCGCTGCTGGGTACGGGATCGGCCTTCTTCGGCGGCGATCGGATCGGCGAGCTGGAGGTGATCAACCCGCGGACCAAGCTGGCATTGAACGCGAACTGGACCAAGGACATACTAGGGCTCTCGCTAACCACCACACGCTACGGCAAGTACACCCAGCGCACCGCGGCGGGAGACGATCGCTACTTCGGCGCCAAGTGGATCACCGACTTCAACGTGTCGGTAGCGGTGGCCGAGTTCGCGACGCTGCAGGCCGGCGCCACCAACGTGTTCAACGTGCGGCCCGAGACGAACGGTCCCGGCAGTCCGCAGACCGGGCAGGGCTACTATGGTCCCTCACCGTTCAATCCGAATGGCGGATACTACTATGGCCGAATTTCCGTCAGCTTCTGATCGTCGCTCCTTTCTGAGCGGCGCCATCGGGCTTGCTGCCTTGCCGTGGCTGGGCGCCTGCGGCCGCGAAGAAGGGACGGGGCTGGTCCTGGGCGATCAGGTCCACTTGGCCGAGACACGGATGAAGGCAGCCGGGCAGCTCGAACAGGTGCCCTACCGGATCAGCTGGGCGAACTTCGCCGGCGCTGCGCCGCTGCTCGAAGCGCTCAACGCCGGTGCGGTCGATACTGCGCCCGCGGGCGATATACCGGTGATCCTGGCCGCTGCGGTGGGTTGTCGGCTCAAGATCGCCGCGGTGACGCAAGGGTCCGCGCGTTCGATGGCGATCGTGGTGCCGCGCGGCTCGCCAATCCGGACGGTGGCGGACCTTGCGGGCAAGTCGGTGATCGTCTCGAGCGCGCGCGGCAGTATCTCGCACTACCTGCTGCTGGGGGCGCTGGCCGAGGCGCATGTTCCCACCTCAGCGGTGCGCATCGGTTTCATGCTGCCCAACGAGGCGGCCAGCGCCTTCGCCACCGGCCAGATCGACGCCTGGGCGACCTTCGGGACCTACCAGGCCCGTGCCGAGGCGGACGGCGCCCGCATCTTGCGCGACGGGCAGGGCATCGGTCCGGGCTACTCCACGATCGCCGTGTCGGAGGCGGCGCTCGCCAACCCGGCCAAGCGTGCCGCCATCACTGATTACCTGCAGCGTGCGCAGAAGGCGAGCCGATGGTGCCGCGAGAACCCGGAGGCTTATGCGGCGCTCTACGCGCGGCAGACGGGCATGGATCCGAAGCTGGCGCAAGTTGTAGTTGAGCGTGAGCGTCCGGGACTGATGCCGCCCGACCAAGCCTTCATCGCCGCCCTCCAGCGCGCTGCCGATCGCTTTTACAAGCCGTACGGCGTGCTGCCGCGCCGGGTCGATGTCGCAGCGCTGGTAGAGCCGGGTGTGCTGAAAGCTTGAGGAGAAAGGGCGTGGCGCCCCCAACATTTCCGGTGTGAACCGCAGGCGCATCTCTTGCGACGTTCGGTCAAATTCCGCGAAGAAACAGCTTCAGTCCAGACAAGTGTCCTCAAGTGGATATCAGCTATAATCATCGGAACACGCGGTACATGTTCCGGATCGATTTTTAATTGTGAGATGAAGAGAGCAGATCCGCGTTTTAATCTGCCGAGCGTATCGAACATATTCGTGAAAGTGATGCGTTAAGCCTCATCTTTATATTTCTAACATAAATAAGCATATAATCTTGCTAGGTGATTAGTATAGCTATGTTCCGCTTCGCCTCATTGCCTTCTTAATCGTGCTGTGCCGCCCGGGGACACCGGCGGGTCACAGGAACGCGTCGACGCCTCGGTGAGGGCCGGGCACGAAGCCAGGGGGCTGATTACCATGCACATCACGACTTGCTTTCGACTGGCAGCATCGCTGCTCGCCGTTGCCGTAGCCGTACCGGCATATGCCGACGAGGCAGCGGACGCCGAGGACGCCGGCACGATCATCGTCACCGGCACCCGCCAGACCGGCATCACGGCGGCGGATAGCCCCGCACCGGTGCAGATCGTCGGGGCCGAGCAACTCGCCCGCATCGGTCAGCCGAACCTCAACCAGGCGCTCACCCAGATCGTGCCTTCGTTCACCGCGCAGGCCTTCGGTGGCGATGCCTCGAACCTGACGCTCACTGCCAAGCTGCGCGGGCTCAGCCCGAACCATGCGCTGGTGCTGATCGACGGCAAGCGCCGCCATCCCAGCGCCAACCTTCATGTCTCGGCCGGCCCGTTCCAGGGCGCTTCGGCTCCCGATCTCGACCTGATCAACCCGGCAGCGATCGAGCGCATCGAAGTGCTGACCGACGGTGCCGCGGCGCAGTACGGATCGGACGCGATTGCCGGCGTGATCAACATCATCCTCAAAAAGGACAGCCACGGCGGCTCGCTGGCCCTGACCGGCGGCACCCAGTACGAGACTGGCGGCGACACGGGCGCCGCCACGGCCCGTCTGGCACTGCCGCTGGGCGAGCAGGGCTTCGTCAATGCCACCGTCTCACACCGCTACCACGACTACACGCATCTGGGCGACGGCGACCGCCGCGTTGCCGATCGCGACGGCAACCTTCTTCCGGGCATTTCGCTCGCCGGCTACCCCCTTACCAACGCACCGGGCTTTCCCAAGGTCAATCCGATTTTCAGCGATGCACGATCGCACCTCACGACCGGATTGGTGAACGCCGGCTACGACTTCGGCGAGGTCGAGGTCTATGCCAACGGCACCTATGCCCGCCGGGTCGCGACCGCGAACGAGCAATACCGCGCCCCCACAGTGGTCAGTCGCCCGAACGATGGCCGCCCGATCCAGGCTGGCGCGGTCGTGGTTGGAGCTAATGTCTATGCCTTTCCCTACGGCTTCGTGCCGCACCTGAAGGTGGCCGAAGAGGATTGGGCGCTCAGTGGTGGCGTACGTGGCGAGGTATCCGGTTGGCGGTGGGACCTTTCCGCCACGTACGGGCGCGACAAGGTGGCGCTCAGCACGATCGATTCGGCCAACTTCTCGCTGTTCCAGGACTTCGGCTACACGCCGCGCGACTTCCGCGACGGCGGATTCATAGGCAGCCAGCTGACCTTCAACGTCGACGTTGCCAAGGAGATCGAGGTCGGCCTGGACGAGCCGGTGAATCTCGCCTTCGGAGCCGAGCGGCGGCGCGACACTTACGCGATCTTTGCTGGCGATCCGGAGTCCTACTACCGGACCGGTGCGCAATCGTTCCCCGGCTTCCAGCCGTCGAGCGCACGCAAGAGCACGCGCAAGAGCTGGGCGGGTTACGTCGACGTAACCGTCTACCCGGTCGAGGCCTGGTCGGTGAGCGTTGCAGGCCGCTATGAGGACTATACCGACATCGGCAACACGACGATCGGCAAGCTCACCACGCGTTACGACTTCTCGGACGCGCTGGCCTTGCGCGGCACCGCCAGCACCGGCTTTCGCGCACCTTCGCTGGGCGAATCCTCGTACCAGGCGATCGGCGTCTCGCCCACGTCTGAGACGGTGCAGGTGGCGGCGAACTCGCGCGCTGCGGCCTTGCTCGGCTATTCGGCGCTCAAGCCGGAGAAGTCGCGCAATTACTCTGTGGGCCTCGTCGCGCATCCTGTGCCCAGCGTCACGGTGACGCTCGATCTCTACCAGATCCAGGTGCGAGACCGCATCGCTTCGACCGGAACGATCAACGGCTTGCGCAACTTCGCAGTCGTCAATCAGGCGGTACTGGATGCGATCGTCTCGACCGGCCGCGAGTACGACCGCACCGTCCCGCAAGTGGGCGTGTCGACCTTCACCAATGCCTTCGATACCCGCACCCGGGGTGCCGACTTGGTGGTGTGCACCAGAACCCAGCTGAGCTTCGGCAGTGTCGACTGGTCGCTCAACGCCACGCACGGCAAGACCAAGGTGACCGGCAGCCGCTTGCCCGCGACTGCCTTCACGCCCACCGCACGCACCTACATCGAGAAAGCGGCACCCAAGTACAAGGTGGGCTTGAATGCGTTGCTCACCGCTGGCCAGCTGACAGTGAACGTGCGTGAGACACTCTACGGTTCGGCCTATGCGTTGCTGTCGCCTGACGGTGCGACCTACTACGAAGGCCGGATCGGCGCCGCGGCGATTACCGATATCGAACTCGGCTACCGTCCGGCGGAATGGCTGGAGCTGGCCGTCGGCGCCAACAACCTGTTCGACAAGCGCCCACCCGATGTGCCTGCGGTTCCCGGATCGTCGGCCACCAACCCCACTTATATCAACAGTGCGCAGGTCCATAACGCGCCGCTCAGCTACGCGGGCTACGGCATCAACGGCGGTTACTACTACGCCCGTGCGACGATGAGCTTCTGACGTGGGCGCGTTGGGAGCGACGAACCCGATGGCGCTCGACCGTCGGCGATTGCTGGGGGCGCTCGGTGGCGCGGTCGCGGCCGGTATGCTGCCCGCCAAGGCGTTGGCCCTCGCGCCGGGAGCGGGCAGAGGCCACAAGGTGGTGGTGATCGGCGCCGGCATGGCCGGGCTGGTCGCCGCGCGGGAGATCGAGAGGGCCGGCGGCGAGGCGATCGTGCTGGAGGCCAATGGTCGCGTCGGCGGCCGCGCCTGGACGGTGCGCGGGGGCGACCGCGTTCCGCATCTGGGCGAGGAAGACCAGATCGCCGGCTTCTCACCCGGGCTCTACCTCAACGTCGGTCCGGCGCGCATACCTAGCCACCACGACGGCTACCTGGGGCTCGCGCGAGAATTGCAGGTGCCGCTCGAAGTGCTGGTTAATTCCAGCCGGAGCGCCTTTCTGGAGAACAGTAGCAAGGCGGGTGGAGCGGGGCGGGTGCGTATCCGGCAGGCCAGTAGCGACCTTCACGGGCACCTGGCCGAACTGCTCGAGAAGGGGTTGCGCACCGGCGCGCTCGACCAGGAGCTGACACCTGCCGTTCGGACCAAGCTGGCCGCGTTCCTGCGCAGCTACGGCGACCTGGGCGACGATCTTGCCTATCATGGCTCAACGCGTGCCGGCTTGCGCCAGGTGCCCGGCGCGACAATCGAGCAGGCCATCGCGGTGCCGCCGCTCACGCTGGAGGAACTGCTTGGTAATCCGGAGCTCTCCGCGGTGCTGTTCGACGAGAACATCCTGATGCAGGCGACCATGCTGCAGCCGCTCGGCGGCATGGACCGTCTGCCGGTCGCCCTGACCGCCGCCTTGCGGCAGCCGCCTCGCCTGGGTGCGGAGGTGCGCGAGATCCGTCGTCAAGGTGAGGGCGTGCGCGTGATCTATCGCGATCGGCGCGGCGGTGCCGCGCAGGCGGTCGAAGCCGATCGGGCGATCGTTACCACGCCGCTACCGATCCTGGCGCGCATTCCAAGCGACTTCAGCACCGCCACCAAGGCCGCGATCGCTTCGGTGCGCTACAGCGACTCCATGAAGATCGGCTTCGAAAGCGCGCCGTTCTGGGAGGCCGAGCAGATCTACGGCGGCATCTCCTTCGTGGGCGGGGACACCGGACTGATCTGGTACCCCAGCGGCCGCTTCCAGGCCCCCCGCGCAGTGCTGCTTGCCGCTTATACCTCGCGCGAGGCGGCCGCGCGGCTCGGCGCCCGAAGCCGGCCCGAGCAGATCGCCGCTGCTCGCGCGGCAGTCGAGCGGCTCCATCCGGGACACGGCCGTGACCTTGCAGCGCCCCTGGTCGTGCATTGGAGCAAGGTGCCCTTCGCGGAAGGGCCCTGGATCGAATGGACCGACCCTGGCAACGATGCGCAAGCCGCGGTGGCACTCAACGCCGGCGACGGGCCGTTCCTGTTCGCAGGCTCGCATCTTTCGGCTTATTCGGGGCACTGGCAGGAGGGCGCGATCCTGTCGGGCCGCCGTGCCGCGCAGCTGGCCTTGGCCTCACATCACACGCTAGCGACAAGGAGATCATGATGAAGACGACCGCATGGACGGCCGCCCTGCTGGGCCTCGCCATAAGCACCGCAGCACAGGCGCAAGGCATCGTGCGGCACGAAGGCACGGCGTCCTCGCCGATCCTGGCCGGAGTGTCGGTGCCGGCGGATGCCCGGTACCTCTACCTGAGCGGCCAGGTTCCGGCCATTGCCGATCCTGCCAAGCCGGCCACGGATCCAGCTGCCTGGGGCGACACCAAGACGCAGGCGATCAGCGCCTTCCGCAAGATCGAGGCGCTGCTCAAGGCACAGGGCTATGGCGTGGGCGACGTGATAAAGCTGACCGTGTTCCTGGTCGGCGATCCCAAGCTGGACGCGCGGCTCGACTTCGCGGGATTCAACGCGGCTTACGGCGAGTTCTTCGGCAATGCCCAGCAGCCCAACAAAGTGGCCCGCTCGGTGGTGCAAGTCGCTGCGCTCGCCAATCCGCTGTTCCTGGTGGAGATCGAGGCGACCGCCGCGAAAGCGAAACCGGCGCAGCGCTGATTACAGCTTGGCGTTCTCCCTTCGTCATCCCGCCTTCACGGACGATAACGAAGGGGCCTCGTCTAACTCCTTCATGGCGCGTAGCTCTCAGGCGAGCTCTAGTTGCGGCGCCGTCTGACGCAGACATGCGTCGCCTTGTCACTCACGTCCAATCCTGCATAAATCGACATCGGTCACCCTCCTGCATTGAAGCGCCAAGGCGACTTCGTACCATCTAGGAGAGTGGCTAAATCAATTACGCGGTGTCCCAAATGCCAGTCCATTCCTGATGGGGATGGTGTTTTGGGACAGCCTCTCAGCTAAAGCGTTGATCTCCCAGCAGAGCGATCAGCTCAATATCCGAGCAGCGCTGGAGGTCGAGCATCGCGCGATATGGATCACCATTGAGGCCAAGCACGGTGGCAAATGCGGGCTCGGTCTTCATGCCATTGGTACGCTGCGTCATCACTGCAATCCGGAAGGCGTCGCCGCCGAGCGCCAGCAGCCTTTGTTCCACAAGGAGATGCCGCCATCCGCTCTGCTCCGATATTGGGACGGCTTGGCCGAAAATCTCGATGACCCAACCAGCGCCTGTGAAATTGGCTATGACCGGTCGATTAGGCCCGACCTTCTGCCAGATGCGAAACTCCGGGCGCGTGCTGAAGGACTTCCAAAGCGCGCGGGCGAAGGCGTCTGCGTCAGGTGCGAAGCAAATAACATCCACATCACTCGTTGGAAGATCCAAGCCCAGTGGCGGTGTACCGACGACATGAGGGTCAAACGCGGCGAGCTTGAGCAAAACTTGCGTTCGTTCGAGCGCCTCCAGGTAGTTCAACCTTTTCATGTGGTCCTTGCTACTGCGTGCCATCCAGGGCTGCAAAGGCCGGTATGGCAGCTTTCCCGCATGGGAACGGCGACTGAGGCGGTCGGCACTTTCCCATTGGGATCGATTCCGAGAACGCCCGTCCCTTCTCGCCCGCCGTTCCCAATCGGGAACGGCCAGATGCGGGCGGGGCTATCAATCCTATCGACACCGACACCCACAAGCATCAATTGTATCCGGGCGAGGGAGGGTTTCGGGACTGATGGACTACACCGCAATCGGCCTCGCGTTGGCGTTGGTTTCATCTCTGACGACGGCCTCGGCACATGCGCTGTTGAAGGCCGGGAAAGACAAATTAGCGGTCCGAGCATTGATCGGTGGGGTCGGAACGGTTGCTCTTGCCCCAATTTGCTTCTTCGTGCCTCTTCCGACGAACAGCCTCATACCGTGGCTTCTCGCAGCCAGCGCCTTACACACGACTTATCAACTGGTTCTGATCCGCGCATACGAAGCCAGCGACTTCGCGGTTGCGTACCCTATCGCGCGGGGGATAGCCCCGATCGCGACCGCCATCCTCGGTATGGCATTGCTTGGCGATCAAATCACAACAGGAACAATCGTCGGCGTTGGACTCGTGAGCGCCGGCATATTGACGGTGGCGGTCGGTCGGACGATCGCGGCAGGCGGTCTGATTGCCGCTGGTATCGCTGGCCTGCTTACGACCACCTACACGATCGTTGATGCTCACGCGATCCGCATCGCCCCCTCTGCCATGACCTTCGTTGCATGGTTCTTCCTGCTCGATGGCATCATCATGTTCCCGATCTTCGCAACCTTGCGCCGGGGGCGAGTTACCTCCCTCCTCCGTTCCGAGGGGCGTCAGGGGTTCATGGCTGGCGTCACCAGCTTGGTAAGTTTCGGGTCTGCGCTCATCGCGTTGCGGCTCGCGCCGGTTGGGATCGTCTCGGCTCTACGCGAAACGAGCGTGGTATTCGGAATGCTTATTGCAGCGTTCTTCCTTCGGGAAAGTGTCGATCGGCGTCGCGCCGGCGCTGCCGCCGTCATAGCGCTAGGAGCGATCCTAATCGTTGCGACCGCAGCCTAAGGAGGCTGCGAGTCTTTCCCAAAACTCGATCCCGACGGGAAAGCCGGAACGGCAGAAAGCGCCCGAAAGTTCGAGGCACTGTGAGCATGTAGTGCGCGACGGCCGAGGCTTTCTCGAAAGCGGCCTAGCTTGCAGGGCCGCGCCGGCCGATGATACGCAATTTACGTAGCGTCAGGAGAATAAGGCGTGAGGATTTCGACGCGTTTGGTTGCGTTCGCCATGCTGCTCGCAGCAACGCCCGTCCTTGCTGATCCAGGGGCTCCGGTTAGCCGCCGTGACCTGACCACCGCTGAACGCGCTCTTATCGCGGCTAAGGCTTACTGGGTCATCCGCACTTACTTCGCGCATGCCGCGGGCCTGCCAAGCGGTTACGACCTCGAGCACGAGTACCGCGTCCGTCTCACCGAAGCGCTCGCGGCGCCGAATCGCCGCGGATTCAGCTTAGCGATGATGAAGCTGTTTGCGAGCCTCGCTAACGGCCACACTGGCTTCACTGATCAAGCTTTGATCGAAGCTGCGCCCGACGCGCCCTACCGCATCCGCCGGGTCGAGGGGCGCTGGACGGTACTGCGCTCCGCTCTTACTACCTTGCCGCCTGGATCGGTCATCGCCACGATCGATGGCGAGCCGGTCGACAGTTGGTTGTCGCCACGCCGCGCCTACGTTGCCAGGTCGAGCGCTATGGAAGTCGACCGGGCAATATTTGGCTCGACATTCCTATTCCCGGACTCCTTCACCCTTGGGCTGGTCTCGGGCACTACCGTGCCGATCAACCTAAAGGCGACGCATACGTCTTTGCTTCCGGTTGCGCCGCAGCAAGATCGCGTCGAAGTGACCCGCCGGCCGGGCGGTATCATCGTGATCCGTATCCCGAACTTTGGCGAACCGCAGCTAGAGGCTGACGCTGTCGCCGCAGTGCATCAAGCTACCGTCGAAAAGGTGCCCGCGATCTTGTTCGACTTACGCGGCAACGGCGGTGGCAATACGCCAGACAAGCTGTTGTCCGCGATCATGACCGCTCCCTATCGAGGCACGATTGTTGAAACTCCGCAGATGGTCGCCGAGAACGATGCGCACGCGAGCCTTGATGAGCAGCCGCCGGCCTTTTCGGCAAACATGCTCCGCTATGGCCCCGGGCGGAGCCTGCCCAAGGCCGAAGCTTACTCCGGACGTGTCGCGGTGCTGGTCGACGGCGGCTGTGCCTCGGCTTGCGAGGATTTCGTCATCCGCTTTGCCGACGGCAAGCGAGGACAAATCTACGGTGAGCCAACCTTTGGTTCGACCGGGCAGCCTTACTTTGTCGACTTCCCAGAGCTCAGGATCAGCTTTCAGGTATCCACCAAGCGTGAGTTCCTACCAGACGGTCGACCGTTCGAAGGTGTCGGAGTACAGCCGAACCAACCAGTCCCACTCACGATCGCGGACGTCACCGATCCACGAGACCGCCAGTTGGATAACGCTATCGATCTATTCTCGCACAGCCCCTGAGCCCCATGTCCGCTTATCGCCGCGTCTGAGCCCGCGCCTGCCGGTGCGCTCTCCGCCAAAAGCGACCATGTAGCTTTCCCATTATGCTCTCCAAACGCGAGTTATGGGAAGGCGGTCGTTTTCCCGCCCGACCATGCTGTTTCGGGAATGGGCGCTGTCGGGAGCTAATGGGCCGATGCGACCGTAGGTCGATTGACTGACCCGCCTTACTTAACTAGTTATCATGGTAACTAAATGGAGTTAGACCGATGAGCGAGCGCCTACACGTAATTGCCAGGATTTTGCCCCATCCAAAGCACTTGGAGGATGCGCGTGAAGCGATCCGCGCAATTGTGGATCGAACGCGCGCCGAGCCAGGCTGTTTTGAGTTTCGCGTTAACGAGGACGTGAGGGACGGAAGCCTACACCTCTACGAGGAGTGGGCTGACGCGGAGGCCCTCCGTTATCATCATGAGCAGCCATACACGCAGCACGTCTTTCAATGCTACGAGGAGTGGCTCGCCGAGCCGGTCCAGTTGATCGAACTCACGCCTGTCGCCTGAACCATGTTCTTCCTCAAGGAACTGCCGAGCCGTCGTATGATCGACGGCTATGCGGTGGACCATCCCCAGGTCAATGCCGAAGTTCTGCTTGCCAATCTCCAGATGATGAGGCGAGCGAGCCTTCTGATCCGTCGCTTGGAGAGTTTTTTCGCAGAGCACGAGCTTTCCCAGCTGCGTTTCCTGGCTCTGATTATCATCGACCGTGAACCCGAGCGCGACAGCTTGACAGCAAGTGAAATTGCGGACCGCCTCGACGTGTCGCGTCCGGTTACAACCCGGACTCTCCAGAGCCTTACAGCGGCGGGGTTAGTGCGAGTGGAGGCCGACGAGCAGGACGGGCGCTTCAAATGCATTGCATTGACCGAGCAGGGACGCGGCAAACTCGCCGAGGTGCTGCCGGGCTACTTTGCGGTCCTGAGCGACGTCTCTAACCAAGATCCACGTGAGTCACCTTAATCTCTATCTGTAGGGGCGCCGGTGCAGCCGTTCTCACTGACGATGGTTATTTGGGAAAGGATGATGAAGGCGGCTGACGCAAGCGATATGGCCGAATACATGGAGGCTATGCGATAGTAGAGGCATTTATGGTAGTCACGTTGAGGTTGGAGAAGGTGGCGGAGGCCGACCCGGAACGTGGTTGGGCACCGGCTGAGTTCTACGACATTGTGGCTGACGGCGAAGTGGTCGGCACGATCCAGCTTCGCCTCGGAAATACTGACTACATGCGCCTGTATGGTGGGCATGTGGGATACAAGGTCGAGCCGGAACATCGAGGCCACGGCTACGCAAGCGAAGCGTTGACGGCATTGCGCCCGATCGCCCGGCACCACGGTTTCGAGGAAATCTGGATTACCGTTCGGCCGGATAATGCCGCCTCCTGCCGCACGCTGGACAAGGCCGGGGCCAGCTTCGAGGGGACATTAGCAGTCCCGCCCGACAGCGACCTGTACGCACGGGGCGATCTCTATATGCGGCGATACCGTCTATCCGTTTAACCTTCTCCGGCACCTTCCCGCAAATGAACGGCACGCGAGAAGTCCGGGGCATTCCCATTGGGATCGAGAAACGGGAATGGTGATCGTAACGCTAGCGGGTGAGCGAAGCTGCCGGATTGTCTCTCAGGCGCCGGCACAACTCAATGCGCCGATGGCTTCGTAACTTGAACGTGTCGGGACCGACCCGCCGAAGCTCTCTGTAACCCAGCGATCGCCAGAACCTTTCCCCTGCCTCGTTCGCCTCAACGACAGCGAGGCGCATCTCCTGCGCGCCGCGTCCGGCCGCCCATTCCTCGATCGTGCGATAGATTGACCAGCCGACACCTTGCCCTCTGGCGGCGCAATCAACGATCATGAAGCCGAGATACCAAACACCTTCGCTTGGGTAATCACGCAAGGGCGGCAGCTACGGCTATCAGCCTGCTTTCACTCCTCCAGCCCATCACGATCTGATCGGCTGTGTTCTTTTCTTCGGGAACCTCACGAAACAGCTCCAGCGCATCCGCCAGCGTCGCCGGTTCCCCATCCTGCAACATGAAGTAGTCGGTGCAGCGGGCATACAGATCAGCGACTTCACCGGCATCATGCTCTGTCAGGATCAACGGCGGTTTACTGATGGCAGCAATGAGCGGGGGCATCGTTCATGCGTAGCCTGCTTCTCAAGCGGATACGACCTTCCCGATTAGGAACGGCGATCGAGATCGCCGGCGCCGTCTCACAAGGGATGGTGAAATGGGAATGGCCAGGTTGGGGGTGAGCAGTTTGTCGGCTTTCAGCTATGTCGCCAGATTAACTGGTATCGTGTCACTGAAATCATCTAGGGCTATGCCACCACTTGATCGATTTAAGGTGCGAATATGATCGCTACGCGCG
>Ga0068860_100000798_pt1 | contig 35340 bp, 17 predicted proteins | sample KBSSwiS32_FD_66597 | JGI IMG/M metagenome (GOLD analysis project Ga0068860, IMG submission 66597) | Switchgrass rhizosphere microbial communities from Kellogg Biological Station, Michigan, USA - KBS Switchgrass S3-2 | ecosystem: Host-associated > Plants > Roots > Rhizosphere > Soil ... | reverse complement strand
TTTCGACAAATGCGAGAAAGTCGTCAGTACTACCGAACGAAGCAACAGATGTCTCTATCCCCCAGCCTGTAGTACCACCTTCGAATTTCCCGGCTATAAAGCGGGTGTCAGCAGAGGGTGTTGCATTTGAATACACCCATTCCGAGAGCGTGAATGCTGATGCACTTTTCAGAAGATTGGCAGTCCCAGACATCACCGTATCACCGAATACATGGGATCCCAGTGCCGTGCCAAACTTGCCGGCTACCCAACTTGGTGGAATAGAACCTGAAAGCGTGCCTGAAAGATGATTACCTGAAAAGTCGCCTACAACGGTGCCGCTGCCTTCGCTCATGGGCCAATAGCCGACGAGACCGAGGTTGTTCGTGGGTTTTGCAATAATAGATGCTGATGCCGAGAGCGGCAGAAGAAGGAACAAGAACGTGATGAAATAAAAAGAGAAATTTCTCATATTAGAAAAATTTCCATGTGGAGAACATCGCTTTCAAGAGCGGGTCGAGGCGCTTGTACGTGCTTATCTGGTAGAGATTCCCGCGGAAGACGAACCACACGTCACGGCTCGCGCCGTCAAAAGCAGGGTTATCGCTTTCAAATGCGAGGCCGGTGTCGTTGTCGCCGATATCTACCGGCTGCGGGTCGGTTATCGCAAGGTCAGGCACGTCCTGGTGTATGCGCTCTTCGGTCAGGCTATGAATGTTTTCATCGAAAGGCGTGACCGTTATCTGTATGCCGTTATCGCTCGTATCCTGGAGGACTATGGTCTTCCCGCCGCCGTCAGAATCCGTCTCTGCGGCGGTAAAGCCCGCAGGCATCATCAGAGAGAAATGGAAATGGTCGTTCTTGTATGGCTGGGTCAGGTCCGGAACTACATAGGGACTTTGTACTTGCGCTGCCGGAGTCTCTACTGCCGCAGTCTGTGCACTCGTCGGCGCATGTATCCCGAAATATGCTTTGGATACGTACGTCACCCCTCCGATGAAAACCAGCACAGCAAATGCCGGGATAAAAACGCCCTTTTTCATACTATATAGAGATTATACCCGGCCCGTGCGCCGGTCGCGAATAATCCACTGTATGTACATCCTCCTTATGCCTTCGGGATGTCTTTGACCTCGGTCTTTACCTCCGGGATACCTTCGCCGCGGCTTGAAGCTTTCACGATCTCTTCTACTTTTGCGACTACCTGCTTCGGGTCGTATTGGCTTTTTATGAGGTACGCTACTGCGCCGAGCTCAAGGCCTTTCTGTGCGTCTTGTTCGCCTGCGAGGTTGGTAAGCAGTATTACCGGGATACCCTTGAGCTTCTCGTCGGCCTTCATCTTGCGCAACACGTCGAAGCCGCTCATCTTTGGCATCATTACGTCGAGGATTGCTACGACAGGCTGCGGGTTCATGGCGGTAATCTTGGTCATCGCTTCTTCGCCATCTCCTGCCATGGTTAATTCATGTCCGCCGAGCCTAAAGGCTCGCTCGTACATACGGCTCATCAAAGGATCATCTTCTGCAATAAATAAATGTGACATATCGCTAGTATAGCACTATAGGGTAAAATTTCTCATAAGTTCCTCTACCTTGTTGACAAGTTCCATAGGCGCATAGTCGACCTTTACCAGGTACATGTTGGCCCCCGCCGAGAGAAGCTCCTTTTCGATGCCCTCTGTAAAGGCGTTGGTGAGTACCGCCACAGGCGTATGCTCGAATCGCTTGTCTGCGCGGATCTTCCCCAGAAGCTCAGCCCCGCTCATCTTGGGAAGCGTAAGGTCGAGGAGGATCACGGCCGGGAGTGTCGTAGCCGTATTGAGTGCGTCCCATGCGGATTCTGCGTCGATCTTTATCTCCATCTCGTACCCGGCGTTCTTGAAGGCGCGTTCGAATACGTGGCTTATGTAGATATCGTCTTCGACAAGGAGTATCTTCGTCATGACAGGCTTTTATGCTTCACGATCAGAGCTTCGATCTTCTCGACTATCTCTTTGGATTGGTTATCTATCTTCACGAGATACATATCTGCACCGAGGTCGAGGAATATGGCTTCATCATCCTTATGAAAAGAGTTGGTGAGCATGACTACAGGTACCTGCGCAAGTTTCTGGTCTTTGCGTATCTCCCGAAGCACGTCGACGCCGTTCATATGCGGTATCATCACGTCCAAGATGATGGCTTCAGGCGGGACTTCTGCTCGCCGGATCTTTTCGAGCGCGGTCTCGCCGTCATAAGCGAGCTCTACTTCGTGACCGCGCAAGCGGAAAGCGCGTTCGTACATGCGACTGACTTCGAGATTGTCTTCCACCAGAAAGACTCTTCTGCTTTCCATCTCCGTCATGGAGAAAGTATATCAAGCTTTGGGGGCGACCGGAATGGTGAAAAAGAAGACGCTGCCCTTGTCGAGCTCGCTCTTCTCGAGCCCGATGTCACCACCCATGTTCCCGACTATCAGTTTGCATATATAGAGCCCGAGGCCGGTCGACTGCGACACGTCGCGCGCAAGCATCTTTTCTCCCGCCTGCTGGAATTTCCTGAAAAGGAGCGACTGATTCTGTTCTGATATTCCCACACCGGTATCGGTGACACGAAAGCGGATCTTGTCTCCTTCCTGCTGCATCGTGATGGCGATGCTTCCCGCTCTGGTGAATTTCGCGGAATTGCCGACGAGGTTCACGAGGATTTGTTCGGTACGGTTCTTGTCGGCAAAAGCCATAGGGATGGATTCTGGCGGCGTGTACGTGAGAGCAAGGCCTTTCTTGGCTATCATCTCTTTGAGGTCACGCATCACTTTCTCGACGACGGTTTTCGGGTCGAACTGCTCGAGCTTCATCTCGATCTTCCCCTGCTCGAGGCGCGACACTTCGAGGAAGTCGTTGACGATGTCGATGAGGCGCACGCTCGAAGAGTTGATGTCCATGAGCATCTCTTTCATGTCTTTGTCTGTGATCTTGTCGGCATACATCTCGAGTATCATGTCAGCGTTACCGCGGATGGCCGTGAGTGGCGTACGCAGCTCGTGCGATGCGACGGCAAAGAACTCGTCGCGGCTTCGCTCCATCACTTTGGCTTCGGTGATGTCTTCGATGAGGAATATGTAGCCGATCGCGCCAGTATCGGAGAGGACCGGCGAGCATATGACGCGCAGGAACTTCTTACCATATCCGACCTCTTTGAATTCGACCGGCTCTTTGAGCTCCATGCAGCGTCTGCATGTGCCAGCGACGTCGATATCTATCTTCGAGTTCGTGGCTTTAAGGATTTCGGCAAGGTCGTGGATGGTCTGCGGTTCGCGTTCATATTCGAGGATCTTCTTCAACGCGGGATTCTTCAGCATGATGGTGTCGAAAGAGTCGGAGAGTACGAAACCGAACGAAAGGCTGTTGATGGAAGCAAGGAGTCTGGCTTTTTCTGCTCGGAGCTCTTTGGTACGTACCTCGACGATGCCTTCCACCTTGTGTTTCTCTTCTTCGATGTCTTCGAGAAGGTTCAAGATCGCCGATTTGGAGCGTTCCACTTCTCCCACCTGGAGAGACAGCGCTGCTGTCTTCTGCTGCACTTTCGCATCGAGGCCCGCGTAGAGTTCCTGAAGCCTGGATGCCATGACGTTGAAAGACTCGGCCAAGTGGCCTATCTCGTTATTGCCGGGGATGCGTATGCGGGTCTCGAGCTTGCCTTGTGAAAGCTCGTCCGCAGCGGCGTTGAGCTGCCTGAGCGGGCTCGTTATCCTTCTTGCAAGATAGACGCCGACGAAAACAGCGAGCGCGGCGCTCAAGAGCATGATGAGGAAAGAATAGAGCAGTTGCCACAGCAGGTTCGCATAGGCTTCACGAACAGGAAGCTCTACCACCACGGCCCAGTCAGGAGTGCCGAGCGGTACGAAACCTGAGACGACGTACGTGCCCTGGATGCCTTTCGATACATCAACGCCGGAATCGATATGCCCTGCTTTGAACTGGGAGACTTCTGTCAAAGAGGAAAGGTTCTCGCGCGCCAAGACTCGACTGGTGTCACCGTATGCGATGAGTGCACCCTGCTTGTCCACGACATATGCGGTACCGTTTTCGCCTACTTTTATGGCGCCAACGAGGTCCCACATGAACTTGAGATTCACTTCCGCAACGAGCGCCCCCTTCGGGTCTCTGAAGATGTCTTCTGCCGGACTCGCGATGAGGACTAGCGGCTCATTCGTCGTCGCGTTGATATATATGGGGCTTACGTATGATTTCTTCTGCTTTATCATGGAGAGCATATCTGCCTGGATCTGAGCAGAGTATGTCGAAGTAGCTATCGGAAGCCTGGAAATACGCTGTAGCTCGCCGCCTTCTGCGTCGACGATGAAGACTTGTCTGAACTCGGCATTGCGCCCGATAAGCTTATTGAGAATGAGCCTCTGGTCTCCTGATGAAGCGACGATGAGACCGTTAAGGTTCGCGGCTTCTTCAAGAGTCCGCTCGTCGTTAACGATGAAGCCTTTCACTGCACTCGCCGCATCCTCTGCGACAAGGCGCTGCTGGTTGGCGACTACGTTTTCTTGGATGTTGAAGCTGAAAAAAAGCTGAAGCGTTACCGATACGATAAGGACGAGCACGCTGAGCGCCAAAAAAGCCAGAGCGAGCGTGAAAGTCAGGCTCCTGGAGTGTCTCGAACGTTGTGCGTTGTTTGTTTCAGGCATAGGTGCCTGGTGATATTGTACCCCGAGAAATACCACTAACGGATTATGTCTGTGGCATTACTGAGGAATTCTTGGCTCAGCGGAAGTCCTATCTTCTGTGCAACCCGATAATTGACCTTCAGATAGTCTTCGGGGGAAACGACAGGGATGTTGCCCGCAGGAATTCCTTTGAACACCTTGTCAGCAAGCACCGCGACCTGCTTTCCTACTGCGATGCTGTCGGTAAAGTCGCTGAGCAGAGGTCCTGTATCTCCTGGCATCAGCGCACTGTCAGAGATCATAAGCTTGTGAGTGTCGGCGAACTTCGCTATCTCTGCAAACGGTCCGGACTGGATGACGAGCGGCTCTGCGACTTCAAGTATCGCGTCTATCCCGATATCTTTCGCTTTGGAGCGTGCTTCGAGATCGGCCGTAATATCCTCTGGTCCCGATGCAGGAACCTCGACGAGCATGATTCCCATCCCTGCCGCTGCTGCGCGAACCTTTTCCATCATCGGAGGGACAGGCGGATAATCTTTCTGATACGCTACCCAGACGCGCTTGGCGCTTGGAAGCAGCTGATGGATGTATTGCAGACGTTTGATGCTCAGTTCTGCGCCGGGAAAACGGACACCAGTGATGTTTCCTCCCGGTTTCGAAACGCTGTCTATGAGCTCAACGCCATCGGTATAGGAATCCGCAAAGACCACAGGGATATCAGTGCCTTTGGTCGCGGCTTTTGCGGCGAGCGACACCTCGGTCGGAAACGTCAGTATCAGGTCGTCGTTGTCCTCGACGAATTTCTTCAGGATGTCTTGTTCCTTTGCGGGCTCGAAGTTGGTCTTTTGGAGGTCATAGGTGATGTTCTTGCCTTCCACGTATCCGAGCTCGGTCATCTTTTGTTTGAAACCGTCTGCCGTGGGCAAGAATATATCGAGGCCGGAGAGGATGCCTACGTGGTAGATCTTCTTTTGCGCAGAACGCGCATGCAAGAACGGGTAGACCAGATACACTCCTGCGATGACAGCGACGGCGAGCACTGCCACGCCGGCATATAGCCAGACATGATGCTTCGGGTGCGCGGCAGCACGCGGTATATCTACTTTCAGCGGATTCCTGGAATCTTGTGGCATGTCACACAGTATAGCGTCCTTAATCGACGCTTTATCGTGTTATTCACTTCTTGACGAAAGCTAGTGTACGACCTTGTCGGCAGTACTCAATAGATCTGCGCTGATCGTGAGTTTCAGCTTCTGCGCGACCTTATAGTTTATCTTGAAGACTGATTGCGGAGTCACTACAGGTAGTGTTCCTGCAGGGATTCCTTTGAATATCTTGTCGGCAAGCGGCGCAGCAAGCTGGCCTATCGTGAAGCTGTCGGGAATGAGGCTGAATATCGGGCCTGTGTCCGCGTCGGATATCGCTGCACCTGCTACCGGCAGCATATGTTTGTCTGCAAAAGCATACAACGGACCGGTATACGTCGGGAAGACCGATACGGGTTCAGGAATAAGGACTATAGCGTCGAAGCCCGGGTCTTTTTCTTTGGTCGCAAGATATGCGGAGAGTTCCGCAGGCGAAGTTACGGGCACTTCTATAAGCGTCACGCCTAGTTCCTGCGCCAAAGGCCTGACCAGGTTCATTGCCGGCGCAACCGTAGTGTAATCCTTGAAGTACGGCACGAGGATGCGCTCAGCTTTCGGAGCTATCTGGTGCATTATCTGCAGCCGCTTCGCTGCGATTTCAGGCGAAGGAAAACGCACTGCGGTGAGATTGCCGCCCGGATGCTGGATGCTCTCCACGAGATCATTGCCCTCGATACCCGGCTCGGTCGCGACGACCGGAACCGACGTGCCTTGAGTCCCAGCCTTTGCTTCGCGTGCCGCATCGGTCGGAAACGCGAGTATAAGATCTACTTTTTCATCGACGAATTTCTGGATGTCGGCGGAATTCCCGATGGGCTTCGGCTCTTTCACTATCTCATAGGTTATGTTTTTCCCTTCGACGTAGCCGAGCTCGGTCATCTTTGCCTTGAAGCCGTCTATGGTCGGAGCGAAATAATCCGCCGCGTCCAGGATGCCTACATGATAGACCTTGGTCTCTGAGGCGCCGATGCGATTCCATAGCACGAACATTCCCGCGAGCACGATGCATATGGTAATGCCGGCGATAAGCGCGATCATCCAGATGCGTGACTTCCAGGAAACCAGAGGAGACTCGTGCTGATAAGGAGTATCCGTCTGTGGAGCTGGGGGCATGTCACACAGTATAGCGTCCTTAATCGACGCTTTATCGTGTTGTTCACTTCGTCGCTTCGAGCTCGGCGACACGCTTCTTGAGTTCGACCATCTTAAGCTCGCGGTCGACCATGAGCTTGTTCATGCTTTCGAGTTCGTGGTTCTTCGCGGAAAGTATTTCGGCAGAGCCGGCGATCTCCTTATTTTGGGTATCCAACTGCGATATCTTATCGCGCAATGTCACTGCCATAGTCTCGAAAGATTGCGCAAGGATCCCGACCTCATCCGTAGTGCGTAAAGCCACATCCTGGAGAGTGATCTGCATATTACCCCTGGCCAATTCCTGTGACGCGAAGGTGAGTTTCGTGAGAGGCTTCGTCAGCTTTACCGCAAAGCGAAGGGCAAAGAAGATACTGCCCATGACCAAAAACGCGAGTAACGCCAGGCCGAAAAATATACTGGTCTTATATGTATTGTCTATCTTTTCCTGAAGAGAACTCGCGTATTTGAGCTGACTGAAAAGAAGTGCCGTACCATTGTCGCGGACGAATCCGTACTGTTTATTGGCTTTGTTGTAATCGTTGAAGTAATCCTGGATACCGGTCTGTTCGACGCGCTTAAGGCTCTCGTCGATCTGACCTGTCAGCTGTTCGACGCTTGCTTTGAATCCAAGGTAGTCGGATCTCGACTGCGTGTCGAGGACCGCTGTGTCCAATGACAGGACCAGTTGCTTGATATTTACTTCTGAAGCATCGATGCGCTTCTGAGACGCAGACGTATCGGTGCCCACGCTTTGCACTCGCGTGTTGAATGCGTCGATGAGCGTTTGCGTATTATCGACGAGACGATACTCAGCTATCATCGTATCCGATACTGCCCGGTACTGTTGCGTAACCCATATGCTTATCCCGAGAAAAGCCAGGCTGGTGACTGAAAGTATGGCTATCACCGACAGAAAGGCAGAGAGCAGCCTGCCTTTGATGCTTTTCATGTTCTACTGCGTAGATGTGGCATACACCTGCGCTTCGGTGAACACTCCGTCTTTGATGACGGTGTCACGTATGTTGTCTTTGGTGACGACGATCGGGCCGAAGAGATAGGATTTGATATCTGCGGCGCCGTTATTAACGGTACCGTTCGTTTCTGGAGCTTTGCCATCGGCCATGTCTATAGCAGCAACGACCGCGCGCTCGGCCAAGGGGCGGCCAGGCTTCCAGGAAGTCATGGTCTGAGTTCCCTGCACGATGCGCTGTAGTGCCTGAAGCTCGCCGTCCTGGCCCGAAACAGGCACCTTACCCGCGAGGCCGTGCTCAGTGAGCGCCCGGACGACACCGTAGGCCATGCCGTCGTTTCCGACCGCGATGCCGTCAACATGCACGCCCGAGTCGAGCAGTTTTTTGATATTGGTATAGGCAGTGCTTGGGTTCCAATCGTGCGTGTATTCGTTATATACGAGTTTAATCTTCCCGGCTTTAACGAGCGGCTCCAAGACCTGCATCGCTCCGTCGTGGACCAGATGGCCATTATTGTCGGCGTCTGAGCCTCCTACAAACGCGATTGAGGGAACCTTAATTGATGGGTCTATCGCATCAACTACGTATTTGACCGCATTGTTGCCCACTTTGATACTGTCGAAGGAGAGATAGAGGTCGGGGGTGCCTTTGGTCAAGCGGTCGTAGGCTATGACCTTGATACCCGCTTGTTGCGCCTTGGTGAGCACGGGGCCCACAAGGTCGGAGTTGTGCGGCACGACGATTATGACATCCACTTTTTGCGAGATGAGGTTCTCGATCTGCGAGATCTGCGTAGCGTCGTCATTCTCAGCAGAAAATGTCGTGACCGTCGCGCCGAGATCTGCGGCTTTCTGCGTCATGATATCGCGCTCGTCTGCCCAGCGCTGAATCTTGACCGAATCCAGCGAGAGGCCGATACGTACTAGTTTGGCCGGGGCGGCCTGTACTTTTGAGCTATTCGGGCCGTAAGCCATATATCCATATACTCCGCCCGCTATGAGCAAGAGCACGACGACGATTCCTCCGATAATGCCGAGGTGTGACGTCGTTTTAGGTGATACCGGCATATCGACGTTTCCAGAGCTTGGAACTGCGGTTGTGTTTGTAACTTGAGTAGGCACGTTGAGCGGTTCGTTGTCCATAAGACTTAGTTAGATTGAATAATTATTAACATGCTATTGCGCAGATTTGCCATACACCTGCGCCTCGGTGAACGTGCCGTCTTTGATGACCGTATCACGTACGTTGTCTTTGGTAACCGGAATAGGATCAAAGAGATACGCTTTGATGTCAGCCGTTCCGTTGTTGATGGTTCCGTTGGTTTCCGGCTTTTTACCATTGGCAAAATCAACCGCAGCTTCGATAGTCTTTTCAGCAAGTGGTTTACCTGGCTTATATGCGGTCACGGTCTGCGTGCCTTGCACTATCCTCTGGATCGCCTGAAGCTCCCCGTTCTGGCCTGACACGGGCACTTTGCCATCCAGATGATGTTCAGCGAGCGCTTGTACCACGCCGTATGCCAATCCGTCATATGCGGTGACGACACCATCCACGGTGTCACCTCCGTCGAGAAACTTCTTGAAATTCGCATATGCTTCGCTCGGGCTCCAGTCTTTGGTAAATTCGTTGTACACGATCTTGAGCTTCCCGTCTTTTTCCAAAGGTTTTAAGACTCCCATGGCACCATCCAGTACATAATACGAATTCTTGTCAGTCGTGGAGCCGCCAACGTATGCGATTCGTGGCACTTTTTTCTCTGTCGGTATCGCATCCACGACATATTTCGCAGCGATCTGCCCTACCTTTACGCTGTCGAACGACAGATACAAGTCCGGCGTCCCATTGGAAGTCAGCCGGTCGTAATCAATCACTTTGATGCCGGCCTTCTGCGCTTCGGAGATGACAGGCGCAACTGCCGCAGCGTCATGCGCAACGACGATGATGACGTCCATCTTTTGCGCGATGAAATTCTCTATCTGAGCGATCTGTGTCGCGTCGTCGCCTTCCGCCGAGAGCGTCGTGACGGTCGCGCCCATCTTTTGCGCTTTCGCGGCCATGATGTCGCGCTCGTCAGCCCATCTTTGGATCTTAAGGGTATCGAGCGTGAGACCGATACGCACGAGTTTCGGGGCGGTCGCCTGTTGCGGTGCAGATGCAAAAAGCAGGAAGTAGGCGGCGACCGCTGCACCGACAATCAAGATAAGACCGCCAGCGATACTGATCGGTAATATCCATGAAGTACCTGGCTCGGGCGTAGCCTGCTGCGCCGGAGCAGCAGTCCGTGAAGGCACAACGGGAGCGCCAATATCTGGGGTGTCCATATTTGTTTCGTCTTGAAACGTCTATTAAAGATTAATTTCAGGATCTGCCCGCCCTGAGCGCCTCGATCTCTTTCTTCAATTCTATCATCTTTAATTCACGGTCGACCATGAGCTTGTTCATACGCTCGAGTTCGTCCAGCTTCGTCTTGAGATTTCCTGATTCGCTTTGCAGTTTCTTATTGAGTTCGCCCAGCTCCTTGGAAGAGAGATCCATAGAACGTTCAATCATCAGCCGGTCTTCTTCGTTGTGGTCATAGGTTTCGCTGATGATCGCAAGAAGCGGATATATCTGCTGCGGTACGCTTTCGATATTTCCGAACACCCTTTTGAGCTGGCGCTCTAACACCTTGTTCATGCCTCAGAAAACGTCGTGATGGTCATCGTCTGGTTATGTAATTCGCACTGGTTCTTGGTCGGCGTCATCGGTGAGATCTCCCCGTATGAATAGAAGCCGGCGAGCGCGGTCTGAGGACCGAACACTTCGCGTATCGCCTCGGTCTCTTCTTCTATCCTTTCTTTGAGCACGAGTTTGCGGCCGACGCAGCTGATCAGGACCGCAAGCTGCGCTTCGGCTTTGGCTTCTTTTATCATGCTCGCGGCACCAGAGGCGCCGCTGATGAGACGTTCGAAGTTCGCTTTCATGAGCTGGGCCTTTACGCCTTCCGGCATAGTGCCGGCAAATGTCATGCTCTTATCCCCTTCGTTTACGCCGAGGATGGTGCGGACGACCTGCGCGCTTTCCCCGCTCTGGTTCGTGAGAGTGAGTGCGAGCGGAAAGAGAAGTCCGGAACCCGGAAGCTCTTTTGCTTTGTCGCCGAGATATTCTTTGTATATGTCGAGGGCAGGCTTACCATCGAGCTCGAAGAGTACGTTGTCTTTGGCTTTGGTGATGGTGCGTTCAGGACCGAAAGGATCCCAGCCACCCATGGAGCCATAGCCGACCCTGAGAGCTGAACCGTACATGCCTATCGCGACGATCTTCCCTTCTACCGGAGCGGTGTTGAGGCCGACGTAGGTGTGTTTGAAATCCGCGCCGTCACCGACGAGTCCTCCGGTGAGAGCGATGGTTTTCGGTAATGCGCCGGTGATGCCTTCGACGAGCGCAGTGCCGTTTACTTTGAGACCGTCCGAGAAGACCATCACATGGACGAGATCTTTTTCAGGCAAGGACTTAGCGAGCCTTTCACCTATCGACTTGCTGTCGGCAGCGTTCTGGATATCGGCTTCTGCAAAAGCGAGTGAGGTCTTTTCAAAGAATATCGCCGTGAGGCTAAGCGAGCCATCTGACACCTCCGTGCCGAGTATCTCTCCGGCGGTAGAAGCGATGATGATGTTGCTCTGCGGATACTGTTCTTTCACTTCATCGAAGGTCTTCTGTTCGTGTACTTTCGCGCTTCCTCCAAAAACCAACACGAGCTGCGCCGGTGCCGGGAGCGGGTCTTTAGATATCGTCTGCCAGGTGCCGTTTGACCATTTCTTCTGTTCAATTTTCATATGTGTAGGTTAATTTAGTTAATGAATAAGATCATCTTATGTCTCTGACGCGAGACGCTTGGTAAGCATATAGATCGGCCATGCGAGGATAAGCATGATGCAGATGATGGTGATGAGCGTGAGACGGTTGGTGGCGTTCGCGATATCGAGAATGTCCTGCTCGGGCTTACCTGCGGAGAGCATACCTATTATCTTGTCGTCGCCGTTTACGAGCGGCAGGTAGCTGGTGCGATACGGCTGGCCATAGAGGACTGCGCGGGAAGTCGCGGTCTTACCTGCTTGAAGCACGGTGTTTTTCACTGCACCGTCTGTGACCGCAAATCCGGTGAGTCGTGTGCGGCCGTCCTGAGCGAGCGCCGTTGCTGCCGAAGCAGTGTCTGCCGTATAGATGAACATCTCGAGCCCAGTCACGCGCTTGATGTCATCGGCGAGCGCGTTGTCGAGCGGATAACCTGCGATGACCGTGCCTATCACTTTACCGGCGTTAAGTATCGGGGCTCCTGCGCGGACGGACAATTTCTCGACTGGGCTTTCTTCGATGGTGACGAAAGTGTTGCCGCGGAGCGCTTCTTCGAGTGCTCGCTCGCCCAAGAGTGAGTCTCCTCTTTTGGAGAGCGCATGTGCACGTATGAGCACGGTGCCGTCTTTGTCGGTGATAGTGACGAAGCCGAGCTTGTACTCTTCCATCAGGTTCTCAGCGGTCTGCTGGAGCGAAGGGAAATCATTTTTCGTGATGGCGGTCTTGAGGTCGGCGTCGTTTGCAATGAGTGCGGTCTTCGCGAGCGATTCGTCCTTGAGCGAGGATACCGTGAGGTCGAGAACGCGTGCGTCAGTGACGAGGTTAGAGTCGGTCTGGCTCGCGATCTGACTGACCAATATCGTCGAGAACGCGAGCGTTACGACGGTGGAGAGGAAGAGTGCGGCAGAGATGAATATCAATATCAAGCTCTCCCGGATGCGCAGCTGCAAGAACTGCCATACCCATCGCGCGACGAAGAAGAATCCTGCGGCTTCGCAGAGAAGTCCGATGAGTGCCGGGACGCTGGTCTCATCATGAGACGCGAATGCCACGGCAAAATTAATACCCAGAAGCATGAAGCCGATGATGAGCGGCATCCATGTCTTGTTCATCTCTGCCCTTTCGCGGCGCCAGGTAAAGAAAGCTGTCGCAAAGAGGAAAAGCGCGGCGAGCGCGGAAAGGTATCCCTCCCAGAGCGTGAACGACGGGATGACGACCACGGCCTGCATCTGGAGACGCTCAGTCCTTACGAAGCTGCCAAGTATGAAAAGAAGACCGATGAGAAGCACGAAGAATGCTGTGTATGAGAGAACGTCGCTCGATAGCGCGAGTGCGTCAATGAGTTCGTAGATGGCGAAACAGGCAAAGCCGAGCGCGCGGATAAGCGTCTCAGCGTCTTTGCGAAGATTGTAGGTGTCGAGCGTGAGCCATGCCGCCATGAGAAACGAGACAGCCCCGGCAAGCTCTACCGCGAAGCGCACGTTGTGAATGAAGAAATCGAGCGACATGAGTGGTTAGCACGGTAATTATATACCCCTATTTACTGCATGTGCCGGTACGCAGATATTTATGGGGATTGCGCGTAAGCTGTCCTACCAAAAAGACACCCGGCTCACCGCCTGAGCCGGGTGTCTATATATAGAGTGTCGGTAATCCTGTTGTCGCTCGCCTACTGCAGCGAACTGATGAGTGCCAGGGCCTGCACCACTAAACTGTTCTTCTCAGCGAGCGTGATGGTGCCGTGCGCGTAGTCGCTGTTAACCTTGTTGATGAATTTGTTGAGCTCGTTAATCGCCTTACTAATCTTCCCTTGATCGATGTAGGACTGGACCTTGTTGAGATTTTGAAGGTACTGATTTTGAATGTTGCTGGGCAGATTGTAACTCGTCACCGTACTGATGAGCGTCTGATCCTGCTCGCTTGGAGTAGGATTCGAACCGACGGTGATGACGACGTCGACGGACGAGCTCGCTACCGGCGTACCGTTGTCGGTCGCCTTGAAGGTCGGCGTGTATACACCTGCTGTAGGGTGCCCCGGCGTCCACGAGAATACTCCGGTCGAAGGATTGAACGTCGCACCCGACGGCATGCCAGAAGCTGAGAGCGTGACAGCATCGCCATCTGGATCAGTGGCGCTCACGGTAAATGCAAGCGTGGCATGTTCAAGCACTTGCTGCGGGCCAGGATTCGATATGACCGGCGCGCGATTTACATGCCCAACCGTGATCGTGATGTCTTCGAGGTCGAGCATCATTGGCGAGCCGTTGTCGGTGACAACGAACTCGACGTCAGAGTAATTCCCTGCCTGACCGTAGTTTGGTGTCCAAGAGAATGTGCGCGTATTCGGATCAAACGTTGCCCCGCTCGGTAAATTACTAGCGGAGTATGTGAGAATGTCACCACTGTCCGGATCTGTCGCGCTGAGCGTGAACGAGAGCGTCGCACCTTCATTCACGTTCTGATTACCTATGGGCGCGAGTACTGGCGCGTGATTAATAGGCAGAGGAGATTCAGTCGGATAACTGATGATGACGATGCCAGAACCACCTGCACCACCGGGGTTATAGCCAGGAGCATTACCTCCACCGCCGCCTGAGCCAGAGTTTGCTGCAGCAGCATAGCCTGCGAAGTGACCGCTTTGGCCTCCATCACCGCCGCCCGCCTGACCTGTGCCGCCAACACCAGCCCCGTTGGAATTGCCACCGCCGCCGCCTGCGTACATCACGGAGACGCCGCTAATTGAGCTTGTGGCACCAGAACCGCCATCACCTCCTTTGGTATTATGAATTCCATCTTGCCCGACAGATCCGGCACCGCCGCCGCCTGCGGCCTCCGCATAGGTGCCAGCCGGATCGGATGATCCAGTGCCGCCAGCGTGCCCTTGGCCAAGAGTACCCGCGCCGCCTGGACCAGCAATCGGAGCGCCTCCGCCGCCGGAACCGCCAGACGCACCAGGAATCTCGGTTACTCCGTCTCCTGTGCCACCCGTGCCACCACCGATAGCAACCATGGTGTCGAAAGACGAATCGCCTCCATTTTGATCTGGTGCACCTCCGGCACCTACCGTAACAGCATACGAACTCGCGCTGATAGAATGAGAGGCATCGGTAAGGAAGCCACCCGCACCACCGCCTCCCCCTACACCCGAACCGCCCCCGCCCCCGCCGCCCACGACAAGTACATTTATCGTGTCGATACTCGAGCCTACGCAATCAAGCGTTCCGCTACTAGTAAATGTATGTATCGTGTTGCCGCCTATATGCGTAATTGTCCCGCCAGTGCAATCAGTTGCATTACTACTGCTTACATCGGGAGAATACAACTCTGCCCCACTTACCGCCCCACCTGCGGCACCAGCACCGCCTGCGAGCAATACCTGTCCATTGTCGAGCAGCACTGCATTGAAGTCGGTGAGGCTGTAGCCGGGCGACGCAGCAGGGCTCCATATACCCGTTGCCGGATCATAAGTCTCCGCTGAGTTCATAACGCTGGACCCGCTCCATCCATCTATAGTCAGCACTTTGCCGCTCGGCAGCACGACAGAAGCGCCACTTTCGCGCGGGACGCTCATCGAGCCTGTCATACTCCATGTGTCCGTTGCCGGGTCGTAGAGCTCGGCAGAAGACTGCATACCAGCGTTACTGTCAGTGTTACCGCCAAAGATCAACACCTTTCCGTTTTGAAGTAACTGAGCGTAATGACCACTGCGGCGAATATTGAGCGGGCTCGTAGGTGTCCAAGTACCGGATGTTGGGTCATACAACTCCGAGTCACTTTGGCTGGCACCCCATATGTAGCCGGCGCTCATCAACACATTACCGTTTTGCAGAAGGGTCATCGGGCCCGCATCACGAGGAATCTGCATCGAGCCGCTCGGGGTCCAAACACCTGTCGCAGGATCATACAGCTCTGAAGTTCCCAGCATTTGACTAGATGCGTCTAAGCCGTCTGCAACAAGCACCTTGCCGTCAGCCAAAATCACTCCATTGCCGCCAGTGTGATTAGTGTTCATTGATCCTGTCTGGCTCCAAGTACCTGTATTCGGGTCGTATAACTCTGCAGTTTTAACACCGCCGACACCAGGTACATCCCCACCTACTACAAGAACTCTGCCGTCTTGAAGTAATTCAGAAATTAGGCCGTCACCATGCGGCGCGCTCATTGAGCCGGTAGAACTCCATACGCCAGTCGCAGGGTCGTATAATTCTGCAGATGCAGTAGCGTGACCAGAACTATCTATGCCACCTACTGCAAGCACCTTGCCATTTTGAAGTTTTACTATAGCAGCATCGTATCTTGCAGTTATCAAAGAACCTGTAGGTGTCCAAGAATCGGCGTATGCCGACGATGCTGCTGCAAAAAATAAGCTTACTACCAGCGCTGCTAAGAATTTAGATTTACTCATATGGTTGTAAAAGATTATCGCCAAGTAAATAAAGAGAACTCATCCCAGTAAATCATGGGCTGATGAATTTGCACAATTGGGGAAAACTTTATTCTTTTTTACTTAAGGATGTTCTCGACTTTGTCGCCGATGTCTTTGGAGCTGAGGATCCCAGCGTATACCTCACGGACCGTGCCGGTCTTGTCTATGAACACGAACGTCGGCAAAGCTTTTATGCTGTACTGCCCGGAGACACTGCCGAAGGTATCAAGTATGACCGGCACCTGGTAGCCGCCGCGGCGGATGAAAGACGCGACAATGCTCGGCTCTTCTTGTGAGTCTACCGCGAGGACGTCTACGACGTGCTGCGAAGATTCTTCTGCGAGATAGTCATCGAGGATTTTCATCTGGTCTGCTGCCTGCGTGTTCCATGTGCTCCAGAAGACAAGTACGAGCGGCCCGGTAAAGTCCGAGAGCTTTACGTGATCGCCTGACATATTCGGGATATCAAAATACGGCGCACGGTTGTCGGTCAGTTCTGAGGACTGCACCGGTGCTTCGACGAGTCCGCCTGCGACCGTCGGTACGAGTCCCGAGCCTGCAATATAGAGAATGCCAAAAGTCGCTCCGACTAGGAGCAAGAGGACAACAACCGTGACTATCGTTTGTGATTTCATAATGAGTATGAGATGTAATCAAAGACGTTCTGCACCATCTGCTGTATCGGTGATATCTTCTGTGTCGTAAATGTTTCGGTGATCAAAGTCGTTCTCTCAAGTGTTATTTCTTTCTCTACGGTCTGGTAGCCAGCTGCCTGCAGCACGAGCTTGAACGTACCTGCGGGCAATACGAGTTCGTATGCGCCGTCGTTTCCCGTAACGATATCTCCGCCGGAAGATTCTGAACTCGATACATACCGTCCGGTTTCCTTGTTCAATGATAACACCTTCATGTGCGCGCCCGAGAGCGGAAGTGGAGAACCGTCGGTAGTGATGAGCACTTGTCCGTGCGGCAGCGCTTCGACTGCACCGAGCGTTACGTTCTTTATCGAATTCCCTAGCCTGTCGCGTGCCGAAATAGTGATGCCCGAATGACCTTGTCCGTGTATAGATACATCTCCCCGCCACAATCCCGAAGCCACATCGTAGACGAGCGGATATGTGTTGCCCTGGAAGTAGACCGATGAGCTTGCCGTGTCGTCTTCGAGCGAGACACCGAGCGTAAAGTCGCTGTCAGCGTAAAGAGAAAGTACGCCGTCTTTGTCGGGAGAGATCTGCACACCATGTACGGACGAGAGGAAGCTGCCGACGCGAGGCGGCGTGGTATCTACGGTAAGCTTCTGCGTCATCTCGTCTGAAGTATTCCCTGCGGCATCTACAGCTCGTGCGGTCACTTCATACTCGCCGTCGGAAAGTCTTTGCGGACTCCTGATGACGTAGCTTGCCTGCTTTTTCAGATAGCCTTTGGTCACGAGTGCCGTGAACCATTCTTTCTGCGCATCAGGTGCGGAAGACACAGGCGTTATCGCGTATTCCACATACTCTATGCCGGAGAGCGCGTCAGTCGCCGTGCCGCGACCGGAAAGTACGCCTTTTGCCCCCAATGTATCGGTGTCGAGCTTGAATGATTGCAGGGTCGGCGGCGTCTTATCTATATAGAAGCCTATCGTCTGCGACGACGTCGCAAGTCCGTCGGTCACCAAGAGGCGCAGCTCGTAGTCTCCGCCTTCAGAAAACTTGCTTACATCCCATAGATAGGAGTTTTGTGCGGCATCTATCGGAAGCGCGATAAAAGCTCCCGTGCCCTTCCTATAAGAAAGCGCGGCATGGGTGCTGTCGCCGTCTATGTCGTCCACTCGCCATGAGACATGTGCTGTGCCTGCGAGCCCGCGCGAAGGCTTCGGCTCGAGGAAAGAGGCCTCGGGCGGATTGTCATATATATAGTATCGCGACGATACGACGCTACCATTACCCGCTTCGTCCACCGCATAGACGGAGAAGGTATGCGTGCCCCGTGCACCTACCGTGACATTTCGAAACGTTGCGGAGCCGTCGATATCCACGCGCTCAGTCGTAGTCGCGCCGTCTACCGAAAGTGTCACTGCGCTCTCTGGCTCGGCGTTTACCGATACAGAAAGCTGCACTCCCTGGGTTATCGGGTCTTCGTCGTTATCGTCGGTGATGATGTTTCCGCGCGGAGAAGTGATGCTGGGCGAAAGAGGCGGTGTCGCGTCTATCACTACCGGATGATTCGCATGTCCTATGAGCCCGCGGCTGTCCTTTACATGCCAGAGTACGCCGTATGTTCCCTCGCGTTTGAGATCTGAGAACGTGACTGAGAAAGTCGCCTGCGGATTTCCCGGATTTATCTGCACCGGCTTCCACGTGCGTCCGTTGTCGAGACTGTATTCGACCGTACTTATGCTCGACCCCGCTAGGCTACCCGGCTCAAGTACCCGCCCCGTGACTATCGCGGGAGCTTTTCCTACCACGGTCTTCCTGCCGTCCTGGAAACGGAAATACGGAAGAGTGTTATGAACGATCACATGTCGAGTCTCGGAATACGCTTTCGCGATGCCGTCCGTTACGATGATACGCAGATAATACGCACCGTCGTCGGCTTCGCTCGTATCCCAAGAATATTTGCTCGATGTAAGCAACTCACCTACCGTCGTCCATCTGTTCTTGGTCGATGTCGCGGGAAGCGTGTCGTCATAATCCTTTTCCGCTATGACCTGATACGTGTACAGAAGCGGGTCATGGTTCTCGTCCGTCGATGATGCGACGAGTGAAGTCACGCCGCGTATCGTCGCATCTCTGAGAGGTGCGACAAGTGCGACCGTCGGTGCGATGTTGTATCTGATCTGCAAGGTCGCCGGAGCACTCAGCACACCGGTCTTATCTTTCGCGACTACGCTTATCGTGTTGAGTCCTCTGTTAAAGGTCTTGCTCAGGCGGATCTTCGGAACGGTAAAGGTCCCGTCTTTGCTTGTCGTCGCGGTATAGATATCCGCGCCGTTTACCGTGAGGATGATACTCGTGTCAAAACGCGTCGTTCCGGAGACTGCGATGGTGCTCGTGCTGACGAGCAGATTCTTTTTCGGAGAAGTGATGTGCGGTGTAGGCGGCGGATTCACTCCGACCGCGAAAGTGCCGCCACTCAGCGTAGTCGTACCGACATTTCCCGCAGGATCCGTGCCCTCTACAGAAATCTTCGCGATGCCGTCGTGACCACTCAGTACTTTGTATACGCCCTGATATGCATCATCTTTCAGCACCATCTTTACATCGCGGGCCTCTGCGCCTTCCTGTATCACGCTTACGTGCGGCGGCTCTTTCAGCTTTTCATCGGGCTGTACGGTGATGTTCACGTCTTCTCCGCGTGTGATGGATGGGTCCGTCGAGACGATGAATCGCGGCGCCGTGAAATCGACATAGAAAGCATCAGAGACGTATTCGCCGAGCACATTGCCCTGATCGAGCGCGTCGACTATCACCCGGTATGGAACGCCCGGCATAAGCGCCGACGCGTCCCACACATACGTCCCTGTCGCCGAAAGCGAACTTGCGATCAGCACTTTGTCTTCAGGAGAGATGAACTCGTGGCTCCATGTCGATATCTTGTCGGAATAATATATTGACACCGGATGGTCACCCAATCCCAATGCGGCTTTGACTTGCGGAGTATCCAGGTCGTTCTGGTCCGTCGCGGAATACCGGATATTGGCATATCGGGAAAATACTGCGCCAGCTATGGGAAACGATATCTTCACATCAGGCGGATACGAGATGGTGCGCCGGGCAGGCGGTAATGCAGAGATATCAAAAGAAAAAGACTTTCTCGTAAAGCTTTCCGATAAGCACGCCGCATAATCATCGGCGTTGCAAGAAAAGCCGTTGGACACTTCTACGACCATGTATGAATGCGTGGGAGAAAAATCGAAGCTGAGGACCGCTGGCGTAGCACAATTCCCTGAGCCGACGTTGCCGCCGTTATCGATGAGGCCGTCGATGCCCGTGGTGATATCGTAGACCTGAAAAGCATCGGTACCGACGTTACAGGTAAGAAGCGGCGTCTCTCCCGGTGCATAGGTGGATTTGCTCATGCCTTCTAGAGCGGGCGTGCTTCCCCCGCCGGTATCAGCACTGACGGAAAAACCTATCTCGTCCCGCGCGAAATCTTCGCCAGAGCAGTCGCCATAATCTTCGCTCTCGCAGCTACTGCCATACGCGAGCTCCAGGACCGCATATGAATGATCAGCGGCCGTCGGCAAAGAAATGGTGGCGTTCGAGCATTCGAAAAGCCCGAGATCGCCGCCTTTGGAGACGAGACCGTCGATACCGCTGGTGATGTCATATATCTCGAACTCTCCGCGAGCATAGCTGCATGTCACTGTCACCGGCTCTCCCGGAGAATACGTATTCTTATTGGTCGCGAGTGGAAATGTGCTTCGCCCCACCGTGCCCGGTGTCGCACCGCTTCCGACGGTGAAATTCACTTCCGACCAGGTGAAAGGCTCTATCGCGCATTCTGTATAGTCCTCGCCTGAACAGGAATTTCCCCGATCCAATTCCAGGATGGAATACGTATGCGCATCCTGACTCGCAAAGATAAGTCCCGAGCCCGAGCAGCCGTTCACGCCGATGTCGCCGCCATTTCCTGCTCCTCCGTCTATACCGGAAGTGATATCGTACGTTTCGTAGGCATGTCTCGTCGATGCGCATGTGACATACACGGTGTCGCCTGTATTATAGTTCGCCTTATCGACGCTGAGAGCGTACGCGCTGACGGGAAACACGAGAGAAAGTAGCAGCGGGACGCAAAGGAACACGCGCTCTCGGAAAAATGATCTCATACCGTCGCGCCAGGCATGGCTCATATCGAGTACCGTATGTAATCCGTGATGTTCTGTATGAATTCCTGGAATGCAGATAGCTTTTGCGTAGTGAAAGACTCATGGACCAGTGTCGGCCTGTTGAGCACGATATCCCGCTCGACCGTGCGATATCCCGCCTCTCGCATCACGAGCTTGTAAGAACCTTGCGTGAGTATGTATATATATGCGCCGTCTGCGCCTGTCTCTGTATCCGTCGCCATCGTCTCATAGCGTCCGCTTTCCTGATCGAGTTCTGACACCACTATGTGCACACCTGCGAGCGGCTCGAGCGAGTCGCCGTCTTGTACGAGGACTTTTCCGGGAGAAACCACAGAGATCTGCCCGAGCCGCACATCTTTTATGGCGTTGCCGAGTTTATCTACCGCCGATATCGTGACAGGTGCGATGCCTTCTCCTTTCAGATGGACAGTGCCGACCCAAAGTCCCGAAACGATATCAAGCATGAGAGGATAGGTCTCGCCCTGCATCGTGAGAGATGAACTTGCAGTGTCATCTTCGAGCGAGACGCCGAGCGAGAGATCCGTATCGGCATACGCATCGATATTCCCGTCCTTGTCGGGAGAGAGCTGCGTACCGTTAATCGTCGCGGTAAAGCTTCCGACACGCGGCGGAGTCGTGTCGACGGTTATCTTCTGCGTCGATTCGACTGAAGTGTTCCCTGCCGCATCGACCGCGCGAACCGAGACTTCGTAGCTGCCGTCCGAAAGCGTCGTCGGGCTCTTTATGCTGAAATATGCGTTCTTGCGAAGATAGCCTTTGGTGATGAGGCCCGTGTACCATTCTTTCTTTTCGTCCGAGCCGACTGAAAGCGGCGTTATCGCGTACTCTATATATTCGATACCGGAGAGCGCGTCGGAGGCGCTGCCGTCTCCGCTTATCGTCCCGTTCTTGCCGACGACCGAGTTCGTAAGCGTGAACGAACCAAGCGTCGGCGGCGTGTCATCTATATAGAATCCTGTAGTTCCGGTAGAAGTCGCGATGCCGTCCGTCGCTGTGAGACGAAGCTCATAGTCCCCTGCTTCAGCGAATCTGCTGACATCCCAGGCAAAGGAATTCGCGTTCGTATCGACCGGAAGCGCGATGAAGTCGCCCGTACCGCGACGATAGGAAAGTCCGATGATGCGCACCGTGTCGTTATCGAGATCGCTTACACGCCATGAGACCGTCGAGAGACCTTTGAGTCCGCGGGAAGGTTTCGGTTCGAGGAACGATATCTCCGGTGCGTTGTCGTAGGTGACGCGGGATACTACGGTAGCGCTCGTATTCCCTGCTTCATCTTTCGATGTAAGCATAAGGTCGTGAGTCCCGCGCGTAAGCGTGATGCCACGGAATACGTATGAGCCGTCGACGCCTGCCCTGATCGTCTGCGTCGTGCCTTCGAACTTGAGAGTGACGGTGCTTTCCGCTTCAGCAGAGCCGCGCACCTGCGTCTGGAGTCCGGCGGCCGAAGTATCAGCATCGCTCTCATCACCCAAGACTACGCCTTGTCGCGGGAAGCTCACGACCGGTGCGCTGGGAGCCGTGGTGTCTATCACTATCGGATGACTCGTGTGACCGATAAGAGCGCGACTGTCCTTCACGCGCCAGAGCACGCCGTATGAGCCTTCGGCCGTGGAGCTTGCGAACGTCACCGAGAACTTTGCCTCCGAGCCGTTCGGAACGAACTGCACCGACTTCCATGTCTTTCCGTTGTTCAGGCTGTACTCGATCTTCGCGATGGTCGACTGTGAGAATGCTGCGGGCTCAAGTGCGCGACCGACTACCGTGACCGGTGAGCGACTGCTTACTGTGCGCCTGCCGTCTTCAAACCTGAAGAACGGCAGCGTATTTTTCACGGAGAACTGTACCGGTACGGAATATACCTTTGCTATCCCGTCATCAGCGATGATGCGCAGGACATACTGCCCGTCTTCTACTTCGGTGGAATCCCAGGAGAAATTATTGGTCGGCGTCTGTGAGACAGTCGTCCAATCGCCGCTCGAAGTCGCTGACTTCGGATCGAATTCCTTTGCGGACAATATCTGATACGTAAACTGCAGCGCATCACCGTTTGCATCGCTCGAAGTCGCAGCGAGAGTCACGACGTTGCTTACTATCGTATCGGAAACAGGTTTCGCGACGCTCACGCTCGGTGCGATATTATATTTAACCTGCAGCGTGACAGGCGCAGAGATGTTACCGACGCTGTCGCGCACTGAGACGCTCAGGATATTTACGCCGTGATTATATGTAGGATTCAGCGTGACGTTCGGTATCGTAAACGCTCCGTCTTTCGTAGAAGTCGCAGCGTACGTATCAGTGCCGTTTACTTTAAGGATGACCAGCGAGTTCGGCTGCGTCGTTCCCGTAAGCGGAATGGTGCTTGAGCTCACCACGTCATTGGTGTGCGGCCGCGTGATGTGTGGTGCGGAAGGTGGATTCACGCCGACCGCAAAAGTGCCACCGCTTACCGTCGTGGTGCCGACGTTTCCTGCGATATCGGTGCCCTGTACGGAAATGAAAGCGATGCCGTCATGGCCGTTCTGTACTTTATAGACGCCTTCGTAGTATGTGCTCGTCGCCTGCATGTTGACTACTATCGGCGAACCGCCGGCTTGCGTTACCAGGACTTTCGGAGGCTTTTGCAAAGACTTCGAAGCTTCGACACGGATGCTGACATCTTCGCCGCGCGTCGCAGGAGGGTTCGCAGAGACGATGAACTGCGGCGGCGCGAAATCCACCGTGAAATAATCCGAGACGTCTTCCGTAAGAAGACCGACGTTGTCTATCGCGTCGACGATTATCTTGTAGGGATGCCCGAGCAGAAGGTCGCCATCCTTGATGTTCCAGGTATATGAACCGGTGTTCGGAATATTCTGCGCGATGAGGATCTTGTCCTGCGGATTGATATAGGAATAATCCCAGTCTCCTATCTTGTCGGTGTAATAGATAGAGACCGGCGTCGCTCCGAGACCGAGCCTCGCTTTCAGGTCAGCATCTCCCGAATCATTCTGATCCGTTACGGAATACTTGATGGTACCGGTATGCGAGTATATGGCGCCGGACTTCGGCGAGAGCACATGCACTTCCGGCGGATACGATATGACCGAAGTCCTCGTGTCGGGTCTCGCAGTAACCGCGAAATGAAATTCGCCGCCGTTATAGTTGCCGAGTACGTTCGCCCTGCATGCGCCATAGTCATTTCCCGAGCACGCGTGGTTCCCCACTTCAAGTACGGCATACGAGTGGTCTGCTGTTGTCGGAAGGTTGAGTACCGCCGGCTGACCACAATCAAACGTGCCGACATCGCCGCCGTTGATTGCTAGGCCGTCCACGCCATCGGTGATGTCATAGACCTCGAGGGAGATGCTTGGATCCGGGCAATAGAAATTCACGGGGTCACCTTCCTGGTAGGTGTTCTGATCGGGACCCTCTGAAGGAACCGGACCTCCTCCGGAGCCACCGCTTCCATCGTCTGGCGGCGGCTTATCGATGGAAACGTCCCCTACCGTAAACTGTGCTGCGCCGGCAAGATTGCCGAAGACGTTTGCAACGCAAGCGCCGTAATCATGTCCCTGACATGCAGGAGTATAGGTTTCTACAAGAGCGTAGGTGTGATCGATAATGCCCGCTGAAAACGCCAGACTCGCATCATCCGAGCAGTCGTTCAACCCAAGATCGCCATCGTTAGCGATGAGACCGTCTATCCCCGACGTAATGTCGTACAGCTCGTACTTATTACCGTTATCCGAGCAGCTGACATTTACCGTTTCTCCGGATGTGTATTGCAGCTTGTCGACGCTGATGGCACTCGTCGCGAACGGGACGAGCGCCACGATGAAGAACATGAGTGCCATGACCCCAGAAATCGGAGTGCGTCTGCCTGTGAATGCCGAGAGGTTCATATCTTATGGAGTAGTCGAGGTCGCACTAGTCGTACTTCCTGTACTTGTGTCAGGAGTCGAAGAGGAAGAGTTGGTGGAAGCATTCGGATCAACTACATGCACCGTGCGGCTCGCCGTACCGGTATTGCCAGAAGCATCGGTCGCGCTGTAGATGATGGTGTGGTCACCTGCGACGCTCGTATCTATCTGGACAGCCGAAAGTTCTATCTCTGCTCCCCCGTCGACCGATGCTTTCATCGAGAGATTCACATCTGCGTTGTCTGTCGCAGTAGCACCGAGATCGTTATATACGCTGCCAACGTTTACCGATGCAGGATTGTTACCCTGCACAGAAACGACCGGCGCTATCGTGTCACCTGTCGAAGTCGCTGAAGTCGAGCTGCCGCTCGATGTCGATCCGCTCGAGCTTCCGCCGCCGCTCACCGGTGCAGCTGCGCCTGCTGCCTGACCCTGCAGGAGATTGTCGAGCTGCGACTTGGTGATGCAGGTCTCAGCACCGCTGTCGTCCGTGAGACAGAGTTTCTTGGTGGAGACATTTTCTGCGACCAATTCTTTCGTGAAGATCTTGGCGATGCCGTTTCCTGCGTTCGAGAACCAGTCATTTATGTGTGCGAAGAGCGCGTCGAGGAAACTATTACCTGAAGTGTAGGTCGAGGTCGAGGTCGCGAGCGTCGTCGTACCGATGAGTGCATTACCGAGCGCGAGCGCGTTGGTGCTGTTCTTGAGATCGATGAACGCCAAGACCGTGCTCGTGGAACTGGTGGCAGACGACGGGGCGAGCGCGATAGCTACGGACGCGTCTAGGAAATCCGCACGCTTACCGATGCCCGGGACAGAAGAGAGCGCGATGCGATCACCTACCTGGATGGGGCCGCCTTCGAGGTTCACCTTTATCGGTACGCGGCCAGCCAAAGCTATAGGATAGCCGGTGACATGTGAGCCGAGAAGATATCCTGGGTCGGTCGACACGACGCCGATGAGCGTGTTGCCGTCGTTCAGTGTCGCTCGTGATACGTATCCGTTCGTGAGGTCCGTCGACGAAGCAGCTTCGACGATGTCACCCGGCTGAAGCGCGTCGTTGGATGGATACATTTCCGCGACGTCGGAGTGGCCCACCGTGCTTGATACAGAGGTGATGCGGCCGGTCGTCGAAGCAGTACACCAGCCACTGTTATCGACGCAGAGACCGCCGTTCACTATCGCCATGCCGGCCTGCTTCCTGCCGTTACCAACGATGACGTAATTCTGAAGCGCAGATGGGACGCCCTGCCCGGAGCCAGCGGTGAGGCCCGTGGTCGTCGAAGTGAAGAAGCCGATGGTGGAAGTAGCACCGGTCGAGGAGAATCCAACGTTGATGACCGGGTCGCTGCCGCTTACCGTGGATGAGCCGATGGAGAAGGCACTCGTAGACGCCGACGGCGTGAATTGTGCTCTGCCGCCGTTGTTGATCATGAAGTAGGTGGCCGAAGATGAGCCGATGACGAATGCCGGCACGTTGCTTCCAAGACCATTCGGGTTTACCGAGAGCATGCCCCACGGCGTGGTCGAGCCGAGACCCACCAAGCCTCCCGCTGAGATGTTGAAGAGCGACGCGTTGGAAGTACCGTTGATTGACGTAGACGATGCGACAGCGAAGATGTTTGCATTGGTGTTACCGAAGTTGTTCAACAGGAAGAAGTTGGAGAGCGGCGTCGTCGTGCCGAGGCCGAAGTTGCCGTTGCCGAGTACCGAGAGGTATGAAGTCGTGGTCGTGGCACCGAGCGCATTCGTCGATGTTGCCGGTCCGATGGAGAATATCGAGATGAGTTTATTGAATGTCGAAGATGCTGCGCTGAACGATGCGCCGCCGTTAACGTAGAGGGACTGTCCGATGTTTACTCCGCCACGGAAGTCGCCATCGAGCGCGGAGAGGTTGTTACGCACGTTCAAAGTGCCTGTATCAATACCGCCTGTCTCAAGCTGCTGGACATACGCACCACCAATATCCCAGACCTCAAATATGTTCGTGCCAGTGTTGGCAATGTACGCATACCGGCCTTGGATGGTAAGGACTCCCAGTGCTGCGGAAGTGGCTTTTTCGGAGACGCGTACAGGTATGGACGGGTTGGTTACGTCCCAGATCTCGAAACCTCTGTTTCCTTGGTCTGAAATATAAGCTAGGCGGCCTTGAACGAAGATACCCTCACCAATGCCGTTGATCGAATTAGAGGAAACGGATGTCACCGAGGAAGGATTGGAAATATCGAATATCTGAAAGCCGTTGGTAGTAGTGTTCTCGACGACATACGCATAGCGGCCTTGGACATAGACGTTGTTACCGGAGCTGGTCAAGCTGGTCGCTGAAGTTCTTACCGGAACAGCAGGATTCGATATGTCCCAAACTTCCAGCTTGTTGGTGGCACTGGTCGTGACATACGCGTAACGGCCTTGGACATAGAGTGCAGTTCCGCCGCCGCCGCCGCTGGTAAACGCTCCGCCGCCGACACGCACGGCCGCTGCCGGGCTTGTTACATCCCAGATCTCGAAGCCATTGCCGACTGACGTGGCGTCAGCTAAGTAGGCATAGTGGCCTTGGACATAGATCGCCGACGAGCCCGAGTTGAGAAGGTACGCGGAAACACGCACAGGGAGAGCAGGGTTGGAAACATCCCATATTTCAAAGTTATTTAAGGTGAAGCTGCTGTTAATGATGTATGCGTAGTGGCCCTGAACATAGATACTAGGACCGGTTTGGCCACCGGCGAGAAGCGTGCCGCTGCCGACTTGAACAGGTTGTGCGCTGTTGGACACGTCATATATCAGGAAGTTACTGCTTCCGCCGGAGTTCGTCTCATATAGATAACGGCCCTGGACAAAGAGTGAGGTTATTCCAGCACCGCCGGCGCTAACAGCAGCGGCACGCTGCACCGTGGTCGTGCCTGGCAAGACAGTGAGCTGAGTAGCGGTAGTCGATGCGCTGAACGTGCTTGACGCGATATTGGAGCCGATGAGGACGTTACCGGTGTTCGATACAGAGAAGATATTTTGATTCGAGAGAAAGCCGCCGACCGAAGTCGTCGACGAGATGTTGAAGAGAAGGTTGCTACTGTAGGTCTGACCGATATTGGCCTGTATCGCAAGCGCACCGGACGGCGTCGAAGTGCCGATGCCGACGTTGCCGTTTCCAAGGATGTTGAAGTAAGGCGACGACGTTGCTCCGAACAATACCGTACTCGTTGCCGGAGAGATACTGAATATCGGACGTGTCGAACCGAAAGTCGAAGTCGCTGCAGTAAAGTTCGCGCCTCCTGTTACGTTCAGGCTTTGTGCCACAGTCAGTCCGCCCTGGAAGAGACCCTCCATCGCAGTGAGGTTGTTACGTACGCTGAGCGAACCTGTCTCGATAGTGCCGGTTTCTAGATTCTGGATATATGCGCCGCCGAGGTCCAGTATCGATACGGAACCGCTGCTGAAGTTTGCCACGTACGCGTAGCGGCCTTGAATAGTTACGGCATCTGCTCCACTGAAGCCGGTTACAGCCGATGTCACGTAGTTAGAAAGTACGGGCGAGTTCGGACTAGAGATATCAAATACGGAAAGCACGTTGTTACCGAAGCTTGGTACATATGCATAACGGCCTTGGACAGAAACAGAAAGTGGCGAGCTCAAACCATTTCTAGTAGTAGACGCGACGAATGCCGGGGCCGCAGGATTGGAAATATCGAACACGGCCAAATAACTATTGGTGCCATTTGTGCCACCTACGACGTACGCGTAGCGACCCTGGACAGAAAGTCCGTCGATACCGGGAGTATTTGCCATGATTCCGGATCCTGTGGCGCTGGCACCGACCAACACAGGTGCAGCAGGATTGGAAACGTCGAACACATCTACGAAGCTGTTCACGCCGGTACCACCGGTGACATATGCATAACGGCCTTGGACACGGATCGCTTCCGGTGAAGTAACGCTCGTTGAGCTGAGCTGTACAGGCGCAGACGGGTTTGAGACATCGAACGTTACGAAAGCGCTGTTTGTGCTACTTAACACATAAGCGATCTTGCCTTGCACGTAAATTTGGCCTGGGTGGTTAAGGCCGCTCGTAGTAGAACCAACAAGTAACGGCAGTGCCGGATTCGAAACGTCATATATGTTGAGTGCGTTGTTGCCGTTACTTGTCACGTATGCATAGCGGCCTTGGACATACACGAAGTTAGTGCTTGCAAGGTTGTTCGTGGTATTGCCTACCGACGTCGGAGCCGCAGGATTTGAGACGTCGAAAATAGCAAGCGTGTTGTTGCTCTGACTCGCGACATAAGCATAGCGGCCTTGGACAAATACATGATTTGCACCGCTCAGGCCACCGGAAACGCTTCCCGCAAAAGAGATGGTGGATGACCCTGCAGCGACATACAGCTGACCGGTAGAAGTGCTGGGGTTAGAGCCTATAAGGACATTGCCTGTATTGTTTACGCTTAGGAAATTGGTGTTAACGACACCGTTGGCGCTTGTTGACGAAACCATGAACAGGTTGTTGCCAGGATAAAGCGTACCGTTGTTTGCAGATATCGAGAGAGCCGCGAACGGCGTGGTGCTGCCGACACCAAGGAGTCCTGCACTGGTGATGGTCGTGGTGCCGGTCGCGCCGAAATAGGAATTGCTTAGGTGCGCGACATTAGACGTAGTTGCGGCTGCTATGGAACCGTTGACCGTGAACCAGCTGAACGGATTAGCACCCGCACTGCCGCCACAGGCACTTCCGGTATTTGAGATAGTGCCGTCTGCAGCAAAAGTCGCGCAGCCTGCGGTACCGCCTGCACCGGAGACGATGAGTGCAGTAGTAGATGCGGTGCCGTTTACAGAAAGTGTCGCTAGCGGATTCGTGGTGCCGATACCGACTTTGCCACCCTGCGAGATGAAGAGGTCGGTGCGGGTCGACGAGCCTACGATAAACTCTGGCTGGTTGGCACTGAGGAGCGATGTGTCGACACTGAAGCGGCCAAACGGCGTCGACGTAGCGATGCCGACAGAAGTAGTGGAGACGCCTCCCGCTCCGTCCGAAGCACCATAGATAGTAAGCATCGGGCTGCCGTCGAGGTTTGCACTGTAGCTTTCTATCGTGTTTGCGGCTGCGTTCGAAGAAACCGGAAGGTCAGTCCACGTGACGATGCCGGAGTCCGTGTCAAAAGTCATCGCACCGAGCGCGAGGTTCTGTATAGAAGTCTGCCCTGATGAGAAGTCGTAGTTGAGCGCTCCCCCGCCTACGGAGAGGCCGCCCGCGATGGTGGTAGTGCCTGCAGCGTTTGTGGCGTAGAAAGTATCAGCGACTACCTGGCCGACGACAGAGAGTTTTGCGTACGGAGTAGAAGTACCGATGCCGACGTTGCCACCGTTGTTGACGACGAAGTATGTGGACGACGTGGAGCCGATGACGAACGAAGGTGCGCTGTTCAAAAGACCGTTCGGGTTTATCGAGAACATCGCAAACGGTGATGATGTCCCGACGCCGATGTTGCCGGTATTCTTTATGGTGAATATGCTCGTCGTCGCGCTCGCAGTCGAGCTGGAGATATAGAGGAGCATATTGTTCGGATAGACGACGCCGGCGTTTGCAGAGATAGAAAGCGCTGCAGCAGGAGTCGTGGTGCCGATGCCGAGAAGGCCAGCTGAAGTGATGGTAGTCGTGCCTGTCGCACCGAAGTTCGAGGCACCGAATATCGCGAGGTTCGATGATGTCGCTGCAGCCGGAGCGCCGTTGACGGTGAGCCAGGTGAACGGATTGGCACCTGCACTGGTCTGATCAGCTGCACAGCCGAAGGTGCCGCCTGACCAAGTGAGGTATTGCCCTGCAGTACATCCACCAAGGTTCGCGCCGAAGAACTTGGTCGTGGTCGCGGTGATCATCGTCGTCGTGCCTGCGTTGTCCACCATGAAAGTCGTCGCCGAAGACGAGCCGATGACAAAGGCAGGTGCACCGTTCGCGAGGCCGTTCGGATTTACCGAGAGCATGCCCCAAGGAGTCGTTGTGCCGAGACCGAGAGAGGAACTCGCGGTCAGACGCATCACTTCGTTGAGCGAGCCTGCGCTGTTCTTCGTGAAGAACGCGAGCGCTGATTGCGGCGAAGACGAAGAAACATTGGTGAAGATGGATGCGATACGAGCGGTCGAAGTAGAAGTTGTGGCGACCGCAACGCCGGTCAGCGTGTCGTTGAAGAGAAGACCGGTGCCGACACCGGATGCAGCGGTCGTCGTGGAATAATGCGTGAGAGAAAGCACATCGCTCACACCTCCTCCATTAGTGTCGATACCGGCAGCGAAGAGCGCGGTGGAGGATGCAGTCGTCGTCGCGCCGTTGGTGGCGAACGCCATGAAGTTGCCGCTGCCGGTCACGTTGAGCGACTGCCCTACGTTCACGCCGCCTTGGAACGATGCGTCGAGTGCAGAAAGATTGTTGCGCACACTAAGCGTTCCAGTCTCGATACCCCCCGCTTCAAGCTGCTGGATGTACGCGCCGCCGAGGTCCCAGATTTCGAAGGCGTTGGTGGTGCCGAAATCAACCAAATAGGCGTAGCGGCCTTGGACGAAGACATCTTCGCCGATGGCATTGAGCGTATTTTGCGAGACGCGCACAGGTGTCACCGGATTAGATACATCCCAAATCTCGAAAGCGTTGGCGGAGCCGCCTATCTCTGAAAGATACGCGTAGCGGCCCTGCACATAGATGTTGGCGCCGGTTTGATTGAGCGTGTTTGACGAGACGCGCACAGGTGCTGCTGGATTAGATACATCCCAGATTTCGAAGGCGTTGGTGGTGTTTGCATCAGAAAGATACGCGTAGCGGCCCTGCACATAGATGCCGCCACCGGTTTGATTCATCGTATTTTGCGAGACGCGTACCGGAGCAGCAGGGTTGGAAGTATCCCAGATTTCGAATCCATTGGCGGCAACAGCATCTACGATATAGGTATAACGGCCTTGGACGTAGATGCCGTGCCCGCCAGCCGCAAGCGTGTTTTGCGATACGCGTACCGGCGCGGCAGGGTTGGAAACATCCCAGATTTCAAATGCGTTGGTGCCGGTGTTGCCGTCTGCAAGGTAAGCATAGTGGCCCTGAACGTAGATGCTGAAGCCGGTTTGATTGAGCGTCTTTTGGGATACGCGCACAGGTGCTGCTGGATTAGATACATCCCAGATTTCGAAGGCGTTGGTTACAGCAGTTTGATCGGCAAGGTAGGCATAGCGTCCCAGGACGTAGATACCGAGGCCGTTTTGATTGAGCGTCTTTTGGGATAAGCGTACCGGAGCAGCAGGGTTGGAAGTATCCCAGATTTCGAATCCATTGGCGGCAACAGCATCTACGATATAGGTATAACGGCCTTGAACAAACACCTTGCCACCATTTCCATTAAGAGTGCCTTGGCCGATCCGCTGCGCCGTCGTCGTCCCCGGCAGCACTGCCAACTGCCCTGTCGTAGATGCGATCAGCGTCGAAGTCGCGATCTGCTGACCGATGAGGACGTTGCCGGTATTTGATATGGAGAAGAGGCTGATGTTCTGAGAGTTGTTTGGCGATGAAGACGAGATGTTGAAGAGGTAGTTCCCTGGGAAGGTTGCGCCATTGTTGGCTTGTATCGCGAGTGCGCCGAACGGCGTCGAAGTGCCGATGCCGAGGAGACCGGCGCGCGTGATAGTCGTGGTCGCGGTCGCGCCGAATGCCGCGGTGCCTGCGGAGAGGGCGCCCGAAGTGAAGAGGTTCGTGCCGGAAGCGTTTGCAAAGGTGAAGTTACCGGAGAGTGAGAGCGTGCCGCCGAGTATGGTGTTGCCACTGACGTTGAGTGCACTGGCGATGGTCGAAGAGCCGTTCACGAAGAGCGCGCTGGTGGTCGCACCGGTGAAGGTAGCATTGGTGATGATTTCGTTGGTGGCGCTGAATGACGTCGTCGTCGCGTTGGTGAAGAGCGCATTCGTCGCGAAGAGGTTCCCTGCGGTGAAGGCGGTCGAAGAAGCGTACGGGAACTGCGAAGCGGCGACGGTGGATGAGGAGAAGAATACTCCCTGGGTCCAGATGGAGGTCGTGGTTGCGGCGGTGCCGGTCGCGAAGTTGTTTGTGCCCCAGGTGAATGGTGAGGCTCCCGCTGCGCCGGTCTGATCAGTACCGCAGGAGAACTGGCCGTTGGACCAAGCGAGCTTCCCTGTCGTCGGGTCACAGGCAGTAAGGCCGTTTACGAATAGGAGCGACGTCGAAGCGACTGACGAGGTGATGGCTGTGGTGGATGCGTACGGGAAGACGCTTGCCACCGTCGAAGTCGAAGTGATGTTGCCGGCGATGAATTGGTTGCCCTGGACTGAGAGTGCGGAGCCAGGGGAAGTGGTGGCGATGCCGAGATACCCTGTGGAATCGATACGCATCGCCTCGGTGGCCCCTGAGCCGTTACCGATAAGGAATTTCATGTATGTCGAAAGATCACTGATACCGGTGTATGCCGTTGAGATCTGTGATATCGCGCCACCAGTGTCGTTGTTGAAACTTATGATCCCGATCGATCTGTCTGCCACTGTACTGGTGCTGAAGTTCTGGAATCTGAATATCGGGGCGTTGTTGCTGTATGTCTTAAGTCCGATCGAAGCGCGCGCCGCGCCAGTATCTATTTCCAATGTGTTTAGTGCGCTGGTCGTACCTATACTCATGGTGCCGAAGTTGCCTGCACCGGATGCGGAGAACGCGGTCGTGGAAGCGTACGGGAAGACGCTTGCCACCGTCGAAGTCGAAGTGATGTTGCCGGCGATGAATTGGTTGCCCTGGACTGAGAGTGCGGAGCCAGGGGAAGTGGTGCCGATGCCGATGTTACCGGAAGTCGCGATGTAGAGAGAAGAAGTTCCGACAACTGTATTGCCAAATGAATTGTAGTACGCGACCTGGCCCGGAGAGCTGGAAGATATCGTGCCCGTGAGAAGGTTCGAGCTTGGCGCGTAGACGGCAATCATGAGACCGCCGTTGCCACCAGCGCCGCCCGCAAAGCCGTTTGTACCGGCACTACCACCACCGCCACCGGCGCCAACAGTATAGTAGTACGTGCCAGATGGGTTCGTGATCAGTTTCTTTGCATATCCGCCGCCGCCACCGCCACCACCACCGTTGGCAGCACCGGCATTGCCACTCTGTATACCGCCGGAACCGCCGCCGCCAAAACTATTCCCGGCGGCTCCGGCACCACCGCAATTACCATTAGCACCGCCGCCGCCAGCAGCACCTGAACCGCCTGCGCCTGCGCAAGAATTTACAGTATTAGAAACAGACTCTGCTCCATTGCCGCCGCCTGAACCTATAAGATTTAGGTCACCGCTCAAACCAGTGCCGCCTGCGCCGCCACTTCCAGAGGTACCGCTACCACCTGCGCCGCCTGAGCCGCCTGCAGCTTTGAGCAATACCGCCTGTGTACAATCGGACTGAGCATTACTAGTGCCAAAGCAGCTTGTTGCGCCCGTATTTCCTCCACCACCGGCGCCGGCTGTTACGCCACCGCCACCACCGCCACCACCGGCGCCCCACGTCTCGACGATGATGTACGCAGTGTTACTGGGGAGTGTAAGCGTACCGTTTGAGAAACTTGGAGCAGAGTTTACGGCACCACTAAACGATACAGTGACGTTGGTGCCCGGTGTCGATGTCGAGTATACGCCAGAAGGCGTCACGCCCACAGCATTTTGCAATACGCATACTCCGTTGATCGAATAGCATCCGGAAGCGATATTGAAACCCGTACCGTAAAGTGTCGAAGTGGCGCTCGAGAAGTTTGCGACGTTCGCGATGGAGAAGATGCTGCCAGGCGAAGTCGTACCGATACCGACATTGCCATTGTTGGCGATGATGAAAGAAGTCTGCGACGAGGAGCCGACTACGAACTGCGGCGCTCCATTAGCCAAGCCGTTCGGGTTGACCGAAAGGAGTCCCCACGGCGAGGACGAGCCGACACCGAGGAAACCGCTCGAGAGTATCGTGGTGGTACCCGTTCCTCCGATAGAAAGCTGATTGCCCGTGAGAATGTTTGTGAAAAGCGTCGTACCCGTCGCGTTCACGAACGTAAGCGTGCCATTGAAGATGTTGTTGCCGGTGAAAGTGTTGTTGGAGTATGTCTTCGCGATGGTCGTCGAAGCGTCAGCGAAGAAGTTCGTCGAGGTCGTGGAGAAGGTGGAGGTCGAGAGGAGGAAGAAGTTGGCGGAGGTGGTGGAAAAGGATGAATTCACGTAGTCGGTGCCGAGGACTGCCGCCACTACCTTCCCTGTCCCGTCTACCTTTAATAGTGTGGAAGAAAGCCCGGTGAAGATGAGGTTCGTGGTGGTCGCCGTACCATTAATAGTGAGCCCGCCTGACTGCGTGCCGTTACCGATCGTCGTCGATGCGTTGAAGAAGAGACTCGAAGTCGTCGCGTTGCCTGGGAAGAGATACGCGAAGCCGCCGGTCGAGCATGACTGTGCG